>OGPH01002347.1_pt1 | contig 11041 bp, 8 predicted proteins | sample 1552891 | NCBI WGS metagenome assembly OGPH01 (sample SAMEA2580272, study PRJEB22360) | human gut metagenome | biome: human gut; feature: human-associated habitat; material: faeces | place: Denmark | collected 2008/2010 | reverse complement strand
GAGGTTCCTTCTGGCGCTTTTGCCTACTTTTGCCGCTATTGGCAAAAGTAGGTCGTCCCCGAAGGGACGAAACTCTTTCCCTCCCGCGTTTTATTAGAATAAGTATTACTTTACTTTTCCACAGCTTTCTGTTATACTCTAGTATTAGAGAAATAGGCCCACGGGAAACGGGAAGGGAGTGCAGGGATGAATTCACTGTCCGACGTATGGAAAACAGTACTTGACCGACTGAAAAAACAACTCTCCGACACCACCATCAACACCTGGTTTGACGAGGTTACGGTGGTGACCATGGAGGATTCCGCACTGGTGCTGCACTGCGGCAACGTGTTTAAGAAAAGTACCATCGAAAAACGCTTTGTGCCCCAGATCAAGGAGGCGCTGCGGGATATCTTCTCCTCCGATCTGGAGGTGAAGCTGCTGGACGACGAGCAGCTGGCCGCCTATCACGGCGTGCGGCCCGACCACCCCGACACGCTGGCCGACAGCGAGGCCTTCACCTTTGAGACCTACGTGGTGGGCCCGCAGAACAAGATGGCCTACGCCGCCGCCCGCAGTGTGGCGGAAAAACCTGCCGGTTCCTTCAACCCCCTGTTCATCTACGGCGACAGCGGACTGGGCAAGACCCACCTGCTCCACGCCATCGCCCGGCAGACCCGGCGTCTCCGCCCGGAGAGCAGCATCGTGCTGGTAAAGGGCGTGGACTTCACCAATGAACTGATCGAGGCCATCCGGGGCGGCACCACCTCCGAATTCCGGGACAAATACCAGAAGGAATCTCTCCTGCTGGTGGACGATATCCAATTCATCGCCGGCAAGCAGCAGACCCAGGAGGAGTTCTTCCATACCTTCAACGCGCTGTACGAGTCCGGCAAGCAGATCGTCCTGACCTCCGACCGTCCGCCCAAGGAAATGACCCAGCTGGAGGACCGTCTCCGCACCCGGTTCGAGTGGGGCCTGATGGTGGACGTGGAGCCGCCAGACTATGAAACGAGACTGGCCATCATCCGCAACAAGGCGGCCCTGCTGGGCATCAATCTGCCGGATCGCATCTCCAGCATGATCGCCGAGAATATCACCGCCAACGTCCGCCAGATCGAGGGCGTGCTGAATAAGATCCTGGCCTACAGCGACCTGATGGGCGTCATGGACGAGGAAGCCATCATGAAGGCCCTGGAGGACGTGGTGAAAAACAGCAACGAGTACATCCCAACACCGGAGTCCATTATCGAGTATATCTCCAAGTATTTCGGCATCGAGCCGGACGTTCTGCAGGGACAGAGCCGGAGCCGCGACATTACCAACGCCCGCCAGATCGCCATGTACCTGATCCGCCGCATGACCAACCTGTCCCTGAAGGACATCGGCAAGGCCCTTGGCAACCGCGACCACAGTACCGTCATGCACAGTCTGGAAAAGGTGGAGGCCCAGATGCGCTCCGACCCCGCCTTTGCCGAAACGGTGAAGGAGATCACCACCAACATCAACGCGAAACAGTAAAAGAGACTGGCGCAAAATCTAACGATTTTGCTGCCAAAGGGAATTGCGGCCGACTGCGCGCGTCCTTCGGACACACTGGCGGCCGAGAAGTATTTTTCCGACGTACACGCCGCCGGAAAAATGATTTATTTTTTTCGCGTCTGCGGACGCGAACTCTGCGAGGCATTTTTCCCCATTTCCCGTGGAATCCACATGGAAAATATGTGGATAACCCTTTCTTCCCCGACAGGTGTGGAAACCGTTCGCCTTTTCCCACCATGTCCCGTGGAGAAAAAACACCGGGAAATACAGGGCTTGTCCCACTTTTCCACATTTTTTTTTACTACTGCTGATACTACGAAATAAATAGATTAGTTTATGTTGTGTTTCCAAAAAATATGCCTGCTACTTTTTGGAAGGCCACGACAGGAAAGGATCACCTATGCTGAAATTCTCCTGCGAAAAAGCGCTGCTGCAAGCGGCGGCGGCCACCGCCAGCCGCGCCGTTGCCGCGAAAAGCTCCATCCCGGCGCTGGAGGGCCTGCTGCTGGAGGGCGGCGACGGCCTTACCCTGTCGGGCTACAACACACAGACCGGTATCCGCACACGGCTGGAAGCCGATGTGCGGGAGGAGGGCCGCATCGTACTGAATGCCCGCCTGTTTGGCGACATTATTCGCCGTATGCCGGATGATATGATTGTATTCTCGGCGGACGAAAAGCTGATGGTGCACCTCAGCTGCGGCGACGCCAGCTTTGATATTCTGGGCCTGTCCGCCGACGATTACCCCGAGCTGCCGGAGGTGGACGACCAGTACGGCGTCGCCATACAGCAGAAAACGCTGAAGGCCATGATCGGCCAGACGGCCTTCGCCGTCTCCACCAACGAGAGCCGCCCCGTCCATACCGGCTCCCTGTTTGAGATCGACGACAGCGGCCTTACCATGGTGTCGGTGGATGGCTTCCGCCTTGCCCTGCGGCACGAGCCGCTGGAGAAGATCGAGGGCGGCGCGTTCCGCTTCGTGGCGCCGGGCAGCGCTCTGAAAGAGGTAGAGAACATCTGCGGCGACAGCGATGATATGGTCAATATTACCTGCGGCAAGCGCCACCTGCTGTTCTCCGTGGGCGAGACCCAGCTGATCTGCCGCCGTCTCGAGGGCGAATTCCTGGATTACAAGAACGCCATTCCCCGTAATAACCCCATTCTGGTGGACGTGGAGAACAGCGCCCTGCTGCAAAGCCTTGACCGTGTGTCGGTGGTCATCAGCGAGAAGCTGAAAAGCCCCGTCCGCTGCGTGTTCGACCTTGACCGGGTGTATCTCAGCGCCCGCACCGGCAACGGCGAGGCCAAGGATATCTGCCCCACAAAGGGCGACGGCGCGGGCCTTGAGATCGGCTTCAATAACCGCTATCTTATGGAAGCCCTGCGGTACGCCCCGGCGGACACGGTGCGCTTTTCCCTGAACACCAATATTTCCCCCTGCGTCATCACCCCTACCGACGGCAGCGACAGCTTTTTGTATATGGTTCTGCCGGTGAGATTGAAGGCGCAGTAAGGATGTTTCGTGGCTCCGGCCACGAGGTACTTTTGCCCACAGCGGCAAAAGTACCCAAAAACGCTGCTTAAACCTGCGGTTTAAGAATCCGCGCACGCTGTTTTGCATTGCAAATTTGTGGCCTTGTACCACGCGTTCACAGAACATTGCCATTATCGTTTCTCATGACGCATCGACTTTCTTCTTGCGCCGCTGCCGCTCATTACTGCAACGGTAGAAGATGATTCGTTGTTCGGCGTAGGCATTAGCGGCAGCGGCGCAGGAGCAGAGACGATCCTTTTATCCAAACGAAAAAGAAAAGCTTATGTAAACGCGCGGTAAAATCTAACATATTTTTATAGCGTATAGCGCGCCCGGAAGTGAAGGAACCGGAGGTTCCTTCCGGTGCTTTTGCCTACTTTTGTCACTGTTGACAAAAGTAGGTCGCGATCGGAAGCGCGAAATTTTTCCTATCAATAAAAAGGACAACATTATGGAAACCATTACCATCACCACAGAATTCATCAAGCTACAGGATCTTCTCAAGCTCTCCGGGCTGGTCTACACCGGCGGCGAGGCCAAGGTGCTGATCCAGGAGGGCGCTGTCACCGTCAACGGCGAGGTCTGCACCCAGCGGGGCAAGAAGCTCCGCCCCGGCGACACCGTGGACTTCGGCGGCAAGAAGCTGACCGTTCAGTATGCGGATCAATGAATTATCCCTGTCGGGCTTTCGCAACTACCACCGCCAGAGCCTGACCTTCGACCCCGACTGCAACGTGATCTACGGCGAAAACGCACAGGGCAAGACCAACCTTCTGGAAGCGGTGGTCTATCTCTCCTGCGGCAAGTCGCCCCGCACCCACGCGGACAGGGAGCTGATCGGCTTCGACGCGCCCGGCGCGGTGCTGGAGGGCCGCATCCTGTCCCGTGACCGGGACTTTGCGACCCGTATCGAGCTGAACCGGAGCAAAAAGCGGAAGATGACCGTTAACGGCGTGGCCGCAAAAAACACCGCCGCTCTCTCTGACGTGCTGCACACGGTGTTTTTCGCGCCGGAGGATCTGTTTCTCATCCGGGACGGCGCGGCGGCAAGGCGAAAGTTCATGGATCTGTCCCTGTGCCAGCTGCGGCCCCGGTACGCCGAGGCGCTGGCGGAGTACAGCCGCCTGTACGAGCACAAGACCCGTATCCTCCGGGACAGCGAGGACTTTCCCGGCTTGCTGGACACCCTGCCGGAGTTCAACCACCGGCTCATTCAGGTGGGCGCGGTGCTGATTCGCTACCGGGCGTCCTTCTGCGAAAAGCTGCGGCAGTACGCCGCCCAGGCTCACGCCGAATGCAGCGGCGGCCGCGAGGAGCTGTCCTTGCAGTATAAGACCGTCAAAACCGTCACCGATCCGCTGGCGGATGCTTCGGTGGTGGCGCAGCAGCTGGCGGATCATCAGCAGAGCCACTACGCCGCCGAGATCGCGTCGCGCCTGTGTCTCAGCGGCCCTCACAAGGACGATATCGAGGTGTCCGTCAACGGCCACAGCGCCCGGCAGTTCTGCTCACAGGGGCAGGTGCGGACGGCGGCGCTGGCCCTGAAGCTGGCGGAACGGGAGATCCACAAGGACACCTTCGGGGAATACCCCGTCATGCTGCTGGACGATGTGCTCTCCGAGCTTGACCCTCTGCGGCAGGAGTACGTCCTCAACCGCATCGCCGGAGGACAGGTGTTCATCACCTGTTGTGAAAACGACCGTCTGGACACGCTGCTGAACGGCAAAGTGTTTCACGTGAAAAACGGGGAGGTGCTGTGATGCCGTACCTGCACATCGGACAAAGCGTCACCGTGGAGGAAAAGCGGATCATCGGGATATTCGATCTGGACAACACCACCTATTCCAAGCACACCCGGAATTTTCTGGACGGCGCGGAGGCGGAGGGACAGGTCATCTCCGTGTGCGAGGATATTCCCCGCTCCTTCCTGCTGTGCGACCACCCCTATCATAAGCAGATCATCTATCTCTCCCAGCTGAACACCGCCACGCTGCAAAAGCGCGCCGAAAGCTGGAAAGAGGAGTTGAAATAGAATTATAAGCGGCGGCCTGAGGGCAGGCCGCCCTACGGAATGTTACCGAACCCAATCGTAGGGCGGGGTGCCCTCACCCCGCTGCACATGATATGGTATACGCCGCTTCATACGCAAATCCCTTCTTACAGAGGAGAATACAATATGTCTGAATTTGAAAACATCACCCACGTGGAAACGGAATACGACGCCTCGGAGATCCAGGTTCTTGAGGGTCTGGAGGCCGTGCGCAAGCGGCCCGGCATGTATATCGGTTCCACCAGCGCCAGCGGTCTGCACCATCTGGTGTACGAGATCGTGGACAACGCCATCGACGAAGCGCTGGCCGGCTACTGCACCGACATTACCGTCACCATCAACCCCGGCAACACCATCACCGTCACCGACAATGGCCGCGGCATTCCCGTGGACATCCAGAAGCAGACGGGCCGCCCCGCGCTGGAGGTGGTGTTCACCGTGCTGCATGCCGGCGGCAAGTTCGGCGGCGGCGGCTACAAGGTGTCCGGCGGCCTGCACGGCGTCGGCGCGTCCGTGGTCAACGCCCTTTCCGAATGGCTGGAGGTACAGGTTCACAAGGACGGCCACATCTACGAGATGAAGTTCTCCCGCGGCCACATCACCTCCGAGATGCAGATGATCGGCGACACCGACCACACCGGCACCACCGTCACCTTCAAGCCCGACGGCGAGATGTTCGACACGCTGGAGTACGACTATGAGACGCTGCACACCCGTATGCGGGAGCAGGCCTTCCTGAACGCGGGTCTTCGCATCACCATCACCGACGCCCGCCCCGGCAAAGAGCAGTCGGAGACCATGCGGTACGAGGGCGGCATCCGGGAATTCGTCACCTATATCAACCGCAACAAAACGCCGCTGCATGAGGAGGTCATCTACGTCTCCGGCGCGAAAGGCGACGCCACCGCCGAGATCGCCATGCAGTATAACGACGGCTATAACGAGACGCTGGTATCCTTCGCCAACGACATTCACACCCCGGAGGGCGGCATGCACGAGACCGGCTTCAAGGCGGCGCTGACCCGTGTGCTGAACGCCTACGGCATGAAGTACGGAATGATCAAGGAGGGCGACAAGGTCTCCGGCGAGGACGTCCGCGAGGGCATCACCGCCGTCATCTCCGTGAAGCTGACGGAGGCCCAGTTCGAGGGTCAGACCAAGGCCAAGCTGGGCAACGCCTATATCCGCACGCTGGTGGACGGCATCGTCTCCGATCAGCTGGCGGCGTATCTGGAGGAGCACCCGGCAGTAGGCCGCACTATTCTGGACAAGGCCCTTACCGCCAACCGTGCCCGTGAAGCGGCCCGCAAGGCCCGCGAATCCATCCGCCGCAAGACGGTGCTGGGCGGCCCCGCCATGCCGGACAAGCTGCGGGAGTGCAACGAGAATAACCCCGAGCTTACCGAGCTGTATATCGTAGAGGGCGACTCCGCAGGCGGCTCCGCTACCCAGGGCCGGGACTCCCGGTTCCAGGCTATCCTCCCCCTGTGGGGCAAGATGCTGAACGTGGAAAAGGCCCGGGCCGACAAGGTGTACGGCAATGATAAATTGCAGCCCGTCATCGTGGCGCTGGGTACCGGTATCGGTGAGGAGTTCGATATCAATCGCCTGCGGTACCATAAAATCATCATCATGGCCGATGCTGATGTGGACGGCGCTCATATCCGTACTCTGCTGCTGACGTTCTTCTTCCGCTTTATGCGGCCGCTGATCGAGCAGGGCTACGTCTATTCTGCCGTGCCGCCCCTGTTCAAGCTGAGCCGGGGCAAGCAGCAGAAGGTGGCCTATTCCGAGGAGGAACGGGATCAGATCTCCGCTGAGATGCGGGGCGGCAACCCCAACGTGAAGATCGATATCAACCGTTTCAAGGGTCTGGGCGAGATGAACCCCCACGAGCTGTGGGAGACCACCATGGATCCTGCCACCCGTACCCTGCGGCGTATCACGCTGGACGACGCGGTGCAGGCCGACGCCACCTTCACCGTCCTGATGGGCGAGAAGGTAGAGCCCCGCAAGGAGTTCATTGAGAAAAACGCCAAGTACGCCGTGAATCTGGATTACTAAAAATAAGGCCCCCTCTGAGAGGGGGCTGTCACCGAAGGTGACTGGGGGAGAGAATAAAAATATTAAATTCTCTCCTTCCGGCGCTTCGCGCCACCTCCCTCACAAAGGGAGGCTTTGAGACGCTGCAAATCCTTCACTAAGGAGACAACACTATGTCCAAAAAACCACAATACGATCCTGAGGAGATCCGTTTCCCCGACCAGCACATCGTCAACTCCCCGCTGGTGCCGGAGATGGAGCGCTCCTATATCGAGTACGCCATGTCCGTCATCAAGGGCCGTGCCCTGCCGGACGTGCGGGACGGCCTGAAGCCCGTCCACCGCCGTATCCTCTACGCCATGTACGAGGATAACCTCACCAGCGACAAGCCCTTCAAAAAGTCGGCCACCTGCGTGGGCGACGTGCTGGGCCGCTACCATCCCCATGGCGACGCCTCCGTGTACGACGCGCTGGTGCGTCTGGCGCAGGATTTCTCCATGCGCTACATGCTGGTGGACGGCCACGGCAACTTCGGCTCCGTGGATGGCGACCCCCCTGCTGCCTACCGTTATACCGAGGCCCGACTCAGCAAAATCTCCAACGAAATGCTGCGGGATATCGAGAAGGACACCGTCAACTGGAACCCCAACTTTGACGAGAGCCGCAAGGAGCCCCGCGTCCTGCCCTCCCGCTTCCCCAACCTGCTGGTGAACGGCTCCAGCGGTATCGCCGTGGGCATGGCCACTAATATCCCGCCCCACAATCTGCGGGAGGTCATCGGCGCGTGCATCTGCGTGCTGGATAACCCGGAGGCCACCCTCAGCGACCTGATGGAGCATATCAAGGGCCCCGACTTCCCCACCAGGGGCATCATCATGGGCCGCAGCGGCATCCGCGCCGCCTACGCCACTGGCCGCGGTCGCCTGATGCTCCGTGCCCGCCACGAGTTCGAGGAGTTCGGCGGCGGCCGCACCCGCATCGTGGTGACGGAGCTGCCCTATCAGGTGAACAAGCGCATGCTCATCAAGGCCATGGCCGATCAGGTGGAGGACAAGCGCATTGACGGCATCTCCGCCATCCGGGACGAGTCCGACCGCAACGGTATGCGTCTGGTCATCGAGCTGAAGCGCGACGCCAATCCGCAGGTGGTGCTGAACCGCCTGTTTGCCCAGACCCAGCTGCAAACCACCTTCGCCATCAATATGCTGGCGCTGGTGCAGGATCAGTCCCAGCCCAAAATCCTGTCCCTGCGGCATATCATCGACGAGTATCTGGCCTTCCAGGAGGAGATCATCGTCCGCCGCACCAGATACGACCTGCGGAAAGCGCAGGAGCGCGCCCATTTGCTGGAGGGTCTGCTGATCGCGCAGGACAATATCGACGAGGTCATCCAGATCATCCGCAGCAGCTACGACAACGCCAAGGAAAACCTGATGACCCGCTTCGGTCTGGACGATGTGCAGGCCCAGGCCATTTTGGACATGCGCCTGAAGGCCCTGCAGGGCCTCGACCGGGAAAAATTACAGGCCGAGTATCAGGAGCTGGAGGAACGCATTGCCTACTTCCAGCGCATCCTCTCCGACGAGGGACTGGTAAAGTCCATTCTGAAGGAGGAGCTGACCGCCATCGCCGACAAGTACGGCGATGACCGCAAGACGGAGATTCAGGACGTGGAGGACGAGATCGACATTGAGGATCTCATCGAGGAGGAGCAGTGCGTCTATACCCTGACCCGCAACGGCTACATCAAGCGCACCCCCGCCAGCGAGTACGCCGCCCAGTCCAAGGGCGGCATGGGCAAGAAGGGCATCACCACCCGTGACGAGGACTACGTCTGCGACGTGTTCACCGCCTCCACCCATGATTTCATTCTGTTCTTCACCGATACCGGCAAGGTCTACCGGAAGAAGGGCTATCAGATCCCCGAATCCGGCAAGGCCGCCAAGGGCACCGCGCTGGTGAACATTTTGCAGATCGAGACCGACGAGCGGGTACAGGCCATGATCCACTACCGGCCCAACGAGGAGACGGACGAAAGCAGCCTTCAGCTGACCATGGTGACGGAGAACGGCACCGTCAAGCGTGTGGCGGTGTCCGCCTTCCGCAACCTGCGGCAGAACGGCATCCGCGCCCTCCGTCTGGACGAGGGCGACCGTCTGGTGTCCGTGCTGCAAACCGACGGCCGGAGCAATATCCTCATCGCCACCTATGACGGCATGGCCGTCTGCTTCGATGAAAACGACGTCCGCTCCATGGGCCGCGACGCCGTGGGCGTCCGGGGCATCCGCCTGCGTGAGGGCGACCGTGTCATCGGCGCGGCCTGCGCCGTGGCGGGCTGTCAGGTGCTGTCCATCACGGAGCATGGCTTCGGCAAGCAGACGCCGGTGGAGGAATACCGCATCACCAACCGCGGCGGCATCGGCATCAAGAATTATATGGTCACTGATAAGACCGGCGGCGTGGTAGGCATGAAGGTGGTGGATGGCAGCGAGGATCTGCTGCTTGTCACCCAGAGCGGCATCATGCTGCGCACGGCGGTGGAGAATATCCGCAGCGCCGGCCGTGCCACCCAGGGCGTCATCGTCATGCGCTTCAAGGAGGAGGGCGATCAGGTGATCGCCATGGCCCTGACCGACAAGGACGAGGAAGAATAAGCAAGCGTAGGGGTCGACACGTTAAGAAAATATGCCGGTGGCATATTTTTAGTGTCGATCTCGGCAGCTATGCTGCCGTAGCATCCATCTTGTTTTTAAGGGCATTTTCTTGCGTAGGGGCGGGGTTCTACCCCGCCCTGCGTTTAACAAATAGGCCGTCGAGAACGCCGGCCCCTACGGCCGACTACCGACAGAACATTCGTAGGGGGCGGCGTCCCCGACGCCCCGCCGCACAGTAAACGAACGACCATCGAGCCCCGCTCTGTCATTGCGAGCCAGTGCGCACACTGGCGTGGCAATCCATCTCCTTCCTGTGTGTAAAATGGGGTACGGATTTCCACGACAGTGACATTGGTCACTGTCTCGGAATGACATCACAAGAAAGTATTTTGTACAGCCTACCACAAAAAGGAGCCGCCCATGGACACCCTCACCCTCTCCCTCATTGCCCATATCCATACCCCCTTCGCCGAGAAATTCGGCGTACCCCGCCAGAGCGGTCTTGTCCCTACGGCGGGGCGGATCGTCTTTGCACCGGAATACCGCAATCCCGACGCCCTACGGGGTCTGGAGGGCTTTTCCCACCTGTGGCTGGTGTGGGTGTTCGACCGTGCCGCCCGTGACGGCTGGTCGCCCACCGTGCGTCCGCCCCGTCTGGGCGGCAACCAACGCATGGGCGTGTTCGCCACCCGATCCCCCTTCCGGCCCAACCCCATCGGTCTCAGCTGCGTGGAGCTGTCTGGCGTGGAGTGGGACACCCCCGATGGCCCGGTGCTCCATGTCCGGGGCGCCGATCTGGTGGACGGCACGCCGATTCTGGATATCAAGCCCTATCTCCCCTACTGCGACGCGAAACCGGAGGCCAAGGGCGGCTTTACCGACGGCCTTTCCGCCGCGGCCCTGTCGGTGGACTGCCCGCCCGCTCTGCTGGAACGGCCGCCGGAGACCGACCGCCCCGGCCTGCTGGCGGTGCTGGCCAACGATCCCCGTCCCCGGTATCAGAACGACCCCCAGCGCCTGTACGGCCTGACCTACGCGGGCCATAACGTCACCTTCCGGGTGGAGGGTGAGACAGTGATCGTTGAAGGAGTGGAATAAAAGCCGAAGGTATAGCATAAAAGCCTCCCTTGTGTAAAGGAGTGTTTCGCGCTTCCGAGCGCGAGGTACTTTTGCCCGATCACGCTGTGTAAACACAGCGGCTGCTACGGCGGGCAAAGGCCCCGGGACGGGGTAGAACCA
>OGPH01002341.1_pt1 | contig 11068 bp, 12 predicted proteins | sample 1552891 | NCBI WGS metagenome assembly OGPH01 (sample SAMEA2580272, study PRJEB22360) | human gut metagenome | biome: human gut; feature: human-associated habitat; material: faeces | place: Denmark | collected 2008/2010 | reverse complement strand
TCAGCATGGTTCTTATTCTTTGTTTCAAATTGTTCTGCATAAGAGATGCTTCATTAAAGGCCGTTCTTTTTCTAAAACTCCATTTTTCTAGCGATAAAATTTATACATAGGATATGTTCTTTGAAAATAATGCCTGCCACTAAAGCATGCAGAAAAATAAACAAATTAAATGACCACATTTTGTGTAAAACAACGAAAATGAAATTTCCATTTTTTATCTCAAAAAATCAGGCGGAAAACAAAAAAATCTTTCCATATTTTATGTGGATATGTTTTAAAGGAGAATCCTTGAGAAAAAACTAAGGGGAAACCCTATTTTTTTAAGCTCGAATTCTTCATATTTTTCTGCAAAGAACAGTGTCTATGAACAGGAGGTTTTTTATGGTGATCAAAAAGGAACTGGAAGGGAAGCTCCAGTCATATTGTGAGGAATTTTATGATAACGACAATTTATCCCTGAGGGAAAAAGGCATACTTGTGACGTTGATTGGGATGCCGGAAGGCTCTGATTTCAGTGTGCCAACCCTGGCATCTTATCTCCCCGATGGGATGACGGCAGTATACGCCTATCTCCATAAGCTGGAATCACTTGGATATATTGAACGCCGCGCGGAACGAAATTCACATCGGAAAATCCTGAGTAATGACGTAGAGCTATTCTTTCCGAAGTGAACGGCGATGTGTGCAGCCGTATCCTATGACAGTGCCGAACAGTAATGGCAAACAACAACTAATATGATGAGAAAGACAGAGGTGAATTTATGATTATCAGAACGGAAATCGAAGGACGCATGGAAAAATATTTCAGATATGTTTTTTTTGACAGGGAATTGACATTAAAGGACAAAGGGGTGCTTCTTACTCTTCTTGGTCTTCCTAAAGATTTAAGCTTCAGTATCACTGAGGTTGAGAAGCATGTCCCGGAAAAAAGCACGGCGATAAGAACATCGTTACAGAAACTTGAGAAAAAGGGCTATATAAGACGCTGGCTCGTCAGAGATGAAAGAAATGTCAGATATGTGGGAAGCAACCTGGAAATGCTTTTCCCGAATGCCGTCAGCGAACAGGCGGACTATAAAGAATGATGTGAAAGAGGAGGTATAGTAAATGAGCGAAGTAAAATATTCTTGGTTAAAAATGGATGAGAATTTCTTCAATCAGTTCGGCATGAAGCTGATGGAGAATCTGGAAGACGGGCATCATTGTGAAATTGTATATATCAAACTGCTTATGCATTGTCTTCAGAACAACGGCGTTATCAAAAGGACAGATTTAAACAAACCGTTCGTGATGGAACTAGCTGAGGCGGTCGGAGAGGATGTCGGCATTGTCGACCGTACAGTAAATTTTTTATTGAAGGCAAAGATGATGGAACCTGTAAAAGGAAAGGAATATGCCTATACTTTTGCGGCTGTTAAGGCAACCATCAGGGAAGCTAAGAAGTAATTATTTTCCTTTTTTTATGTACATTGATGAAACACCTGTAACGTTTCAATAATAAGATGAAACATAATGAAACAGAATGCGTGTTTCATGTAACATGCGCACTATTAACCGTATATTTGCAATACAATTGATAGTGCATTCGATATGGCAAAATAAACTATTAATAGTTTCAGTGTGCACTATCAATAGTTTACAACATGCGTTATTAATAGTTCTTATGTAAACTATTAATAGTTCATCTGAAAAGAAACTGATTATAAATAACAATGATGCAAAAACGGTTAATAGTTACAAGTGCATCAGGAAAGTGAGTGTTAATTATGATGTCACAGAAATATGCCTGGATCAAATTACCCATTGATTTCTTCAGCCAGCTTGAAATAAAACTTATGGGAAGTCTTCCGGATGGTTATCATTTTATCGTTATTTATCTCAAACTCCTCCTGGAAACAATCAACCAGAACGGGATTGTTTATTACTCCGGTCTGACTGAAAGCCTTGCCGTAGAACAGGCCCTTCTTTTGGATGAGACCCCTGAAGCAGTGGGAAAAACACTTGATTTCCTATTTAGAAACGGTCTCTTCGAGGAGCTTAAAAATGAAGAGTATGCATACAGCCTTGTTCAGGCAAAAGACCTTATTGGACAGAACTCCACGTCTACAGAACGTGTCCGTAAATATAGGAAAAAACGTAAACTTGAGAAAGAAAAAGCAGACATTCTCTTCAAGGTTCCCGATTCCTCCGACAGCGAAACAGCAGCTGCAGGACAGCCTGTTTTAGATCCCGAAAAGCCGATCCATAATGATGCAGGCGTGACAAGATTTTCAGCCTGGCAGGAAGAAGCAAAAGCAGATATTTCAGATGCCAACACACATGAAACGCAGGGTGAAACATTTTGTAACGTTGCAGATAAAGATAAAGAAGAAGATAGAGATAAAGATTTAGATAAAGATAAAGATATTATTAAGCCCATAGGTTATAGAAATAATTTAGTTTATTATTGCGCAGAGCGGAAAAATTTTTCCGACTCAGCACCGGAACTGGAACGTCGCCTACAAAAGCCGCAGGGGAAAATTGCAGACGTAAATTTTTTAGTCCCCATGAAGGACGGTCTACTCTACAGGATACCCGGAAAGGATATCGAAGCTTTTCAGGAAGCATGTCCGGATGTAGACATTGTCACGGTACTCAACAGCCTTGTTTCATGGCTGGACGAACATCCGGTATCTTTATCCACCAGTGGGGAGGTAAACGACTTCATACATCGCTGGATCACCCAGGGCATTTATAAAATCGTAAATGCAGAAGATTCCCCAAAAGCAGACAGATCGGTTTCTGGGGATAAGCAGGATGCCATCCTGCCGGATGGTACCCTGTCTCCCTCTGAAGGAAGGGCGTATGTTAAACCTGCAGGGGTGGCCGGGAATTCCTATGACAGCCGTATTGCAGGAGGTACATGCTGCGAATCCTTTGCTGCGGATGATCCCATGCATCGTGCACAGCAGGAGGGAAAAAATGCCCCATTAAGCGGAGAAAGCTTCCGCGCATTTTCCGGAATACCAGGAACGGCAGGCGGTCATGCAGTGAATGTCTGCCATGCATCTTCCGCTCATCCTGCCGGAGGATTTTCACCATCCCAGCCGGAGCCGGATGTCTGCCGCCCTGGTTATGGTGTACTTGATGAAGATGTGGTCAGTCAGTTTCTCGCGCTGGATGAAGAGGAAATGCCGGAAGATTGGAATGATGAAGCCGATTCCCCGGAATACCTGAACAGCAGCAGTACCACGATCAACGTCTGTATGGACGACTGTTCTTCCGGTTCTGAGGAAAAGGAGAGTGCACATTCCTGCGGTTCCAGAAGTACGAACCGGTCAGCCAGAGCCGTAAAAGCATCCCCTGCGGTGTCTGGACAGGTGGACAAGCAGAAATCCCATGGGTTATATACATATCCGCTTGCGGACGGAAGTATCTATCAGATTTCCCCAGACGATATGGAGTATTTTGAGTCATGTTACAGGGGGAAGGATATTGACAGGGAGATGGAGCGGATCGGGAAATGGTTTGAGAAGTTCAATCTGCATCTGAAACAGGGGCATGAGATCGTGGAATTTATTGCATCCTGGCTCGCAGACGGCGCCGCAGGTGACCCGGAACCTGTTTTCCGGCTCCAGCTCAATGACGGGAGCCTGTATCCGATTTTTGCAGAGGATATGGCTTACTACGGGAACCTGTATCCTGCGGTCAACCTGGATACCGAGTTCCGGAAGATGATCGGGTGGATCGATGCCAACCCGTCGAAGAGGAAAACATCGAGGGGCATCAGGCGTTTTATTTCAAACTGGCTTTCAAAAGTGCAGGACAAGGGTGGAAGCACCGGTGGATACCACAACAGGACGGCAGACATGCTCTACAACAGCTATAACATGTTTGCAGAATGGGCGAAACAGAGAGATGAAGAAGAAAGCATGATGTAAGGGAGGACAAATATCACATGAATCGAACGGAATTTATAAAAATCGCAGAGGTTATCAAAACCTTCTATCCGCGTGAAGGTCTTCTCCCGACAATGGAATCCATGGATCTCTGGTTCGAGGATTTAAAGGATCTCGATTTTGCGGCAGTGACTATCGCGGTAAAAAAATATGCCCTTACCAACAAGTTTCCCCCTACGGTTGCCGACATCCGTGAATATGCAGTCGGCATTACCGAGTCTGACCAGGCGAACGAAATCCATGCGTGGAACCTTGTATATAAAGCGCTGAGGAATTCCATCAACCATGCGGATGAAGAATTTGCCAGACTGCCTCCGGCTGTCCAGAGAGCAGTCCATTCCCCGGGCCAGCTCAGGGAATGGGCGATGATGGATATTAATACTGTCAACAGCGTGGTCAGTTCAAACTTCATGAGGACATACAAGGTGGAAGCCGCAAGGGAGAAAACAGAACGGAATATGCCGAAGAGCCTTAAAAGGCTGGAACAGGAAGTGGCTGAAAGGCTGTCTGTAGGGAAAAATCAGATGCTTTCTCCGCAGTTAGGCGCCATACCTGAAGGGACATCCTCACCCAGGGCGTTGACGGGCACTGTGAACTCCGTGACAGAAGAAAGGATTGCTTGCGAACAGAACGCTACGAAGAACGAGGCACATATCTCGGACATGATGTCGAAACTGCGGCAGACGCTTTACGGCAATAAGGGAGAACACTGAAGCAGCTATGGGCAGATGATCAGGATATCCCTGCACCTGAAGTCCGGCCTGGCTGTATCTTTCTGGAAAAAGGCTGCGGCCGCGTACAGGGGACGGCAGGATTTCACTGGTGGAAGAACCGTCCGGGAAAAAACGTATGCCCCTTATACAGCCGCTGGTATGGATAAAGCCTGCTTTGTTTGTTCATCCTCTGACTCCGACTGCGGGCATGAGCTTTCTCTACTGTCTGCATCAGGAATGCGGCTGACTGCGGATAAGCTGGAAGGGCAGTAAGGAATCTTCAGAACAGGGGAACAGATTTTTTTGGCTTTCCTTGGGTATTTTTAAAAAAATTTTATGATTTTTTCCCGGGAAATTTGTGCCTCGTTCGAAAAAAATAAATCATATTCCCCTGTGAACCCATGCAGGATGGGACTGTGTCCGTCGGGATGCGGTGAGCTGTCTCAATTCCCTGGGAGATGCCGGCTGCCAGCCGGAAAACCGGCAGATTTCCTTTGCCGTGAGGACGTCATACCGTGTTTTCCGAAACAGGTACAGTAAATTGATAGCCGGTGCCGGAAAGATAGACAGCATTGTATTTTACGGCGCCGCCGGTTTGGGATATATTTGGCAGGGAAAATGTGCTCTTATCCGGGCAGGTAAAAATCATATTTCAGCAAGAAGAATCTGCCCGCGCTGTCGGGTGAAGAGAAGGAGGATGATTATGCACTCAGGTAGATTAAAAGAGGGCGGCGGGAAAAAGGCCAGAGCCGCCGCAATTGCGTGTATCGCAGCAGCCCTCGCAGGCGGTATGGTGCTGGGCGGCGCTGTTGCATACTTCACGGACCGCGATACGGGCACAAACCGGTTGCGGATCGGTAACGTCCAGATCGAGGCATGGGAGCCGGGATTTCCGACAGAGGATGATGACCAGGATGGGGTCCCGGATGAAAATGAGTTGGTGATCCCCTATGAGACTATCACAAAGGATCCCCGTATCCGGAATACGGGGAAAAATGATGCAATCGTATTCTTCAAGGTCACATCCCCTGTTGAGATGCTGACCCTGATTGACGATTCCGGGACCAGGCATGATGAAGCCCTGGAAGAACTGTTCTGGTTCAAACAGAAAAATGATCCGGATGACCTTCACCAGAACAATTTCAATAGCGACTGGATCCGGCTTACTGACCTTGACGGGGAGATCGTAGACTGCGAAGGGATCAACGATGAAGGCCGCGGATACGTTTATATCTTCGGTTACCATGTCAGGCTCAAACCGGGAGAAAGGACGACTACGCTGTTTGACAAGGTCCAGAACAAGAAGTACGGCTCCAAGACCATCGCAGCCAATGAAAAGGAGCTGATCCGTATCGAGCCTTATGCGATCCAGGCGGATGACATCCTGGAGAGCGGGATAACCATCGATACGACAGGTGAGATTTCCGAAACGGACCTGAGTTATATTTACCAGACGTTCTTTAACCAGAACGTTGACACGCTACAGTAAGGAGGATAAAACCGCATGAAGAAAACGAATTTCAAGGGAAAACTTATGGCCGGTATCCTCGCTGCTTTGGCGTTCAGCGTCGGGACGATCCCTGCTGCGATGGCATACATGACGGATATTGCTGAGACCATGGACAACCCGTTTACAATCGCATTGGATTCCACTTCGGAAATCGTGGAGAAGTATCCCGACCCCGACCCGGATCCGGACGGAAACATCACCAGCTACGAAAAGAGCGTACAGGTGATCAATACCGGATATATTGACGAATATGTCCGGGTAAGGCTGGATTTCACGGAAGACGATATCCGGAATAAGACCGCTTTTTCGTGGGACGGTACAAACTTTTACACGGTGGAGGATTATAAGAACCATCTGCCGGAAGGCTGGGTATACGACGACAGCGACGGGTATTACTATTACACCAAAATCGTGGAGACCGGAGACTGGGAGGCTGTAAAGAAGACGCTCCGCTATGATGAGGCTACTGGACAGTATTTCTATAAAAACGGACAGCAGATCATGGAAACAGCCATGATTACTACACCGCTTGTCAGGTATGTCCGGACGACATTTGACAGTCCGCAGGATATGAGGTCGTATGGGCTGAATGTATACAGTGAATCCTGCCCGTTCTACTTCGGCAATGATTATTCCGGAGCATGGGATAATTATCTCGCCGGTTGAGAGAACTGATCTGCCCCTTGCAGCGGGGGGAACCGGGGCTTTTCCCCACAGCCCCGGATATGCAGCATAATGGCTGGATTGAGCCTGGTTCAACATATATTTCTCAGGATATGGTCGCACCAAAGCATTGAAAACAGTTTTGGAAAACAGGAAGGAGGAGACAGTAATGTCGATTGTATGGCTGATTCTGATGGTTGTCCTCGTTGTCATTGAGGGAGCCACCGTTGCGCTGACAACGGTCTGGTTTGCCTTCGGGAGCCTTGCAGCTCTTTTGCTTTCGCTTGTCCACGCTCCACTGTGGCTACAGATCCTGGCTTTTTTGGCTGTCTCCCTCGTCCTGCTGTTCTTCACAAGGCCGGTTGCTCAGAAATACTTCAACAGAGACCGGATAAGGACGAATGCTGAGAGTCTGATCGGGGAAAAAGCAGTTGTGCTTGAAAAAATAGACAACCTGAGGCAGGCCGGCCTTGTATCTGTCAGAGGGCAGGAATGGACAGCCCGAAGTGAAGCGGCTGAAATAGTCATTCTGCAAGATACTGTTGTCGAAGTCAAAAATATCAGCGGGGTAAAGCTGATTGTCAGCCCCGTCAATCCGGAATTGGAAAAAGGAGGAGTGTAAGATGATTTTTCTTTTTGTTTTGTTCGTACTGGCAGTCATAATCCTGGCTTCCTGTGTCAAGGTAGTCCCTCAGGCAGAAGCGTACGTTGTTGAACGGCTTGGGGCATACCAGGCTACATGGGGTGTCGGACTCAGGATCAAGCTGCCGATCATCGACAAGATTGCGCGGAAAGTCGATCTGAAAGAGCAGGTGGCTGACTTTGCTCCACAGCCAGTGATCACCAAGGACAACGTGACCATGAAGATTGATACGGTAGTATTCTTTCAGATCACCGATCCCAAGCTGTATACATATGGCGTTGAGAAACCCATGATGGCGATCGAGAACCTGACGGCCACCACCTTGCGGAATATCATCGGTGAGCTGGAGCTGGACCAGACCCTGACTTCCAGGGAAACGATCAACACCAAAATGAGGGCTTCTCTGGATATCGCAACTGATCCGTGGGGGATCAAAGTAACGAGGGTAGAACTGAAGAACATCATCCCTCCAGCAGCCATCCAGGATGCCATGGAAAAGCAGATGAAAGCCGAGCGCGAACGCCGTGAAGCGATCCTCCGCGCAGAAGGTGAAAGGAAATCAACCATTCTGGTTGCAGAAGGTAAGAAACAGTCTGCAATCCTGGAAGCGGAAGCAGAAAAACAGTCTGCAATCCTCCGGGCTGAGGCTGAAAAAGAAAAGAGGATCAGGGAGGCAGAGGGCGAAGCTGAAGCCATCCTGAAGGTACGGCAGGCGACGGCTGATGGAATCCGATTCATCCGGGAGGCCGGAGCTGATGAATCGGTCTTGAAGCTGAAGAGCCTGGAAGCCTTTGAAAAGGCGGCGGATGGCAAGGCGACGAAGATCATCATTCCTTCCGAGATTCAGAATCTGGCCGGCCTTCTCGCATCTGCAAAAGAGGTGCTGAATTCCTGACGGATCAGGATGGCATCGGGTTTTCAAAACGCTGGAAGCATAAAGGGAACAGAAGAAACTGACGGGGGTTCTGCATCGACGGCTGATGTGGAACCTCTTCATGGTGATAGAAGAGAGGTAAGTAAAATGGATTTAAAGGGACGTCATTTTTTAAAACTGCTGGATTATACGCCGGAGGAAATCGAATACCTGCTTGACCTCGCGGCGGATCTGAAGGAAAAAAAGAAACAGGGGATTCCGGTGGATGTTTTTCGCGGAAAGAACATCGCTCTGATTTTTGAAAAAACGAGCACGAGAACCCGCTGCTCCTTTGAGGTGGCGGCCCATGATCTGGGACTTGGAACCACCTATCTGGATCCGTCGGGCTCCCAGATCGGTAAGAAGGAGAGCATTGCGGATACGGCGAGGGTTCTGGGAAGGATGTATGAGGGAATCGAGTACCGGGGCTTCGGTCAGGACATCGTGGAAGAGCTTGCCGCTTATGCGGGCGTTCCGGTATGGAACGGACTGACCAACGAATTTCATCCCACTCAGATGCTGGCGGACCTTCTGACCATCCGGGAGCATCTGGGAAGGCTGAAGGGCGTGAAGCTGGTGTACATGGGCGACGCCAGATATAATATGGGAAATTCCTACATGGTAGCCTGTGCCAAGATGGGCATGCACTTCACTGCCTGCGCGCCCAAGTCCTATTTCCCTTCTCAGGAGCTGGTGGAGCAGTGCAGGAAGATCGCCGCGCAGACGGGCGCTTCCATCACGCTGACGGAGGATGCCATGGAGGGCACCAGGGATGCGGATGTGATCTGTACGGACGTATGGGTTTCCATGGGTGAGCCGGACAGCGTATGGGAAGAGCGCATTGAACTTCTCAGCCCTTATCAGGTGAACCGCCGCATCATGGAAAATGCGGACAACGGAAAGGCGGGAAGCACGCTTTTTATGCACTGCCTGCCTGCCTTCCATGATCTGAAGACCACCATTGGAAAGGAAATCGGGAAAAAGTTCGGCATCAGCGAGATGGAGGTGACGGACGAGGTATTTGAATCTCCGGCTTCCGTGGTGTTCGACGAGGCGGAAAACCGGATGCATACCATCAAGGCTGTCATCGCCGCAACGCTGGGATATCAGGGATGAGCCGGGAGGTCGCAACTTGAGGAAAACGGAAATCCTCACGCTGCTTCGGGAAAGCGCGGATTATCTGTCCGGACAGGAGCTGTGCGGCAGGCTGGGCGTTTCCAGAACGGCGGTGTGGAAAATCATCAATCAGTTAAAAGAAGAAGGCTATGAGATCGAGGCGGTGCAGAACAGAGGCTAACGCCTGCTCTCTTCTCCGGATCTGCTGGGAGAAAGTGAAATCAAAAGCCGCCTGCACACCGGATGGGCAGGGAAGAACCTGATCTTTCACCCCGTGACGGGCTCCACCAACATCGACGCCAAGGCAGCCGCTGAGGAGGGGGCGCCGGAAGGAACGCTTGTGGTCACGGAACGGCAGGATGCGGGAAGAGGAAGACGGGGCCGGGGCTGGTTTTCCCCGGAGGGCTGCAACCTTTATTTCACCATACTGCTGCGGCCCGGCTGCGCGCCGGATCAGGCATGTACGCTCACGCTGGTCATGGCGCTGGCAGTGGTGCAGGCGGTGAGAGAGCTGGGGCTGGATGCCGGGATCAAGTGGCCCAACGATGTGGTGATCGCCGGGAAAAAGGTTTGCGGCATTCTCACGGAGATGAGCGCTGAACCGGATTTTATCCATTATGTGGTCATCGGTACGGGCGTGAATGTGAATCAGGAAGCCTTTCCGGAGGAAATCGCCGGGACTGCCACTTCCCTGCGGATCGAGAAGGGAGAGCGCATTGCCCGGGCCGGACTGCTCGCTTCGGTGATGACGCATTTTGAGAGCGCCTATGAGGCCTTCTGCGCCACATGGGATCTGTCCGGGCTGGCGGCGGATTATGAAAGTCTGCTTCTGAATAAGGACAGACCGGTACGCGTGCTGGACCCCAAAGGGAATTTTGAAGGAACGGCGAGAGGAATCAATGAGAAGGGAGAACTTCTCGTAGAGCGTCAGGACGGCAGGCTGGAGTACGTGTATGCCGGGGAGGTTTCCGTCCGGGGCGTTTACGGATATGTCTGAGAAGGGCTGACGGAAAGAAAGAGCCGCCGCAGGCGGTGCATGGAAAGGAAAAAGACATTGACGATGGAAGAAAAAAAGCGCGGGGAACAGACGGACCGCAGAGATGAAGCGGGACGGGTGGTACTTTGCGGAGCCAATTCCTATGAACAGAAATATTTTTTTAATCCGGATTTCAAAAAGCTGCCCCAGTCCGTCCAGGATGAGCTGCATATCATCTGTGTGCTCTTCACCGAAGAGGCGGGCGGGATATTTACCGTTCTCTTTGAGGCGGACGGCGGCGTGACGCTGGAAACGCAGGCCTCAGAGGAGGACTATCTGTACGATGAGGTGAGCGCCGGGCTTCTGCTGGGAGAGATCCGCAGAAAGAGAAAGGAGCTTCTGGAATCCTTAAGTCTGTATTACCGCGCGGCGGTTCTGAAGGAGAATGTGGGAGATCTGCTGGAAGATGGCGGGGATGAATGATCCCTGCGGGATGTAATGTGCCGCCCGGTGGCGGCGGGAAGGAAATGTGGTATGATTTTAGCGATTGATGTGGGAAATACGAACATTACCTTTGGCGTGTATGAGGGACGGAA
>OGPH01002338.1_pt1 | contig 11096 bp, 13 predicted proteins | sample 1552891 | NCBI WGS metagenome assembly OGPH01 (sample SAMEA2580272, study PRJEB22360) | human gut metagenome | biome: human gut; feature: human-associated habitat; material: faeces | place: Denmark | collected 2008/2010 | reverse complement strand
GTATATTTGCAATATAACCCTCGAATGTCATTCAGTCCTTAACTTAATGACATTGCTTCGTATGTTTTTTCTTTTTCTTACTCATATACTTTCTTGCCTTTCATCAATTTTAAATACTTCTCTCATCCTCTCATAACAATTATGACTATTGTTTTACTCAAATAACATCCCAAATTCATTGATTTTATTAACACTTTCAATTAACTAAAAGATGCCAAAAATGAATTATGGTTAAAACATTTCATTATTAAAGAATATTCCTCTTATTTGATAATTGTCTTAATAAGTTGCATCATAATATCTTTATCTTCTGGTCTTGACGTTGCAACTAATATCGTTAAAGTCGCTAAAGCATCATTATTAATTCTTTCTTTTCCATTTTTATATAATGCATTGTTCTTTTCTAAAAAATATAAAAATATTGTTGCCCCTATTCTTTTATTACCATCAATAAAGCTATGGTTTTTAACAATAAAATATAATAATGCACTTGCTTTGTCTTCAAGTGTTGGATATAAGTGATTTCCTCCAAAACTTTGATATATGGTTGATATACTACTTTTAAATGAATCATCTCTTTCAATTGCAAATTGATCTCCTTGGTTTGCAAACATTGTATTGTGTATCAATTTTATACATTCATCATATTGAATAACATAAACATCTTTTTGTCCTTCAGGTACTTCTAAAGTATGATGATCATAATCATCTAATATTTTAAAACCTCTTTGATAAGCTTTTAAAAATTCTAACATAGCATCACTCGATGGTAATTTCCCACCTGCTTCTTTATATTGATCCAGCATTTTTGTAACATATTCAATATCTTGAAAATGTCTATCATTTATAACATATCCTTTTAATAAGTATTCTCTTAATATATTATGAGCCCATTTTCTAAAAAGAATACCATTTTTAGATTTTACTCTATATCCAATACTTATTATCATATCTAAGTTATAATATTCAATTTGTCGAGTCACTTGACGAGTGCCTTCTTTTTGAACTGTCTCAAATTTTGCGACAGTTGAATTATCTAATTCTTCTTTTAATGCATTATTAATATGTCTCCCTATTGTCTTGATATCCCTATCAAACAATTGTGATAATTGTTCTCTATTTAACCATACTGTTTCCTTATTAGAACCAATAGTAACATCTAATACAAAATCTCCATTTTTAAATTGTACAACTTCATTTCTTTCTACTATATCAATCATAATATCACCTTCTTCATCTGAAATTTTATTAATTAACTTATTATATCATTTATTTACATTTATTTCATTAACAAGCACAAAAAAAGACCCAAGATATAATCTTGAATCTTTTTCCGTATTTGTTTTGATTAACGTTTTGAGAACTCCGAAACCTTATAAAATAAGGGTTTTTAAGCCTATTTGTCGCTTACTTGTTGCATTGCCAAAACGACATATCACACCTATTTACGTTATAGCTAGTATTTTATAGTTTCATAACTACTTTTCAACTCAAAGAAATACCTGTTTTTCTTTATATTGATATAATTTCGATTTTCATACTCTACAAACTGGAATTTATTGTTTTGCTTCTCCACAATACCATAAATATATTGAATATACAAGCATAGCAATCAGTCCTATTACCAATAGAACATTCACTTTAATTATAAATACAGACAAAAGAGTATTTGTCAATCCATGAAAAACACTACAAGCAAAAACACATTTCGTTTTTTTGTAAATTGTCGCCAGCCAAAAGCTCAGTATAACAGCTAACGCTAAGAAAAAGAGAAATGGCATATTTTGTTGCGATGAGCCATTTACAAACCAAAGGGGAATATGCCAAATTCCCCACACAACACCCGTAATGATTGTGGCTATAGGGAAATTCAATTTTTCCTCTAATAAAGGCTGCATAACACCTCTCCAACCTAATTCTTCTTCGCCGCCATATATAAATGTTGCTTGAAGAAAGATTAAAGGCATCAAATACCATGGTAATGCGGAATTAAATTCCCTTGACGATAAACCTATTGTCAGTATTTCAAAAATAGAAAATAAAAACAAAAAAATCAATGATTTCTTTCTGTAGCCAAAAATAAAATGTAATATAGATTTAACCGTGTTTTTTTCTTCTAAGACAAAGAAAGTTGCTATTGTCGGTCCGAATCCTCCTATAATATGTAAAATAGTGCCTAAAGGATGCGAAAATGGGATAATATTTAAACTTGTTAACACAGCAAGTCCAGACCAGGCTATCCCTGTAATAACAAATGTAATTATAAGAAATTTTGCTAACCGTTTAGTATCCAATTCAGTATATCTCCTTTTCAAATTCCAATTTATCTAACTAAATTATCTCATGTGGAGTTTTTTATTACAAGATAATTTAACTTACATGCTTATTTTTCACAATAGGATGTTTGCTGAGATAATCAGATAGAGTAATACTTTTTGTATCATGAAATACGATATCCTTATCTTCATCTACATCTCGATACACAAGATGATTTTGTTCATCTATCACATCATAGAGAAATAGAGAAATATGGTTAGTTTTTTTGTATCTTACTTGTCGCTTACCGTTTTTAATTTATAAATATACAAAAAAACTCAAATCGAGTTTTAGTCGATAAATAAAGGCTTTTGCTGATTTGAGTTTCTTTGAATTGTTCTGGGTATTCCCAAAAATTAACGTTTTGAGAACTCCGAAGCCTTATAAAATAAAGGTTTTTAAGCCTTTTTGTCGCTTACTTGTTGCATTGCCAAAACATCTTATAACTATTTAACATGAGTATTCACATAAATTAAAATGAGAGGCGCGCAGGTCCTCTCACAACGTACATATATAATACCTTAATTTTTTCTATATGTAAAGTATTATTTGATTTTTCTATTGTGAATTATAGAAAAATCAAATTTTGTATTGTATTCTGTGTTAGTTTCTTCAATAATTTCATCTATTTTTTGTCTTAAAGGTAATGTTAAATTTTCATTAAATAAAAAATTTGACCAATGACAAATTGAAATATATCCTAAAAAGAAGATTGAATAGAACTTTCCTTTAACAATATAGGGAGATTGTTTTCCTAAAATATTGGAATGATGAGATATTTTATTACGTAGCATATGGATAGATTTCAAATCAACTCTACTGGGATCTATTAGCCCTTTAGGTTTTTTATATGGTTTTCCTTCCATAAATTCATTAAGCTTTACAGTAGTTAAGCAATCGATTAATTTTATTAAAGTACCAAAACTAATAAAGTTTATTGCTACCCAAATAGGAATAATACCATTATATGCATTGATATAATGCTTGATTGCCGGTTCTTCTCTTGTTTTATTAATATCATCATAAAGAGTTTTACTCAAAATACGATTATATGTATCTTCAGCAATGAATTTTTCTGTTGAATTATTAACAAGACAATAATTATCTTTTAACAAAGATATTTTATGAATATCATCAAGTTTAAAAGTTACCATATCATCTTGGCCACATAGATTTGCTAATCTTGTTCTTAGAGATTCTTCTATTTTCCTAGTTTCCTGAAAAAGCATTATAGAAATTTTTTTATCTAGCTCACATAAAGCTATCAGCTCTGTACACTTATGATTATGATAGTCATCTTCTTCAACATTATAATTATCCAGTAAAAATCTATATCCAGTAATATGATAATAAGTATTTACATTTTTTATATAATTATATAGTAAATGATAATCATCAATTAACAAATGTCTTTTTTGTAATTTATCTATCCTATCTTCTATCGTTCGTGATTTTTTTAATTCTAAAGTACCATTTTCTAACATATAATATTCCCTCCCTTTTCAAGAAATTATATCATTTACTAATACAGTATTCTATATATTTATTAGAACAAAATACAAGATAACCTTGAATTTATAAATAACATATTACTCAATCAGATTTTATATTTTGCATCAAAAAAAGAAGTATTCAAACTTCTCACAAAGTCTAAATACTTCTCTAATCTTCTCACAACAATTATTACTAACGTTTTGAGAACTCCGAAACCTTATGAAATAAGGGTTTTTAAGCCTTTTTGTCGCTTACTTGTTGCATTGCCAAAACATCTCAAACCAACATTAAACATATCTAGATGTTATGAACAATGTCAAATTAGAATTTAACACATTTATAAGCATTCGAAGTTAAAATTGAAATGAATCATGTATCTCGTTTTCAAGTTTTACTCATTTTCTTAATATCAGAATATTATAATTTTAAAACCGCTACTATTTCTTCGCCATCCATTTCACCATTTTCTATAAAGCCAAACTTTGAATAAAGTTTTTTCGCACCTACATTTTCAGGTTCGTAAGATAAATAACAATATTCCGCTTTACCACATGGAAACGATCTAATAAACTCTAAAGCCAAACAAATTGCTTCTTTTCCATATCCATGACCCTGATATTTTTCATCAATCATCAATCGCCAGATGCTATAATTACCATAAGCAATCTGTGGTGGATTATCAAATGAGTCATCTACATCATATCCTATCATCAAGAAGCCAATAGGAATTTCATCTTCAAAAATACCAAATGGAAAGGCATGTCCATTTCCTGTTATTGCAATATATGCTTCTATGATACTCAAATCATTGGGTGCAACAAATGATTCCTGTTCCTTACTCACATGCAGTTTTAGTATATCCCATATATTTTTCGCATTTACTTTTTCAATTCTAATCACAACTACACATCTCCATAAATTAAAATATTCTATTTCTTCAAATTTTCTATAAACCCAGAGATAGCGGATATAAACCAACCAAAACCTATAATAATTAGTGCAATTTTCCACCCAATGCCATTATCAAAAACAAAGATAAATGTATATAAAGCAAATAAGCTAACAGGAACAGCTATTCCATATAATACCAAATGAAACTTCCTCTTTTTTTCTTTATCCATTTATTCTCACCACATTAACCACCAATTTGATAACTGAGAATATGTCTATTTAACTCCTTGATAAACTGAAATTTGACTTGCCTATTTTCTTAAAATCTCATGTGGAGCTTCTATTTCATTTGCCAAGGTATGCTCTGTTAATTCTGACATCAATTTCAATTTTTTATTAATCAATGGTCGCATACAATTAGGAACATGTTCCTGATGCGCTCTGTGGATTGCTACACATTCCTTACAGTTTCCGTGATAACGACAGGCTTTCAGGCAAGGACAGTGATCTTTGTCTTTATACTCCTTACGAAATTCCGCTGCAAATTCTTCTTGCAGTCTCAGCCCCTCGACACGGTTTCCCTTATGAAATTCTACCATTGCATCCAGTTCTTTCTGGTTCCCTTCAATCTTCATGTTATTATAGCGCCTCCATTTCAACTATTCCTCATTTTCTGATAAATTCCAATTTTGTTGTCATCTTCATTATACTTCATCGCCTATCGAAAAGATAGCATATCATCTAGTACTATTTCCATGCTTAAAACCACAATATTAATATCCCTCGACTACTATAACTTCACCTTCTTCATCAGTTGGGGGGTTGAAAATGATCATAATAAGTGGAAGCTGTTTGCTCCGTCAATATGATATCATTTTGATGATTTCCGTTTCTTTTTCGAATACGTTCCATACACACTTCCTTAGGTGTCTTTATATAATAGATTTTGGGTTCTATGTCGTATTTCTTTAATAATGAAATATATTCATTTCTCATTTCTCTAGACCAAAATGAATAATCGAGAACAATATCAATGTTTTGCATGATAAGTGAAATTAGTTTTTCATCAAGATAGGTTTTAATATCTTCTAAAACCTCCTGAGGTAAAGGATGTTCATTAAAACCTCGTTTGAATGATTCTTCATCATAAGATAGTATTGTCATCCCGGTACTTTCAAATTTTTTTGCTAGTGTTGATTTACCTGCTCCCGCAGGTCCGCACATTAAAATAACTTTACTTTTCGACAAATTATCTACTGTATTTTTCATTGATATAACCTCCTATAACAAACCAAGAAAACATGACACTCTCCTTAAGCATTATTACTATTCGCTCTTTTCATGATTTCCTGTACTATTGATGTTTTAGCATTCGCATAGTGCTGGACATGCCTCCATTTATTCTTTGCCAAGCTTCGTTTGACTTGTGCATATTTGTCCCGATCAGTATCATTAGTCCGCTACCAATCACGGAAGCGTAACATTCTATCAATCTCTGATGTGCCCAAACTGAACACATGCAGATTAATATCGGTATCCGGTCCTTTATACAAACGATGCTCAAACCCGTCAGGTTCTCGAATCTGTAGCACATATCCGCCGCTTCCAACACTGGAACGTAGGATGACTCATCAGCAGAATCCTTAACAACCAACCGTATTCTTTTGCAACTCATCATCCGTTGTAGGCATGGAGGTATTATTAGATATCATCTTATCGCACTCCTTTGCTGCTTATTATCTAGGGTTAAACTTAACTACTATTTTTTCTTTGCGATATAAAATACATAACTGTAATAATCTACTACTAATCTAAAATAAAGCGATTATAAGCTATCCTTTTTCCTGTGTTTGTTTTAAAGTTTTCATCTATACACTTTTTTATCTTTTCCTGTTCTTTTTCTTTATCCATAACCGTTAAATTTTCAAGCAAATCAGCTTCCCATTGTATTTGAAAATCAAGTCCATCAATTTTAGATGGAGTATGATGGTTGCCTATTATAAAGCATATTCTATCAATATTTTTGTTATAGCCTACCTTTTTTAATATTTCTTTCGCTACTTCTGGTCCTTCCTTTTCTTGATAGACACCATCAATAGAACCGTATTTTTTTTGTGCTTCAACCGCACCAATATCATGTAGTATAGCAATAATACTGATGAATTCTTTTTCTTCCTCTCCGATATTTTCTCCTTTCATTATATCTTCTGCATTTTTCAAAACTTTGAGAGTATGCTCTATGCCAAAAGGAATTTCTTTGAATACTTCTTTCATCTCTATAATAATTTTTTCTTTAAACATAAATTACCTCCATTTATACCTTATAGGTGTTTTAGTTCTATCTATCCACTTTTTTGTTCGCCGATACAATCAGCATCATGGGACGGCGCATTTCATCCTGCATCCCCGGAATATCCATCATTTTCACCTCGACTCTAGTGTAAAACAATGTATCTCAAAATACAATCCACGCTCCGTAGACTACATGAATCCAGAATTATCCAATAGACAGTTTTTTATAAAAAATAGTAGCTTGTGCAACTTGCCGTTAAGTTTTTTCAATTTCCTGTATGACATAAGTATTATTATATTAGCATATACTTTTGTTCTTTGTGCTCTGCTTACAATTGCATTTTCCTGATTTCTCTATGATGTTTACAATCCGTCCATGATTTACTGTATCTAACTGTCTATTTCCTTCCCAAAATTCACACGTTCCGCAGGTTTTATGAGAACTCCCCATTTTGGCAATACCATTATTTTGCACTGCGCCTTTATTTTTTGATGCAATCGTAGTTTTGCTCTTCGGTAAATTCAAATTTAATGATTTCTATATGCATATTATATCAATATAAAATTAGTCATTCAATGAAATCCATACCTTGTCTTTCTCCCTGAATGCCTTTCACTTTTCCATATGTATTCATTTATTTTTCCATATTTACTTCTTTACAAAGTGCTCCTGTATTTGGCTCAAATAAAACAATAATCAAATCTGTTGGCAATCTATATATCTTTAAGTTTTCTAACATATCAAAAGCATTAATATCATGATAATCATTAATATCAAATAATACCTCTACTCTTCTAAATGACTCTTCATTTTGAGCAACGATAGTCATAATAGTAGCCAATATATCATATGCACCCTCAATCGATAAATCATCAGCATCAGAACCTACAAATTCACTGAATTCAATAATGATTGATGTGTTCTTTGGCTCTCTTCTCTTAGATATCTTTCCAGAAAATAAAACTGATTCAGTTCTATACTGCAATTCAATTGGAACCTCATCTAAATTCCATCCATTAATATATTTATATGATAAGTAGCGACATGACAAATATCCTTGCTCATCTTCTTCATAATCATCTTCCCCAAAAATAATTGCTGAAGCAACAGCAACTGGAAACTTATCTAGATAGTCTGATAATTTGTCTAGCACTGCTTTACTAGGAAATTTTGTTGATCCATTCTCAATCATCTTGATAGCTTGAGAACTAATTCCTAATATATCAGCCATTTCAGATTGTGTTAATAATTTATCTTTGCGCAACTTTTTCATGTATTCTGCAAAGTACATATCTTTCACCTCTCGTATATATGTCCTTTCATATTTACTATTATAAACGAAATTGATAACTTAATAAACATAAAAGTAAATTATTTTTATATCTAATGGTTGCATTTAGTTTCTGTGAGTAGTATATTATAGTTAGATAATTAATCGCTATTATAAATTAGCGTTTAATTATCCTGTGGAGGTGATATCTGTTAACACAAAATAAAAGGCTCATTAGATAGAGTTTGGCGACACATCTAATGAACCACTATGTAACGTGAAAGAACAGTTTATATAATGTCCTTTCTTGTACATTATAACAAACTTTCTTTCACATTGTAATACTCTTGAAGGAGGAATGTGAATATGAAAGAAGAAAATAGAGTATTTATTGAAACTCCTGCATTCACAGGAAGAAATGTACCCATTATGGAGCTATCCAAAGCAATTGGAAAAGATGCACAATTTATTCGTATTGGATTACAAAAAGGTATTTTAACATTCGGTTATGCTTTAAAGAAAGATAATTCAAGCGAATTTAATTACTATTGTCCTGATAAAAAAGTATGGGAAGAAACCGGCTATTTTAAAGGCGGTATTTAAAAATGGCTGAATTAGAAATTGTTCGCTTATCTGAAATTCAGAGCAAAGAAGTAGAATGGCTATGGTATCCCTATATACCGTCCGGAAAGTTGACCATTATTCAAGGTGATCCAGGATGTGGAAAAACGATGCTAATTCTTTATCTAGCTAGTTTGTTATCTAGTGGCTCTCCACTTCCATCAGAGGATTCTAGTGTAAAGCGTGAACCCTGTACAGTTATCTATCAGACATCGGAAGATGGTTATGATGACACAATTAAGCCAAGATTGGAAAGATTTACAAAAGCCGATTTAAATCGCATTGTTTTCATTAAAGAAGATAAATGTTCACTAACAATGTTAGATGAGAGAATCGAACAAGCCATCATTCAAGAAAATGCAAAACTATTTGTTCTTGATCCAATTCAAGCCTATATAGGACATAATATTGACATGAATCGTGCAAATGAAATTCGCCCTCTTTTAAAAAAATTAGGAGATATTGCTCAAAAACATAATGTTGCGATTGTACTTATTGGACATATGAATAAGGCAAAAGGTGGAAAATCTTCTTATCGTGGTTTAGGTAGTATCGATATTCCAGCGGCAGCTCGTAGTGTTTTAATTTGTGGTGAATTAAAAAATGAAGAAGGTGTACGAGCAGTCGTGCAAGATAAATCAAGTTTAGCACAACGAGGAAAACCATTTGCCTTTAAATTGGATGATGATGGATTTCATTGGTTAGGTGAATATGATATTAGTCCTGAAGAATTATTAGATGGATTCAAACGAAAAACTGATAAAGATCGTGCAAAAGATTTCATTAACGAAACCTTATCGGAAGGTGCCGTAGAGGCGAATATTATATATAAAAAAGCAACAGAACAAGACCTTTCCAAACGTACACTAGACCAAGCGAAAGCAGAGTTAAATGTCAAATCATTTAAAGAAGGTAAAGTATGGTATTGGAAACTAATTTAACATTGCAAGGTTGCAGGCTCTCTAGGAACTTGCAATCTTGCAACCTTCCTTTTAAAAAAAGCCTTTGTTACTTTGCCGAAAGTAACGCAAATGCACTTTTGTCAGAAACAAAAGATGCTTGCGCTCTGCGAGGCTTTTAATGCAATCTAAAACAATAAGCATAACGCTTGGAAAAGGGAGTATAAGTCATAATGCACGAACTTTTATTGCTGATAATGTTGACCCTAATAGAACTCCACTGAATGTTGAATTTGTTAATCAAGACATTAAACAGGCTTATCATTACTTGTTTGATGAAGCACTTGAAAAGTATAATGCCAAGCAAAAAAGAAGTGATCGAGTCATAAAAGATTATTACGAAAAAATACGTACAGGGAAACAAGAAAAGCTATTCCATGAAATCATAGTACAAGTTGGTAATAAAGATACAATGAATGCAACATCAGAAAACGGCAAACTAGCAAAAGAAATACTATCACAATATATAGATGATTTTTTAAAGAGAAACAAGAACCTATATGTATTCTCTGCCCACCTTCATATGGATGAAGAAACACCTCATCTCCATATTGACTTTATACCTTATACGACTGGTAGCAAACGAGGATTAGAAACTCGTGTATCGCTTAAAAAGGCTATGGAAGAACTTGGCTTTATTGGTAAAGGTAAGCAAGAAACAGAATATAATTTGTGGGTAAATGCAGAAAAAGAGCATCTAGCTCAGATTATGCAAGCACATGAAATTGAATGGCAAAAACTAGATACTCATAATCAACACCTAAGTGTTTATGATTTCAAAAAACAAGAACGTATAAAAGAAGTAAAAGAATTAACTAAGCAAGTTGATAATCTTGTTGATAAAATCAATGATTACCAGGAAGACATTCATGATGTTGATCAGCTAACAAGTGAAATCACTGATGACTTATGGAATATTCCTGAACCAAGGCGATTTATGAGTGCTAACAGTTATAAAAAAGATATTATTGAACCTTTTATTAAAAAATTAAAAACAGTCATCAAACGCATAATAAATGATTATTTAAGACTAAGGCATGAAGTTAAAGAACTTCGTACAAAAATATTGCCACTTAGAATAAAAATCAATGAACAAGATGAACTGATTGATCGCTTATTAGACGAAAATCGAACCAACTCAACTAAATTAAAAAAAATACAAAGAGTTCTTGGACAAAAAACTTATGAAGAAATATTATGTTGAATGCCAAATTAAATAAAAAGAAAAATAAAGAAAATAGTCAAAATAAAA
>OGPH01002335.1_pt1 | contig 11101 bp, 7 predicted proteins | sample 1552891 | NCBI WGS metagenome assembly OGPH01 (sample SAMEA2580272, study PRJEB22360) | human gut metagenome | biome: human gut; feature: human-associated habitat; material: faeces | place: Denmark | collected 2008/2010 | reverse complement strand
CCGGATCGCTCTTTGAAAGATACGTCGCCGAAGCCGCTTGAAGCCTTCTGAAAAAATATTTTAGTTTTTTCTGCTTTTACTCTTGACTTTTGCAAAAAATCGGTTGTTTAGTTATTCACAAACCCAACTGCGCCTTTTTCGTTGACAGAAGCGGTCTTTTGCGGTAAATTGTTGATAAAGGACAGGCGAAAGGAGCGGTCAGATATGAAGATCCGAAACGAATTGCTCTCTCAGGTGCGCAGCTACGCCGGCCATACGCCCCACGCGGCGGAGGACACGCTGGATTGCTCGCTGGGCGTGAATCCCTACGGCTTTCCGCCTGTGGTGAAGGAGGCCTTTGCCGCCTTTGACCCGGAGCGCTTCTATCACTATCCCCACTCCGACGCACCCCAAAAGGCCATCGTGGACTACTGGGCGGACTATGCCTTCATCGAGCCGGAGAACATCGTCCTCACCGACGGCAGCGTGTCGGCCCTGTATCTTCTGTGCAACATTCTGGCCAAAAAGGGCGCGGAGGTGGTGGGCTTCCTGCCCACCTTTACCGATATGGTGGAGTATTCCCGCATGATGGCCATGCGATACGTGGGCATTCCCGCCCGCCGTGAGGAAAACTGGCGCATGGAGGTATCCGACCTGGTGGACGCTATCAGCGGCGATACCAGTCTGGTCTATATCGACCGACCCAACAACCCCACCGGACAGACGCTGTCGCTGGCGGATATCAGCCGTGTGCTGGACAGGTGCGAGGAACTGGGCGTTTACGCCATCGTGGACGAGGCCTACGGCGACTTCCTGCCCCGTGAGGAATCGGCGGTGACGCTGGGGCCGAAGTATAAGAATATCATCATCGTCCGCACGTTTTCCAAGGGCTTCGGCCTTGCGGGACTGCGGGCGGGGTATATCATCACCGGGCAGGAGCTGATCCGTTATATCAGCAAGGTCTCCAACCCCTACATGATGAGCGAGCTGTCCCGTGAGCTGGCGGCCGCCGCCCTCAGCGACCGCACCTATGCTGACAGTCACGGCCCGGATTTTGTCGCCATGAAGCGCTCGCTGCGCGGCGTCTGCGGCAAGGAGCTGACCATGGCCGAGACCGATGACCGGGTGCCCATCTGTCTTCTCCAGCACCGGAATCCCCGCGCCGATTTGCAGGAGCTGCTGATGGCGGAGGGCGTTCTCACCTGCTCCGGCGGCGAGTTCGAGCCGCTGGATCGCAGCAGCGTCCGGCTTCGCGTCCCCCGCGCCGAGGAGCTGGACAAGCTGCTTCGCGCCGTGGAAAAAGTCAATAACGGATGAAATGAGATCACCCCCGGCGGCCACAATGCCGCCGGGGGTGGTGTTTGTTGGGTGGAGTTTCGTAGATGGATATCGGCGTTCTCGGCCCCCTCTGTGAGGGGGCTGGCGAGCGCAAGCGAGACTGGGGGAGAGAATTTAAGATTTTATTCTCTCCCTCCCTCGTCAGAGGCAGGCTTTGGCTCTATGCCGCGTGAGAGGTCTCGCTGCCCTCCACCGCAGCATCGCTGTCCTTCACGCCAGACTTGTGATAATTGTGCATCACGATGCCCAGCAGGATCAGCGCCGCGCCGATGACGCCCTGCACCCCCATGCGCTCCTTCAGGAAAATCGCGCTCAGCACTGCCGTGGACAGGGGGTTGATGGCGCACATCTGGGCGGCCCGGTCGGCGGTGGTGTACCGCTGGGCCACCGGCTGGAACGTGAAGCCGAAGCAGGAGCACACCAGCGCCAGCGCCAGTATCACGCCCCACTCCGTGCCGTTTTGGGGCAAATGGGGCGTCTCCACCAGCAGCGAGCCGATGGCGGCAAACAGCCCCAGAAAGCCGATCTGGAACATGCCCAGCAGAATGGCGTCGCCCTCGTGGGAGAATTTGGCCGTCAGGATGATGGCGATCGCGTACAGGCAGGCCTCCATCAGGCACAGGCCCTCGCCCAGTCCGAACCCGGACAGACCGTTTTTCAGCGTCAGGAATCCCACGCCTGCCAGCGTTACCGCCGCGCACAGCAGCGCCCGGCGATCCGGGGCCGTCCGGTGCAGCACCGCCTCAAACAGCGGCACGATGACGATGGCGGTGTTGGTCAGGAACGACACGGTGGAGGCGGTGGTCATGGTCAGTCCAAACACCTCGCAGACCATCACGGCGAAGAACGCAGCGCCTAAAATCATGCCGTGGAGCAGGTCGGTTTTTGTCACATGGCGCAGCTTCTTCCAGAAGATGACGCACAGCACCGCAAAGGCCAGACAGAACCGCACCGCCAGCAGGTTCAGGGGGCTCATGCTCTCCAGTCCCACCTTGGCGAACAACAGCGACGTGCTTCTGGCGAAGATGACCCCGGCCAGCAGCCACTCAGCGGCTTTTTTGCTCATTTGGTATCCCTCCCACGATAAGCTCTCCCCGCGAAATGCGCCGCTGGGGCAAGGCGCAGCCTTGCCCCGAACGGCTTGGATGGGGGAGAGAAAACTCGTTACTTGGCGGTGGCCGCCTTCAGCTCAACAGGATCGCGGCGGTGATTGCCAGCCAGCACACAGTTGACGGCCACCACGAACCCGGCGCCTGCCGCCATGGACAGCGCCAGCAGCGCCGTACTGTTTTCCACACAGCCCAGCCAGGCGAACACTACCACCAGAGCCAGACACACCAGCGCGACGGTCACACAGACGTTTCCTACATTCTTTTTCATGGTCTTGTCCTCCTTTTTGCATTTGGTGTTTGTTTTTCGTTACCTTTAGGTTGACTTCATCATAGCACGGCTTTATACTTGTGTAAAACGATAGTATATCACGGATTCATTGACAAAACTGCAACAAAAGGAGGGCGGCCATGGATACGGAAAAATGCGCGGCGCTGCTGTGCGCCTTGGAGGAGGGAACGCTAGCCCGGGCAGCGGAACGGCTGGGCTACACCCCCTCCGGCATCAGCCGCATGGTGGCGGCGCTGGAGGAGGAGCTGGGCTTTCCGCTGCTGTACCGCAGCCGGGGCGGTGTGACCGCCACCGGCGAGTGTGAGGCCCTGCTGGGCGCCATGCGGCAGATGGTCTATCAGGCAGAGTGCTGCCGCCAGACGGCGGCGGCATTGCGGGGCGTGGAACAGGGCAGCGTCACCGTGGGCGCCAACTACCACTTCTATTCCCGGCAGCTGGCCCACCTGATGGCCCGGTTCCGCCAGCGGCACCCCGGCATCGCCTTCCAGACCATCGAGGGCACCAGCACCACGCTGGCCGGAGCGCTGCGGGAGCACCGGGCCGACCTGTGCATCATCAGCCGCCGCCCCGGCTCCCACCAGTGGTTTCCCCTGCGGCGGGATCAGCTGGTGGTAATGCTGTCGCCGGAGCACCCGCTGGCTCGGGAAAAGTCCGTGCCCATCCGGCGGCTGGAGACAGAGAGCTATATCGAGATCTTCCCCGGCCGGGAGACGGACAACTCCCGCGTTCTGGCGGAAAACGACGTGCAGCCGGGCAACCGCTTTGCCGGGGTGGAGGACGATTTTTCCGCCATGGCTATGGTGGAGGCTGGCCTTGGCGTGGCGCTGGTCAACGACCTGATTGCCGGAATGCTGACGGGCAACGTGGTGTTTCGGCCATTGGAGCCGCCCCAGTATGTGGAGATCGGCATCGCCACGCCGCCGGAGGACAGCATGTCCCCCGCCGTCAAGCGGTTCCTGGCGTTTGTGAGGGAGAATATGGAGGGGTAAAAAATACTGGCATGAAATCTTACGATTTCATTGCCAAAAGGAAATACGGCCAACTGCGCGCTTCAGACACGGGGTTTGTTTCATCAGTTGTAGGGGCGGACGACCGCCGAACGCCATATGGCTTCAAAAAACCGATATTTATACGAATCCCATTTGACAGCACGGTGCAAGATTGCTATACTTCAATATCATAAAAATGCCATTCTGCCGTCAAAACAGGCGGAAAGGGGGAACAATATGACCCATAAAGCCATTTTTCGCCAGCACTGGAGCGAGGCGTTCCGGGATGCCGCGTTCCGCGCGCGGCTCCGCGACCCGAACATGGCGGAGCGCTGGGCGCAGGCCCGGTTCGCCGAGGAGTTTCTGCCCCTGCGGCAGCGGCTCTGCTGCGTAAAGCTCATCGAGGCCGCCGCTGAAGCCATGCCGGAGCTCCCTGCGCCGGAGGGTGGATGGAGCGGCTATGTGCTCAGCGACGCCATCGCCCGCCTGTATCCCCAGCACCGCCGGGAGGCCACGGAGCAGCAGGAGGATTTTGCCCTGTGCGCCCTGCTGGCCGTTCAGCTGCTGCTGGCGGAGGAGCGCCGGACACAGCGGTTCGACATGACCATGGACTTCGCCTTCTGCACCGACGAGGAGGCGGCGGGCAGCCCCTTCTACCAGCGGTTTTTGCAGGTGTGGCGGCAGGATTTCGTCTATGAGCTGCTGCGCCTGAGCCGCGAGCTGACGCCCTTCAGCACCCTGCAGCACATCGCCATGGTGCACCACGTGGCCATGACGGCAGGCCGGGCCTTGCGGCGGGGCGGCGCGGCGGTGGATCTGGCGCTGACCTCCGCGGCGGCGGCAGGTCACGATATCGGCAAATTCGGCTGTATGCCCGGCGAGCGGGTGCCCTATCTCCACTACTACTACACCGACGAGTGGCTGACCCGTTCGGGACTTCCTCAGGTGGGACAGGTGGCGGGCAACCACTCCACGTGGGATCTGGAGCTGGCCAACCTGTCGGTGGAGTCCATGCTGCTGATCTACGCCGACTTCCGCTCCAAGCAGCGGCGGGAGGAGGACGGCCGGGAGACGGCGGCGCTGTACTCCCTGAAGGACGCCTTTGACGTGATCCTCAGCAAGCTGGACAACGTGGACGCCGCCAAAAAGCGGCGGTATGAGTACGTTTACCGGAAGCTGCGGGACTTTGAGGAATATCTGATCGCCCACGGCGTGGACGTGACGCTGCGGGGCCGGGACACCGACCCGGAGCAGGCCATGGATATCGCCCTGATGGGGCCCAAGGAGTACTACCGGGCCTTCTGCCTGATGGCGGTGGAGCACAACCTGAACATGATGCGCCGTCTCAGCCACGAGGGGTTGTTCTCCGACCTGCTGGAAATGGCCCGCAGCGAAAAGGACTGGACGCGGGTGCGCACCTATCTGTGCGTGCTGGAGGACTACTTCACGTATCTGTCCGCCAACCAGAAGATCCAAACGGTGTACTTCCTCTATGAGCTGCTGCTGCACCCGGAGGGTGACATTCGCCGTCAGGCGGCGGCGCTGATGGGCCGGGTGATGGCCAAGTTCAGCCTGCGCTACAAGAAGGAGCTGCCCGCGTCGGCAGGCCGGGCGGAGGTGGAGCAGACTCAGTTCGCCCTGTGGGCCCAATACCTGAACCTGCTGTTTTATCCCGACCACAAGCTGACGCCCCAGCAGACCAGCCACATCCGGTTCACCGCCAAGCTGGTGGTGTCCGCCACGCTGGAAAACTGCGCGCCCCAGGAGACGGCCCAGTTCCTGTCGGTGCTGCTGTCCCACTACCAGTCGCCCCATGTGGAGGACGACGGCGCGGCGCTGACCTTGACGGACACGCTGTGCTATCTGCCGCTGAAGCTGCTGACGGAGGAGCAGGCGGAGCGGGTGGCCGCCTTCGCGCTGGCCCAGTGCCACGGCAAAACGCCGTCTCTGCAGGCGGCGGCGCTGCAATTCTTCTTCCGGGCCAGCCAGACGCTGCCGGAGAGTCATCCGCTCCACGCCGCGCTGGAGCGGCTGCGGCAGGAGGAGCTCGTGCTGCCGCTGCCGTCGCTGCGCTACCGGTATGCCCGTGTGTGCGGCGTTCCGGCGGAGCAGGCGGTGCTGGCCCTCAGCGGCGAGGAGGTCTCGGATATCCTGCTGGACAACCTGAAAACCGCCACCCCGTGGATGATCAAGGTGGTGAATGTGGAGCTGCTGTCCCGGTACGCCGCCTGCGGTCTGGGCAGCGCCATGCAGATCGCCGCCCACTTCGCCAACCTGATCCGTGTCAGCGAGGCGGTGGTGGTGCGTCAGCGGGCGGGCCGCGCTCTGCTGGGCATTGCGCCCCGGCTCACCAGCGACCAGCGCAACGAGATCGCCGTGGAGCTGTCCAAGGCGCTGGAATCCGGCCACTACGAATTTTCCAAGTATATCCCCCAGTATCTGGGCGCGTTCATGCTGTGGCTTCCTCCGGCAGAGCTGGACGAGGTCATCGACTATCTGGCGGAGCTTTTGAGCCATTCCGCCGACAGCGTGGCGGCCTCGGCGCTGGACACGGTGGGCTTCGCGCTGGAGTCCTATCGCGCCTACCCCCAGCGTTTCCCGGAGGAGGAAGCGGTATGGGATCGCCGTCGCCGCCGTCTGGCAGGACTGCTGCTGAAGGGCATGGCCTCCTACCGCGAGGCGGTACAGCAGGAGGCGCTGTACGTGCTGGGCGACACGCTGTTCTCCTCGCCCCGGTTCCCCGATGAGCGGCGGGCGTGGCTGTTCACCCTGTGCGCCCACAAGCTGCTGTTTTTGCTGCACGAGAATCAGGGCGGCGGGCTGAACGACCTGTACTGCTCGGCGGCGCTGTACCGCATGTACCAGTTCATCGTCCGGTACGAGACAGACAACGGCCCCTTCCCCTTCCGCCAGCGGCAGAGGGTGGCCTTCTTCCCCGGCACCTTCGACCCCTTTACCCTGTCCCACAAGGCGCTGGCCTGCACCATCCGGGACATGGGGTACGAGGTGTTTCTGGCGGTGGACGAGTTCTCCTGGTCGAAAAAGACCCAGCCCAGCCTGATCCGCCGCAGGATCGCCTCCATGTCGGTGGCGGACGAATTCCATGTGCATCTGTTCCCCTACGATATCCCCGTCAACATCGCCAATCCCGGCGATCTGCGGCGGCTGAAGGACATGTTCGCCGGACGTGAGCTGTACCTCATCGTGGGCTCCGACGTGATCCACGGCGCGTCCTCCTACAAGGCGCCGCCCAGCCCCGATTCCGTCCACAGCATGAACCATATCGTGTTCCGCCGTGTCTCCGCCCTCCATGGGGAGGAAAAGGACATGGACGCCGATGTGGGCATGATCTCCGGCAAGGTGGTGCAGCTGCAACTGCCCTCCCAGCTGGAGGATATCAGCTCCACCCGCATCCGGGAGAATATCGACATGAACCGGGATATCTCCCACCTGATCGACCCGGTGGTGCAGGAGTATATCTATCAGCGGGGCCTCTATCTGCGGGAGCCCCAGTATAAGCCACTGCTGTCCCCCGGCACGCTGCACTTTGCCGAGGCGGAGGGCGGCGACGCCCTGCTGACCCAGCTCCAGCAGACGCTGGACATGCCGTCCGCCGCCGCCGAGGGGGTGCGCCGCCGGGGCGAACGGGTCATGACCCTCCACAGCGGCAGCCAGCTGCTGGCCGCCGCGTCCTACGACCAGCGCCGCACCCGTGAGCTGCTGGCGCTGCTGAGCGACCCCGTGCGGGTCAACGAGGTGCGCGACATGGCCTCCGGCAAGCTGCTGTGCGTCACCGGATTGTACGGTCGGGACGAGGAATCCATGCAATTGCTGCTGACCCAGCTGTTCGCCCAGGCCATGGAGCAGGACTGCCTGTGGGCGCTGTTCGCGGCGCTGGACGCGCCGGCCAGTCCGGCGGCGGACGATCTGCTGCGGCAGCAGGGCATGCGTCCGGTGCGGCCCGGTGATCCCTCGCTGCTGCTGGCGGATATGAGCGCCCCGGTGGTGTTCCTGCAAAATGTGGAGACCGCCATCAAGCCGCCCTTCAGCAGCGATGAAACGGTGCTGTCCGCCATCCGGCAGGCACGGCGGCGGTTCAAGCTGGGGCTGGTGGCGCTGTATCCGGGACGACTGATCTTTACCATCTCCTCCCAGCTGGTGCTGCACCGGCTGGTGGAGAAGATTACCGCCCTCAACGGCGTGCCCATGACGCCCACCCAGCCCCGTGTGCTGGGCCCCTATATGTGCGTGCCCTTCGGCAAGCTGCTGCGGCGGGCCGCCATCCCCAACACCGTGACCAAGACCGTTCACACCGACAAGGTGTTTGCCGCCGACCGGCGCACCCAGCATATCGCGGCCTTCCCCGGCTACGCGCCTCTGTCCGACCAGATGCGGGTGGTGCACTCCTTCCGCCGTCCGGTGATCCTGGTGGACGACCAGCTCCACACAGGGCGGCGTATCGGCGTGCTGGACCCGCTGGCAAGAGAGCAGCAGGTGGACATCAAGGAGGTGCTGGTGGGCATTCTGTCCGGTCAGGGACGGGATCTTGCCCAGCAGCTGGGCCGTGACGTGGACTATGTGTATTTTGTCCCCAATCTGCGGGCATGGTATGTGGAGTCCACCCTGTATCCCTTTATCGGCGGCGACACGGTGGAGCACGCGGACATGGAGCGCTCCGGCTTGCAGCCGTCGGTGAACCTGATCCTGCCCTACGTGTATCCGGAGCATCTGCGCCAGTGCGGCGCGGACGCTGCCTATACCTTCTCCCGCACCTGCATCGAGAATACCCTGTATATCATCGAGGCGCTGGAGACCGCCTACCGCCGGGTCTACGCCCGCAACCTGACGCTGCGGCGGCTCAGCGAGGCGGTGGTGCTGCCGCTGTGCCCCGACAAGGGACGCATGACCTACAATCTGGACGGCGCGGTGTCCGATTATCTGCGGGATGATCGGGAGACGCTGCGGCGGCTGGAGAATCTGTTCCGCTGAAAAGGGGGAAATCACCATGTATTACTATGAAAAAAACGGCCAGTGCTTCGCCGCCTGCCAGCCTCTGCCGCTGACGGCGGCGGAGGGTGCGTCGGGGCAGCCGGTGTTTCTGTTCCGCCGCCCGCCGGAGAGTGGACGGGCGGCCTTTTCCGCCGTGTCCCTGTCCCAGCTGACGGCGGCGGAGGAGGATGTGTCGTGGCTGGACAGCCGCCCCTCCGTGACGCAGGCTCCGCCCATCGAGGCGGCGGAGTGGATCGCCCGCGGCCTGCGGGCGGTGAACTTCGACCATCCCCGCTGGCGAGAGATGGCGGCGTGGCAGCCCACACAGGGCAAAAAGCGCGTCCACATTCTGGCCATCGGTGATGTGGGCAGCACCATCGCCATGGGGCTGAAGCTGTTGGGCGGCGACACGGTGTCGGCCATCGGCATCTGCGATATCAACGAGGCCGCCACAAAGCGCTGGGAATTTGAGCTGAATCAGGTGACGCTGCCGTGGCGGTATGACGCCATGCCGCCTGTGGAGATCGTGCCCCAGGAGCGGCTTTTCGACTGCGACGCGTTCCTGTTCGTGGCGTCCAAGGGCATCCCCGCCGTGGGCAGCGGCGTGAAGGACGTGCGCATGGCCCAGTTTGAGGCCAACCGGGGACTAGTGGAGCTGTACGCCCGCAAAGCGCGGGACGCCCGGTTCCGCGGGCTGTTCTGCGTGATCTCCGACCCGGTGGATCCCCTGTCCCGCGCGGCGCTGCTGGCCTCCAACCGGGACGAAAGCGGCGTGTACGACGGCCTGGGCCTTCTGCCCCAGCAGGTGCAGGGCTACGGCCTTGGCGTGATGAACGCCCGCGCCGCCTACTACGCCAAGCAGGATGAACGGTTTGCCGCCTTTCTGACGGAGGGACGGGCCTTCGGCCCCCACGGCAGCGGTCTCGTCATCGCCAACTCCATCGAGCACTACGACGACGCCCTGTCCCGTGAGCTGACGGAGCTGGCGCTGACCGCCAACCTGAAAATGCGGGAGCTGGGCTTCAAGCCCTATGTGGCGCCGGCACTGTCCTCGGCGGCCATCAGCGTACTGCTGACGCTGCGGGGCGAGTGGCACTACGGCAGCGTGTGCCTGGGCGATATCTTTATGGGCGTGAAGAACCGCTATACCCCCACGGGACTGGAAACGGAGGATATCCCGCTGCCGGACGGGCTGTTTGCCCGCCTGACGGAGACACAGGATATCCTGCGGAAGATCATTTGAGAAGGAGGCGGAGGGAATGGAACCTCTGGTGGTCATCTGTCCTCAGGTTGAGGAAAATTCCCGGCTGTCGGCGGTGCTGGCTCACGCGCTGGAGGGCCGCCCCCACGTGAAGCTTCAGCGGCCGGATCAGCTGCATCCCATGGAGGGGCGGCGGGTGCTGTTCGCCATTTCGCTGCTGCACGGCGGCGTGAATCTGGGCTGGTACGCCATGCTGTCCGCCATCCAGCAGGACAAGCGGTTTTTCGAGGGCTGCTGCGGCGCGGTGCTGGTGGACGGCGACGGCGAGCTGTACACCAAGTCCGCCGCGCGGGAGATCGTGTTTGCCGCCAATCAGGCAGGCTGCGCCTTTATGGGCGCGCCGCTGATCGAGGCCACCGGCTCGCTGGAGAATTTCCACATCCGGGCCATGCTGCGGCACACGGATTATCTTACCGCCTACACCTCCTGCGCTGGTGAACTGGTGGAACGCCTGCTGGCGGACACGCCGCCGGTGCGACAGCATCCCAACCTGATGGTGCTCCACGCCTCCAACCGTAAGACCTCCAACACCATCGCATTGTGGGAGCGGATGGCGCCCCGGCTTCAGGGCCGGGTGGACGCCCAAGTAGTGAGCCTGCGGAACGGCACCGTGGCCGACTGCAACGGCTGCGAGTTCCGCACCTGCCTGCACTTCGGTGAGGAGGGACGGTGCTTCTACGGCGGCGTCATCGTGGACGAGGTATATCCCGCCATCGGCCACGCCGACGGCGTGCTGTGGCTGTGCCCCAACTATAATGACGCGCTGGCCGCCAACCTGACGGCCTGCATCAACCGGCTGACGGCGCTGTTCCGCACCACGCCCTTTTACGACAAGGATCTGTACGCCATCATTGTGTCCGGCTACTCCGGCGGCGATATCGTGGCCCAGCAGCTGATCTCGGCCCTGTGCATGAACAAGGCCTTCCGCCTGCCGCCCCGGTTCTGCATGCTGGAGACCGCCAACGACGCCGGCGCGGCGGTGAAGCTGCCGGGCATTGACGAGCGGCTGGCGGCGTTTGCGGATAAGATGTTCTCAACATGAAATAAGAAACGACCCGTTACCTGCGGTAACGGGTCGTTTCTTATTTCTCAGCCTGTCAAAGAACGCCAGTTCTCGTTATGCGAGAGCTGGCGTTTTAGTCGT
>OGPH01002334.1_pt1 | contig 11105 bp, 9 predicted proteins | sample 1552891 | NCBI WGS metagenome assembly OGPH01 (sample SAMEA2580272, study PRJEB22360) | human gut metagenome | biome: human gut; feature: human-associated habitat; material: faeces | place: Denmark | collected 2008/2010 | reverse complement strand
GGCAGCGAACAATGCCCGGACTGGACCATCGAGCCGGATGGCACCTGCTACCGCTGCTATGTGGCCGTCTATGAGCATCACGTGACCGCCGCCGTGGCCTTCGGCATCGCGAACTACGCGATCATCACCGGGGATACCTCGTTCCTATACGGTCGTGGCGCCGAGATTCTCACGCAGACCGCCCGTTTCTGGGCAAGCCGGTGCGAATGGAAGGAAGACGCCGGACGTTACGAAATCACCCAGGTAACCGGTCCCGACGAATGGCATGAGCCCGTCGACAACAATACGTACACCAACTATTTGGCGCGCTGGAACATGAGATACGTAATCGCGCTCGTCGACCGCATGCAGCGCGAACATCCGGACAACTATGCGGCACTGATTGCCGCCACCGGATTGACGGATGCCGAGCTTGCATCGTGGGATGCCATACAGTCGAAGATCTATTTGCCCCGCAAGGAGGGCGCCGACCTGCTCGAACAGTTCGAGGGCTATTTCGATCTGGAGCCGGTGACCATCGAAGAATACGACAAGAACGACTGGCCGGTACGGCCTGCGGCTCTCCAGCAGTTCAAAACCAGCGAGACGCAAATCATCAAACAACCTGATGTGGTGATGCTGCTGCACCTGCTCGGCAACGAATTCTCCCAGCAGGAAATCGAAACCAACTATCATTACTACGAAAAGCGCACGTTGCATGGGTCGTCATTGAGCCCCAGCATCTACGCGATCATGGGATTGAAGGTCGGAGACGATTCCAAGGCCTACCGCTATCTGCGACGTGCGGCTATGCTCGACCTGCTCAACCTGCAACACAACACCCGTGAGGGCATCCACGCGGCCAATGCCGGTGGCATATGGCAAACGGTCGTGTTCGGGTTCGCCGGAGTGAATATGGACGACGATGGCGTATTGTCCATCACGCCCCACATGCCCCACGAATGGTCGTCGCTGACATTCCGTCTGCACAACCGGGAGTCGTGGCTCGAGATTCGTGTCGATGCGACCAATGGTGTCGATGTGGAGGTGCTTGACGGACCGTCCGCCATCCTACGCATCAACGGCGAGACCGTGACCGTGCCCGGCGCGAAGGATGTGTCATGAAGCGGGGTATGGCCATTGCCGGCCTGATTGTCGTGACCGCGATTTGGGGCGGTGGATTTGTCGCCAGCGATATCGCGCTCAATAGCCTGACGCCCATGCAGATCATGGCCATCCGATTCCTGCTTGGTGCGGTGCTGATGAGCCTGATTAGCGTACGCGAGTTCCGGAACATCAATATCAAAGAAATTGGTGCCGGTGTGCTTATGGGCATCGCGCTGTTCGCGGCCTTCGCACTGCAGATTATCGGCCTGCAATACACCACGCCGTCCAAGAACGCATTTCTCACCGCATTGAATGTGGTGATGGTGCCGTTCATCGCTTTCCTAGTGCTGCGCAAACGCATCGGATGGCGTGGCGTACTGGGGGCCTGCTTGTCCGTTGTCGGCGTGGCGGTGCTTTCGTTGAACGGCAATATGACGCTCGGTTTGGGAGACGCACTGTCACTGCTGTGCGCGGTTGGCTTTGCCTTCCAAATCTTCTTCACCGGTCTGTTCGTGCAGCGGTACCGTGCGACGATTCTCAACTGCGTGCAGATGGTCACCGCATTCGTACTGTCTGTGGTTGTGATGGTGGCTATGGGCCAAGTGCATCTGACGCCGACGACCGACGGATGGTGGAGTGTGCTGTACCTCGGCGCGGTCAGTACCACCATCTGCTATCTGCTGCAGACCGCCTGCCAGCAGTATGTCGACGAGACCAAAGCCGCGATCATCCTGTCGATGGAGTCCGTGTTCGGCACACTGTTCTCCATTCTGCTGCTAGGCGAGGTGGTCACCCCACGCATGATTGTCGGATGCGCGATCATCCTCGTGGCGGTCGTCATCTCCAATCTGGCTGCATCCTCCGAAGACGAACAGCCCGCAGACACGCCTGTTCCCGAACCATCCGGCGAGGTTTCGGGTTGATTGCCCGTCTGATTCACGTCATACACACCACAATCATTCGCAAATGAGCAAAGGAGCCATCCATGCGTTATCAAGCCATCATTTTCGATCTCGACGGCGTAATCTGCCGTACCGACCAATACCATTACCTGGCATGGAAGCAGGTGGCCGACGAGCTCGGCACGAACCTGCCGGTGCTTTCCATGGCATGGATCCTGCAGCACCCGGAGATCAGCTGTGTGATCGCCGGCGCCTCCAAGCCCAGCCAACTGGAGAACAACATGAAGGCCGCGGGCTTTGTGATTCCGGCTGACGCGATGGCCGAAATCGACAAGATCACCGGCTTCCACCGCTTCGAACGTCACGTAGGCTGACGAATCTGAGACTTCCTCCAACGAGAGCGATTGTCAAGCGCCGAAATCGGTATCGCCTTGGGCTTCGGCCTGAGCGATGGCGGTTTCGGCGTTTTTTGCTGTTTGCTCGATGACTTGGTTGTAGCCGGTCAGGGCCGCGAACGGCATGAACTGCGCGGCCCGCTGGTGGCGGGACATGTGCGGATGCTTGCGCGACTGATGGTGTGGCAGGTTGATGATGTCGTCGTACGCACGGGTCTCTTGCAGGGTCATGCGCGATGGCCTCCGATCTGACGGTTGCGGTCCTGACCGGTGGCACCGTCTTCCATGTCCATGGCTTTGATGACGGCGTTGCGGCCGAATTTACGTTTCACATCCAGCAGCGCACGCTGGATATCATGCTCTCCATCTTTTTCGCTGGTGGAATCGGATCCATACGATTGGGCCCCGTCATCACCGAACAAGTCGAGCTGTTCATAGCGTTTGCCGGCGGCCAGCTCCTCCGGAGTGGCCACATCATCGGCGATGACGGTCAACCGCCTCACAAGCAAGCGTGAATCCACAATGCGCTCGTACAACATCGTCATAGCCTCACGAATACGTGCCGACGACGAGGTGAAATCACCCAAACCAATCGACCCGACCGCGCTCTTGGGCACCTTGCGCCCAAATCGGTCGATGGTCACCGGCCCTTGATAGCTTTTCGCCGCCCGCTCAGCGGCACGTTTCATCGCATAATCAGCGCACGAATCGAGCTTTGACGAATCAAGACTGCCGATGTCATAGCCGACGGCGAGCGTCAGTCGGTTCGTCAGCACGCTTTTATCGACCAGATCGAGGGCCAGCGCATCAGCCATCTCCTTGGTGATCAGCCGGGCCGTGGCATAGTCGGCGGGGCCGGTGAGCACCTGCCCACTGCTAATGCTGTGCGCACCTGGCTCATAGGATCGGATATCCGCGATTTCGCACGGCTCCCAGCCCCACGCATGGTCGATGAGCAGTTCGGCATTGACACCGAACATGCGATACAGCAGGTCTTCGTTGTAGTAATCCGAAGCACGACCCACCGAGCATCGGGCGATATCGCCCATGGTCATCAGTCCGGCATGCTCGAGCTTCTTGGCATAGCCGCGCCCAACCCGCCAAAAATCGGTGAGCGGACGATGATCCCAAAGCAGCCGACGATATGACATTTCATTCAGTTCGGCCACGCGCACGCCGTCCTTGTCGGCGGGCATGTGCTTGGCGACGATATCCATGGCGACTTTGGCCAGATACATGTTGGAGCCGATGCCGGCAGTGGCGGTGATGCCGGTTTTGGTGAGGATTTCGCGCACGATGGTTCGCGCCATCGCATGCGGCCCCATACCCAGCGAGCGCAGATATGGCGTGGCGTCGATGAACACCTCGTCAATCGAGTAGACATGGATGTGCTCGGGTGCGGCGTATTTGAGGTAGATGCCATATATTTGCCCGCTGATTTCCAGATAGTGCGCCATGCGCGGCTTGGCGATGACCATCGAGGCTTTGAGCCCCGGCGAGCGTTCCAGGTCGCACGCATCGCAGGACTCCCCGATTAATCGGCCGCCGGGAGCATGGACCGCGCGCTCGATGTTGACTCCATTCAGGCGCTGTTTTACCTCAAACAGCCGCGCACGGCCAGGAATGCCATAGTTCTTCAGCGAGGGTGAGACCGCCAAACATATTGTCTTATCGGTGCGGGTTTCATCGGCCACCACCAGATGCGTGGTCAACGGGTCGAGCCCACGAGCCACGCACTCCACCGAGGCATAGAAGGACTTGAGATCAATGGCAATATAGGTATGCTCGCGTTGCGTCGATACCGTTCCGCTGCCCATCGCCATCACCTCCTTACCACCGCTGGCCCGACCAGCATATCAACACAGTCGAACATTTGTTCGATGCGACATGCCTGTTCGAAGCTGCCGAAGTCGACGCACGCAACGCGCCCAAGCACGCTCTTCACCCACGCCACACGCGCAGCGGCGGAGCAGCGGCATGCATGCGTACCATGGGGAATATGAAGAAAAGCATTACAGCAGACAGCGATTTTGCAGCGTGGGCGGCAGCCCGATCCCAGAAGACGAATCGATCACTGGCAGGAGCCCGACTCGCGATTCCGGAGCCACAGAAGCATGCCGAAATCAAGTCTCAGGCCCAGCAATGGGGCATGACCGTCGAAGATGCCACGATGACCGACGAGCACAACGAGGAATTCCTATGCGACGGCACACAAAGCATCGATTCCATCACCGATATGCGCAAGGCAAGCGGACTGGAGGCAATGGAGTACGCGGAACAGCACATGCCGGTATTACGCGACACCATGGATAGCCTCACCACTCGCGTCGATTTCTCAGGCATTCGTATTGCCGTCTGTCTGATACTGGAGCCAAAGACCGCGATTCTGCTGCGCAAGCTTAAGGCCGCCGGCGCAATCGTCGGCGTATATTGCGGCCCGGATTCCACGGATCCCCGAGTGGCGGAACAGCTGCGCCGGGAAGGAATCACGGTCGAATCCAGCCGAGACTGGACCGCGGAACAGGCGCACGAGGCGGCCCTGCACCTGCTGGACGAAATACAGCCGGACATCATCATCGACGATGGTGCCAGCTTCGCCCGTCTCGCTTCGCTCGAACGCCCCGAACTCACGGCGAACCTCATTGGAGTGGCCGAGGAAACGACCAGCGGCGTACGCGCGTTCCAGCAGATGCAGGAAGCGGGAGCCCTCACCTACCCGGTCGTAGCCGTTAACGACAGTGTGCTGAAAACCGGATTCGACAACGCCCACGGCACTGGGGAGACATGCGTGACCACCATGCAGCGCATTCTCGGCGAGCATGCATTCGACGGTAAGAACGTCACCGTCATCGGCTACGGCCCGGTCGGCCAAGGCTTCGCACGGCGCATTCGCGCGCTTGGCGCCGAAGTCACCATCTGCGATATCGATCCAGTGGCTTCACTCAAAGCGGTGTTCGACGGCTTCGCCGCACAAGACATTGACGAGGCACTCCCTTGCGCGGATATGGTGGTGTCCGCCACTGGCGTGAGACATACGGTCACACTTGAGCACATGCGCGCAATGCACGAGGGCGCGGCGCTCGCAGTGATCGGCGGCATCGCCAACGAAATCGCCTTGGACGAGGTAAGCGACTTCACCCCACAGGTCAACAGGGACACCGCGCAACTCAATGTTCCCGACGGACCAACGCTCACGCTAATCGCCGACGGCGATGGCGTGAACTACACGGTGGGAGGCGGCAATCCAATCGAGATCATGGATCTGAGCTTCGCCGTACAGGCCAGCGCCGTCGCATATCTTCTGGAACATCGAGGCACACTGGATCACACGCTTATCAGACTTGACGCAGCGACCGACCAGCGCATCGCCGCCAGCGCGCTCAAGGCGCGCGGATACCGAGCCAGCCATGCCGTGGAGGACAACGGCTACAATTGGCGACTGACCAGATTCGCGGAAAACGACCGAGAGAACGCCGACCGATAGCCATAGACACGGCACCGAACACAACGCAGCGAGGAGAATATGACCGACAACACCTGGCCGACCGTCGATACCGAGCTTATCGATGATGTGACACTGTATTCCGCCAAACTCATCATCCCCGTGACGGGCCCCGTCATCATCGATGGCGCGGTCGCCATACATGGCGACCGCGTGGTTCATGTAGGTAAACGCCGCTGGGTGCTGAAGGCGCTGAAGCAGGAAATGACGGCTCACGGCACCATCCATGAACGGCATTGGGATGGGGTGCTCACCCCCGGATTGATCAACGCGCACACTCATCTGCAGTACAGCGGCATGGTGCAGGTCGGGCAAGGCACCTACGATCGGTTCCGCGCCTGGGAACTGGCATTCAACGAGGTGTACGCCGAGGCGCAGAAGACCCAGCCATGGAAGCAGTGGGCCGAGGACGGCGCTCGCCAGATGGTCGAATCGGGAACGACGGCCGCCGCAGACATCGTCACCGATTTGGACGCCGCCGGCGCGCTGGCTTCGCAGGGCATGCACGGCATCGCTTATTGGGAGGTAATGGGCTGGCACAACGCCGAATGGATGGAAAAGGGCCGCACTGAGCTCATCCGGCAGTTGCGCCGGATGAACGAGGAGCAGCTGCCAAACCTCGGCATCAGCCCGCATGCTCCGTATACGCTGGAGTCCGAACCGTTCGTTGATCTTCCAGACATTGCTCGTCAGCTGAACATGCGACTGCATATCCATCTGGCGGAGACCCCGCTCGAGGCCGGCACTTATCCGCCGGTGCTCACCACTTATTCGGCGGCCGACTGGAGTGACCACGATTGGGAAAGCTACCGGCAGCTCAAGGAAGTGGGCAAAGGCGCCTCCGCCATCCAGTTCGTCGATCAGCTTGGCTCGCTTGGACCGGATGTGCACATTGCACACGGCGTGTGGGCCAATGGCGAGGATCGGCGTATTCTACGTCAGCGCGGCGTGGGCGTGGCCTTGTGCCCCCGATCGAATCGCATTACCAACACCGGCAAAGATGCACCGGTGCGCGAATACCTCGAGGAAGGCAATCTGGTAAGCGTGGGCACCGATTCGCTCTCCAGCACGCCGACCCTCGATCTGCTTGATGATGTGTCGATGCTTTACGACCTGGCCCGCGAACAAGGCTATGCCAGCGACGATCTGACACATCGCCTGATTCGTATGATGACGCTGGGCGGCGCCGCCTCCATGGGCATGCACGTGGGCCGCAACCGCATTGGACAAATCAACGCGGGCGCATTGGCTGATTTCGCGTTCTTCGACATCCCCGTCGACACATCATCTCCGGCCGGCATCGAAGAAACGCTGGAAACACTGGTGAGGCACGGCGCAGGCACGAACCGAGCCACGGTGATATCCGGGCGCGAAGCCTACAACAACGCCTGGTGACACCGCTGACCTGACCTGATATCAAGAAGCCAAAAACCAGCAAACCCGCCAAGAACAGGAGATCTCATTATGAGCGTCGCTTTGCAAGACATGAGTCCATACGCCCGGTCCATAGTGGAACGCCTTGGACTGGAAACCCACCCCGAAGGCGGCTGGTACACGCGTGACTGGCAATCCCCGCACACGGATGAGGCCTCAAGCCGACCGCTATCGTCACTGATTTACTTCCTGCTGCCCGAGGGAGATGCCAGCGCCTGGCATAAGGTCGATGCGGATGAGGTCTGGCTGTGGCATGGCCCGGCATCGGTCAAACTGGAGCTCGGCGGCAGCGACGAGACTCCGGAATCCGACGAATCCAAGCGAACCGTAATCACCTTGGGTTCCGGCATCACCACCGATCAGGCCGACGTAACCGTATCGGGACATGCGGTCGTACCGGCTGGCGTCTGGCAGCGCACAGTGCCAGGCCAGGGCGATGCGCTGGTCTCCTGTGTGGTCAGTCCGGGATTCGTATTCGACGGCTTCACACTCGAACAGTGAACGCCATTTCGCTCTGCGCCAATATGAGATATCCGTCCGCTTACGCGCCAGATTGCGCGGCTCTAGTCGGCCATAAGCAATGGCGATAGCCAGCATCCGAAAATATCGATGTTTTGTAACCCAATAGCCATACAATTGGCGCGAATGCATCAAGCACGGTTTGAACCGTGTGCATGACGAACACTTGAGGAGAGGAAACCCATGTTCAATAAGCGACACATCGTCCGTACCATTGCGGCCACCGTCAGCATCCTGGCTCTGTCGTTCACCGCAGCCTGCGGTTCCGGCCAGTCCACCGCATCCAATTCCACCGATTCGGACGACATCACCCAGCAGACGTACAAGCCGGGCAAGCTGACCATCGCCACCGGACAGCCGGCCTACGAGCCGTGGGTTATGAACGACAAGCCGGAAAGCGGTGAGGGCTACGAGGCGGCCGTCGCCTACGCAGTGGCCGACAAGCTCGGTTTCAAGAAGAGCGACGTGGTGTGGACCCGCACCGCATTCGACACCGCCATCGCTCCCGGCGCCAAGGACTGGGATTTCAACATCCAGCAGTTCGGCATCACCGACGAGCGCAAGAAGGCCGTTGACTTCTCGTCCAGCTACTACAACGACAGCCAGTCCGTCGTGGTCAAGAAAGACAGCAGGTTCGCCAACGCCACCAAGGTATCCGATCTGAAGGATGCGACCGTGGGCGTCATGGTCGGCACCCTTGCCTACGACTACGCCAAGGCGAACATCAAGGACGACATCCAGACGTTCAATGATGATGCCGCACTGGCTCAGGCACTTGACGCCGGTCAGATCGACGCACTGGTCACCAGCACCGTGGAATGCGTGTACATGGTGCAGTCCGAGCAGGTCAAGGACGCCAAGGTGCTCGGCCGTCTGCCTGACTCCGAAGACAAGAGCGGCATGGGCATCGTGCTGCCGAAGGATTCCAAGCTGACTGCAGCCGTGACCAAGGCAGTGGATGACCTGAACGCCGACGGCACCATCAAGAAGCTTCAGGACAAGTGGCTGGCCGAGTACACCACCGACCTGACCGAACTGAAGAAGTAAGTGAAGTAGGCTTACATCATAAGGTCACAACACCTTGGCCGGGCGCTGCGGGAATTTTCCTGTGGCACCCGGCCATCCCGGCATTCAGGAAGCGAGCGACATTCATCACATGACCGCAGCACCAACCGAAACCAGGCAGCACAATGCCCCTGACGGACACGAGGTAAGTCAGGTCGAGCTCGAACGACGCCAATATCGTGTTCATCAGCAAATTCAATCGACGATTACCAGTCTGATCAGCACCATTGTGTTCGTGGTGGTCATCGTCATCGGCTTGAAGCTCTCCCCCGGCTGGCCACGAGTCAAGGAGACCTTCTTCTCCGGCGAATACTTCGTCAAATCGTTTCCCCATGTGCTTGACGGCCTATGGCTCAACATCCGCGTTCTGCTCGTCGCAGTGGTCGGCGTGGCGATTCTGAGCACGCTGATCGCGCTGGTGCGCACCAGCCGCTCCCCTATTCTGTTCCCGCTGCGTATCCTGGCATTGATCTACACGACTGTGATGCGCGGCGTGCCTATTATCGTCGTGCTGTATCTAATCGGTTTCGGCATTCCCGGCCTAGGCTTGTTCGGCCGTATCGATCCCTCGGTACTCGGCACCATTGCAGTGGTAATGGGATACAGCGCCTACGTCTCCGAGGTGCTGCGTGCCGGTTTTAACGACGTACATCCTTCTCAGCGAGCCTCGGCCCGCTCGTTGGGCCTGACCTCCGGCCAGACGACCCGACTGATCGTCATTCCTCAGGCATTGCGCAAAGTGGCGCCCGCACTGATGAATGACTTCATCTCCATGCAAAAGGACGTCGGCCTGATTTCCGTGCTGGGTGCGGTGGATGCCGTGCGCGCCGCACAGATCGACGTGGCCAGCACCTACAACTTCACGCCGTATGTGGTCGCCAGCCTGCTGTTCATCCTGATGAGCGTGCCGTTCATCCTGCTGAACGACTGGTACACGGAACGTCTGCGTAAGCGCGAACTCAGCGGAGGAACGGTATGAGCGAAATGACCAATATCACCACCGAGGCGAGTGACTCCCCCGTGAGCAACAAGACGGTGCTGCGTCTTGATGACGTGCGCAAATCCTTTGGAAACACGCAGGTGCTGCGTGGCATTTCCTTTGACATTCACCAACATGAGGTGGTGGCTTTGCTGGGGCCTTCCGGTTCAGGCAAATCCACATTGATGAAATGCGTCAACCTGCTTGAACAGGTCGATGACGGCCAGATTTGGCTGGGCAATACCGATATCACCGACCCGCGTGCCGACCAGGACAAGATTCGCGCACGTATCGGCGTGGTGTTCCAGCAGTTCAACCTCTTCCCCCACATGTCGGTGCTCAGGAACGTGACCCTTGCCGCAATCAAGGTTCACCACTGGAGCAAGGATCGCGCCGAAACCCGCGCTATGGAACTGCTTGAACGCATCGGCATGCGCGATAAAGCCAGTGCCTACCCCGATCAGCTCTCTGGCGGCCAGCAGCAGCGCGTGGCGATTGCGCGCGCACTGATGACCGACCCGGAACTGCTGCTGCTTGACGAGATCACATCCGCTCTTGATCCGATGCTGGTCGGCGAAGTGCTCAACATGGTTGCCGAGTTAAAGGCCCAAGGCACCACAATCCTCATGGCCACGCACGAAATGAGCTTCGCCCACGAAGCGGCCGACCGCATCGTACTGCTCCGTCACGGCGTCATCGCCGAGAACGGCACACCCGCTGAGGTGATGGACGAGTCGCAGGATCCCGAGACCATCGAGTTCTTCAGCCATTTCAGGCACTGAGACGAAGCCGAAAAACAAGCACCGGATTCATACGACGAAAGGCTCCGACGGATAATACCGTCGGAGCCTTTCAAATTGCGTTGACGAAAGTCAACCGATCACGTCACACCGACAATTCGGTATCACGCTTGAGCACAAAGTGGAGCACCAGGTAATGCGGCGGTGAACAGGTAAGAGGTATCCATGCTTCCAACCTACCCGTCGGCATCACCCCACACCACAACCACCCACCACAAACAGCGAAAGGCCAAAATCCTAAGCCACTATTCATACTTGACTGATCTGGTGCTTAAACCGCGTCCGCAAACCCCAACAAGTTCCACCACCCCACAACACGCGATGTAGCCGCCGATTGGTAGGGTTGATAGATAGTTAATCCCCTGTTTGAAAAAGGAGCTTTGGCTTGTCGGCTGAACTCGAAGACATTCACGAGGAATGTGG
>OGPH01002328.1_pt1 | contig 11120 bp, 7 predicted proteins | sample 1552891 | NCBI WGS metagenome assembly OGPH01 (sample SAMEA2580272, study PRJEB22360) | human gut metagenome | biome: human gut; feature: human-associated habitat; material: faeces | place: Denmark | collected 2008/2010 | reverse complement strand
GAGCCTCTTTTCTTGGAAGACGCCATACATCTCGTCGGCAATCTGCTCCAACATGCGGCTCAAATTCAACTCCGTTTTTTCCAGAACGATATCCTGGGCGTTAAACTTGGTAATCTCAAAAAACTCCTCGATCAACTTCCCCAGACGGATCGCTTTCTCCAGGGAAATCCCGGTGTACTTGCTCCGCTCCGCCTCTGAGAGCTCCGGATGAGACTGCAGCATACTTAAATAAGCCACAATAGAAGTGAGCGGGGTCTTTAAATCATGTGCCAAAAAGACAACCAGATCATTTTTACGCTGCTCACTTTCCTGCACTTCCCGCTCCTGCCGTTCCAGTGTATATTTGATATTATTCAGTTTTGTCTCGATCGGCTCCAGCTCCGTGATGAGATGAATCGGCTCTGTGGAACGTGAGACAAGCTTTCCAATCTCCTTTTCCACGTCCTCCAAATAGGTAATCATCTTGGAAAGAGCAATATAGAAAAAAAGCGCAAACAGTGCCAAAAAACCGATCATCATAAAGAACGTCTTATTGTTCCCAAGAATCCGCCAGTAAAGTCTGATGGCATCCGGTTCTTTTACATGAAAGAATTTCAAAAATCCGATGAAAATCTCAGATACATCATCGTTATAAACGCCATCGATAATATATTCCAGCAGAAATCCACCGACCAGAACTGTCAGCGCGGTAATCAGCACTGTCTGTAAGAGCAGGCTGATTTTCAGTTTCCTGTATTTGCTTTTCTCTAATCTTTTCAGTCTATTCTTCAACCTTATATCCCACTCCCCAGACCGTCTTGATAAAATCTGATTTTCCCATAGGACCGCTCATCTTCTCCCGAAGGTGTCTGATATGTACCATCACGGTATTGTTGCTGTTCTTATAGTACTTCTCGTGCCAAACGTTCTCGAAGAGCTCTTCCGAACTGATGACCTTGCCCCGGTTCTCGCAAAGCAGCCATAAGATGTCAAACTCGATCGGCGTCAACGTCAGCTCCTTCTCATTGAACACACATTCGTGCGAATTACGGTCAAGAAACAAGCCCCCAAAATCAATGACGTCATTCTCTGTTCGTCCACCGTCGTTGTACTTCGTATAACGCCGGATCTGTGCCTTGACTCTGGCTACCAGTTCCAGCGGATTGAACGGTTTTGCAATATAATCATCCGCCCCCAACGTAAGTCCCGTAATCTTGTCAATATACTCGGTCTTTGCGGTCAGCATAATAACCGGAAAATGATATTTTTCCCGGATTTTCTTGAGAATCGTAAATCCATCAATATCCGGCAGCATCACATCCAGAAGCGCCAGATCAATCTTTGTTGATTCTATACAGGCGAGGGCCTCCTCACCCGTATAGAACTTTAATACCTCATACTGGTCATTTTTCAAATACAGCTCAATAACGTCCGCGATCTCCCTCTCATCATCCACAACCAGAATATGATTCATTGTTTCTCCCCTTTTCTGATCTTATCTACAGTTCACAGTTGTTGACCGTTCTTGGGAACGGCAATACATCACGGATATTGGACATTCCGGTGAGATACATAATGCACCGTTCAAATCCCAGTCCGTATCCTGCATGGCGCGTGGAACCGAACTTTCTCAGATCCAGATAGAATCCATACTCATCCAGATCCATGTCAAGCTCTGCCATCCGTGCACGGAGTTTCTCATAGTTGTCTTCCCTCTGGCTTCCTCCAATGATCTCCCCGATTCCCGGAACAAGGCAGTCCATGGCAGCAACCGTCTTTCCATCCTCATTCAGCTTCATATAAAAGGCTTTGATCTCCTTCGGATAATCTGTCACGAATACCGGTTTCTTATAAATCTCCTCCGTCAGGAACCGCTCATGCTCGGTCTGGAGATCGCATCCCCACTCTACCTTGTATTCAAAGTTATCATTGTTCTTCTTTAAGATCTCAATGGCGTCCGTGTAGGTCACTCTGGCAAACTCAGACTCTACTACATTTTTCAGACGATCGATCAGCCCTTTATCCACGAAGGAATTGAAGAATTTCATCTCCTCCGGAGCCTCTTCCATTACATAGCGGATCACATATTTCAGCATAGCCTCTGCCAGATCCATATCATCTTCCAGATCCGCAAAAGCGATCTCCGGCTCAATCATCCAGAACTCGGCCGCATGACGTGTCGTGTTGGAATTCTCCGCGCGGAATGTCGGTCCGAAAGTGTAAACATCCCGGAAAGCCTGGGCGAACGTTTCAGCATTGAGCTGTCCACTTACAGTCAGGCTCGTATGTTTATGGAAGAAATCCCTGCTGTAATCGAGGTCTCCATCCTCCGTCTTCGGAGGATTTAACAGATCCATTGTTGTAACCTGGAACATCTCTCCCGCACCTTCGCAGTCGCTTCCTGTAATCAGCGGTGTGTGTACATACACAAACCCCCTCTCCTGAAAGAACTTGTGAATAGCGTACGCTGCCAGGGAACGTACCCGGAACACCGCCTGGAAGGTATTGGTCCGCGGACGAAGGTGTGTCATCGTCCGCAGATATTCCAGTGTATGACGCTTCTTCTGAAGCGGATAGTCCGGAGCGGAAGCTCCTTCAATCGTAATCTCCTCTGCCTGGATCTCAAACGGCTGCTTTGCCTGTGGTGTGGCAACGAGTATTCCCTTAACAAGAATCGCCGCACCGACATTTAATTTGGAAATCTCTTTAAAGTTCTCCATAGTATCATGGTACACGACCTGAACCGGTTCAAAAAATGAGCCGTCGTTGACTACGATAAATCCAAACGCCTTAGAATCCCGAATACTTCTGACCCATCCTCCGATCATTACCTCCTTATCCAGGTAGTCGTCTGTTTTCCTGTATAATTCTTTCACTGTCACTAATTCCATCTTCACTTTCCTCCAGTCTTTTGACTTTGTATCATTATAGCATGACCTCACTATTGTGTATATCCCACAAACGTATTCCCGCTTGCACTTACCATCCGATCCATCTCCTCGAACGTCACAGTATCCTCCTCTCCACTTGCAGGATTAAGATATCGCACACTTGTCCGGCCATACCCCGTCAGAAGCAGGGTATTTCCATGGCCCGGGAGGGCCGCCACAGGAGTTCCCTGTCCTATCAGGTAGAGAACATCCTCCGTCTTGCAGTCCGTAAGCTCCAGAGCTTCCCCGGCCACTTCACCGTTCACGAAATCAAGGATAGATTCCCCTTCCGCAAGCTCTTCCCGAAAATCGATTTCGTTTCCCGCTGTAGCAAGAATCATTCTCATGCAGGCTTCCAGTGTACTCTCACCCTCCCGCACGGTCGTATCCTTAAGATCCGAAATTTCATAAGCGTATGGACGGTTGCCACTTTCATAAACATTTGCAAGACGGGCCGTCACTGCCACTCCGTTAAATTCGGCCGCCCGCTTAACGGCATAGCCCGCATTCTGGTAAATGCCCTGCAATTTTCCATATCCGTAGACATAATAGGTGCCTTTCCTGGATACAGAATCAAATGAGAGCGTCATCTGATCCTGTGCAATCGTAAGCTGCGGCTTCAGAAGCTTCGGTGAGCTGTCCTCCACCCCGTCCTCACAGGTAATCCGCATCTCACGGCCTTTCAGCTCACTGGTGTACGTTTCCAGCGTAATACTGCTCTCTTCTCGCTCTTCATTGTTTGTGATATAGTCCGAGCTAGTGTAGGCGTAGAAATCTCCGTTTTTCACAGCCCTCTTCAATGTTGCCATATCATGTTCAAAAACCACGTCCAGAATAAACACGTTCTCGGTCTGATATTCTTTGACAGTCTCATTGTTTTGGTTGCGGATCTCCAGACGATACATCGGAAGAACAGTCTCCCCGGACGCTGTCGTGCCGGAGTCCCCGCTCCTTGCGGTTCCAAACACAAAATCATTGCGGATAAATCCGAGCGGCCGGATACTCTCTTCGGCGCCTGCATCCACCTGGTACCCCTTTCCCGTTGAGAGATTGAGTACTTCGATCCGGGTAGCCTGATTGATGCTGCCCTCCTTCTGGTATGCCAGAAGATGTCCATCCTCCGAGCTTACATACTGTCCTTCCTCTAGATTTGTCACCAGAGTCGTCCGGGTATTATGGACAAGATCTACCTCGTAGAGGGTTCCTTCCTGCATCACATAAAGTTTTCCGCTGGAATGGCTGTAGTAGAGAAGCTTGCCCGGATCATTTGCCAACACCGGATAGGATTTGGTACTTGGTATAAAGACCTTTTCCTCCACTGAATTTTTGTTGATGTCATAAAAATAAACACTCACTCCAACCTCTCCCTCATGGCTTCCCCGGTTGACATATCCCGACACTGTAAATGTCGTGCTACCGTCCTTATCAATCGACACAAGCTGGACTTTATGCTGGTCATAACCATTTTGCGGGTTTTCTCCATCCGCATAACTAAACACAAGAGAAAGCTCGTCGCTTTCCTTATTATAATTCCAAAGCTGCCGTTCCTGCACAAATGAGACAACTGTCCCCTCCTTATTAACAAGATAATCCACATCAGAGTCCGTCACTCCCAGAAGCACACCGTTTTCATCCACATCTCCTGCTCCACCGTCAAATAACTGGTTCATCGTGCGGTTGTAATCCAGAAGATACATCTGCTTGTTCTCCGAATACCGCACACGGAAGAATTCATTGACATTGTAACGATCCTTCGTATCCTTTTCTTCCCCGACACAGTCCACCTGGTACGTCAGCATGACAGACATATACATGGAATTAGCTTCCTTAATCTGCCACTGTACATCACCGATTACCTCTGGTTGAAGACTCCCCCATGTCACGTGCTCAAAATCCGAATGAATTGTAACTGTCTGGTAAGTCTGATTATCACTCTGGCTGTTCGGCTCCAGAGCTGGCTGCAATTCCGCCGCCGCTTCCTTATTCCTCTCCTTATCGAAAAAATTTTTTACATAGGCCATACAGCGATCCAGATTCCATTTCGAGGCATCCGCTATCCTCGTATAGTAGCTGGCACGTCCATCATCAAAACGGAGCGTCACCTTCAGAAACCGTTCGCCCTCCTCCAGCAACTTCTGCGGAATCTCGATCTGCGCCTTATCCTCCGACAGTTCCAGATCCTGTGAATACAGCTTTTTCTTTCCATCGATAGAATAGACCTCGTAGGCCACAGATCGAACTTCCTTGTCGTTTTCCTGGATCTGCATCTGTACCTTTCCATCTATCACAGGCGTAATCTGATCCCGCAGCGTGGCCATCTCCAACTCACTCGTATATCCGACCAATGTATTGATCTTATAGGAATTGTATACGAACGACACTCTCGGAAGAGACGCATTACCGATATCTGCTGTCAAATCTATATGATTTCTGTTCACCGCATAGCCGAACAGAATCATCGCCACTACGAATACACTGGCCAGGATACCCGCATGTATCGCTTTTTTTCTCATTGAATAACTCCCCTTTTATAAAAGCTTTCCTATCGTTGGTTTCACATGAAGAAAATCCTCACATGCATCTATTATGCGCTGATTTTCCGCTTTTTTCCCCGTTTTCACCGCTCGAATTAAAATATTTTTTGGTGTGTGTTCCATATCAATGAACTCCAAAATCTGCGTATCATACCCCTCTCTTTTCAGATACTCAGCCCGAAGCCCATCTGTGACAAGCGCCGCCATCCGCTCTTTTAACAGCCCGTAATTTAAAACAGGACTTAACACCTCGTTTTCCATCTGGCCATTCAGCTCATGCTGACAACACGGTACGGATAAAATCACATCTGCTCCCCAGGATACCGCCTTCGCAAGCGCATAATCTGTCGCCGTATCACAGGCATGAAGCGTCACCACCATGTCCACTTTCGTCATTTCCTCGTACTGTGCAATATCCCCGGTTAAAAAGTGCAAATGATTGTACCCATATTTTTCCGCAAGTACGTTGCAGTGCTGGATAACGTCCTCTTTCAGATCGAGTCCCACCATCCGTACTTCATATGCCCGCATTTCATGGAGAAAATAATACATGGCAAACGTCAGGTAAGATTTACCACACCCAAAATCAAGAATTGTGATCTCCCTATCCTTTGGAAGTCTTGGCAGAACATCATCGATAAACTCCAGGTAACGGTTGATCTGCCGAAACTTGTCAAACCGGGAATGAACAATCTTGCCATCCTGTGTCATCACGCCCAGATCCTTTAAAAACGGAATATCCATCCCCTCCCGGAGAAGATACTGCTTCTCCCGGTTGTGGGAAAGATTCTGTTCCCCGGTATCCGACCGGCTGACTTTTTTTCTCTTCACCGTTACTTTTCCCTTTTTGCTGACCAGCACTGTGGCCCGCTCACTCTTCGTGTCAATCTGCATCTGCCGGAACTGTTCCAGCCATTCGCAGGCCCTTTGAACTGCCTCTTCCACACTCAGATTCTCATGAAAAACCTGCTTCCCGATAAAGACCTCGAACTGGAACACAAGCTCCTCCTTTTTCAGCACCGGACGTATCCGGACTTTCCATGCCTTTTCCCTGTCCCTTGGGTTACTTAGAATTGCGGACAGAAGTTCTATACAAAATACCTCTTTCAGGTACACTGCCAATTCGTCCATTTTCATTTCCTTTCTACTTTTTTCTTGTATTATTGTAATGCGAATTCCGTCAAAACGCAAGGAGAGGATATCGAAATACCCTCTCCCAAATCTAAAGATTTCCTTATTTTATACCTGATTCCGATGTCTGATTCATGGTCTGCGACGGCGCCTCCGGCATACCTTCTGTCTTCGTGTTCTTCTGAGGTTCTCCGGTCACTTCTGTGCCGCCTGCCTGTGGCACTCTTTCTGTCCTTTCCTTTTTTATCTCTTTTTCTCTTTACAAGTATATTATATGGTGTATTTTCCAAAGATACTAGAGCCTTTTTAACTTATTTTAAGTCGATATTGACTTTTTCAAAGAGCACTTCTGCCGATTCTTCAAAAAAATATGGGAATTTCGTTTCTTCAATACGTCAATGAAATCCGAATTTCCCATATTTATTACGATTTACTGCATACACACCTTCTGAAGTTCGCAAGCATTTACTTTAATACGCTTTTTACAGCGTCTTTCCATCCATTGTACTTTCGCACTCTTATTTCTTCACACATCTTCGGCGCATATTCCTGACGTTTCAGACGCGTAAACACTTCATCTCCATACAGCCCCAGTCCTCTTCCGGCTGCATAAGCAGCTCCAATCCCGGAGAGCTCTTCTGCATCCGGCACAAGCACCTTTCGATTCAGGATATCGCTCTGGAACTGCATCAGATACTGATTTCTGGTCGGACCACCGTCCACTCGCAGCTCCTGAATCTCGGTTTTTGCATCCTGACTCATCGCATTTACCACATCTGCAATCTGGTATGCGATACATTCTACTCCTGCGCACACCATTTCCGCCTTTCTTGTCGTTCTTGTAATGCCGATTAAAGCGCCCTTCGCTTCACTGTTCCAGTACGGAGCTCCAAGTCCTGTAAATGCCGGAACAAAATACAGACTGTCGTCTGCTTCTGCCTTTCTGCAGAGTTCTTCCGTCTCTGCCGGCGACTGAATCAGTTCCATATCATCCTTGAGCCATGTAATGACTGCTCCCGTGTAGTTGATATTTCCTTCCAGCACATAGTTGATTTTCCCCTGCATTCCCCATGCAAGAGAAGTTACTACACCGTGCGTGCTCAGCACCGGTGTCTCCCCGATATTCATCATAATAGATGATCCGGTTCCATACGTGGACTTGATCATTCCTTTTTCCAGACACCCCTGCCCAAACAATGCTCCATGGGAATCTCCCAGTACACTGTGGATCGGAACTGGTTTTTCAAAAAATCCATCCAGATCTGTCTCTCCGAAACAGCTGTCCGAATCACATACTTCTGCCAGATCCTGTGCATCCAGTCCAAATAACTGACAGATTTCTTCATCCCATCTCTGCTCAAAAATATCAAACAACTGGGTGCGGGATGCGTTGGAGTAATCCGTTTTATAAGACGTTCCATGTGTCATCCGGTATACAAGCCAGGTATCGATTGTTCCGAAACACAGCGCATGTTTCTTTGCCAGTGCTTCTGCACCTTCTACATTTTCTTTCAGCCATGCCAGTTTCGAAGCCGGAAAATACGGCGAAAGCGCAAGCCCTGTCTTTTTCCGGATCATCTCTGCCGCCCCTGTTTTCTCCACACGGCGGCAGATTTCAGCGGCCCTTGCACATTGCCAGACAACAGCGTGCGCGATTGCTTTTCCGGTCTCTTTTTCCCAGACAAGAGAAGTTTCTCTCTGATTGCTGATTCCGATTCCTTTGACGCTCTCCTTTGAAATTCCGGACGCCTCTACCAGATTTTTCACCACCTGTACGGTATTCTGGTAAATTTCTTCCGGATCATGAGAAACCCATCCTTTTTCATTGATGATCTGCTTATGCGGGAGATCTTTTCTCTGAAACAGCATGCCGTCCTGATCAAAAAGCAGCGCTTTTGTTCCCTGCGTACTCTGATCAATACTGATAATATAGCTCTCTGCCATGTCCTCTCTCCTGTCCCCTATTTCAGGATTTTTTTTGCCTTGTTCGCAATACCTTCTGCATTCAGACCGTAATAATCAAACACTTCTTTTGAAGTTCCTGTGATAACCGATGCATCCGGAAGAGACATATTTACTACTTTTTTCGGGCATTCTCTTCCTGTCACCTGTGCCACCATAGAACCAAGTCCTCCAAATGGTGCATGTTCTTCTACGGTAAGGACTGCTTTTGCATTTCCTGCCATGCGCACGATTGCTTCCTCATCCAGTGGTTTGATGCAGTACATATCCAGAACGGACGCTGAAATTCCTTCTGCTTTTAAAAGCCTGGCTGCATCTTTGGCTGGTTTTACCATTTCTCCGCAGGTGATGATCGCTACATCATTTCCATTTGTATTTCCTTCTGTCACAACTGTCGCATGATCCATTTCAAATGGTACATTATCTTCCTCGTAAGTCGGATCTACTGCATTTCTTCCCACACGGATGTACGCCGGTTTTTCATCTTTTAACAACGCTTTTGTCAGTTCTCTTGTCTGCAGGTGATCACTTGGAATATAAACGCGCATATTCGGAATCGCACTCATTGCCGCAATATCCTGCGCGGAATGATGACTCATCCCCAGAGCACCGTAGCTGACTCCACCACTGATTCCGATCAGTTTTACATTCGTGTTGGAATATGCAACATCCACTTTACACTGCTCATAGCTTCTTGTAGAAAGGAAGCATGCCGGTGAAACCGCATAAGATTTCTTTCCACATTTTGCAAGTCCGGCTGCAATACTGACCAGATTCTGTTCTGCAATCCCGGTTTCCACGAATTGCTCCGGATACGTATCTGCAAATGGTGTAAAAGATCCACTTCCTCTGGAATCACTGCAGAGCGCAACAATATCTTTATCTTCTTTTGCAGCTTCCATCAATACTTCACAGATCATTTGTTTATTTGCTGTTTTTCCCATTATGACAACGCCTCCTCTGCAGTTTTTAAGTCTTTCATGATGATATCGTACTCTTCCTGTGTCGGAACTTTATGATGCCAGTTTGCTTTATTTTCCATAATAGAAGAACCTTTTCCTTTCACCGTATTGGCGATCAGTACCGTTGGTTTCCCCTTCACACGCTTTGCCTCTTCGAATGCAGCGTGCAGTTCATCGATATCATTTCCGTCTTTTACATCGATCACATGCCACCCAAAGCTTCTGAAACGTTCATGCAAATCATCGTGTCCCATCACATCTTCTGTGTTTCCGGAAATCTGAAGACGATTACGGTCTACCACTGCGCACAGATTATCCAACTGATACTGATGTGCTGCCATGGCGCCTTCCCAGACAGACCCTTCCGCCAGCTCTCCATCTCCCATGACTACATACACGCGGCGGTCTTTGTGATCCATTTTGGCTGCCTTTGCCATTCCTACGCAGACCGGAAGTCCATGTCCCAGAGAACCGGAATTCATCTCGATACCCGGCAGTTTATTATTCGGATGGCCAATATATTTAGAACCAAATTTGCTGAAATTTTTCAGGACATCTTCTTTGTCCAGAAATCCTTTTTCCGAAAGCACTGCATAGTATGCCTCCATAGAATGACCCTTACTGAGTACAAACAGATCTCTGTCCGGATCTTCTGGATTTTTTGCGTCAATGTTCATCTGATCAAAATACAGCTCTACCAGAACTTCCATCACGCTCATGTCACCGCCGATATGCCCTGCCTTTCCGGCACAGATAATGTCTATGGTGTCTCTTCTAAGCTGATAAGCCAATGCTTTTAAATTCATATCTTACCTTCCTTTCTCTCACTCACCGCGCAGATATGCTTTTACGTCTTCCTCGATCGGATCATAGAGATCCGGTTTCACGCCGATATATTTACATGCCTCATACAGTACCGGAACTACATTTTTGTGAATACCGACACAGTGGTGAATATACGGTCCTTCTACAATCTTGGCTTCCAGACGTTTGATGTTTTCCACTTCTACCCAGAGATATGTTCCCATTCCTTTCGGTCCGTCCACACCTTTTGCGTTTCCAAGAAGAAGTGAATATTCTCCATTGTCTCCATCGAAGCGGCACAGTGTCACTTCTCCGTGTTTTGCTTCTGCAGTCAGACTTCCCGGATGCTCGAATGCCAGCGGATACGTCAGTTCCGGTTTTTCCTGTGCAACCGACATCGGCCATGGCCCGCAGTGCTGCAGCAGTTCTCCGTTTTCAATGTCAGGATGACGGATCGTCCAGTCTGCGAAAAATCCTCTCTTTTCATCCATTCCCGCAGCTTCTGCCAGAAGTGCGGTCACTGCTCCGTGAATATCGGTTTCACAGACTACCGGAATGCCCTGTTCATTGAGAATCGCATTTGCTGCACATGGCATAATTCCGATTTCTGTCTGAAGCGCATTCCAACACTGGATCGCAGCTGCCTGACATCCATATTTCTCTACCAGACTCTTCATTGCCAGAGCCAGAGCTGCTACCATTTCTACTTCCTCTTCTTTGATCTTGATAACCATGGTATCCTTGATGTAAGCGATCATCTGCTCCATTTTTTCTTTGTCTTCACGAACTGTTTTTACTTCTTCTGTCAGCTCTGTCAT
>OGPH01002325.1_pt1 | contig 11132 bp, 9 predicted proteins | sample 1552891 | NCBI WGS metagenome assembly OGPH01 (sample SAMEA2580272, study PRJEB22360) | human gut metagenome | biome: human gut; feature: human-associated habitat; material: faeces | place: Denmark | collected 2008/2010 | reverse complement strand
AAAATGCATTGCATTTTGCAGCAGCCCCCTTCGAACAAAACGGTTCTCCGCATCAAAAGGCTTTTTAGGGCCTCTGTGTATGGGTGCATCTGCGCCTTGTCACCCTTTTGGGGAGTAATTTTGATTTGGAATACGGTATTTGATGACGAGGCGTTACGAGGCGCAGGAAACAGCAAAAAGCGGGAGAATCAGGCAGGGGGAGCTTAGCATGATACGTATTATTGTTTTTGATTTTGGCAATGTGATTGGGCGCTACAATTCGGAGGAACTGATTGGCCGGTTTTGCCAAGCGCAGGCAGATCGCCAGGCGTTCCGTCAGGCCATTTTTTATGATTGGGCTTCATTAGATGCAGGCCGAATCTCCTATGAGGTTTATACCGCACAGGCGCTGGAACGGCTGCCCAGCCGACTGCATACGGCTGCCCGCGCTTTTTTTCGTGATTGGTACCGCTATCTGCCCTATATGGACGATATTCCAGAACTGATAGCGGATTTAAAGGATCAAAATGTGCCGCGCTATCTTTTATCAAACGCATCTGTTTTTTTTGCACAGCATCTGGATTTTTATGACGCTGTACAGGGCTTTGACGGAATTGTCATTTCAGGCGAAGTGCAAATGGCAAAACCGGAGCCGGGGATTTACACCTATCTGCTGACGAAATATGCGCTTCGCCCAGAGGAATGCTTTTTTATTGACGATCTGGAGGAGAATATTAGGGCCGCCCGGCAGTGCGGGATGGAGGGCTACGTTTTTGACGGCGATACGCCCCGGCTGAGAAAAGCTATATTCTCCCGCTTAGGGCGGTAGCCTGCCCTTGCAAAACGGCGCAAAATGGGCTACGATTAACACATGATGTAAAAAGGGGGACTTGCCATGAAAATACAGGAATCGGGCGAAAATTATCTTGAGATGATTCTTATGCTAAAAAATGAAAAGGGCAGCGTGCGGTCAATTGACGTGGCGCATGCCCTTTCCGTTACCAAGCCCAGCGTTTCAAGGGCAATGTCCATTTTGCGCCAGGCGGGTCATATCACGATGGATGGGGAGGGTTTTCTGAGCCTGACGGCCTCTGGGCGCGAGATTGCGGAGCGGATTTATGAGCGCCATCGGCTTTTAACAGAGTATTTAACGGCGCTCGGCGTCAGCCCTGAAATAGCGGCGCAGGATGCCTGCCGGATGGAGCATGTGATCAGCCAGGAGTCGTTTGATAAAATCCGCGCGCATGTTTCAGGCGGGAAATTGTGATCGAGAATGAAACAGAATTTATATGGAAAAAACGCCGCCCAGATGCTGAGCCTACGTTTTCAGACGCAGCATCCAGTGGTCGCGCTTTTGTATTATTGTGAAATGTTTGCTGCGCTGTTTCTTTTTGATAGCTTGTTCTACACCGCTGTGATTTTGATCTGGATGATGCCGCTTGCCTGCCGGACGGCGGGTATACAGAAAACACTGCGCCTTTTGGGCGGTGCGGTTTTGCTGGGCGGGCTGCTTTTGGTGTTGAATCCGCTTTTGAATAGTGATGGGATTCATATCCTGTTTTATCTCGGGGAGCGTCCGGTAACGATGGAATCGCTGCTCTACGGCGCGCATAATCTGCTGCTGATTGCGGCGCTGCTAATGGTGTTCCCCTCGTTGAATGTGCTGCTGGACAGCGAGCGCATTTTATTCCTCTTTTCCCGCCTGATGCAGACGAGCGCGCTGATTTTGAGCATGTCCATGCGTTTTGTTCCTCTGCTTACCCGCCGTGCGCGGGAATTGCGGCAGCTGCACCGGCAGGATGGAGAAGGCCTGCCTGCACGATTGAGCCATGCAGGGAAGTTGCTCGGCGCGCTGCTGGATTGGACGATGGAGGAGGGCATGCAATCCTCCCGAACACTCCGGGCGCGTGGATACGGCGCGCAGAGCCGAAGCTTTTATGGAGTATTCCGCTTTACCGCCCGCGATGCAGGAGCAAGCTGCTTGTTGTTGACAAGCTTGGGCTTGATGATTGGCCTGCGCATCCTTGGCGCGGGGAAATGGCTTTATTTTCCCGCCTTTGAGGCGCCGCATATGGATTTTCTCCAGGCGGCGGGCCTTACCGTGCTATGCCTTACGTGCGGTTATCCGTTCCTACTGGAGGCTGGAAGCCGGACGCTATGCTGGATTGCCGCGCACAGAAGGAGGGAGCTTCTTGTCTGATCAACAGCAGATGATTGCGCTGCGGGACTATAGCTTTACCTATGCGATGGGGATAAAGCCTGCCCTGCGGCATATTTCCCTGGAAATCCAGGAGGGGGATTTTATCGTCCTCTGCGGTGCGTCCGGCAGTGGAAAAAGCACTTTGCTCGAAGTGCTGAAGCCGGATATTACCCCCTGCGGGGCCTCAGAAGGGGCGATTGAAACAGCACTTTCACCGCAGGAGGCAGCAATTGTTTTTCAAGATCCGGAATCGCAGTTGCTGACAGCTAGCGTGCTGAGCGATTTGGCGCTTCCAATGGAAAACTGCGGCTTGCCGCCTCAGATCATGCGCCGCCGTATGGCGGAAACGGTGAGCTTTTTCGGGCTCGAACATTTGCTGCACAAAGGGCCGGAGCTTCTCTCCGGCGGGGAGAAGCAGCTAGTTTCCCTTTGCGCTGCGCTCATGATGCAGCCGAGGCTGCTGCTACTTGATGAGCCTACCGCGCAGCTCGACCCGATTGCGGCGCGCGCTTTTTTTGATATGCTCCGCCGTGTGCATGAGGAGCTGGGGATTACCGTTGTGCTGGCGGAGCACCGGCTCGATGAGGCAGCGGCGCTTTGCAGCAGCCTAATGCTCCTGCAAAACGGCGAAATACGATATAGTGGAGCGCCGGAAAAGGTCTTTCGACGGATTTGGCGCGAGCAGGATGCAGCGTTTCTTCCGTTTGTGCCGCAGCTGCCGCTGTGTTCTTTGGCGCTGGATGCGGAAAAACCGCTCGCCCTGACGCCGCCTGCGCTGCGGGAACGCATCCGTCCTCTTTTGCCGGGGGGCTGGAAAAAGGAGGCGTCTGGGACGGAACCGTCCTATGGGAAACCGGTGCTTTTCTTTCGAGATGTGTGCTTTGCCTATGAGAAGGGGGAACCAGTGCTGCAAAATCTGCGCATGGAGCTTAGAGAATGGGAGCTCCTTTGCCTGCTCGGCGGAAACGGCAGCGGGAAGAGCACGCTTTTGAAGCTTGCTGCGGGAATTTTGACGCCGCATGCAGGGTGGGTTCAACGGAGAAAAGGCTTGCGGATCGGTTATTTGCCGCAAAGCTTGCAGGCGTGTTTCCTGGCCGATACGCTGGCGGAAGCGCTTGCTGACAGCCGCCGGCGGGGAGGCTGCTCCGTAGAGGAGCAGGAGCGCATGGTGGCCGCCTTTGAGCTGGAGGCGCTACTCGGCCGCCACCCTTATGATCTCAGCGGTGGAGAGCAGCAGCGGGCGGCCTTTGCTTCACTTTTGCTTCGCCGCCCGGATGTGCTGTTGCTCGATGAACCCACGAAAGGGCTTGACCCAGCGGCGAAATCTTTTTTGGGAGAGATGCTGCACCGGCTGCACATGCCGGTTTTGCTTGCTACACATGATATCGCCTTCGCGGCAGCCTTTGCGGACCGCTGCGCCATGCTCTTTGATGGCGCGCTGGCAGATGCTTCTCAGCCGCGCAGATTTTTTCAAGGAAGCCGGTATTATACCACTGTGATTGGCCAAGCGCTTTCTCCTCTTGGCTGCGATGCGATTTTATATGAGGATGTGCTTTCGTTATGCGGGCGAAAAGAGCGGGAATGACACTGGGCGGCGGTTGCCTTGCGGCGGCGCTGCTGGCGGCGTTTTTGCAGAAAGGGGAGGGCTCCTTTTTGCCCGCGCTGCTGCTTGCGGTGAGCGGTGTGCTGCTGGTGCTCTTTGCGGGCTTTGAGCGTAGCCGTGCAGGAGCGCAGGCGGTGGTGCTGATCGCTCTGCTGTCGGCCGTTTCCTGTGCGGGCCGGGTTTTATTCGCGGGCCTTCCAAGCGTGCAACCTTCCTCGAGCCTGATTATTTTGACGGGGATCGTATTCGGCCCGCAGGCGGGGTTTATGACGGGCGCGATGACGGCTCTAACCTCTAATATGCTCTTGGGGCAAGGGCCGTGGACGGTTTGGCAGATGTCGGCTTGGGGGATGATGGGGCTATCCTCCGGCTTGCTTCAGCGACTGCTAAAACGGCACGGGCTCCTGCTTTCGCTGTATGGATGCGTATGGGGCTTTTTATTCGGCTGGTTTATGAATCTCTGGACGGTATCCGGTGGCTTTTTCGGGCCGTTTTCCCTGCGGGCGGTGGTGGCGGCATGCGCGGCCTCTCTTCCGCTTGATTTGGCTCATGCGGCCTGTAATTTGCTGCTTCTCCTTTTGTTCGCAAAGCCGTTTTTGCGGAAAATGGAACGGATTGCCGTAAAATATGGGCTTAAACAGCAAATTTAAAGCTGTTTTGAAAAGGAGAAAACAAAAAGGTGGGAACCGCCAGTGCGGCTCCCACCTTTTGTGATATGAATTTATTGGCGTGAAAGCGTCAAACGCTGATCTCCACCTCAAGCCCTAGCTCATCTGCACAGCGGTCGAGAATCGGGCGGATGTGTTCCGTTATAAATTCCTCCGTTTGCTGCGGGGCGCGGCCGACAAAATTCGCCGGATGCATGAGGGCCTTCAGCTCCTCAAGCGTGGTGCCAAAGAGCGGATCGTTTGCAATGCGTGCGAGCAAGTCGTTTTCACCGCCCTGCTCTTTGACGACTTTCCCGGCCGCCATGGAGTGCACACGGATTGCCTCGTGCAGCTCCTGCCGGTCGCCGCCGCGCTTGACGGCGTCCATCATAATGTTTTCCGTCGCCATGAATGGCAGCTCGGCCATCAGCCGCTTCTCGATGACCTTTGGATAGACTACCAGCCCGCTGACCACGTTGATATACAGCTCCAGTATCGCATCTGTTGCCAGGAATCCCTCCGCCACGCTGATGCGTTTGTTTGCGGAATCGTCAAGCGTGCGCTCAAACCATTGGGTAGAGGCGGTCATTGCCGGGTTCAGCGTATCCGCGACCACATAGCGGGCGAGGGAGGCAATGCGCTCGCTGCGCATGGGGTTGCGCTTATAAGCCATAGCAGAGGAACCAATCTGGTTCTTTTCAAATGGCTCCTCCACCTCCTTGAGATGCTGCAAAAGCCTTAAATCGCTCGAAAATTTGGCTGCGGATTGTGCAATGCCGCTCAGGACGGAAAGAACCTGGCTATCCACCTTGCGGGGATAGGTTTGGCCGGAAACCGGGAAACAGGCCGCAAAGCCCATTTTCTCCGCAATTTTTTGATCAAGCTGTTTTACCTTGCTGTGATCGCCATTGAACAGCTCCAAGAAACTTGCCTGCGTGCCCGTGGTGCCCTTGGAGCCGAGCAGCTTCATCTGCGAAAGTTGGAATTCAAGCGATTCAAAATCAAGCAGCAAATCTTCCAGCCACAGGGAAGCGCGCTTGCCGACGGTGGTCGGCTGAGCGGGCTGGAAGTGAGTAAAGGCGAGGCAGGGCAGGTCTTTATACGCCAGCGCAAACTGCGCGAGCTTATCCATGAGGTTCACAAGCTTTTTGTGAATCAGACGCAGGCCCTCGGCCATTGTGATGATATCCGTATTGTCGCCCACATAGCAGGATGTGGCGCCTAAATGGATGATTGGCTTTGCCTTGGGGCACTGCACGCCATAGGCATAAACGTGGGACATCACATCGTGCCGCACCAGCCTTTCACGCTCCTGGGCAATTTCGTAGTTGACGTCATCCTGATGTGCTTTCAGCTCGGCGATCTGCTCATTTGTGATCTCCAGGCCGAGCTCTTGCTCACTTTCAGCGAGCGCAATCCAGAGCCGCCGCCAAGTGCGGAATTTGAAATCCGGGGAGAAGATATATTGCATCTCCCTGCTGGCATAGCGGGAGTTGAGGGGGGATTCGTAACGATCTTTCATTCAATGCCTTCCTTTCCTAAAACGGGTGCGTTTAGAGATGAATTATGTCCGGCGGCATGCTTCGTGTTTTTCGTGATCCTACCAGCCGGCTGCTTTGAGAGGAAATTGCCGTTGATTTCATCCAGCGGAATGGGGTATTCCCCTGTAAAGCATGCGTCGCAGAAGGTGCGTTCCTCCGTGCCGACGAGTGCATACAGGCTTTCGCAGCTTAGAAAGCCTAGGCTATCTGCCCCAATGGCTCGACAAAGCTCATCCACCGTGTGGCGGTTGGAGGTTAGCTCTTCGCGCGTAGGAATGTCCGTGCCGAAATAGCAGGGCCAATGGAGCGTTGGGGAAGAAATGCGCACATGCACCTCTTTTGCCCCCGCGTTCTTCAGCGCGCGGATAATGTTCGCGCTCGTTGAGCCGCGCACGATGGAATCATCCACCATGACGATGCGTTTGCCTGCCACGCTTTGCCGCAAAACGTTTAATTTGATGTTGATGCTGGCCTCCCGTTCGCCCTGCTCCGGCTTGATAAAGGTGCGTCCTACGTAATTGTTGCGCACGAAGCCAGCCTCATAGCGAATGCCACTCTCCTGTGCATAGCCGATGGCGGCATCCAGGCCGGAATCTGGCACGCCGATCACGATATCAGCCTCCACCGGGTTCTCCTTTGCCAGCAGCGCCCCCGCGCGCAGCCTTGCTGCGTGGACGCGCACGCCGTCGAGCGTAGAGTCGGGCCGCGCGAAATAGATATATTCAAACACACACATGCGCCGAGGTTGCTCTGCGCAATGGGTGCGTATACTGCGCAACCCACCGGCATCCACGACGACGACTTCGCCGGGCTCTACATCGCGGATAAACTCTGCATTGACAGCATCAAGCGCACAGGTTTCGGATGCAATCACGTAGGAACTGCCTAGGCTGCCGATTACAAGCGGTCGGAAACCGAACGGATCCCGGGCTGCAACCAGCTTTTGCGGGCTCATCACCAACAGGGAATAAGCACCCCGGATGCGCCCCATCATGCGCACTACAGCCTGCTCGACGCTTCCCGCCGCAATGCGCTCCTGCGCGATCACATGGGCGATCACTTCAGAGTCAATTGTCGTCTGGAAGATCGCGCCTCCCCCTGCAAGCTCCTCCCGCACGGTTTCGGCATTCGTCAGATTGCCGTTGTGTGCGATAGCAAGGCGGCCTTTTACATAGCGCATCAGAAGCGGTTGGCAATTTTGCACGAGGCTCCCGCCCGCTGTGGAGTAGCGGACGTGGCCGATTGCGGCCTGCCCTGGCAGAGAGGCAAGCACGCCTTCATCGAACACCTCGCTGACCAGACCCATAGCCCGATGAACGCTCAGCACGCCCTGGTCGCTGACCGCGATGCCGCAGCTTTCCTGCCCGCGATGCTGTAGGGCGTAGAGGCCGTAATAAACGGCCTGCGCCGGGGGCGTTTCCAGATCGCCGTAAATGCCAAATACGCCGCACTCCTCGTGCAGCGTGTCAAAGGGCGGCCGGTTTCTCAAATGCGTTTCCTCCAAACAGTATCGATCACAGATGCCGGCGCGCCGGCATCTGTGATTTAAAATTTGATTTATTTCAGGCCCAAGCGCTTCGCCATCTCATCATAGGCCTCTTCCACGCTGCCCATATCGCGGCGAAAACGGTCCTTATCGAGCTTTTCATGTGTGGTCATATCCCAAAAACGGCAGGGGTCGGGGGAGATTTCGTCCGCTAAGATGATCTGGTCATGATAACGGCCGAACTCGAGCTTGAAGTCGATCAGCTCCACGTTGACGCTGGCAAAGTAGTTGCACATGATTTCATTGATTTTGAGCGCCATGGAGCGGATGGCGTCGATATCCGCCTGCGTTGCAAAGCCGCATGCGATCGCGTGGGAATCATTGATCATCGGGTCGCCGAGCGCATCGTCCTTATAGCTGAACTCGAGAACGGGGCAGAGAAGCTGCGTGCCCTCTTCCAGGCCGAGCCGCTTTGCCATGGAGCCAGCCGCCTTGTTGCGGATGATAACCTCTAGAGGGACGATCGTAACACGCTTGACCGCAGTTTCACGCTCGCTGAGCTCCTCGACGAAATGCGTGGGAATCCCTTCCTTTTCGAGCATCTTGCACATGAAGTTGGACATTTTGTTGTTGATGACGCCTTTGCCGGTGATCGTCCCCTTCTTTAACCCGTTAAAGGCGGTTGCGTCGTCTTTATAGTCGACGATCAGGATATCCGGGTCCTGCGTCGCATACACCTTTTTGGCCTTGCCCTCGTAAAGCATCTCTTTCTTCTCCATGAATACATCCTCCGTTTGATATAAAATATTTTGGATCAGCAGGATTAAAAATGAGAAAACCGGAAACCGCAGCGCTGGAAAGCGATACGGTTCCCAGATTCTTGTTTAAAAAACGCTGGCAATGCGTTCGATTGCTTCCACAGTGCGCGCCGCGTCGCCGAATGCAGTTAGGCGGAAATAGCCCTCGCCTGCCGGGCCGAATCCGGAGCCCGGCGTGCCGACAACCTGCGCCTTTTCAAGCAACTGATCAAAAAATGCCCAGGAGGTGAGGTCATCCGGTGTTTTGAGCCAGATATAGGGGGAGTTCACTCCGCCCCAAGCTTGGAAGCCTGCGCCGCGCAGCCCCTCCGCAATCACGCGGGCATTTCGCTGATAATAACCAATGATTTTGCGCACCTCGCGCCGGCCTGCATCAGAATAAACCGCCTGTGCCGCGCGCTGGGTAACATAAGAGACGCCATTGAACTTGGTTGCTTGCCTGCGCGCCCAGAGGTTGTTGAGAGAAACGCCGTTTCTCTTCAGCTCTTTGGGGACAACCGTGTAGGCACAGCGTACGCCCGTAAAGCCGGCAGTTTTGGAATAGCTTCGGAATTCAATCGCACAGTTTTTTGCACCCTCGATTTGATAAATACTGTGGGGAATACCCTCCTGTGTGATATAGGCTTCGTAGGCGGCGTCGTAGAGGATCACGCTGCCTTCGCGGTTTGCATAATCGACCCACTGCTTCAGGCCGTCAAAGTCAATGGCCATACCGGTGGGATTATTAGGAAAGCAGAGATAAATCAAATCCGCATGCTCCGTGGGGAGCTCCGGCAAAAAATGATGCTCTGCCGTGCAGGGTAGATAGACAAAATTGCTCCACCGGCCGTTTGCCAATAGATCTCCGGCTCGCCCCGCCATTACATTCGTATCCACATAGACCGGATAGATCGGGTCGCACACCGCGACGGTATTCTCCACCCCGAAGATATCTCCGATGTTTCCAGTGTCGCTCTTCGCGCCGTCGCTGACAAAAATCTCATCCGCAGAAATATCAATCCCGCGGGCCTGAAAATCATTTTTTGCGATTGCCTCACGGAGGAACGCATAACCCGCTTCGGGGCCATAGCCGCGGAACGTCTCCGCTTCGCCCATCTCCTTCGCAGCGGCACACATCGCCTCGACGACTGCCTTTGGCAGCGGGCGGGTCACGTCGCCGATCCCCAGGCGGATGATCTCCTGCTCCGGGTGCTCCTTCATAAAGGCGTTCACCTTATTGTTGATGTCCACAAACAGATAGCTGGCAGGAAGCTTGACAAAATTCTCATTGACTTTCAGCAAATCGAAAACCTCCTAAAATTCGTTTTATCACACAGAATGACCAATAAGATATTATATCAGATTTCGACAGTCCCGTCAAAGACAAAAGCGGCGGGGCCTTCCATATAAACGTCGTCCGTATCCGGATCCCAGAAAATGTGCAAATCTCCGCCACGCAAATGCACCGTCACATCGCGGTCCGTCTTTCCGGTCAACACAGAGGCCACCGCACAGGCACACGCGCCCGTACCGCAGGCAAGGGTCTCCCCGGACCCGCGCTCCCAAACGCGCATCTGCACTTCATGCGGGCCGGTCACCTGTGCAAATTCGATATTGGCACGCTCCGGGAACATCGCGTGCTTTTCCATCTCCGGGCCAATTGCAGGCAGATTCAATCCCTCCACATCGTCAACAAAAATCACCGCGTGCGGGTTGCCCATCGAAACACAGGTGACCCTCCACACGTTTCCAGAGGGCGTATACACCTCTTCGTCCACCATGCGGTCCTTTGAAAACAAGACCGGGATTTTTTCCGGGTCCAGCTCCGGCTGCCCCATATTGACGCGCACCGAAGCGACCTTTCCATCCTCCACACGCAGCTGCAAGGTTTTCACACCACTGCGGGTTTCCACACGCAGGACGTCCTTTTTCACAAGCCCGCGGTCGTAGACATATTTCGCCACACAGCGGATGCCGTTTCCACACATCTTCCCTATGGAACCGTCCGCGTTGAACATCTCCATGCGGCAGTCTGCCACGTCGGATGGCAAAATCAAGATCAGCCCATCGGAGCCGATCCCAAACCGGCGGTCGCTCAGCTTGACCGCCGCTTCTGAAGGGTTTTCCAGCTTCTCCTCAAAGCCGTTGACATAGATATAGTCGTTTCCGGTGCCGTGCATTTTTGTAAATTTCATGGGACTGTCCTCCTGGCAAGAAAAGTTTCAATTACTCAAGATACTGCGTTCCAGAACGACGCTTCTCTTCAGGAACACCGCGCAGCTTCATCAGAAACCGTTGGACACACATTCTCTTACTAAGACATATTTATGCAAATTGGAAGCACGTATTCAATGCATCAAACACCGTCATCGCTGTCTCAGATAATATTTCCAGAGCACATGCTCCGCATTTACAGAAACCAGTGGGCCGCAGGCTCAGGTCCACTGCTCCTTCCGGCATGGTTCAAATTTTCAACCATTATATGGCTCACTGCGTCCCGTTTCCAAGCCGTCCGCTACAAAACATTAAAATTTGTTCAAATACCGCTCGATTTCCCACTGGGACACACGCGTGGTATATTCTTTCCACTCCTGCCGTTTGGCCTCCACATACTTTGTATAGACGTGATCGCCCAATACCTCGCGGATAAAGGGATCGGCCTCCATGCACTCCACCGCGTCGATCAGGTCGGCGGGCAGGTTCTCAATGCCCAGCTTCTTGCGGTCCGCTTCCTTCATATCGTAGATGTTTGCACTGACCGGCGGGGGCGGGGTCATCCCTTCGCGGATTCCCTCCAGGCCCGCTTGCAGCAGCACGGCAAAGACGAGATACGGGTTGCCCGCCGGGTCCGGGGACCGCAGTTCCACGCGTGTCCCCCC
>OGPH01002313.1_pt1 | contig 11188 bp, 7 predicted proteins | sample 1552891 | NCBI WGS metagenome assembly OGPH01 (sample SAMEA2580272, study PRJEB22360) | human gut metagenome | biome: human gut; feature: human-associated habitat; material: faeces | place: Denmark | collected 2008/2010 | reverse complement strand
GTTAATGTTCCAGAAATATGAGCAGATTTTGAAGCAAAAAGTTTCTGTAAGTAACCTCCATATCCTTCTAATTGACCAAATACCGGATCTGTTATTCCATTCAATTTGCCAACACGTATTTTACTGGCATCGCCAAAGTTAGCAACACTAGACAGTAAGATGATATTGAAATCCGACACCCAAACTTCATCTGAAGGAGACATCTCACTTAAATCCAGTTTTACTGTTCGCAAATAACGTCCAGAATAATCGACAGTTATTGTGTGCAACTTATATTGCCAATCTGTTGTAATAGAAGTGGTTTCTTCTCCATCTGTTCTTGTTCCATCTTGGTATTCTAATGAAACTTTACAATTGACAGCTTTATTGGCTTTGATCTTATATGAAATAAGAACGCGGTTGGGGTTTTGAACATATTTGTAGAAATCTTGTTGTAGACCAATGAAACCGTAATATATAGCGTCATTTCTTTTAAAATGACAAATGCGATTATTGTCCGCTTCTGATAGTATGTAATCAGTGGTTACTGCTTCTGTTCCTCGTACTATATATTGTGATTCGGAATCTTCATAATCAGGAGTTGCAATATTTGAAGGCCAACATAAACTCTCATTACGTCCAATACCGTCAATCACATCCATATATGGGGCATTATCGTCAGACCCAGTTAAATATATGGCTCCAGATCTATTTATATCAAACAGATTGGTAATTCTGGCAAAGTCTAAGATTTCTTCTGTTTTAGGCACATCGCCTTCTAACAGTGCTCCAATGAAATACTGTTTTTCGACAATATCATTTGTATTAGAATCTACAGTCTTATCTATTCCATAATCCAATACACACATTAACGAATAAATAAGATTCTTTCCATCAAAATATTGTCTTCTAACTATATCCCCAGTCCGTAATCCTTGTGTCTTTTTAGAATCGGACTGGAGAGAAATTTTATATTTCTTGTATTTATATACAGACATTATGATATTTCTTCTACTAAGTCTCCGGAACAGGCATCGCTGACCCACCAAGACCCGTTAGTCACTGATTGTTTCTGCACTTCCAATTCGTATATTCTCATTTTTTTACGAATTGTCAGATCATCAAATGTTGCACTGGTGTTGCCGGTCAATTTGTTTTGAATGATACCCCAGCCATTTCCGGCAAAACCACTGGAAAAAGTGACAGAACCTATGTCGTTGACAAAATAGGCATTACCATAGTGCTTAACTCCATTATCTAAAGCCAACCAATAGATTGAATCATCAAAGAATAGCTCGTTGGGGAGGAGGCGGGTTTTAGAATCTGCTATTCCAATTGATTTTTTTCCTTCAATCGGTTTGTCAAAAACAAAAAAATCAGCATCTGTAGAAAACATTAAGCTGGATGATTTTCGATTTAATGGGGCATATAAACTTAACGATTCTACATAGCCAAATGATGATTTTATTATTTCAGAGATTTGTACTGTATCGTCATCAGCTACTTTATTATATTTAAATGGAGCTTCAACAAATACGCTATCACCATCACTGTAAAATCCTGGTCCATCTTCTGATTTTAATCTAATATAACGTCTGAATATAACACCAGAATCTTCAGACGATTTTTTATATGTTTCAATCAATATATTCCCTAAATTGTGCCCTGCCTTAAATGATTCTGGAAAATATGCAGAACCAAATTTTGAAATCATTTCATATTCACCATCATCATCATAAATACTGGTTTGCAGGTTAATTTGTTTGGTATTATCGTCTCCCCAATTTAATATTTTGTTAGATGCAGAAAATGAGATAACATTGTTATTCTTGACATGAATAATGTAATTATCATCAAATTTTATGCCTCCTGTTACAATATTTAAATCCCCTGTTAATTGAGCTAACCGTTTGGCCGAAATAACCAATACACTTGTATTATCAAATCCCAAATCTACACCATACAAAGCGGTAATGCCGGATTGGAATGTGCTTGTACCTTTTACAGACAAGTTTCCGGCAACCGTTCCATCTTTCATGGTCCAGCTTACATCTTCTTTATTTGAATTCCCAGAATGATAAAACTCGTTTCCTTGATAGCTAATGCCATCCTTGGATATTTCTAAATCTCCAAGTCTAATATATCCACTACAAATAACATCGCCGTTTAATGCGATTATATCATTATCATAACTTATAACATTACAACCGTTAATGTATAATCCATGTGTGGGGAGATGCAATTCACCGTTAATAGAAACTATATTTTTTCGCTCTTGTGGATTACTTTCGGACGTTTGGTAAACATCCAATATTTTTATTCCATTGTCTCCGGCTGTAAAACCATACAATGCCTTTAATAAACCGGCCATAGAGTCACCATTTATGGAAACAAACCCACCGGTGCCACTTCCGCCGCCTTCTTCACTGCTTAAACTACTTATAATAGTATTTGCTAATAGATATGCAGAGTTCTTTCTGGTTATATTTTCATATTCATGTATTTCAAGATTGATTTTTTCTTCATTCACGACATAACCATCCACATAATCCGAACCTGTAAAATCTGGAAGTGTTTCGTGTGAAGCTTGTTCCATCCCTGTTAAGAGTCGATTGTACATTGTTTCCAATGCACTACCTTTCTTAATTTGTGATATACCTTCATTTAACTTTGCCATTATTCTGCCACTTTTACGGTTTTTGATAAAAATCCTGATATAGATGCTTTATAGGAGTTAACTTTTGCTTGAAGGGATACAAACTTTGCCAAATTAGCTGGAGGTTGAGGTCCCATCATAGTTGGGGTCATCATTTGAGATAATGCTCCTAGCCAGTCAACCAATAAAGTTGCTAATTGATTTCCAAGTACTGCTGGTTCATTGGCACTACCGCTACCCAAATACACTCCATCTTCTTTGATTATAATTTCTTTTGCATTATATTTTGCCAAAATTTGTTGGGCATCAAGAAGTATTTGACTTTTATCATGTTGGGATAAAATATCATCAGCGGTTATTTTGAATATACTTTTATCACTTTCTCCTTCTCCTTTAGCAACTTCCGACAATATCGAAACAGGGGTATAAGTCGTGTGAGCATGAACACCTGTCTTTTCCAATTCATCTACATCTGGAGTATCCTCTGAATCTTCCCATTCTTTTGTTTCTGTTGCTCCAATAATTACTTTGTTATGCGCGTCTACTTGTATTGTGTCTGCATGAGAGTATTGAATAACATATTCGCGTAATGTTTCAGGGTCTGTTGTTATTACGACATCCGAATAAAGATAGGGGATAACCACTAAACCATTTTCATTATTTTGAATAGCTGAAAGATATACGCCTTCATGTAAAGCCCGTCATCAATAGCCTGTTTGTCTGTAAGTGTATGAGTATATTCTTGTACATCAACAGTTCCGCACAGTTCTCCATCTGTATGTATTTTAACAACAAAACCTGATATTTTGGCTGTGTTTTTTATAACGTTGTTTCGCGGGTTTACCAATTTATGAAATGCAATTTGTCGTATAGCATCATAAATAGCACTGTTTGCGCTTAAATCGCTTGTAATTTTATCTGCCATAGTTTTATTCTTTTTCTGGTTTGGCAATACAGTAGGGGAGTTTTAAAGTCTGCCTAAAACCGTTAACACCAAATTTTGTGTTGATTCCTTCAATAAGATACCAACCTTGTTTTTCAGGTTCGCGTTTATCAAGTAAAACGACTTTCATTCCAGATTCCAAATGCCTCATGCCTAAATTAGTTCTGTGTAAATCTCCGAAGATAGTAATACTACCCTCAACGCCATTTCTATTATATCCTTCAAAAAAGGCTTCGGCTTCTTTTATTAATTCGTCCTCGCTAATGCCAATTTTTGATGATACATAAGGGATAACGTTGTACGCACTTAGGTTTACTCTATCCTTAGTCTTTGATTTGGGGATAGCTCCAAGTTTTAGGGATTTCTTGCTAAGTTTTGTTTCATTCAGAATTTGGAATTTCTTATGTTCTGTATCATTTTGTCCGGTCCATTCTGGATTTAAACGAACTGTTACATTATACTTGATTTGTTTGTTACCCTCAAACTTGAATCCTTCAGCGGAGACCGCTAAATATCGGGGATCACAATTCATCAAAGTTAAATTGTCTTGGGCTACATGATAATCAAACTGTATTTGAGGAGTATCAGAACTTCCATCTGTATTTAAAATAGAGCTGGCAACATTTCCTGATAAATAAGTATGCCCTACCATAACATAAGGAGTTCCATCTGTATCTTTCCTAATAAAACTATATAGCCCGTATTTATTCCATTCTGTTAATACATCCGCAACTGTCAAATCTTCCGTTAACTGAATCTTGCCAATATTAATGTCCCTTTCTGCTGTTTTGGGATGCAATTTTAACCCTGTTCCTTTTAATAAATCGTATTTTCCTCCCTCTTTCAACAAATCGTTTACTGTAACAGTCATTGGGCCTAATTTAACGACATTTTTTCGTTTTAGCCCACTTGCCAGATTCTCACATTTGATTTCAATAGGTGTGCTTACACTGCATTTTACGATATAACCGTCAAAATCGGGAACGTTCTTGACAAATGCCTCTTTCTCCATTGCCTGAAGTCTCTCGGTCGCATTTTTGAAGACCTTTCCTCTATCTTTATAATAGCCTAAATATATCCGGATACGTTGTCCTACCTTAAAATCAGTCGGCTGGGCTGTAGAATATCCTTTTCGCTTTTCTACAACTGTACCGTCTATTAAACGCTCTGTATAAACAGTAGTTGCACCTTCTTTTTCTATGTTCTCGGAAGTTATAGTGCGTTTAATTACGGTTCCTCTTGGGAATCTGACGGAAGCTGAATTAATAAGCTTCTTATAAGTATCATTTATCTCAATGCTTTCACATTCCCGGATAACAAGGCATTTATTTTCATCTGGATCGTTAATCTCTATAACGTCACTATTAGCTTCCCATATTAGGATTTTACAGCACAATATATCAAGGCATTCTTTACCATCTATAATTATTGCTTCTGGAAGTTTCATACTTAAATGGTGTTGGAAGTTAATGATTCAATCATTTGAGCGGCTTGATTAGCAGCAGATGCTTTAACTTTATCAAGAAGAACTTTGGCCCAACCTTGTTTTTTCATTTGAGAGATTTCAAGGTTTGTTCCATTTATGGTATCTTGCACTACATTAACCGCGTCATCCGGTTCAACGGCAACACATGTAAAACTATATGGTTGAACATTCTTAAAGCCTTCATTTTGCCCCATATTGAAGTCTTTTATCAGAATTTGTGTCACATTGAACTGTTGAAACATGAGATTAAATACCTGGATAACTCCTTTATGTTGCATCAATGTTATAAATTTGGAAACTTCTGCATACGGATATACATCTGGATAATTGCTAACAATCTTTCCTGTTACAGTAAAATTTATATCGCCTCCTGAAATCAATTCTTTACGTGAATAATCTCTTCCTTGTACCTTGGTTAATACAAGATTGTTAGAACTTTGTACTTGCACTATAGCACCTAAGTCTAAGAAAACAGGATCGCCTGGCACCTTTACTTCCGTAGCAGTGTTAAGTGATGAACTGGCAGCAGCTTCATTGCTCAATCCTTTTATTTTATCCCAATAAGTATTGAATTGAACCGTTTGAACCTGGCCGCTTTCATTTTTAATCCAAAGGAGTAAACCTTCATTGGCAGGTTTGCCCTGATACTTTAATACAACCCCTTGTTTATTAAAGGTATCTTCATCTGCCTTCTGACCGTTCGTTATGATTTTCTGAAGCTCTTGACCTTGGTTCTTCTGATAGGCTGCGGTAGCATTCTTTTTGTCCAACTGGCGTATATATTTGGGATAAAGATCGTTGATGGTGGCAAAAGTCATCTGCATCATCGTTCTTTTGGCTGCATAAACAAATACATTACTATATCCTCTATTGGATATAAATTTCAATTGTCCATCTCTTTTTCTATAGTTAGCTGCATAAAAGGCGGCATTTACACCGGTGTTTGCCAGCCCTTTACCAACATTAATCGTTAAATTAGAAAATGAAGAACTTATAAAACTCATATATTTTTAATTATAATAAAAACAAACTTGTAAATTATTACTTAAAACGGAAGGAACGGAGATAATTGAAACTGAAAAACTTAATTCTCTTCCCGTAGTGTTGACAAGCTGCCCAAAATGCGGCTACATTTCGCTTTTTGATAAAAAGTTCGTCTGTCGTTAAATTACGATCAAGTATCCATCCTTGTCCCTTGATGACTTTTTGCTCATTGAGGGGCTTTTTATTTTTTCTTTTCATATTACATCATATTTGCATTAAAATCTTGAACTACATCTAACAAGGCGGTTGCTAATTCTTGTTTTACGTTTGTTATTGCCGCGACTTGTCTATCATCTGTCATATCAATTGTCTGATGATCCACGCGCATTAGACTGTCAATTCGTACTATCAGTTGTTTGGGAGCTGCATTATAATTATTATGACTTCTATATTGAGACTGGTCGGCTCCATTATGAAGGCTGGAAGCTAAATCTTGCTCTTTGTTACCAGTCGTAGGGTCCCACTTAAATGTATCCTTAGCATTTTTAGGGGTATATATTTTCCCGCTTTTATCTACCCACTGTGGAGTAGCGTATGGAGCTATTGTTTTAGCTATATATTGTGCCCCGTCAAAAATCGCTTTATCACCTTCTTTCTGTGGACCATAAAAACCGCCCGTAGGAAGTTCGTACCCATTTTTAAGTATATTTTGGAAAGAAGATCTATTTATAAATGGGGCAAAAAGTGGTTTGTATTTAACATCAAGTTCATTGTAAAAGGCTAAAATATCATCAAATGTTTTTGTGATATGACCGGAAATTTCTTTAACATTAGATTTTTCAGGTAATCCAAATTTAGAGGGGTTATTGTATATATCCTGTACATACTTCAACCATCCTTCAGTTCCAAATAGACCGGCTTTAGTATCAAACAAAAGTCCGAAACGGTTTTGCAATACAGTTTGGATCTTCATTGGATCAATAGTCTTTCCTGCATCGGCATCTTTTAACACAGAAGCAAAATCATTCCATGTATTTATTGTTTTCTGCATAATTTGCATAAGGTGCCGGATATATGCTTGTGAACGATGCACATCACCTTCAGTCATCTCGTCATGGAATGTTTCTGTGCTAATCCAGTCCCATCGAGAATCCCAACTATTCATCTTAGGTATAAAACGCTCTGCTGCATTATCTAATATTCTTGATAAATCTTCTGAACTATTAGCAGACACAGCGTTATGCAAAAGATATTTGCTCAAAGCCATATTCTCTTTAGAATTATGGTCTGCTAATTGGGCCAGCATCATTTGGACAGCCACTTGTTCGCTTATATCTCCGTTTCTTGCAAAAACATTTGTATTCGTTCCACTTAAAGTACGGCCATGTAACTCATACGCATAATAATTCTCGCCGTTCAAACCTTTTTTGACAGTCTGTTTCATACCTAGTGCACTGGACAATGACTGGAAGGCTTTATCTACACCTGTCCATTGGTCTGCGGCTTCTAATCGTTTTAGTAATTCCGGGTCTCTACCTGCGGCTGTGTCAAAGAATTTGGTTTGATCGTCTACATTTTGTTTTTGACCATTCTTTTCTATCCAGTAACGATGCCATAATTCGGTAGACTGTGCAATACGCTCGTTTTGGGTTAACAATTCATTATTGAAAATACGCATATTTCCAATCATTAAGGCATCTGGATCGGATAGATTTAACTTGTCAATATTCAAATTACGATAGCTTTGTGCCCATGCTTCATTGGCTTGACGAGCTGCTTCTGTTATTCTTTGTGTTTGATATATATATGAACCAAGTTTATAGATTGTATAAGCTGCGCTTAATCCCCAACCAATTGGATTAGTTAAGAAAAAACGTGCAAGCCCTTTTATTGCTCCCCATAATGTTGTATTGCCTATTTCTGTGAGAGTATTTATAGTCTTATTATTACTATTTGCTACAACATTACCGACTGTGCCTCCTCCAACAAACCATTGTTTAATTTTACTTCCACCATGTAGTAAACCTCCACCTAACGCATTGAAAATAGCCTGTCCTTTACTTAAATTATGGCGGCTTTTTTCTATATTATATATACGTACCATATAGGTAAGTGCGGTAAATAGCGGTTTTAAAAAGAATTTAGATAGCCAATCCCCCATGAATACTCCGCGAATCATTAATGCCGTACTTAATATACTTTGTCCAATGCCAGCAATAATCCCTAATTCCATTTGAACTTTTACAAACCATACAATTCCATTTTTTAGCCAATTGGGTAGGAAATTCCAAATAGACATGATCTTTTTAAATACATCAACGATAACATCTAATACTTTAATGAACATGTCCATTGCATTTCTCAATGCAGTTGCAAATTCTGTGGATTTCATTAACTCAATCATGCGTTGTAGGAAGTCTCGGATTACTCCTTGCATTTGTTCAAACCCTTGCATTCCAGTTTCTGTAAATGCCGAGGTCATCTGATACCAAAGACCCTGTATGGTGTTTTTCTTTTCGTCGGCAAGGTCGGATGCAAGCCCCATTGACTTTTTATTGAGTCCGGTTACTTCTTGCATTTTTGCTACATTATTTATTAATGCTAGTGCACCTGGAGCCGCTGTTACCCGAAACATCTTGTTGATTAGTGTTGAGAAATCACCAGCACTCATGGTTTGCTGTTTTTCATGTAAATCACTTAAAATGTCAGAGAGATTCCGAAGATTTCCGTTTTTATCTTTTGTGTTGATGCCTAATATGTCCCATGCTTCTTGACCTCTTTTAGTAGGGTTCATCATATTTAATAGCATCATACGTAACGTAGTACCTGCGTGAGAACCTTTGATACCGGCATCGCCTAATACACCAAAAGCTGCCGAAGCTGTTTCAAAATCTAACCCTGATTGATGGGCGACAGTACCGGCATATTTAAATGATTCAGCTAATTCTAACAATGTTGTATTCGTTTTTGTGAACGTCATCGTAAGAATGTCAGCTGTGTTATCCATCTGTTTTGCAGGGATTTCATAGGCGGTCATAATGTTGGTTACAACATCCGCTGTTTCTCCCAAATCTGTATCACCTACAAGTGCAATATCTGATATAGGCCGGATAGCATGTTTTATTTGATCGACATCATATCCTGCCATAGCTAAGAATTTTCCAGCTGATGCAACTTGTGGGGCTGTATATTTAGTCTCAACACCGACTTGGCGCATGAGCTGGTTCATTTCATTAAACCGACCTTCAAACCCTACACCTTTATCGTGAGTCTGGAGGATATTCTTTGTCGTTTTAGCTATATTATCATAGGTAGAAGCATCTCTAAATACAGAAGTTACTCCAGACATTAAAGAGCTAAGCCCATAGGCAATTCCCATACCCTTAATCATTTCGCCTGCAACATTTGTACCTGTGTTGGCGTATGTTGGACCTAATACTTGCCGAGTAGATGGATACAGATAAGTACTTCGTCCTGCTCCAGTCTGTCGTGTTGAAGTGGAAGTTGTATTTCTAGTTGTGCTACCAGATACCCCCTTAGATGCGCCAGCGGCACTGGCTGTAATGGTTATTTTACTATTCGACTTAATCTGTTCTATTTTCTGTATTAACTTATCAAGACTACTTATTGCTCTTTCTGTATTAGCCTTTGGCTCAATCGTTTTACCATTTATAGAACTAATAGCTTGATTCAATTTCTTTATATCCGAAGTTGAATATAAAGGTTTACCTAATGCAGTCTTTGCCTGTGATTTTATATTATTGAGTTTAGTTAAGATGCGATCTAAACTTGCTTCGGCTGCACTTGTATTGATTTGTATGTTTATAGGTTTGGTCTTAATAGAAGCCAATGCTGAATTAACCTTACCGATGCTTTTTGCAACAATATCAAATCGCTTTGTTAATGCTTCCATTTCAGCTGTGGCCTGCTGAAATTTACGTATAGACTCTAAAGCTGGATTAGAGTTAACGTTTATCTGATAATTAACAATATAATTTTCTGCCATCTTTTTGTATTTTGATTTTCTAAAGAATAGCGGTTTGGTACCCTGAAAGATTGAAAAAGCCCCTTATCCGACAGAGGATAAAGGGCTACGTAGAAAAAACGAGTAATAAGACACTTTACGCAAGCATTCCAAGTGCACTTGCTTGTTGAGTTATGAGCATTTTGCTGTGGAGCCATACGGCATCTTCAGAAAGCATTGCAAATTCTTCATCGTTTAACTCATCAAGGTTTACGCTGGGAAAATAATGACGGATAAATATCAGTCTATGACGAATAAGTTGATCGTCTTTTACTTCCCAGCTTTTGATAAATTTATGAGTTTTCCTTTGCGCAACTCGATAATTTGAGCCAGGTGTGGCATCAAGCCATAGATGAACAAGGAATCATCTTTAATCAGTTCTTTATCGCCATCGACAAAGCAATCTTTTGCCAATTCTCGCATGGCACCGGCCTGATCCTTTTGGGAGAGAGACAAATATTTACTGAATGTCGGGAAAGGCGGCTGTTTAAAATAACCGATATAATATGGCTTTTCGCCTTCGTCTTCATCTCCTTCCACAAAAATCGGGAATACACGTTTTAGTTTGGGATCTGAATCTTTCAGCTCTTTTACTTTCTTTTCAATCTCGGTCTGAATATCTTCAGGCAAGAAAAGGTCTTCGTTTACATTTTCCATTATAATTATGATTATTGATGTTTATCCAAGAATAGTAATTATAATGTTGGTAGGTTGTGTGTGAATGCAAATAAAATGTTAAATGTATATTCTCTGTATTATTTTATTTGGTATATAAAATAAAATCTATTACCTTTACAACATATAAAAAGCAACGCTTTACTTTCTTGTAAGGAAATGAGCCACTCATAAGTGGCTTTTATTATTTTTATGAGATATTTTGTTATATGAAACACGCATTGAATATAGAAGAACAGATAAATAAACTCAAAGAACATGGTATGGTCTTTGAGGATGAAGAGAAGGCAAAGGAGATTTTACTAGATGTGGGGTATTATAGATTGGGATTCTATTCTTTTCCGTTTGAAAAAACTTTTCCCAGTCTAAGGAATCGCAACCATAAACTGTGTAAAGGCACTTCTTTTAAGGAAATTGTGGATTTGTATTATTTCGATTATG
>OGPH01002306.1_pt1 | contig 11216 bp, 17 predicted proteins | sample 1552891 | NCBI WGS metagenome assembly OGPH01 (sample SAMEA2580272, study PRJEB22360) | human gut metagenome | biome: human gut; feature: human-associated habitat; material: faeces | place: Denmark | collected 2008/2010 | reverse complement strand
TTTCACCCCTCCCGGTGCTCTTATCCGAGGCTTTTTCAACGGAGAGAAACCCGTGCTTTTCCGCAGGAAAAGACGGGTGCTGCGCACCCGAGGGTTTCTCTCAGACCAAGCCATAGGCTTGGTCTTGCACACAGGGCGAAACAGGCGGGGCCTGGGTTCGTGCTGCTTGGGCACAAAAAACCGCTGCCTGGTTTTGCCTGGCAGCGGCCTGTTGATTGCTTGATTCATTTGTTCTCGAAAAACGTCCCGCAGCGCCCCCACAAACGGAAAGCAATGCGTTCTGTGTCTTGGTCTGTCACTCGCCGGAAAACCGGTTTCCCCCGGATGCAGGCCCCCACATAGTAGAGGTTCCCACAGCTCTTGCACCGCAATTAGTGACACACAGTGAGGTGCTGCTCCGAGGCCAGGACGCCGTCCGCATCCTCTAGGGGACAGTCCCCCGCGAACAGTTCCAGAGTGCCTTGATCCACCAAGTCCTTGGCCGTGGCCATAACCTGATCGTATTTCTTCCAGGGCTCCCGGGTCTTGGCTGCCAACAGCCTGTGGAATTTGGAACAGGCTGAGCATTGGTTTTCCCAAAGCGTCAAGGTATTACTGTTTTGAGTGTCCATTGGAAATCACCCCTTGGGGATATTATAGCATGGAGTCGGTGGGGAGGAAAGGCTCCTCCTCCTGCTCGAAGAGATACTTGGCCCGCAGGTAATCCGCCTGCTCTTTAGAGATCTCCCAGCCCCACTGGCTGGCGTTGATGGAGCCGTACAGCTCGTCCCACAGGCAGTCCAAGTAGGTCACTTGGTTGCGGATGCCATCCAAGTAGTCTTGGATGGCTTTCTGAAGGTCGGCTGGCAAGTTGGTTTCCCACTCTGGGTGGTCACCGGGTTTTGCCAGTTCCGCTGCTTCTTCCTCGGGGGTTAGTTCTCGATTTTTCCCGTCCATAGCGTTGCACATCCTTGTAAGTGATTTTAGAAATTCTGAGGTGAATCGCCGTCCGATCCTGTGTCCTCCAGGAATTCCCGGACGGTGGGCGGCACGGTCTTTTCGTATAGCCGGGCCAGAGCGTAGTCCAGCTCGGCTTCGATGGTGGTGTCTTTCTTCTTGAGAAAGTGGGAGAGGGCCTCCTGCTTCTTTTCTGGAAACTCCAGGGTGATGGTCTTGTTCATGGGGGACTCCTTTCCAAAAAATGGAAAAGCCCTCGCCGTGAAAGTGGGCAAGGGCTTTCAAAATTTACATAGTCTGCAGGGAAGATTCTTTCTCATTGGCTGTGGAGACCTTCCCGTCCTGGGGGAAGTGCTCAGGCGGGTCTATCGCATCCAGGATGGCGCGGGTCTGTTTTAAGGTCAGGGAATTGCCCGCCAGGGCAGTAGAGTTGTGGGCGTACTCTATCTCGAACTCCCGCTGCTTCTGGAGAATTTTCTCCAAGGGGATGGAGGGCTTTGCCTGTTCCAACTGCTCTTTCTTCTGTCTTAGTTTGTCGTAATCCATGATAAACACCTTTCAAAATAGGGTTACAGCGCACCTCCTTCCAGCGCGGTCTTGATCCTCCCCAGCACGAATTCCACGCAGGGGATGGCCACGGAATTGCCCAAGGCCCGGTACCGGGCGGAGTCGGACGCGCCGGGGAGATCCGTCCAGCCATCCGGAAAACCTTGGAGCCGTTCGCATTCCAAGGGAGTGAGGCGGCGTATCAGCTGAGGTGTACCTCCATCCGCAACTATCAGAGGCGTGTTGTTCCCGCCGGTGCCATAGCTTTCCTGCATGGTGGGGGCCACCTGTAAAGGGCCGTCATAGCGGCAGTCCTGGCTGTGATTGTCGAACAAGAGCACCGCTGGCTGGTGGCCGTGCTCCTGGGAGCGGAGGGTGGCTGAGACATTCTCCGACCAGTCCATCACCTGGCCGCCTTGGTCGGAGAGGCACAGCACAGAAGGGGCCATATTCCCGGATGGCGAGGCTTTCAGAGTGGGGGCAATGGATTCCGAGTAAGAAATCCCCCCGGCTTTCTTGCCTGCCCCCGCCGCAAAGGACGCCACAAAAGTCTGCATCTGCATATTTTGGACGGCCATGAGCGCACCGGTGATATTTCCCGTGTCTATCACTTCGTCCCGCTGGTTGATGTGGAAGGCGGCACGAGTCCCGCCTGCACCTTCAGCGCCCACTCCAGCTTGGGGGGCAGAGTTTTGCCCCGTTTCACTGCTCTCTGGAGGATGCCCCGGCAGGCGCGCGGGCTCAAATAGTATTTGGGCGGCGGTCGTTCCTCCAAGATCTGCCACAAGGAAGATGCGCGCTCTACGCTGGGGGACGGACCAGTATTGTGCGTCCAGGGTTCGCCAAGCCAGAGAGCATCCATCTCCCATAACGGCCCCAGCAGGGTGCCAGCGCCCGTCCGGAGGTCGAGGCACTGTACAGGACGGGAGTGCCAAACGGATGGTTTCTTCCAGGACGATCCGAAAATCTTCCCCTCCCGCGGAGCTGAAGGTTCCCGGCACGTTTTCCCACACCATGAATCTTGGCCGAAGAAACTCAGCTGGTCGTTCTCTATTTTGATCCACCTCCCTCATCTCTCGTATCAAACGGATCTGTTCTAAAAACAGCCCGGACCGTTCTCCCGCCAGACCGGCCCTGGCCCCGGCGATGGAAAGATCCTGGCATGGACTGCCCCCGGTGACAATGTCCACAGGAGGAATGTCCCGGCCCTTCAGCTTGGTGATGTCACCCAGCTGAGCCATCTCCGGGAACCAGAGTTGGGTCACCCGCAGAGGGAACGGTTCAATCTCGCTTGCCCAGACCGGGGTGATGCCTACCCGCCGGGCGGCTAAAGGGAACCCGCCGATGCCATCGAACAGGCTGCCCAGGGTGATGATCATGGCGCCATTCCCATCCCCGGCGATTCTTTTTGCTCTGGCTCTGTGGCTGACATCTCCCAATTCTGTCCATCCCAAAGGTGGACATAGAGCAAGCCCCTGCCCACATGGATTTCCTGTTGCTCGAAGCCCTCGCCCCAGCCGTCACTGGCTTGTCCCGCCAGGTAGGTGGTGAGGTGGTTGAGCTCATCCCCCTCCAGGGGGTCCAAGAGCTGGCAATCCGCCACGCCCCAAAGCTGTCCATCATGGAGTTCCACATCGAAGAAGGCGGATTTTACTTTCCAGGACAGGGGATCTGTTTCTCTGTACCAGTGCATCAGCCCCCGCTCCCGTTCCTCCGGGAGCTGGTTCTCCTGGAGGGCCTGCTGAATGGCTCCCAGGTGGCGCGTGAGATCACTGCTGGTCAGTTCTACAGGGTCACCTACAAGCTCGCCCCACTGATTGCGGCTGTAATATTCCGCCGAAATGGGGAAGTACAGCTTTAGCTCCATGGGATCGGGCTGGCGGAGCTGGAAGGTATCGTATTCCGGATTGAGGGCTGTGTGCTGCCCGGTGTCCCAATCCACCAGAAACCGCCCGGCGGAATCCACTTTGGCAAGGGTCCCTTGGGCACCATTGTCCACCGGGGATTCCTGATTTCCTTTGGACGTAAGAAGGACGCGGCTCCCAGGTGGGAACTGCGTCCTTAGAAATTGCACATATTTTTGAAAGGTCGTCATTGTTTCTCCTTCCTTTGTACCCGGCCAGTTCGCAGCAGAGGTGGGTTCCCAGGCTGCTGATCCAGGATCTCCTGCCGAAGCAGCGTGTCAAAATCCATGGGCCTGCCAGTGACAGACCGCACCTCGCCGCCCCTGTGGAGCCGGGTCTTGATTTCTTCTCTGGTCAGTGTGTAATAGCCGTATTCCGTAAGGAGCTCCACACCTTCCTCCGGGTGGAGCTCCAGGTATTCCTTCAATGTAATAAGAATCATCCTTTCTCAGTCTGTAACAGGCACGCCGTATCCCTTGATCTCCCCATAGCCAATGGGATAACTGTTCCGGCGCACCTGGTCGCCCGAGTTTCCCTCAATGGTGTAAACCCTTCCGTCTGCCACAGATTCCACGATCCCAACATGGTCGGCAATGGAAGAATCGCTGCCGTACCACTGGAAGAAAATCAGCATCCCCGGTTCCGGGGTGGCAGAGCCCGGCAGCCACTGGCCCCGGTTCTGGAACCACTGGACGCCTACGCCGCATCCCGCGAACTTGGGGACGATCCCAGCGTCAATGTAGCCGCACTGATCAGCGCACCAGCTAGCGAAGATGGCGCACCACTCCACCCGTGATCCGAAGCCATACCAGCTCCAGTAGGGCTGGCCGCCGGTCTGCCCGATTTGGGATTGTGCCACGGCCACCATGTCGCTGGCAGTAGTTGCCAGAATCTTTTCAAATTCCTCCGGGTCAATGTCCGTGCCGAAAGCGGTGTTGACGTTTCGGATAAGTTCCTGGGCATCCTGGTCTGGGGCAAAGCAGCCCACCAGCTTCTCCACAAAATCCGGTTCTTCCCCGAAAGGCGACAGCGCCAACCAGTATAGCGCTTGGGCCTTGCGAAACTCGTCGAATCCGAAGCCCGCTTCTTTGAGAGCGTCTTGCAGCTGGGTAAGCAGGCTGTTGGAGGATTCCAGGAACCCAAGGCTTCCAATGTCCAGATCCTCCATGACTGCGGAGACCAATTCCGGGCTGTCCCAGTCAAAGTCCCCCTGAAACACAGCCTCTACGGACAGGACCGGGAGCAGAAACAAAAGAAGCACTGCCAGCAGGACGATGCCGATCTTCTCCCAGTTCCTTCGGTCGGTGGCCAGAGCCACGGCAATCTTTTTCAGGGCCGCGCCTATAGTTGCAGACATGGACCGTCCTCCTGGGTATTTTTCTGTGTCGATTCCTGGTGGGATAGGTGGAACAGCGGGCTTTCTTCATAGAGCTGGCGGCAGGAGCCTTTTTGGGGGAGTTCATCTTCTGGCTCCGCAATCCTCTGGATCTGGGCGGATTCATGGAGATGCAGGCGCGCGCCTTGTTTCTCGTGGGAAATGGCATAGCGGATATCTATGTCCTTTCCGATTACTTGACTGTACTCGCTGGCTACCATGCCCACATAAGAAAGAGCGGCCCGCATCCCGGCGGAATCTCCACCCATGGTGGTTTTCGCCACCGCCTTGGCGTGGATCAGTGCCAGTCGAAAAATAGCTTCATAGCGGTCTTGGTTTTCCATCATCTGCCACCTGCCTTTCCGAACATGGCTTCCTTGAATTGGGGGAAATGAACCTGGAGAAGATACCGCTCATTGCCGCAGCGGTACAGGCAGGTGCCCCGTTCCGGGTAGCGGATCAGCTGGAATTCCGCGTCCTCCAGCTGGAGGGTGTCGCAGAACGACTTGGGTTCCAGCTGGCCGGGGTTGAACAGGAATTGGTGGACGGGAATGGAGAACAGGGGCTTTGTCAGCTCCTTCACCCCCGGCTGGAGAAAGTCCTCAATGTTCTGGCTGCCAGCACCAGCAGGGACTCCTTCTTCCGGTCCCGTTTCATCAGGTTGCGGATGTACTCGATGGCGGTGAGGTTTGTCAAAAAGAGGTACAGCTCGTCCAGCGCTCCCACGTAATTGCCCGCGCCCAGCAGGGCGTTGGTCATGTAGGAGAGGATGGAGAACAGCAGAGCGTCCCGGAGGTTCCGATTGAGCTCCATGATCCCCTTGACTCCGAACACTAAGAACTTGTCGTCCCGGATATTGGTGTGGCCGTTGAAGTATTTCGACTCCGCCCCCTTGCACATGGAATGAAGGCCAAGGCATACGTCCTGGATGGTTTCCTCTGTGAACAGGTTTTTGCGCTTGGGATCGTATAGATCAAATTCTTCTTCCAGCAGATCATAGAAGTCTGACATGGTGGGGAATTTGTCCGCTGCCACCTGAGAGAAGTCCGTGTAATCGTCCATGTCAAACCGGCGGTAGAGTTTTTGGAGCATCAGCTCGATAGTGTCAAGCTGGGGGGTGGAAAAATCCTTGTAGGATCGGAAAAAGTCTTTCAGATAGGAAATGTGACGGGAGAGCATGGTGGTTTTCTTAAAGGCTTCGGGTGTGCGCTCATCGTCCTCATTTTCGGTTTCTTCTGACCAGCTCATGGGTTGCAGAGGATTGATGACATACTTTCCGGAAAGGTAGTCCAGGTAACAGCCTCCCAAAGCGTAACAGAGTTCCTGGTATTCTCCCTCCGGGTCCAGGACAATAATGGATTTTCCCGATTCCCGGAGGTTCGAGAGAAGCCCTTTTAAGAGATAGGACTTGCCCTGGCCGGAATTGCCCAGAATCAGGATATTGGCGTTGGTCTTATCCTCGGATCGGCGGTCAAAGTCAGTGAGAATGTTGGTGCCAAATTTATCTCTCCCTAGATAGAATCCGTGGGGGTCGGTCTTGCCGGAGTAATTGAACGGATACAGGTTTGCCACAGAACTGGCGGGCAGCACCCGCTCGTACAAGCTGCCGAACCGGTTGGAGCCGAAGGGCGTTACGGAAAGGAACCCGTCAAGCTGGCGCAAGGTGAGCTTGTCCACATTGATTTTGGCGCGGGTCAGCTCCATCATCACGTCGGACTGCAGCTCCCGCAGGCGCTCTGGGTCCGGGGCTTTCAGTTCGAGAAACACAGCGGTGTGCAGGAGAGGCTCCCGGTTTTTCCGCAAATCCGCCAGCAGCTGCACCACGTCTTTCAAGTTGTTCTCCGCGTCTACCGTTTCTTGAACGTCATCCCCACCGGAGCGCAGCCTGTTTCGCCGGGTGGCGTTCTGGATGATCTTCCGCTGTTCCGCCGAATCCACCAGCCTATTATAAATGCGCAGGGTGATGTGGGAGCGGTCCGCCAGCTGAGAGAGGATGGCCTGTTCCTCGGTGGAGGGAGGATACTCCCGCACCGCCCACACACAGCGGTAACTGTCCCCGCAGACGTAGTGGTCGGAGTAGAATTTAAGATTTCCCGGCAGGATGCGGTCAAAGAAGTCCTTGATTGCTAAGCGCTCCTGTTTTTCTTCTTCCTTTTTCTTTCTGCTCAAGAGCCCACCTCCCCGGCAAGGGCGGCGATGACCAGCACCCGGCTGTCTCCCCCGCCATTGTTGCAGGTGGAGAGGGTGAGATATCCGTCTGCCTGGTGGACCACATCCAGGTCGGTTTCCTTTAATAAAGTGGCTCGGAAGTCGGAAGCTGCACTGGGGTCTGCCAGGCTGGTAAAGGTGTAGAAGGGGGATGTCGTGCTTGTTTCCACCACCGCCAGCACTTTATAGCGGTACTGTTTTTCGGACAGCTCCAAGTAGATCTCCTGGTGGGTTTCCCGGAAGCCGGGTTCAAGGTAGGAAATGAGCGGCTTGAACATACTGCCGTCCATCATGTTGTGACCGTATAAAATTAAATTTTGATTTTCTGCTTCTGCCAGGTTACGCCCGTCCAGAAAGGGCGTCCCATGGCTGGCGGAGGCACCGGAAAAGTCCCGGCGGAGGTAGCGCTCCGGATCGTTCGGTGTGTACATGACCGGATAGTCCACGCCTGTGTCCGGGATGGTGATCCAACCCACACAGTCCTGGTTTTCGGCCGCCAGAGCCGCCAGGTCGTGCTGGGGCGGGGCGGTGGTTAGGGAAACGGCCTCGGCAGGCTCACTGGAATTTTCAGGGGGCGAGCTGCTTTCAGGAGATGCTGTGGATTCGGGGGCGGGCGTATTTTTCAGCACATACTCCTGGGAGAGGTTCTCAAAGGCTGTCCGCTGCTCCTTGGCGTCAATGAAATAGTGGGTGAGCCAGAACCCGCAGCCTGCTACGGTCAGAATCAGTGTGAAGGTAATTAAGACTAAAATGGTTTTCTTCATAAGACAACGCTCCTTGCTTTATCAAGGTCAAAGTTTTCCGAGCCTTCCACATCGGGGATGCGGTCCCCGTTCATGGTGGCCTCGAAGTAGATGGCCAGCAGCCGTTTTGTGTCCTCTTTCCCCAGGCGGCGGACTTCAAATCCCCGGTCGGAGATGGCCTTTTCCGCCTGGTTCATGGTGGCGAATACCTGACTGTCCTTCTGGTTTTTGAACCGCAGGCACAGTACAAACTGACGGGCGGTAGCCATTTCCAGCTGGATGGAGTCCAGGAACTCCCGGTCCTTTTCCAGAGCCAGCCGCACTTGAGGGTTTTCCTCCTGGCGGATGCGCTGGTCGATGAATTGCTGGTTATCGTCAAAGCGCTGGGCAGAGTCCAGGCAGGCCACTTCCAGGTGGGGCAATGCTGTGAGCACCATGAGCAGGTGGCGGATCTTACTTTCTACATTGGCGGGGGACAACACAGAAATGTTAGTGGGCTGGATGGCGAAAAACACCAACTCCCCGCCTGTTGTTTTCAGGCCGTAGGCGGTGAAGCCCTGGAGCCCAAGCAGGTTTTGCACCGACCTCTTTCCACGCTTTTTCTGTTTTTGCTTGTTCAATGCTGCCTCCTTTCAGGGCTCCGCCCAGCAGTATTCCTGCTGGGTGGAGATGGTGAACTTGGCGGCGAACCGGATGAAGTCCAGGACAGTGAGATCCTCCATGCGGATGGTGAGGAAAGCCCAGGCCGCTGTCAGGGCCAGGGGCAGCAGGAGTCCTAACTGGGTGAGAGCCACAAAGGACACCAGCAGCCCCACACAGAGAATGGCAAAATCCCGCAGGCCCCACAGCCACAGGTTGGCGGTGGCTTTCAGGTTTTGGGGATAGATGTAAAGTTTCATAAAGCCTCCTTTATAAAGCACGGGTAATGTTTTTCGTCATGTTGACTGCGGTGGAAGTGGCGTGGACGACACTCATCATGTTAACTTTTACAGAGCTGTCCAGGCCAAACTGCTGAGCGATCCTCGGCACCTCCCCGGCTGCCAGCATAACGCCCAGACCCAGGAGCATATTGTCCTGAAATGTGAGCAGCCCTAAAAACAGCAGTACCGTCTGGAGGAAAGCCGTCAGGCACAGAGCGAAGATCTGCTTGCACCACTGAGAAAATCCATCTGTGTAGCCACGGGGGACGCTGAATAAATAGAGCGAACCAACTGCCATCTGGATGAGCAGAATGCCGCCCCGCTTGATGTTGGCGAAAAACACCTTCAGCACACAATAGGCCAAGGCCACCAAGGTCAGCAGATTGAGCAGTCCAAAAGAAGGCCCTACAGTGGGTGGACCGAACTTTGCCGCCAACACCTTCAAGGCGACTTCGCCCAGATTAAACTCCCTGGTACCTACAAAATCGGCGGCCAGGTCTTTGAGGAACACGTTTTGCAGGCTGATACAGAACTTGTAAAGTTCTACCGGCACCACGGTGACCAGGTTGGCGGCAAAAAAGCCTTTTAACACATTGAGCATGGTGGACTTTATGGTGGCCCTTCCGTTTTGGTATTCAATGGCTAAGTCAAAGGCTGCCACGATCACACCCACACCAAACAGCACCCAGCCGAAGAGGAAAAACAACCGGACGGTGGACTCGATCCAGGAGAGGTCGAAGATCTCCGCGCCCATGTCGCCCATTTGAGTGAACACATCGGCAACGGAATCGTAAAAAGTATTGAACAGCCACTTCATCAGACTATCCCATATAGCGTTGACGATGGTTTCTCCAATACCCTCGAACACCGATCCGATGGAGGAAGCGATGCTGCTGATAAGGCCCTCCAGCCAGCTGAACATAGGGATCACTCCTTTCCTAATAAATTACAAAAGTTAGATGAAGAGAGTGGAATCTTGACCAGGGAGATCCCCGACTGCCCATGAGATCGACAGGGTCACACATTTTGGCGAGGTGGCCCCACTTTTGGGCGTTGATTTCTTCGTTCATTCTGCTTTCCTCACATTCCTACTACACCCCAAATGTAGAGGGGGGCAGTCAAGGTGAACAGCAGGCAAGCAAACAAAATGGCAGGGGCGGCAAATTCGAATTGACCGTGTTTTCTATAATCAAAGTAGCTCGCTCCGACCTTGACGAAAAACAGTACCGCAAGAATCACGTCCAGCACAGGGAATACCACGTTGTTGACCACGGTCTTGATCTGCCCTTGGGCGCTGGTCCAGGTCTGCTCCACCGCTCCGGCCACGTCCCCGGAGGTAGCGAAGGCGGGAATGGTCAGCAAAGACATCAGCAGGGCGGCGGCAAGCGCTCCTGCCAGGATTTTCTTCTTTCTGTTCAAAACAAAGCCTCCTTAAATAGATATAGGGCCGTGTTTCCACGGCCCACTGTCATCTAACTTATCTTATTGTTTGCTGCAGTGCCGCAGCAGGGGGATGGTAACACACAGCCCCAGCAGAGCGAGAATGAGGAGCCCTCCGATCCAGAACACTGCCGGGCTTTCTCCTGTCTGGGGAATCTCCGGGGTGGGTTCTTCCGGTTCTTCCGGCTCCCCCGGCTCAAACACACGCGTCCGCTCTCATGCATCGTCGTATCTACTCGCTGCCGGCATCACACGGTCATCGCCCGCAAATTCCCAGACGAACACATACCAGCCATGCTGATCGGCAACGATGTGCACCGGCTCGCCATGCGCGTCCAACGATCCCGCACCGAACTTGAACGTTCCGTTGCGCGCCGGAATCTCCCAAGATCCCACCAAGCGGTGATGCTCATCCTCAGCCGGCACTTCGGCGCCAGTCGGTTTATATGCCTCGTCATTGACGGCATCATCCGCATCGCCGGACCACCACACACTCACGGTGGCATGCGGGCGGTCAGCGCCGAATCCATACTCCTCATTGCCGGCGAACGACCCATGGTCGCTCGGGAAGCCGGACACGGTTATGGTGTCGCTCAATTCAGAACCCACATGAGCGGAATGCTCGGTCACCGTTGACTCGACCGCGACCTTGCGACGATTCACATTGCTTTCCGCAGCTTCAAGGAACGTGCTGGACCAGTCCCGAACAAGATACTGCTTGGCCTCATCGCTTTGCGAAGCACGACGGAACACCCACACCCACGTGCCGAAACTGCCCGTACCGGTTCCACCGCCATCGGCCCGATCCGCCTCACCTGCCAGATATGGCGTACTGCCACCAGGCTCGGTCATGGCTTGCACGCGCACAGTTTGTCCCGAACCGGTGAACGAAGTCTGGCCGTATGCCGATGGACGATACCCGGCTTGCTTGATCCTCGCCAGAAAACCATCGGCGCTTTCCTGCGAGCGCGGTTCGATGACCAAGCCCAAATCATCGGCAGTCAGACCATCAAAGTAGTACCCTTCGGCTTGCAAGGCGAGGTCTGGCACCCAGTGACTGCTGGAGTCGGCCACGCCACTGGTCACATCATCGAATATTGGGGAACCGGCATCGACCACTTTGTCCGAGACCGTGGTACTCACC
>OGPH01002302.1_pt1 | contig 11223 bp, 18 predicted proteins | sample 1552891 | NCBI WGS metagenome assembly OGPH01 (sample SAMEA2580272, study PRJEB22360) | human gut metagenome | biome: human gut; feature: human-associated habitat; material: faeces | place: Denmark | collected 2008/2010 | reverse complement strand
GTAAAGTTTTTGTTTAGTCTAATATTAATTTCCATTAGCTGTCCTTTCTTTACTTTATTGGTTCATAATCCACTTAGCCGCCTGTCCAACATTCATCATATTCCCATCTACTTCAAGAACAGGCGCAGACATGATTCCCTTTTTCATCATTTCCTCAACATCCGTAATTTCTGTAAAAGGAATATTTTTCTGGGTAAGCATCTTTTCAATTCCCCTACAATTACTACAATGAGTTGTATATAATACGACATTCATAATGATTCTCCTATCTTCATCCACCATAAAAATCCTTGATATATTCCATTGCCTTATCTAAAGCCCCTGGGCCTGTCTCTATTCTGTCGATCTGGTAATATTTCCAGGGATGAATCATATTCATAATAGATGCAACATCTAATTCAGTAATCCTTCCTTCGATGAAACCAATGACTGGCTTGCCTAACATATAGGCATAGAAAATTTCATCACTTGTTCCTACAGAATCCCGAATATAATCCAAATTTACGAGTACGATATCCGCTTGTTTAACCAGCCGCAGATCAAATCGCATAACTTCAAACTCGCTTTTATGATAATTGCTATCATACAGATAATAATCCATAGGGTTGACACACTCAAAATCGAGCAGATAGTTAGAAAAATAGTTTTTAACTTTCTTTCTCCATTGGTTTGCTTCATCATAATTTCCCTTTCTTCCATAGACTTCTATAGCTCCTGCCAAATAAATCTTCTTCATTTTTTCACCTTCTTTTCCTATCATCTGTTAGTTTGTCTTTACAATTCCAGTTTTTATCTGGATTAAATTTTCTACGTGTAAAAACTACTTCCCATGGAGCATTAACATTATGTCTTAAACATTCGACATGAGGGCATTTTCGCAAACTGCAATAAACAATGTCTTTTTTCATGTTTTATTACTCTTTGCCAATTCAACATATTTACTGAGATACCAAATGCTCTTCTCAACATCCTGAATACCATTTTTCTTTTTATGTCGAAAAAGATATTTGAAGGCATTGCAGAGGCAAAAGTTCGTTACAGCTTCAATGCCCTGCGTTTCTAGCATAACTTCAATACACTCATATTTCCCTGTACAATAATGGGCTGGATGATTCACAGGATCATTTCCTGTCTGCTCAATTATTTTTTCGCTAAGATCAAGTTCTTCTGTCATCAAACTACTCCTTCTCTATATTTAAGTTTTTCTTGATTAAAATATATCTTATCTTTATGCCTTTTCACCTATAATCAACTCAGAATATGGCAACTCCTTTATCCAATCACAGAAACCCTTTCCAGCAAATTCATCATGTTCTCTCCACTCGTCCAATTTATGGTTTTTACGAGACTTATAAATATTTGCCAAAACTTCATAGTTAAACATAATCGTCCGTTTCTGATTGTAAGAACTCGGAAGCAGTTGAATCATTTGCCACCAAATTTCTTTATCTTTAGCTTCAAACCATGCCGTAGCTTCGCCAACTCTTAAGGTCCCACCGTGAAGATAAATATTGCGAATTCTGTTCAAATGATCTATTGTTAATTTAAAAAGATCATAAGTTTCTTGATACATATGTTCACATGAGAAATCCTCCACAGTAAACTCTTTCGTATGAATCTTGTGCATAGTACTACATGAATTTGCCACAGTTCCTACTTTATATGTGTCAGCCTCTTTCCACCAATATAGTGGGGCAGTAATATCAACATAAACAGTGATCATCCGCATGAACTTCCGATGATCTGTCCCAGCATTTTGCAGACGTCTCATTAGGTCAAGATCGTTATCCCCAACTATAGGTGCAATTCCTCCGCAAAGACCGGCCAATTTCATATCATCTGAGTCGTCACAAAAAATATCTCTTATAAATAAACTATCGCCCTTTTCCCAGGAATTCATCGGATTACGCATCCCACGGATTGCAGCTTTCCATCCCATTACTTCTGTGTTTTCAAATTTAATCATTATATTCCTCTATCTTTTTAGTTTTTCTATTGATTCAAAGCCTTTACGCTTGATACGTTATACTAATTGATTTCATACTCCCTTATTATTTTGTAAAATTTCTTTTCTTCATCGGGATTTACAGAATTGATTTGTACAGTTAGAATTTTATTGATTGGAATATTCATCATGCCAACAGTTGATTTTCCATCAAAATCGATGTGTCCATATGATACTAAAATATCACCGTTAAATTCATTAGACAATGAAACGAAATTCAGAACATCTTTAGTATTTGAGAATTTAATTTTTATTTTTATCATCCTCCAATTTCTTGTTGTTTCTTTTGATGACTATCTCTAAAATATCTGATACATCCATGAGTAACCACATAAGCAACATTAGTCCCCATATTATAAGACAAGAAATTTGCATAACCAGCGTTTCATTTTCTGGATTAAATATCCAGTAAATCACATAAAACAAGCAAAGTAATTGAGCAATTATGCCTGCAATAGTTATTACTATTTTTCTGATTTTTCCGACTTTCAAATTTTCACCCGCTTTCGCTATATCTCAAATTTATTCTACTTTTAGATGTGAACCTAATTTTCATTCTTCTTATGATCTTCTTTTTCCCCTCTAATATATAAGATATCTAAAATATCTATGAGCACCCATAGAAGCAGAAACAGTCCATAAGCAACAACGTAGTTTATTTGGAGCATTTTATCTATATTTTCTGGATTTATAACCCAATATACGAGCACAATGGCTGTCGCAATTTGTGCGACTACCTGAATGCCTGCCACTAAAATATTTCTGAACATCATTCTTACCTCTTCATCCATTTTGGGATAGTCTATAGAAACTATGCCCTGCATTGTCAGTAAAAACATATTCCCATCCATTGAAGGTTGAACATGGGGAATTGCTGTGGAATCCAATGCTGCCCTGTGTCGTATCTTCAATTTCAAAAGCATATTCTAATGCTAAGACTGTATCCTCAGAAATTATTTCTCTACCATAAGCAAATTGATTTTCACCCGTAATTACATCATAAACAGATGTGCTAAATTCTTCACATTCCAACCTGTTAAGAATGACATTGGCAACATTTACTTTTGATAGAAAATCAGACTGATATGTTTCTGTTTCGATACACCTTAACATTAGATTTATCTCATCATATGAGTAGTAATCATAAATCGTTTCTGGTGGATCTATAAATCCTTTATACTTTTCAATGACTGATTTATAAGCTATATACCACTCCTTCTTATCTTGGATTGTATTTACCAATTCCAGCTCCATATTCATAGAATTAATCGCAATCTCTACTGGAACATCAGATGATAAATACATTTGCTGCTCTGACTTATCCTGGGCAACTTTAACAGCTTCTTTAGCTTGAGCAGGAATATCTTCATAGCTCCAAAATGTTATTACCCCAAGACAAGCCAGCAAAACAAGACTTTGTTTCATTCATCCTCCTATAGAGGATACATGTATCCTTATTCAATTTAAAAATGTAGCCTACATAATATATCTTCTCTTTTTGCCTCTGAAATTTCCCTTAGTCTAACATCTTCAGCAGCTCATCTTCAGAGATTATTCTTACTCTCAATTCTTTTGCCTTTTTATTTTTTGAACTATTTGACTCCACATCGTTGTTTACCAAAGCAAATGTTTTCTTACTAACAGAGCCAGCTACTTTTCCTCCTAAGCTTTCAATTTTTTCTTTTACTTCATCACGACTTTTGAAATGATTTAGTGTGCCAGTAATAACGAAGATTTTGCTGGATAACTTATTGACCGTGGTATTTTCACTAGGGAGAACAGTTACAATTTCCCACGATTTTTCATTTGGTATCCAGACTGACCTGAACCAGGAATGTATATTTTCGTTCGTAATTTCTCCAAAACCGTCGATCTGGGAGAAATCGAAGTCTCCAACTCCAGCTTCTGCAAATTTCTCCCATGTCCTAAAATAATTTGCCAAAACCTGAGCCTGAGATGGGCCTATACCAGGGATGCTTAAAGCTGTGATAAAATTCCTGAGTTCTATTTTCTTTGATTTTTCAAGAGCATCTGCCAGTTTCCCAACAGATTTCTCTCCAAATCCTTCTTTATTTTTTAATTCTTCAAAATGTTCTGGGAGTTTATAGACGTCTGGGACGTTACTGATCCAGCCCCAAGAGATGAATTTTGAAAGGGATTCTTCGGATAAGCCTTCGATATTGGCTCCCTTGCGGGAAACATAATTGACGAGCTGCCCTAATAGTTTGCCTTTGCAACCAGGATTTGTACATCTTAAGACTTCTGTGTCGTTATCTTTAACAATTTCTGTTTGACTGCCGCATATAGGACAGGTTTTAGGAATTTTTAACGTATCGCTTCTCGTTAAATTATCTGCTATTTGAGGAATGATAGCATTAGCTTTATATACTGTAATCTCATCACCCATGCCAATCTGTAGATTTTTACAAACGCTTATATTATGTAGGGAAGCTCTCGAAACCGATGAGCCGTCAATTTCAACAGGCTCAAATATTGCGACAGGACAAAGATCTCCTGTTTTCCCCATGCTCCATTCTACGTCTAGCAACTTTGTGACATTCTCTTCATCATAGAATTTATAGGCTATTGAATGTTTGGGGTGGTGCCCCGTCATACCCAGTGATTCTCCATAAGCAACATCGTTATATGTAAGAACTAACCCATCAATAGGATATCCAAATTGTTGAGCTTCTTCTTTTAATACGTCGATATACCAATCAAGACCTTCATTAGTTAAATGTGACATACAATATAAGGGAACAATCTCGAATCCTAAATCGCTCAGACAAATGAGCTTATCACGGAAATCATTATTATTCTCAAATCCTTTTACGCATTTCCATGCAATAAACTTTATATTTCTATGAGCTGCAACAGATGAATCTAATTGTCTTACACTTCCTGATGCTAAATTGCGCTGATTTTTATATTGGTTCTCTGGTGATAATTCAGAATTGATTTTTTTAAAGGTCTTTGAATCAATAATAGCTTCACCGTCAACGATAAGTTCGCCTAGATAATCTATATAAAGAGGAATATTGGAAAACACTTTTGCATTATGCAAAATATCTTCCCCTATCTCTCCATTCCCCCTTGTTTCTGCCGACTGTAATTTACCATCGACATATCTTAATGTTACAGTAAGACCATCCATTTTTAACATTAACACACCAATTCTATTCCCCAAAAACTTTATCAAATCAGCTTCTGATTTGGTTTTGTCCAAGGATAACATTGGATGATTATGCTTTACCTTCTCAAATTTTGATTTAACTTCATAACCAACAGTCTGTGTTGGAGAATTGCTCATCACAATTCCAGTTTCTTTTTCAAGTCTTTCTAATTCGGGGCAATTTATCATATTCATAATCAGAAATCAGAGACTTCGATTCATTGTAATAAGCATCCCTGTATTTATTCAGGAGTGAAATCAATTCCAAAATTCTATCAGTTTTAAATATATAAAATCCCTCCTAATTTTTATTCTAAAAGGAACCCCAGCAGTTCAGGAGCCGCTTCTACGACTTCACCACGAGACCATCCTTTATCCTTCATAGCCTGATACACGTACTTTGCAATGTTCAGCCAGTCTTCGTTGCTTAGAGATTCCCTTTTCTCGTTCATGGTTTCAAAAAACTTATTATAGTCTTGATTTGTCAAGGTCCAGTCTGCCTCCCCACAAAATTAAGAGGCTCACCTGTTACCCTGTTCTTTCCTCTTCCAATAATTTCAACAGAATAATCTTCCCATTTATCGCCCTTTTTGTGATACTCCGAGTCGTGTTCATATGTTCCTTCCGTATGAACCACGACAAACTGAACAGTCCCTTGGAAATTCTCAATATGTGCTACAGTCCAACTATTATAATCAAATGCAGGATCATATTTCAGAACTTCATCTAATAGATATACTCCCACCATTGCTTTATCGGCTGCGAAAGTGCCAATCTCTTTTCCGTTATCAGTATTATATACTGTGCAGCTCCAATCACCATACAGCGTATCTCTAGCAATGTAACTCGTGAACATATCAAATCCATCTTCGGAGTCCATATATCTTCCACAATCACTATTCTCCCAATCATCTGTATTGTTAATGAAATAGCAAGGATCAGTGATAATGATGTCTCCTTCAAAATATTTTGGTTCTGAATCGACATATCTATTTGGACAATAAACATCAGAAAAGGAATCACAATGTAGGTCTATACCTGTTATTAATTTTGTATATTCAAAGGATTCATGAAAATCTCGAAATAAAAAAATAAGATCTTTAAGGCAGTAATATAAATTTTCATCTCTTTTCCCGTCAAGATGTTTATATGCCCATTCTCTGTCTATCTCATCAAGACTTTTTAGCTCTTCAATTTTATCTCTTATCTTTTTTAGTTTTTCTTCTAAAATCTCTTTTTCTTTAATTATTTTCTTTTCTGCCCATTCTTTTGTCATAAAATCCTCGCAATCTGTTCGTACAGACAAATACTCCCTTCCCAATAATACTTCTGATTGACGTGCATATGTCCAAACAGCCATGCCTTATAATCTGTCGTCTGCTTTATTTCTTGAAGATAATCTGTCAATCGATCAGCTTTATATAGCCCACTTCCGCCATCCATTTGCTTAAGCAGCGACGTGTAGGGACTATGGGTTACGATAAAATCAACTGTATTATCGATTTTCTTTAGATTCTCAAGACCTTCATTCATTTCTTCTTCAGAGGGAAGTTCCCGTTCCCACCACGAAACATGGTTAATTCTGAACAGTTTATTGTAATCCATAGCCCATGCCTTAATTCTAGGATCATCAGATTCTAAGATACCATCATCAATATCGTGGCTGGATGCTCCGCCAAATGAGAAGAATGTTTTGCCTTCAATCGAAAAGACCTGGCCTCGCATTAGATGAATTACTGAAGGTCTGATAAAATGTACTTTACCTCCATGCCATTCAGAAACAGGAAGCGAATCGAGAATATCATAGTTCTCATGATTTCCTTCTACAAACAGCGTTGTCCAGGGTTTCTTTTCGAGCCAATCTAAGTTATACTTTTCCCTGTTTGAATTATCCCAAATCCCGAAATCTCCTAACACTAGCACATAATCGTCTTTGGTTAATTCAAGCCCTTCAGGGAAGGCATCAGAATTTAGCCTTCCCATCCAATCTCCATGTGTATCACCCGTTACATAAACTGCCATAGTTTAACTCCTTTAATAGCTTCGTAACCTGAATGCTGGGGTCACATAAACAATATCTTCAATCCCACATCCATTTTGGCACATAAAATAAATCAATTCTTCTTCTGTAGGTTCATGATCAAATATCTTTTCAGTAATAAAGTCAAGCGGTCCCACATCTTCTTTATTGATATAGGATCTTGTATCACGTTCACATGTAGCAATCCATACCTTCTTAAGATAAACGCCTTCTGTAATCAATGTAGCATGGTCAATACAAGGAACATACTCATTCTCGAAATCAATTTTCGAATCGTCTACTGGAATAACTCTTCCAGAGCCACAAATCAGCTTCATCATACTATCTACCCTTTCTCTATTTCAGTTCTACAAGATATCTTATCGTGCACTGTTCCTCTTTATAAACAACTATTTCATCATTTCTTAGCATATTACCTGCATGAGCATGTAAGCAGTTAGCTCCAGGACAATTCTTTTGCAAAGTTTCATAATTAAAGGAATAATACTTTGGATCAAATGAATATACATCAAAGGGTTTACCATAAGCCACATCCATAAGAGCCATAAAACCAACTGATGATCCTCCTCTTGTCCAATATGCCCCATCCAATGAAGTATACCCTAAAGATTTTCGTGCTTTAGGGGCGTAATAGATACCATACCCAAACATCTTGCCTGTAATTACAGCATTTGTAGGTTTCAAAACAAGTCCAGTATTGATTATAGACCACCAATTCTCGTTTCTACTACCATGCCACAGCAACTTTTTATCTGTAATTCCTTCTGAAACAACAAAATTCTCAAATCTGTTGTTTGTTCTGATATTCTTCACCCGCCATGCCTGATGGAATCTATCTTGACATGAACCTAAAGCACTCTTTATCTTTACAATATCATTCTGATCACATTCTTCGAATACAAGGCCTAAAGCTTCAAGAATTGTAACAGGCTCTTTCTCTTCGTTTGGTGTATCCTCTATACTATTTTCGACATCTTTTTGGAATACCTGTCCGCTCATAACGTCCAGCAAATCCTGTTCACGCTTTATGATATTGGCATAGTCATCGTTTGAATTTGCGAGATAATATGAAACTGTGGACATTTTTCGGGGAATTACAGTGAAAAGTTTTAGAAGTGTTTCGTTGAATTTCTGGAGATCTTCAATATTAATTAGTTCAGTTAGAACTTCCTGAGCTTCATCTACCATTGCCTGAGTAACTTTATTAGATGATACAGTATAATTATCGCTGATTGCTTTATGAGCCATCTGCTGCAATCGTTCTACAATTTCTGCAATGACAGAATTCTTAATGGGTTTATATTTAGATTCTGTTTTTGGCTTGACAGATATTAAGTCCTCTACGAGTTCTGATTGATCCACATAGCCTTTATTTACCTTCTCTCTATACTTTTTCTCCCATTGGCTTAATGAATATTCCCGCCTTTGGGGAGAGCCGCCAACTCTCCCATATTCAGCAGTCCAAGAATCTCCATGTGGAATCATTCTGTAGTATTTATTATTATTTGCCGATGCAGTAACCATCACCAAATACTTAGGTTTTATCTCTATATCTATCCCTCCCTCTCAACTTATAGGATACATACGAGAATATCTACATCAGTATAAGCAAACTCATTCTCGATAATCTCTTTTACCTTGTCCCATTCCAACCTATCAAGTCCACATCCTAACAGAGGGATTGCCAGCTTCGTAATTTCTTTGTCATACATCTGCTCTGCCATATCTTCGATTGCATCCGTCAAATCATCATATGTAGGCTTTTGGAAAGCTCTGGGTTTCGTTACAAGATTAAACACGTTATCTACAAGCAGGGCCTCTCCAACATGTCCATATTTTGCTCTGGGATCAATAGGATACTGATGGAACAGCTTTTCTCTCATGTTGTACACTTCAACAAACTGCTTGGCAATACCTGCTCCCAAAGCATAGTCCCCACTGATACAATGAGCTAAATAGTAGCCCTGTGGCACTGTAAAAAGATCTCTTTGTTCCTCTCTAATTGTCATAAAAATCCTCCTTAAATTTGTGTTAGCAATGTTTTAACTGGTTCTCTGGTTATATTCTCTTTTGCCCAGGCAATGTACCCCGGATCTGTTTCTGCAATTTGAAGCAACGTTTTCCCAGAATGTTTGCCAAAAGAAATGACATATGTATTAATATCAGGGATATCTGGTTTTACACTATCTCCCAAAATCGTTTTCAGTTCATCAGGGATAATATAATCCAAATCAGCCCTTGAAGCTAAAATGTCACACTCATGAATAAAAAATTCGCGTGAATTCCTTGGCTCAGGCATAATAATCTTTCCAGATCTGCTCTTGTTCCATTCTCCTGAATGTGTAAGGCACATATCAGCAATCATGTTCTTATACTCTTCAGGAATATCGTGATCAACTTTTGTACTCAAAACCCATTGATGTGCCAAAACAGGATGATCCTGCACTGTATACTTTGAGCCATTCCAGCCACATTTAACTGCATCATGAAAAGCTGGTACGCATCTCATAGCATCTCTTTCTTCAGGAGTAGGATAAAGTTCCTTGTTTAACTTCAAACGCAGTCTGTGATTAAGAATTGAATCAAACATATATACATGATAGATCTGTCCATATGTCTCACACTGTTTTGCATTGTGAAATTTGCCGCTAGTCGAGCTTGGCATCACATAAATATAATCAGGAATTTCAGCGATCATATCCATGTAATAATCTTTAAATAAATCCGTTTCAAAATTTCTACACAAAGGTTCAAAAACTCTCTGTTTATCTTCCTTCGTCATTCAATCACCTCATATAATTCTTCAGATAATATTCAAAGTATTTCTTGATAAATAGTCCTGAAAATTTATTATCTGGCATAAAGAAAATGGGAATATGATATTTAAACCAAAAGCTGTGAATAGAAGCCAAAAACGACTTCTTATTATATTGTGTTTGGTAATTCCCTAAAGCTATGTCAGAATAATTTGCATTCTCAACCAATAATACTTTCTCTTTAGGAGCCAGGCACAACTCCTTCTCAAAGCGATCCCTTTCTTTTGTCAGGTTGCCGCTTAGTTCTTCCAGGCTCCCTTTTCGTTCGATGCAAATCTGCTTATCAAAATAAATATCTCTGGGTAAAGATAATCCTTCGTTCTTGGGGATTGCAAAACTGTAATCCCCATAATCCAAAGCTTTCTTTTTATAAGATATTTTGTTTTTATCAAAGCTTTCTGTGATGTGGATATTATTCTTTTCTCTTGTATCAACAAGAATAATTAGAGATGATATCATTTCATCAATTTCTTTATCCGTGTATTTATATGAAGAAATCATTCTTCTTCGCCATCATCTCCCTTCTCCACTATTCTATAATCCTTAATCCACCACTCAAATGCTCCAGGAACTGCTTCCCACCCATTAGCCGTTTTCTGTTTCTTAGGTTCGCGCTTCCAGTCTTTAATGTAAAGCACATCACCTTCTTTAAAAGGGACTTGTTGAAAACTTGTTTTGCACCGCTTATCATTTCGGGGAATCGTTTTGTGAACCTTCATTTCCTGAGTTTTGCCATTGCAAATACAATATGCTGAGAATTTTGGAGAATAAATAGCGTTTAAATTTGTTACATAAACATATCTCCAATCCAAATCAGAACTGATTTTATCAATGTATCCTAAATGTTGATCTTGATATCGTATGATTTGAAACAGACTACATTCTTTCACATCAGTATGCTTAAATAAATATCGAAGAAGAGAGCCTATTTTTAAATCTTCAAATCGGCCATAAGATATCTTTGTAGCATACTTTTTTATTTCATCATCTGATATTCCGTATTTTGTAACAAATTTTTTCGTACTGTATCCATTAGGTATTTTTTCTTTTTTATCTTCAACTATAAGATATTTATATTTAAAGCAATCTTCTAAATCAGTTACAGATATGTTATGATCATGCGCGTAGGCCAGGTATAATGGTCTCATAAATTAAGACACTTTTTCGGACAATTTTTAATGAATCTGAT
>OGPH01002298.1_pt1 | contig 11274 bp, 13 predicted proteins | sample 1552891 | NCBI WGS metagenome assembly OGPH01 (sample SAMEA2580272, study PRJEB22360) | human gut metagenome | biome: human gut; feature: human-associated habitat; material: faeces | place: Denmark | collected 2008/2010 | reverse complement strand
GGTGGTAATGGATTCCATCGCATTGGAAGGCGGCATGCTCCTTACCGGAGCCGGAACATATCTGTGCATTTACATGGGCGGACTCATGCGGGCCTACCGGCTTCTTGTCATGAACGACGCTTATCAGGAAAAAAAGAAAGGATAACCTATATGAAAAAAATATTCCCCATCCTGTTTCTCATTTCCCTTATTTTAAGCGGCTGCCAGGCTGCAGAAGGGGCCGTTCCATCCGCAGATGCCGCCGGCGCCCCTTCAGAAAGCGTTCTCGGGGAGATATCCTCTAATTTTGAAGATCTCTCCAAAGCGCAGGCCATCTCCGTCATTCCTTCAGGCTCCGACAGCGCCCTTCGCACCATTACAGACTCAGAAGAAATCGAGGACTTCGTCGTCTCCCTGCAAATGCAGGAATGGGAAACAGCCTCCATCCCGCAGGATGCCGTCCCACTCGGCTCCTTTCATCTGATGCAGGAAGAAACCCGCAAACTGGGGCAGACCGATAGGGACGAAACGCTCCACGAGGTATGCGAAATCATGGTATATGATGCGCCTTATCTTACTTGGAAGCTGGCCGGCATCTCCATGAGCTTTGCGGTGGATGAGGAAACTTTCGCATCCTTAAGCGGCTATTTCCGCTGATGCGCATATCCCCGTCAGCTTTTGCAGGGCATCCTCTTATCGGGACGGTTTCCCACGCGCGCATCCAGGCCGTGCAGATACCGTTCCGCTTCCTGTCTCGTGCGGAATATAACGATTTGTTTGTTTTTCTGGTATTTTTCTGTCAGTTCATACATTTGGGGCAGCTGTTCCTTAGGAAAATTCAGGATCCACTGCCTGAATTCTTCATCAAATTCCTTCTCCACCCACGGCAGATCCTCCCGTTGTTTCCCGATCCGCGCCTTCGCTCCCTCAAGGCAGACTTCAAGCGGATAATCCAGGAAAAATACCGTATCACAGGCCTGCATCCGCATTTCCATCGTGCGCAGATAGTTCCCGTCCAGGATCCATCTGTCCTTTCCGATGATTTCTTCCAGCCTTTTGTCAAAGGTTTCCCGGGAGATGTTGGTTCCATCCGGCCTGTGCCAGATCATATCCAAATAGAATAGCGGAAGGCGCGTAAGATCCCGCAGCTCTCTCGCAAAGGTGCTTTTCCCCGCTCCGGGACTTCCGATCACCATCACTTTCTGCATATTTCCCATCGTCTCCATCCTCAATAATAGAATTCCGTCCATTTTCCCTGATAGGAAAAACAGGGCAGGAAGGAATGTCTGTTTCCTTTCAGCAGCCCTTTGCTGAGCGCTTCCGCATCCTGCAGATTCCTGCTGATATAGACAGGGTCAATCGGGCAATCGTGGTGGCAGGGAAGCAGCATGTCCAGCCTGTCCGAAAGTTCCAGCAGTTTTCTCAGGCTCTCAATATATTTCTCCAAGTTCCTGTGCGGCCCAAACATATAGATCGGGCCATCCTTCTGCACCGAATCTCCTGTGATGAGCAGTTTCTTATCCCAATCAGCAAATGCAACGCTTCCTTCGCTGTGTCCGGGGATCTCAATCACCTCCAATCGATAGTCCCCACAGCAAAATACCTCTTTCTCCTGCAAGGGTTCCAGCCGGATATCCTGCTGCACCAGGTTCCAGTCCCCTTTATGCAGATAACAGGAGCCAAAGTCCTTCAGCCCTCCCACATGATCCATATCTCCATGTGTCAGAAGCACTTTCACCGGCAAAGAGGTGATGCTCCTTACCACATCGTACACATGGCTGTCTTCAAACCCTGTGTCGATCAACAGCGCTTCCTTTTCTCCCACGATCAAAAACTGCCGTACCCGCTCATCCTCCAACAGATAAAAATGCTCCATAAATAACCGTGTCTGTATCATAGTCTCCTCCCCATATTGTCAGGTGATTTTTTCTTTTCGCAGTTTGATTATATCACATTTCTGCCCGCTTATGGATAGGCAGGTCTGAACTGCGGCCTGCGCACGGAGGCTGTCAGGGTATTGTATTTCAGGCCCGCAAATGTTAGACTGATTTCAGACTTTCATAACAAGGGAGGAACAATGTATGAGATGTCCCAAATGCGGAAATGGAAATTGTCAGATCACTACAGAAACCACTTCTTCCGGAAAGGATTTTTCGGCCGGTAAGGGCTGCTGCGGCGCGTTATTGTTCGGCCCTCTGGGAATTCTGTGCGGGGCCTGCGGAAAGGGGAAGACCATACAGTCCACCAGCTATTGGTTCTGCCCGGACTGCGGCCATAAATTCAAAGCATGACACGGCGGGATTGGCTTTGGATCGCTTCAATGGAATTATGCCGGAAGTACTGCGGTTGCCATCAGATGGCCGAACGCAGCTTCTTCCTGGGCAGTTACCAGTTCCCTTTATGCGCACGCTGCACGGGAATTGCAATCGGTCATGCCGCTGCGTTCCTGACGGGGTTTTTCTACACTTTCCGATATTCCACTGCCCTTCTTGGGATCCCGCTGGCTCTTGACGGCACTATACAGTACTTCACCTCTTACCGTTCCGATAACCGCAAGAGGCTGGTCACGGGGATCCTATACGGTTTTGCCTTTACCTCCGTCATTTGGCACATATTTCGGGATGTCTCTGCAAGGCTTAATGAAGTTCGCAGAATCAGATAAATATGTTACTACTCAGTCAGCGCATATGCTGTGCAGACCGTGTGAAAACGTACCAGCAGAAAGCATCCGGCCTATCGCGAAGCGATTGGAATGGCCGGATTCCGTTACAATTTGGCTGAAGGCTGAATTGTAACATAAATATTTTTATAATCAAATATTTTTATTGACATTTTGTGAAGTGGAGTTATAATAAAACAAAATTGACACAGGCCAACGCGAAGAACAGGACAAGACTTCCCAGACCAATATGTTTTCAGAGAGTCTCCGGATGGTGCGAGGGGACAGCATGGTCAGGACAGCCATCACCTGCGAGCAGTCAGGGCGAACAGCTGAATCAGTAGCCCCGACCGGAATTCCCCCGTTATAAGGAAACCTGTTAATCCATGGATCTTTTCCTATATCAGGCCGGCCTATCTACGGTATGGGAAGAAGTTCATCGGACGACGGGAATGAGAGATCGGGCGACCCGGTAAAAGAAGTGGTAACGCGGAGAATATATACTTCGTCTTCTGACAGAGCAATCTGTCGGAAGGCGTTTTTTTTATTTTCGGAAGAATTTCTATCGAGATAAAAAAAGCAGTGGATATACGCCGCTATCCTCTCAGTCCTGCCCATCCCTAAACGTGTCCGGCTTTGATCAATTTATGCCTTCATGGCGTTGAACCAGTTATATTGTATTAAGGACAAAGGAGAGTGGAGAAGTATGAACACACTTGTAATCGTACTCATCGCAGCCGTATGCCTCATCGCAGCTTATGCGCTGTATGGCAGATGGCTGGCAAAAAAATGGGGAATCGATCCGACGGCCAAAACGCCTGCAGTCGTCCACAATGACGGGCAGGACTATGTTCCCACCGACGGCTGGACCGTATTCGCCCACCAGTTTTCATCCATCGCAGGAGCGGGCCCGGTAACCGGAGCGATCCAGGCAGCGGCCTTTGGATGGCTGCCCGTCCTTCTGTGGATCATCCTGGGCGGCATTTTCTTCGGCGCCGTAACAGACTTCGGCGCACTCTATGCCAGCGTCAAAAATGACGGGAAATCCATGGGGCTTTTGATCGAAAAATATATCGGCAAAACCGGACGGAAGCTCTTTCTGGGATTTTGCTGGCTGTTCACGCTGATCGTCATGGCAGCTTTTGCGGACATGGTGGCGGATACTTTCAACGCCTTTGTGGTAACGGACGGTGTTTCCACCCTTTCCGAAAATGCGGCCGTAAACGGGGCGGCGGGGAGCATCTCCCTGTTCTTCATCCTCTTTGCAGCCATTTTCGGCCTGATTCAGAGAAAAATGAAATGCACCGGCTGGAAAGAAGTGGTTCTCGGGCTCGTATTTACGGTTCTCGCTTTTGTATGCGGCATGAATCTGCCTGTGATGCTGGGAAAAGATATGTGGGTGTACATCGCATTCGTATATATCTTCCTTGCCGCAGTATTCCCCATGTGGTTTCTGATGCAGCCCCGGGATTATATGTCCACTTTCATGTTCATCGGAATGATTATCGGCGCGGTTTTAGGGCTGATTTTCGCACACCCTTCCATGAACCTTCCCGCTTTCACCGGCTTCCAAAACGACAGCCTTGGGACGCTGTTTCCAATCCTTTTCGTAACGGTTGCCTGCGGCGCGGTATCCGGCTTCCACAGCCTGGTATCCTCGGGCACATCTTCCAAGACGATTTCCAATGAAAAGGATATGCTGAAGGTCGGTTATGGCGCCATGGTTCTGGAAAGCCTGCTGGCAGTGGTCGCACTCTGCGTGGCCGGCGCTGCAGCGAGCGCGGATGGAACCGCTGCGGTCGGAACGCCTTTCCAGATCTTCTCCTCCGGCGTGGCCGGTTTCCTGGAAATGTTCGGAATCCCGGTCTATGTGGCGCAAAGCTTCATGACGATGTGCGTCTCCGCACTGGCCTTCACCACACTGGACTCCGTCGCCCGCATCGGACGCATGTCCTTCCAGGAGCTGTTCAGCGTGGATGATATGGAACATGCACCTGCATGGAGAAAGGTGCTCTGCAACAAATATTTTTCAACTCTGGTTACCCTGCTGTTCGGCTATATCCTAACGCAGGTCGGATATTCCAACATCTGGCCTCTGTTCGGAAGCGCCAATCAGCTGCTGAGCGCGCTGGTGCTGATTACCCTGTGCGTATTCCTGAAAGTGACCGGAAGGGAAATGAGAACCCTCGTCCCTCCGTTTGTCATCATGCTGATCGTCACATTCACGGCATTGGTACAGAGGTTTATCGCGCTGGTTAATGCTTTCTCAGCTGGGACAGGCGTATTCATGGTGGAAGGCCTTCAGCTGATCGTGGCCGTGCTGCTGATGATTCTCGGCGTAACGATCGTCATCACCTCCGGCAAAGAACTGATACGCAAAAAAGCTGCCGATCATGCATAAAAAGTTGGGAAAAGACAATGCCAGGGGCTCCCTCCGGCATTGTCTTTTTCGGTAAATCGGCAAAACTGCCCTACAACCTCTATAGCTATGGAAAGAAAGGGCATATGCTCTCTCTAAAAACAGGTAAATCCGCCGTCTATCACGAAATCTGCCCCTGTTGTAAAGCTGCTCGCGTCGCCTGCCAGATACACGCAGATCGCCTGCAGTTCATCCGGACGCCCCAGCCTGTGCACAGGCGACATCTCATTCCATTTCTGAATCAACGGCTGCAGCTGGGGAGAATTCAGCGTCAAATCCGTCCCAATATAGCCGGGACTGATGCTGTTGACGCGCACATTTCTGTCCGCCCACTCCACAGCCAGCGATTTGGTCAGCTGAATCACGCCCGCCTTCGATGCATTATATGCGCACTGCTTCTGAGGGACGTTCACGATATGCGCCGACATGGATGCCGTATTGATGATCGAACCGCCTCCCTGTGCGAGCATAACACGGCCGGCCGCCTGCGCTGAAAGGAAAACGCCTGTCAGATTCACATCAATTACCTTCTTCCACTGCTCAAAGCGCATCTCTTCCGCCGCTTCATTGATGCAGATCCCGGCATTGCAGAAAGCCACATCCAGACGCCCGAACTGCTCAACCGTTTCCCGAACCATCCGTTCCGCCTGTTCCGGCTGCGTCACATCCGCCTGAACGGAAATGATCTCTCTGCCGGTCTGAAGCGCCAGTTCTTCCGCCGTAAGGCATGCAGCCTCCCCGTCCATATCCGCTATGGCCACAGCCGCACCTGCCTGCGCAAAGGCGAGCGCCACACTTTTCCCAATCCCTCTTGCTCCCCCTGTCACAAGAATCTTCTTTCCATCCAGTCTCATTTTCTCAATAATGTCCATGTTCCCCTCCTTGTTAGAATGTCCCCCTGTGCTGCCGACATATCCCAGGCCCTCTTCATAAGGCCGCAAAACGGGCTGTCCGCTTCTCCCAAAAAGCGCTCCGGGCCGGTATAATGTCTGATGACATTATACCATATCCCCGCCGTTCCGGCATCTGTTTGCCATTTAGGATTGTTTGCCATTTAGGATATTCGCAATTTAAGATATTCTCCATTCAGGATGTTTCAATATTCTGAGCGGAACGCTTGCTATATGGCCTGGCTGTTTACGCACTTGACGAACATTGGCAAAGCAGTATAATAACGCTATAGTGGCTCTCCCCCACCAAACGGGAACGCTGCAAGAAAAAGATTGCTGAGGCATACTGCCGCAGAGGATCCTCCCCCTATATTTCAGAAAAAACGCGATAAGAGGAAATACATGATCTATGAATTAAAAGACAAAAGCGCCGCTATCCCTTTATTCGGTGCCTGGGAAGAAACGCTCATATGGTCCTGTCTGCAAGGGGTCATGGGAAAGCTCTATGCGGACGACCCGAAAAATCCGTCCGCAGCAATGGCCATTCTGGGCGATTTTACCTTTTTTGCCGGAAAGCCAAATGCAGAATTAGCAGCATACAAACCCGATTGGTGCACCCAGGCTTTTATGATTATGGTGCCTCAAAATGAACGCTGGCAGAGTACAATCACACGGGTGTACGGCCCCAGGGCGAAATGTATCTCCCGCTACGCGATCAAAAAGGAGCCGGATATCTTCGACAGGGAAAAACTGGAAGCCGCGGCTGCCTCCCTACCGTCCGGATATACGCTTTCCATGATTGATGAGCCGCTCTATCACTTATGCAAAGCTGAAACCTGGAGTTCCGACCTCGTATCCCAGTTCCCATGTTATGAGGACTACCGCCGCCTTGGAATCGGCGCTGTGGTCTGTAAAGGGGACAGGATCGTATCCGGTGCCTCCTCCTATTCCAGATACCTGGAAGGCATAGAGGTGGAAATCGACACCAAAGAACCATACCGCCGCCAGGGCCTCGCATATGCCTGCGGGGCAAAACTGATATTAGAATGCCAAAAACGCGGTTTATATCCCAGCTGGGATGCGCACAACATGGGTTCCGCCGCATTGGCGGAAAAATTGGGATATCATATCAGCCACGCTTATACGGCTGTTGAAATATGGGGATATTGAACTGTCACCGCTTCCGGACTCTTCTATAAATCCCATCTGTCTGCAGATACAGTTTGTCATTTATAACCTTATAAAAAGCGATGGGGGAGCTCAAACGCTCCCTCATTTTGCAGACAGCGTCCGCAATATCCTCTTCCAGCAGTTCATTGCCGTAATCCGTTAATTGATTCAACGCGATAAATCCGCCGTCCTGGTTTAAAATGCGGACATGAAAGGCATTGAATTCGCCCTCGAACAAAATAAAATAGCGCAAAGGAAGGTATTCATACCTGAGCTGGAACCAGCCATGATGCTTAAAATACTGATTTTCCTCTATGAGTTTCACAGCCTCTCCAAAGCTTTCTGTCATAGATTTTTTGATATACGCCATGCCCCGGTTTCCCGTCAGATAATCCTTCTTCTGCGCCATCTTCCCCTCCCCCTTGCCCATCCAGACAGTTTAATACAAGGTTCCAACATATTTTCCATCTTTCAGGCTCATGCAGCACTCACCGGTCTCGGAAGATTCCATGATCTGTAAAACATATTCCATACCTGTGGCAAGCTCTTTTTCCCGGAACTCCTCCAAAGGCACCCAATAAACCCTTCCTTCTTCCGAACTAGCCAGGTTTCCGGAAAATTCCCTGGCTTTATACAAAAACAGAATATTGTGAACGCCCGCTTTCATCCAATGATATACTCCGCAGAACAGAGGGTGCACAATTTCCAGCCCCGTTTCCTCTCTGACCTCACGGATCACCGAATCCGCAAAGGTCTCGCCTTTTTCCACATGTCCGCCCGGAAAAGTTGTTCCGGTATAGCTGTCATTGACTTTATCCAGCGCGAGAACCTTTCCATCCTCATCCTGTATCATGCACATGTTCATAAAACAGACCGTCTCTGTTTTCGTTTCCTCATACGGATGCAGAGAACGTTTTACCCGCCGGTTGATATCCGCCCATTTCTTTCTGTAATGGCGGGCCACTTCCTTATAGGGTATCCAGATATCCGCCTCCATTATCCTGGCATAGATCCTCGATAGCACCTCATCCACATGCTTCTCATCCGGAAAAACATAATTTTTCTCATAGTATGCCCTGGTCTCCAGAACCATCCATTCTGCGATTTTTTCTTTCTGCCCCTGCTTCAGCTGGGCGTACTTTTTATCTGTCTGAAGCAGCTTTCCATCGACTATTCTGTGGTTTTTCTGAGACAATGCACACACTCCTTCATTTATCTTTTGTAAAAAAGATTGGTTCTTGCAGGTCATTTTCACTCACAAATAAATTTAACTTCTGTGCGACTTCGATCGCAAAATCTACATACATAGCAGATTCCATTTGTTTCTTTGCAAACACCGGAATTGTTATTTCCGATTCGGTTTCCTTTTAATAGACAGCAAAGGGTTTTGCCGCCTCTGCGATATTTATATTCATACGTCCAATTCTTACCGCCAGTATTCCATAACCGTTCCATTTCATATTTTTCATCGATCGCTGAACATAACGCCTGCCAAACTTCAAACAAAGATGGTCCGAGCAGCTCCGACATCGTTGATTGAGATGGTATATTTTCAAGCATTGTATCCCCTCCCCCCGATTTTGATCTGACTGTTTATATTGTAACAAATTTTAAGTGGTTCTGATATATTTTTCAAATTTTATACGCAATATTTGCTCCGCACTTCTGCCGGACTGGCACGGAAGAATGCCCAAAACTGCGCAGCCTCAAATATTTCTAGTTTGTGTTTTAGAAACTGTGAAGATTTTTCCCCGTATGATATAATATTGGGCAAATACGGATTTCATAAGTCAGATGATAGCGGATAAGCAAAAATCAACCCATAAAAAGGGACATTTGGCAGCACTGCAATGTGTCGCCAAACAACGCGCCTTAACTTTTACCAGAAGAGGATTTTCCATGAAAGATTTTAGGAGAGATAATTTATTATTTTCCCTATGCGGATTAAACTGCAGCTTATGCCCCATGAACCTAAATCAACACTGTCCTGGGTGCGGCGGCGGAGAAGGGAATCAGTCCTGTTCACTGGCAAAATGCAGTCTGCAGCACGAAAATGTAGAATATTGTTTCCAGTGCAAACATTATCCCTGCGAAAAATACGACAATATAGATGCATTCGATTCTTTTATCACGCACCAACATCAAAAACAGGATATGGAAAATTTCATGGAACTGGGAATGGATCTTTATACGGCAAAACAGCAGAGAAAAAAGGTCCTGTTAGACCGCCTATTAACTGCTTATAATGACGGAAGAAAGAAAACGCTGTTTTGTGTCGCAGTCAATTTGCTGGAATTAGATGATTTAGAAATAATCCGGAGGAATTCGCATGAATATTTTATCAGTCACATTCGATGATGATATGTGGCAAGAGGTAAGTCAATTTGCACAAAGCTGCTCATGGAGAGCCGGAAAAGCTTTATCCCAAAGCATGTCTGACAATGCTTTCACAGCTTGGGAACGCGTGATAGTTGCTTTACACGAAAATGATATTGCAGGTTATTGTACTGTTGCAAAAAGTGATTGCATTCCAAATGTCCCCTACACATCTTATATTGGATACATGTTCGTTGATGAAAAATATAGAGGGCAACGTCTCAGCCAAAAGCCCATTTCTTATGCAATGTCTTATCTAAAAACACTGGGATTTCATCAGGTCTTTCTGGTAAGTGACCTTGAAAATTTTTATGAAAAATATGGTTTCAAAGTCATTGACAAAAAAGTAGCACCCTGGGGGAAACTTGAAAAAATCTTTATGCATGAATTATAGAAGAGGTGGATTAATAGACATTCAAGACCGTTTCAAGTTTTGTGTAAACTGAAAAAATTTGAAACGGTCTCGAAAAAGTGCAGAATGAAACATGAGGAAACTTTATGCAGTTCCGATTGGAATAATCAGAAAGTTTGTGATACTTGCTATTATGCACCATTAAAATTAGAACGCTAACTTGCAATTTATAGAGAGAATACAATGATTGAAAATATGAAGTTGTTGGGCAAGGGAAATACGGCAGAAGTTTTTGTATACGGAAGCGAAAGAGTGTGTAAACTTTTCTATGAAGGATATCCAGGTGAGTATGTTGCATTAGAATTTCAAAATTCAAAAGAAATGTATAAAAATAAAATTAAAATTCCCAAACCTTTTCAAATGGTTACAATAGAAAATCGTAAAGGGATTATCTATGAGCGGATTGATGGAAAAACGTTATTAAATATTATGATGGAAAATGAATCAAATTTAGATGAACTTTTAAATATATTTGTAAACTTGCAGCTCGACATCCTTGCACATCACACTAAAAAGGTTTTATCATATAAAGAATACTTAATTGCAAATTTAAAGAATAAAAAAATAAATAATCAAGTGATTTTTAATGCTATAAATGCTTTGCCTGATGATGATTGCCTATTGCATGGAGATTTGCATCCCAATAATATATTAGTAATGTCAGATGGAACTCCTATTATTATTGATTTTATGAATGTATGTCGTGGCCCTGCTCTATACGATATAGCAAGAACCTATTTTCTTATTAAGCAGTTTGATGGCCTTTTAGCTAAAAAATATTTAAAATGTATAGACGTATCAGAAAATGATATTGCAGAATATCTTAGGTTTCTTTACAAAGGCATAATCATAAATCACAACAAAAAACTGAGCCAACCTACACTAAAACGTCGCTTTTTCAAGAAAAAGGCGGCGTTTTTTTCATGGCCCGGTTTGGGAAAGGAGTGGTGCTGACTTTATATTAAAACGAAAGGGGGAATTTTTTTAGCTGGCCAGGCCGAGAGGTCTGGCCTTTTTCATCTCACGAAAAAGGAGGTTAGCCAATGGCAGATGAAAAAGTAAACGTGAGCCCGGAGGAAAGTAAAACCCCGGAAGCTCCGGCCCCGTCCGGGCCGGGCGATCCGCCCGCGCCGGAACACACCGAGGGGCCCGCTGTTCCTGGTGGGGATCAGGCGGCCCCCTCTCATGCGGAGCCCTCCACGCCGGAGCAGTCTGTTATCCCTGGTATGGGTGAGGACGCTCCCGCGCCGTCCGGCAAGGTAATCAACCTTTCGGACATCCAGGCCGCTGATAAGGGCGGCAAAGAGGCTTCTGCTCCCGCCCCGGACAAGAAAGCGCCGGAGGCGGATAAGCCGCCGAAGCGCCGGGG
>OGPH01002292.1_pt1 | contig 11315 bp, 8 predicted proteins | sample 1552891 | NCBI WGS metagenome assembly OGPH01 (sample SAMEA2580272, study PRJEB22360) | human gut metagenome | biome: human gut; feature: human-associated habitat; material: faeces | place: Denmark | collected 2008/2010 | reverse complement strand
CTATTCTGCTAGTGTGGTAGAATATTTTTTTCTTTTTATATCTTTGCAAAAAAAAACTGAAATGCGTAAGAAAATATTAGGTTGGGGCCTGCTGGCGGCGTTCGTCCTGACGGCCGGCGCAGGGCTTGTCCTGCGGCAGCAGTTCTATGGAAATGCGGTCGTTACGGAGCGGGACCTCTACGTGAGCGTCCGGGCCGAATACGGGCAGGTCGCGGACTCGCTGCTGCCGCAGATCAAACACCGCCGGGCTTTCGACGCCTATGCCCGGAGGATCAACCTGGCCGAAACCTTCAAGCCCGGGCATTACGTGCTCAAACACGGCATGAGCGTCATCGAAATCGCGCGCATGCTCAAGCTGGGGTTGCAGACCCCCGTGCGGGTGACGATCAACAACGTGCGCATCCCGGCCCAGCTGGCGCAGAAACTCGCACGGCAGATCGACGCCGATTCCACGGCGATCATGCAGGCGCTGACCTCGGAGGAGCTGGCCGCGGAGGTCGGATTCGACAGCGTGACGCTCTTTTCGATGTTCATTCCCGACAGCTACGAGTTCTACTGGACGGTGACGCCCGGGGAGTTCGTCAGGCGCATGAAGCGCGAGTACGACCGTTTCTGGACTTCCGAACGCGATGTAAAACGCAAGCGCAGCGGATTGAGCCGGCTGGAGGTGATGACGCTGGCTTCGATCGTCTACGAGGAGACCCGCAAGAGCGACGAGATGCCCCGCGTGGCCGGGGTCTACGTCAACCGCCTGAAGAAGGGCATCAAGTTGCAGGCCGACCCGACGGTGAAGTACGCCATGCAGGATTTCGGCCTGCGCCGCATCCTCTACCGCCATCTGAAATACGATTCTCCCTATAATACGTATGTGAACGAGGGGCTGCCGCCCTCGCCGATCTGCATGCCCGGAAAGAACGCCATCGACGCCGTGCTGAACTACGAAAAGCACGACTATATCTTCTTCTGCGCACGGCCCGAATTCGACGGTTACCACAACTTCGCCAAAACCCTTCGCGAGCACAATAAGAACGCCCGGGCGTACAGCGACGAACTCAATCGGCGTAAGATTAAATAATTTTCGTATCTTTGTCATCCCATGCTTGCGAAGATATACGAACAGAACCCCTCGGAGAAGGAGTTGCAGCGCGTCGTAGACGCCCTGGAGCGGGATGAAATCATCATTTATCCCACCGACAGCGTCTATGCCTTCGGCTGTTCGCTGCGCTCGCCGAAGGCCATCGAGCGGCTGCGCCGCATCCGGGGCAAGAGCGAGGAGAAGTTCACCGTGGTCTTCGAAAACATCGCCCAGGTCGCGGAGTACTGCCGGGTGGACAATGCCGTTTTCCGGATTCTGAAGCGCAATCTGCCCGGGCCGTTCACCTTCGTGCTGGCGGCTTCGGCGCGCATTCCGGACAAGGCGCTCGAACGGCGCCGCACGATCGGCGTCCGCATTCCGGCCAGCCCCGTCGCGCGGGCCGTGGTCGGGGCGCTGGGGTGTCCGATGATCACCACGTCGGTCAAGGACGACGACCAGGTGGTGGAGTATACGACCGATCCCGAGCTGATCCACGAGCGTTACGGCCGCGAGGTCGCGCTGGTCATCGACGGAGGCATCGGCGACAACGTCCCCACGACGGTCGTGGACCTGACGGGCGACGGGCCGGAGATACTGCGCGAAGGCAAGGGTGAACTGCAATGAAGAGGGGGCTGATGCCGCCGCGCGGCAAGGCTGGCGCCTCGGAGTGTTAAAAACAAAATAGAAAAATGGAGAAGAAGAATTTCTGGAACGAAGCCGCGAAATACGGCGTGATCATGGCTCTAGTCGCGATCCTTTTCGACGTGCTGGGCTTTTACGTGCAGAACACGCTGCTGTCCCTGCTGTCGCTCGTCATTTTCGTCCTGCTGCTGGGGTATTTCACCAAACGCCGCGCGGAACGCTTCGGAGCCAGGGGATACGGCTACGGGCAGTGTCTGGGTTTCATGGTCAGCGTGATGCTCTGCGCCGGGTTTATCGAGGGAGCCTTCATGGGCGTCGCCTCCAACTGGCTCTTTGCGGCCAGATACGAGGCGATGATCGGTCCGTTGATCGCCATGCTGGAGAACACCGGGTTCTACACGGGCGACCAGATCGAGATGATGATGAAACTGATGCGTTCGCCGCTGGTGCAGCTCTTCAGCGGAATGCTCGCCTCGGCTATCAAGGGCGGCTTTTTCGGTCTGTTTATTGCAGCCTTCACCAAGCGTGATCCCGACGTTTTCTCGGAAGGCACTAACCAATAAGGATGGATAAACTGAATATATCGGTCGTCGTGCCGCTCTACAACGAGGCGGAGTCCCTGCCCGAACTGGCGGCATGGATCGACCGCGTGATGCGCGAAAACGGGTTTTCGTACGAGCTTATTCTGATCGACGACGGTTCGTCGGACGGCTCGTGGGAGGAGGTCGAACGGCTCAAGACGCAGTATCCGGCCATCCGGGGCATCGGTTTCGCGCGCAACTACGGCAAGTCCGCGGCCCTCTACTGCGGATTCGCGGCTGCGGAAGGCGAGGTCGTCATTACGATGGACGCCGACTTGCAGGATTCGCCCGACGAAATCCCCGAGCTGCGCCGCATGATCCTCGAAGAGGGCTACGACCTGGTCTCGGGGTGGAAAAAGAAACGCCACGACCCGATCGGCAAACGCTGGCCCAGCAAATTCTTCAACTGGACGGCGCGCACCGTATCGGGCATCAAACTCCACGACTTCAACTGCGGACTGAAAGCCTACCGCCGCAAGGTGGTCAAGTCGATCGAAGTCTACGGCGAGATGCACCGCTACATCCCGATCCTGGCCAAGGAGGCCGGATTCCGCCGCATCGGCGAGAAGGTAGTCTGCCACAGGGCGCGCAAATACGGCTCCTCGAAGTTCGGCATGGAACGCATGGTCAAGGGTTACCTGGACCTGATTACGGTCTCGTTCCTTTCGCATTTCGGCCGGTCGCCGATGTACTTTTTCGGCGGGTTGGGAACGCTCATGTTCCTGCTGGGCGGCTGCTCGACGATCTGGATCATCGCCGCCAAGCTCTACAAGCAGGCGCACGGCCTGCCGCTGCGGGCCGTCACCGAGCAGCCGCTCTTCTATCTTTCGATGCTTCTGGTCATCCTCGGCGTGCAGTTTTTCCTGGCCGGTTTCCTGGGCGAGCTGATCGACCGCAACGCCTCCGACCGCAACAAATACCTGATCGACAAGAATATCTGACAAACAGACGATTATGATACAACGTATTCAGACACTCTATCTGCTTCTGGCCGCAGGACTGGTAGCCTGCGCCGCGTTCCTGCCCCTGGCCTCGTTCGCCAGCGGCGGCGAAGAGTTCCGCCTTTACGCCTTCGGACTGCGGACGGCGGACGGCGAAACCGTGCAATCGACCCTCTACATGGGCATCCTGCTGGCATTGGCGTTGGTGCTGCCGCTGACGACGATCTTCCTGTTCAAGCGCCGTATGCTGCAATTCCGGCTCGGCGTGGTGGAGATGATCCTGCTGCTGGGCGCACAGATCGTAATGGGCATCTACTATTTTCTCAGCTACCGCCTCTTCTCTTCGTTCGAATTCCACGCCCAGAGCGTCAAACTGCCACTGGTGCTGCCGCTCATCGCCATGATCTTCACCTATCTGGCCGTCCGTGCCATTTTCCGGGACGAACTGATGATCCGTTCGATGGACCGCATCCGCTAAGAAAATATACGACCGTCTGCGATGCCGACCCCTTTCCCGACGGGTCGGCATCCGCTTTGTTTCCGCCTGAAAAGAAAAATCCGTCCGGAAAGAGCCAAAAAACATTACACTTTTTCATACTTTCAGCTAAAAATATATCGATTTTTAATTGGTTATTCCGATAAAAGACCATAACTTTGATTGAAAATCCACTTTATAAAACGGATACGAAAAGCCATAAAATCATATTCACACTTAATTCAAATTCATTATGAAGCAATTAAACATTTGGAAAACATCGTTTTACACGATGCTGGCGATCGCCGCCGGGGCGTTCACGGCATGTGTGGACGACGATGTCGACAAACAGGCTCCCACGCTGGAACTATCGGAGGAGGCCGTCGCCTTCACCGGAACGGCTCCCGAAGACGCGACCGTTACGGTGAGGAGCAACCGTCAATGGACGGTCGCCTACGAGGACGAAGAGACCCAAAAGGAGTGGATGTATTTCAAAGTCTCCGGCAACGAGGTCTCCGAGGGCATCTACAACGGCGACGGTACGGTCAAGATCACCGTCGGCGAATCGGCTCAGCCCCACATGGGCCGTCTGATTTTCACGCTGAGCAACAGCTACGGCGAACTCTACCGGAAATACCTGACCGTCACGCAGGGCAACTACGTTCCCCCGACGGTCGGCGCCGTCGGCAAACTGGTCGAGTACATTCTGGGCAACAGCGACCTGAGCGGCGCCGTCGGCTCGGACAAGGCCATGCCGCTCCAATACAGCGAGTCGACGATCGAGGCGGTCATCCTGGCCAACGACGCGGCGGGCAACAACAACCGCAAACTCTACGTGGGCGACAACAACGGCCTCGAACGGTCGGCCATCGTTCTCTACGGTGCCGATTTCGCCATGGCCAACGACCCCGTAACGAAGTATCCCGCAGGCCGTAAGGTCACGCTCAATCTCGAAAACGCGAAATACTACGCATTCAACAACGTGCGCCAGCTGACCGACGTCGTCGTCACCGTAGGCGACGAAGAGGTCGAGCTGGTCGTTCCGTCGCTTTCGGTCGAAAAATTCAATACGGGCGACTATCAGGCGCAGTACGTGAAACTGAACAACATGACGCCCGCCCAGTCGTTCGTCGGCAAGCCGTGGACGGCAACCGAAAGCCAGTCGGTAACGCTCAACGACGCTTCGGGCAAGACACTGACCGTCTACATGAACAAGGCGCAGTTCGCCACCGGATTCGCCGACATGTACGTGGCCGACAAGACCGGCACGATCTACGGCGTGGCCGAAACCTATCGCGAAAACGCACAGCTCATCCCGACCAAAAAGGCCGATATCGCGGCTCTAAGCACGGATCAGGGGGGGGGTACGGATCCCGACCCGACGCCGGGCGACGCGATCTACTATGAATCCTTCGGTACGGCCGACGTATCGGACAAACCGCTTATCGCCGACTATACGGGCTGGGCGAAAACCGGTTCGGGTGCAGGCGAAGTCTCCTACACCGGCGAGGGCAATATGTCGATCCGCACCAGCGGAAAACTCAGCGCCGGCTACGACGGTGCTTCGGGCAAGAACAAAGCGTTCTTCGGAACGAACAATCCCGCCTTAATCATCAACAAGATCAAACTCGACGGAGCACAGGATCTGCAACTCACCTTCGGTGCACAATATTCGAAAACGATCGACTATGATGCCGGTCTCTACGACAACGAGTTCAAACCGGAGAAATTCCACCTCGCTCTGAGTGCCGACGGCACCAGCTGGACGACAGTCGAGTACACCTATGCACAGGCCGACGAGTTCTGGGTATTCGCCACCTCGAAATTCAAGCTGAAAAACAAAGCGGCCTATCTCTACGTGAAATATGCAGTCGATGAAGCATCGGTATTCGCTATCGACGACGTGACGCTCGCCGAAGGCGAAGGCGGCACCGAAGTCGATCTGGGCGAAGGCAGCGAAGAACCCGAACCCACGCCGGGCGAAGCGATCACGGTGAACGAACTCTACCGGCTCGCCGAAACGGTTACGGGCAAGGACAAGCTCGTGATCGACGCCGAAAACAATCGCACGCTCGAAGCGGTCGTCGTAACCGACGTCGACGGCGGCAATGTTTCGGCCAATAACCTGATGGTAATGACCGAAGGCGCGACACAAGCCAAGAACGGTATCCTGCTGTTCAGCAGCGGCCAATACACCAATCCCAAAGATCCCGCATTCCCGTTCAAGTCGGGCGACAAGGTTCGTTTCACGCTTGTGAAAGGATTGGCCAAAGTGGCTAATTTCTCGAACTGCTACGAGGTAACCTGCGAATCGAGCGATGCAGCCACGTGGCTGACGGCCGAAGTAATCGGCAAGGCGCAACTCACCCCTGTCCCGCTCACATCGATCGACAATCTGATCGATTATCAGGGCATGCTCGTCACGGTCAAGAACGTCACTTCGCCCGCAACGGCCGGTAATTGGGCTGTGGGTACCACCACGTTCAAGGTCGGTTCGTCCGATCTGACCGTCTACGTGACACAGGACGCCGCCGGATTCGCAGGCAAGCAATACGCGGCTTCGAAAACGGGCGATCTGACCGGTTATGTCTCCCTCTATAAAGGCGCCGTACAGCTTTGTCCGCGCAACATGACCGATGCAGCCGCCTTCGCCGAGGGCGGCACGGATCCCGAACCCGCGGATCCGGCGCACATCGTGCTCGATTTCTCGCGCGGAAAGGACATGGCGACACCCGCATTCCCCTACCACGACAAGGACGACTCCTCGTCCGCAACGGAGGGCACCTATACCATCGACGGCTACACCTATCATATCAAGGCCAGCGCCGACGGCAAGTTCTACTGGTTCTACAACAACTACAACGCCGGTTCCGAATACGAATCCTTCTACATCGGCAAGGCCGGTGCCTACATCGAACTGCCCGCCATCAGCGGCAAGGCGCTCTCGAAGGTCATCCTGACCGGTGCCAGCGGCGCATCGTCTTCCAGCGAAGCCTCCATCACGGATACGGCGGGCGCCGACATCGCCGGCGGCCTGTCGCAAGTAGTCGGACAGGGCACGGCAACTTATGAACTGAACGGTACGACAGCAGGCACCTCCTACCGCATCACCGTCACGAAAAACAATTGCCAGTTCGCCAAGATCGAACTCTTCTACGGCGAGGGAGGCGGCAGCACGCCCGTGCAGCCCACGCTGAGCGTCAATCCGACCTCGCTGTCGTTCGCGGCGAAGGATCAGGCCAAGACGATCGCTTGCACCGTGGCCAACGCCGACGGTTACACGGTAGGCGCCTCGTCCTCCGACCCGGCCAACTTCGCCGCATCGGTAGCGGGCACGACCGTCACGGTCACCCCGACCGAGAACACCGGCAGCGCACGCAACGCCACGGTCACGGTCTATCTGACCAACGACGGCGGCGCGACCAAAGTCGCAGCGAAGACCGTCGCCGTCACGCAGGCTGCCGCCGGCGGTTCGGAACCAGCAGGCGATACCTACGACAAGATCACGAAAGTGGCCGAGCTCGTCAACGGCATGACGGGTTTCATCGGCTGCGAGCCGGGCGGAACTTACGGTCTTCAACTGGTTACGGGATTCACCGATTACGGTCAAGGATTCACCGCCGCTTACACGTATGACGAAACCAAAAAGACACTGTCGCTGACAAGCGGTAATTATACAGCTATCGAATTCACGTTCGAAGCCGTAGCCGATGGATTCAACATCAAGCAGGGCGACAAATACCTGATCGGTACGGGCATTATCGACAACGGAAAGCCCAAACAGGGACTCGTTTTGGCCGATGCTCCGGCACAGCCCTGGACATTCACGGAGGATGCCAGTGGCGTAATCGCCACGACGAGCGCATCGGGAACGGTAGACGGACAGGCATTCAACTACCCCGCCATCTATATTATGATGTGCGCAAACAGCGCATCGAGCCGGTTCCTGCGCCCTTATGTACAAGCATCCTACGGCAAAGGATTCTGCTTCTTCAAGAAAAACTGAGTTGACAACGATCGCCGGCGGGTAACGCCGCCGGCGATTCCTATCCGTTTCGAATGACTATGCAGACACACCTCCTCCGACAGTGGCTCCGACTCGCGGTCGCGGCCGTCGCAGTATTTTTCGCCGCCTGCGGCGACAGCGACGGCGATGCGGCAACAGCCCGTGTGGAGTCGTGCGAACTGGAACGGTCGTCGATCGTCGGCGGCCAGATCGCAAGCGGCGAGGAGACCGCTTCGCTGCGCGTGATCGTCGAGGTCTCCGGCAGCGGACAGCTGAACTACACGGCTACGATCACCAGCGGCGACTGGCTTTCGCTGAGCGCCCGCGACTTTTCGGCCGCAGGGCGGCAGCGGCAAGGGACGGTCGACAGCGGCGAGAACCTGCTGTTCTTCTACTACAAGGCCAACGCCTCGGCGCAAAGCCGCATAGCGACCTTCACGATCGCTTTCGACGACGGTTCGGCACCCTACGACTTCGAGCTGACGCAGCTGGCGCCCAATGCGACCGACAATCCCTACGACACGCCGAAACAGTGGCCCGAGCTGCCTGCCGGCAAGGAGGAGACAGACTATATCTATGCGGCCCACTATGCCAAGATGAACCTGAAAACCGTGCGCAACTACTCGCTCTGCTTCGACAAGAAACTGCGCGTGGCGCATTGGGTGGCCTATCCGCTGCACGCTTCGTACATCGGATCGCTGGATCGCAGCGAAGCATGGGCGCCCGATCCGAAGATTCCGCAGCAGTACCAGCCTGCACTCTGGCTGGGCGGTTATCAGAACGGCAACGTCTACAACCGCGGTCACCAGATTCCGTCGAAAGACCGCACGACCGTCGAGGAGATGAACAAGCAGACGTTCTACGCATCGAACATGACGCCGCAGCGCGGCCAGTTCAACCAGAACATGTGGGCAGCGCTCGAAGCGAAAGTCCGCAGTTACGTCTGCCCGGATACGCTCTACGTCGTCACGGGATGTTATTTCGCCAACCTCGACGAATCGACGAAAGACAAGGCCGGAAACGTCTGTCCGGTTCCCACGAACTACTTCAAGGTGCTGTTGCGCACGCGCGACGGCGAGACCGGCAAGCGGATCACCGACTGCAAGGCCTCGGAACTGAAAGCCATCGGATTCTGGGTCGCCAACGAAAACGGGCAGCAGCTCGGCAGGCAACTTTGCCGCAGCGTGGCGGAGATCGAGAAAGAGACGGGATTTACCTTCTTCCCCGACGCCGACGCCTCGGTCAAGGCACAGAACAGCCCCGAACAATGGGGATTTTAACCGCGTTTTCGACAAGCCGAGCGCAGAGCCGGACGCCGTCCGAGCCATGCCGGGACGAGAAAACGAAGAATGAAATTCAACAATTCGAATCATGAGAAAGAAACTGATAATCACAGCGGTGCTGGCGTCAGTCATGGTGATGTGCTTCGCGCAGAAGCCCCACAAGATCATGTTCTACAACATGGAGAACTTCTTCGACACCATCGACGACCCCGAAACCAACGACGAAGAGTTCCTTCCCGACGGTGCGAAGCGGTGGAATACGGCCAAGTACGACAAGAAACTCCGCAACATGGAGCGCGTGTTGTTCGACATCGCCGCCATCGACCGCAACTATCCGGCGGTGATCGGCGTCTCGGAGATCGAGAACCGTTCGATCCTGGAAGACATCGCATCGACGCGCAAGCTCCTTCCGGCACGTTATGCGATCTGCCACTACGACTCGCCCGACCTGCGCGGCGTGGACGTGGCGTTCCTCTACCGTCCGGATGTCTTCAAACTCGAAGGCAGCGCCGACATCCCCGTGCGGATCGCCTCGCTGCCCAACTGGCGCACACGCGGCATCGTGACGATGTGGGGAACGATCGACGACGAGCCCTTCCTCTTCATGGTCGCGCACTGGCCCTCGCGGCTGGGCGGGCAGGCGGCATCGGCCTTCAAGCGCAACGCCGCGGCCGAACAGATGCGTGCGATCGCCGACTCGGTGCTCAAAGTCAACCCCGCCACCAAGATCGTGGCCATGGGCGACTTCCACGACGATCCGACCGACGAGAGCGTCGAAGTCCATCTGGGCGCCAAGGCCAAGATCAAGGAGTTGCAGCCGGGCGATTTCTACACGCCCTTCGCCGACATGCTCAAAGCCGGTCTGGGAACGCTCGCCTACCGCGACGCATGGAACCTCTTCGACAATATCGTCGTTTCGGAGAACCTCGCTACCGGTTCCGCCGGCAAACTGAAACTCGTCAAGGACCCGTACAAAAAGACCAAATTCTACGGCAATATCTTCAAACCCTCCTACCTCATCCAGCAGGAGGGGCAGTATAAGGGTTATCCGCTGCGTACCTTCGTAGGCAACAATTTCCAGGGCGGATTCTCGGACCACCTGCCGGTATTCATCTACATTGCCAAATAAATCGATTCATTATGAAAATAAAGCATTTACTCACATTGCTTCTGACGATGGCGACGCTCCCTGCCCTCGCACAAGGCAGCGGCATCAAGGGAAAAGTCGTCTCTCGCGGCGACCGCGCGGCCATCGAGCAGGTGAAGATCACCCTCACCCCCGGCGAACGACAAGCGACCTCCGACGCCGAGGGGCGGTTCCGGTTCGACGACGTGGCTTCGGGCGACTACACCCTCACGTTCGAAGCCGACGACTACGAACCGCTCGAAATCAAGGTTCGCGTGGACAAGCTCACGAAAGACGTCCGTTCGATCGCGCTGGTACCCGTCTATACCGAGGCGTTCGACGACTCGATCTTCGCGGAGTTCGACACCGAGACGGCCAACGACACGCAGTCGCTGCCCTCGTCGCTCTCCTCGTCGAAAGACGTCTTCAACAACATCGCCTCCTACAAGTTCGGCGAGATGCGTTTCAACCTGCGCGGTTACGATTCGCAGTACACCAACGTCTATTTCAACGGCATCCGCCTCAACGACGCCCTGACGGGCTACACGCCGTGGTCGCTGTGGAGCGGTCTGAACGACGCCACGCGCAATCAGGAGAATACCACCGGTTTGCAGGCCGCCGACTACGGACTGGGCGGCATCGGCGGGACGACCAACATCAACGCCACGGCCTCGCAGATCCGCAAGGGCCTGCGCGTGAGCCTGGTCAACGGCAATTCGATGTACCGTTTCCGTGCGATGGTCTCCTACGCCTCCGGTCTGCTCGACAATGGCTGGTCGTATGCCTTCTCCGTATCGACGCGACAGGGCGGCAACGACTGGGTCAACGGCATCTATTACAACTGCTTCGGCTACTACGGATCGGTGGAGAAACGCTTCAACGAGCGCAACCGGCTGACGTTCACGATCCTCGGCGCTCCGACCGAGCGTGGCGCGCAGCAGGCTTCGACGCAGGAGGTCTACGACCTGGTCGGCAACAACTACTACAATCCCAACTGGGGTTATCAGGACGGCAAGAAACGCAACGCCCGCGTGCGCAACAACCACGAGCCGCTGATGGTCGTCAATTACACCAACACGCCCGACGACCGCACGAAGATCGACGCAGCGGCCTCGTTCCGCTTCGGTACGAACGGCTACTCGGCCCCCACGTGGAAAGGCGGGGGCGACCCGCGGCGCGAATTGTC
>OGPH01002290.1_pt1 | contig 11339 bp, 13 predicted proteins | sample 1552891 | NCBI WGS metagenome assembly OGPH01 (sample SAMEA2580272, study PRJEB22360) | human gut metagenome | biome: human gut; feature: human-associated habitat; material: faeces | place: Denmark | collected 2008/2010 | reverse complement strand
GCTATCCGCTCTATGCCGGCAATTTCCTGATTTGGTCCGGAATCGTGCTTTACACGGGAACGGACTGGTTCGTGATCGGCGCGACCGCGCTTTATGCCGCTTGCTACCTGACGATTCTCGGCAGAGAGGAGCGGCTCATGCTTGGGAAATACGGCGCCGACTATCGCGCGCGCTGCCGGGAGGTTCCGGCCCTGTGGCCGTCGCGCCGGAGCCGGGGAGGCGGTGCCGTACCGGTTTCCGCGACCGTTTCGGCCGTGCGCCGGGAGTTCCGGTTGCTGGCGGGAGCCGTGTTGGTTTTGCTGCTGCTGGGGATTTTGAAAAAGAGAACTTGATAAATTAAATACATTTAACTATAATGCATAACTCGGTTATGAAACGAGGAATCCGATATGAAAGAGAAAAGCCCGGTCCAGCGAATCTGGGAGTTGGGCGAAGCGGATCATTGCGCTGCTGCTGGCAGGCGAAACGGCGTTCAGCATCTATGCGCCATGGCTTGCGGCGGCATTGTGCGGGTATCTGCTCCGCACTGCTCTGTATAACGGTGCGCTGTCCGTCTCCCACCAGGCGACGTTCCGCATTCTCAAAACCATCCGACAGAAGCTGCTTGCCAAGCTGCCGAAGCTTCCGCTCGGAACAGTCGTGGACACGGCCAGTGGCAAACTCAAGCAGATCATTGTCAATCAGGTGGACAGCATGGAGACGACGCTGGCGCACCTGTTCCCGGAAATGACGGCCAACATCACGGCTCCGGTTTTGACGCTTGTCTATCTGTTTGTGCTTGATTGACGTCTGGCGCTGCTGTCGCTCGCGGTGTTTCCCATTGCGTTCGTGTTCATGATGTCAGTCATGGGCGGCTATGCGAAGGACTACGAGGGCGCGGTGCAGGCAACCAACGAGATGAGCAGTTCCATGATCGAATACATCAACGGCATTGAAGTCATCAAGGCGTTCAATCAGGGGAAGACCTCCTATGCGCGGCTGGCGGAGAAGGTGCGGGCGAACGCGCAGTATTATTTCGACTGGATGCGCCGCAGCCAGCTTGGTATGTCTATGGCTTACGCCTTCTTTCCGGCGCAGATGCTCACGGTTCTGCCGTTCGGATGGCTGTTCTACACGCACGGCACGCCGAGCATCGGAACCTTCCTCACAGTCATCATTGATCCTGAAAACGAGGCGGTCATCCAGTCGGCACTGGGAAGGCTGGTGCGGGGCAAGACGCTGCTGGTCATTGCCCACCGGCTGTCCACCATTGCGGACGCCGATCAGATCATTGTTGTCAATCAAGGCAAGATCGAAGCGACCGGCACGCAGGCGGAGCTTCTTGCGTCCTGCCCCCTTTATCAAACCATGTGGGAGGCCCACATCAGCGTCAAAGACGACGGGGAGGTGGCGTAATGCTCAAGACACTGAAAAAATTTTTTGCCTTCTGCGGGGTGGACAACCGCAGGCTGTTTATAACATCTATCTGGCTGGGCGTGGTCAGCGCCATTTGCTCTGCCATGCGTATTCCGGCAGCCGCCATCGTCATTCAGGCGCTGCTGGAAAGGAACGTCACTATGGCAACTTTATGGACGAGCCTCGGCATTATCGTGATCTCATTGATCATTACGATTGCCATCAACATGAAGGCTACCATGCTCCAGACCCGTGCGGGCTACCGCGCCTGCGCCAACAAACGCATCGAGATCGCCGAGCACCTGCGCTACCTGCCTATGGGCTGGTTCAATGACAACAGCCTCGGCGAGGTCACGTCCGTCACCACCAACACCATGGAAAACATGGCGAATGTGGCTACCCGCGTCGTCATGGTCACGACCCGCGGCTTTCTGACCTCCGGCATCATCGCAGCGATGATGTTCCTCTTTGACTGGCGCATGGGGCTGATCACACTGACGGGACTGGTGCTGTTCTTTGCCGTCAACGCCGCCATGCAGCGGGCGGAGCAGACCCTTTCCCAGCGGAAGTTCAATGCCGATGAGCGCCTTGTGTCCAAGGTGCTGGAATATGTGCAGGGCATCGCCGAGGTCAAGAATTTCGACCTGACCCACGACTCTGCCACGCAGGTACACGGCGCTGTGGAGGAAGCCCGCAGGGCGTCCTTTGCTATGGAGATCCCGTCGGTGCTTTATATGCTGGCGCAGTTTGTTGTCAACAAGCTCACCGGCGTTGCCGTCTGCGCGGCCGCTATCGTCTTTTACTTCAGCGGCACCATGGAGCTGACAAACTGCCTTTTGATGCTGATCTGCTCGTTCATCCTCTTTGAGCAGCTGGACAGCGCCGGAAGCTTTTCGGCTTTGTTCCGCTCCATCGACATCGGCGTAGATAAGGCAAGCGCAATTCTGCGCGTAGAACCCATGGACATTGACGGGGAGGAGCTTTCGCCGGAACGGGAGGACATCACCCTGTCCCATGTGGATTTCTCCTATGACAGCAAGCCCATCCTGCACGATGTGTCCCTGACCATCCCGGAGAAAACCACCGTGGCCATCGTCGGTCCGTCCGGAAGTGGCAAGACCACGCTGTGCAATCTCATGGCGCGGTTCTGGGACGTGCAGGGCGGCAGCGTGCGCCTCGGCGGACGGGATGTGCGGGAGTACAGCTACGACAGCCTCATCCGCAATTTCTCCTTTGTGTTTCAGCGGGTCTATCTGTTCTCCGACACCATCGCCAACAATATCCGCTTTGGCAAGCCCGACGCCTCCATGGAGGAGGTGCAGGCCGCCGCGAAAAAAGCCCGCTGCTACGACTTTATCATGGCATTGCCGAACGGCTTTGACACCGTCATCGGCGAAGGCGGTGCTACGCTTTCGGGCGGCGAACGTCAGCGAATTTCCATTGCGCGCGCCATCATGAAGGACGCACCCATCATCATTCTGGACGAAGCCACCGCCAATGTCGACCCCGAAAATGAAAAGGAGCTGATGGAGGCCGTTGCGGAATTGACCCATGATAAGACGGTCATCATGATCGCCCACCGGCTGAAAACCGTGCGCCATGCCGACCAAATTTTTGTGGTCGATCACGGCGAGATCGTTCAGCAGGGCACCCATGACGAGCTGGTTGCTGTTGACGGGCTCTACCGCCGCTTCGTGGTGGAGCGGCAGCAGGCCGCCGGGTGGAAGGTCTGAAGAAACACAATCTAAAAAATATGAAAAGAAGCTCGTATCAGCTATTGACCGATACGAGCTTCTCCGTTTATTCTCTGTTTCCGGTAATAAAGTAGTCGCAATACTCTCCGCCATTCGCCAGCGTCTGTTTTCTGTGCAGCACGCCGTGCTGAAGCGTGATCATCACTTCATCAAGTTCGCAGAACAACGGCATGAGTTCGGAAACACCGAGTTTCTCCGCGTAAATGCAAATCGGGCAGCGGGTAATGCGGTAGTAACAGGCACCCTCATACGGCTGCCCGACAAAATCCACCTTGAAGGAGGTCGGGTATTTCGCTTCCTTTTCGGGCGTGTACCATTTGGCGTATTTGACAACGCTCTTTTTGTTCTCCGCCTTGCCCTTGTCGGTATTCAAGTCGGTCTTTGCAAAATACCACTTGATATGATAGAGTGAGCGGCGCATCATTTCCTGCGCGGCAGTCTTGCGGTCGGTGCATTCCACCATGATCCGGCGGTAGCTGTCAAACTGTGCGGAGATCAGCTTCCTCTGATGCCGCGCCGATTACTTTCGCCCCACCAGCAACGTCGAGCCGCGAAGCATCAGACGTTTGGCCTCCTTCGGTGTCATGAAGCTGCCGTCGGTCGTGTCGATCAGCTCCACGCACTCATAGCCCATATCCCTGAGCTTTTGGACAAATGCCTGCATATCGCCGTATCTACCGGGCGACATCAGGTCGTGGATGGCAAACGTTCCGCCCTTTTTCAGCACACGTAACGTTTCCAACAGAAGCGCCTGCTTGTCTTTCCCCGCGATATTGTGATAGACATAATTGCTGGTCACCGCGTCGAAGCTCTCGTCGGGGAAATCCAGCTTCACTGCGTTCCCACGTTGGAACGAAGCGTTTTTCACGCCCTCCGCAGCAGCGTTTTTTTCGCACAGCGGCAGGCTGAAGGAGGCGTATTCCTTGCCCCAGCGGTCGATGCCGACCATTTTTCCCTGGGGATTGCGCTTTGCACAGGCAATGGTCAGCGCGCCGCTGCCGCAGCCGATATCCAGTCCCACGCCGCCCTCCGGCAGCGTGATATGCTCCGCCGTGCCGTCAATGATCTGCTTTGAGAGCTTGCGCTCGCCGTCATAGGAAAAGCTCCGATAGGCATACACGCACCACTGGGTGTACTTTGCACAAACGACAAAGGCAATGCCGAACACCACTCCCAGCACGACGCGCAGCTTTCCGCTCACACAAACACCGAATACGCCGAAAACCAGCAGCAGCGCAAGGGACAGCACCGTTCCCGCGATGAGCGAAACCAGCATTCCCTTGGGGATCCAGTTTTTGTAGTCAGGCTTCATATTCAAGACTCCTTTTTTATTAAGTGTGATTTCTCTCATAAACCGCAGCCGCGATGCACCAGATCACGATGGCGGTATTGGTACTGCTCTGGCTCATTACGGACATCCATGTGGCTGTCGGCACCTGCATGGCCTGTGCAATATCAGGAACAGCAACCAGCAGAAGATTCCATGTGACCGGATGGAAAACGAGCATCCGCCTGGGATAACGGGTTTTACCGACAAGCAGCATCACGAAATGGATCCCAAAAAACAATAGCATCGGAACATACATGGGGAGGATTGCGGGGAGCATGTCATCCTGATAGGCTGTGACCGCTGTGATGGCGGCCTCCGCTCCGATACGCGGCCCCAGATAGGTGGAAAACCACGCCAGAGTAGCCGCCCAGAGATGGATCGACAAGGCTACCACAACCGTAAATAACCCGCAAAAATACTGGATAGCTTTTGTTCTCGTATACCTTGCGTCAATATCCGTATTCAGTGCCTTCACCATGAAGGAGTAGAGGAAGCACCCAAGCGCTCCCATTCCGACGACCAATGCAGGCTTCCACAAGGCGTAGGCGCCGGACAGATAACAGGCTCTGTTGAACATTCCGGTGTCCGTCTTCTGCAGCGGAACGCATCCCAGCAGCCAATCGCCGGCAGCCATCAATATCCCGCCGATTGCGCCAAGAATATAGCATTGGATAAACGGTTTCTTTTCTTCCTTCTTCATCTTCTTCATTCCTGTGCATTTATTTCATGATCTTCATGCAAAAGTCGCAGCGGTCATCGCCGCGCCCCAGCGTTTTTGTTCGATGCCAAATGAGCTTCGGATGAAGACCGGTGTAGCTGATGTCATCGCTGTCGCAAAAGCAGCAGCACAGCTCAGGACATCCGTATGCCACGCAGGTGTCATGATATGGACATTTCATCATATCCACACGCCATATACCGTTGCCGACCTGCAGCTCCTTTGAGCCAAAGCCCGCCGCCGGGCCGAAAACGCTCCGTGTGGATTTGACAAAAACGCCGGGGACAAGGCGGTAAAGCCCCGGTATGTGCAGCAGGGCTGCAAGCTGTTTGTGGCTCGTTCTCGCCAGCTCCTCCACATAGCCATGAACGGTTTGCAGAGCCTCCTCTTTCGGCATGACCCGCTGCAAGGTTTCGTAGGCCGCAATGCCCGGTAATATCTGCCGCTTGAGGTGGTATTGCTTCTCCTTGCTTGCATCTGCATTTTCAGCCAGCAGCACATTCAACCGCGCATCAAAAAATGCATTCAGCTCCTTGGCCTGCGAGGGAAAGCACTGTGCCGCAGTCTCCCGAAAATCACGGGAGAGATAGGTTTCCTTCATCGTCCTGCCTCCGTCCCAGCTTTCACGAAGCCCTTCTTTTTATACCCGCAGTCGCAGTATGGGCCGCCGGAGGCGAGAGTGTACTCCCGCACAAAATCGGTCACGCCGCCGGCTTCGCTCATGGTGTAGTCCATACGGCACAGCGCGGGAGTGAGGTCATATAGCCCCAGCTTTTTCATTAGCACGCAGATGCCGCATTTGGTGAAGCGTCCCTCGTAGCCGCTGCCGTCGGGATATTCGTAAAACTCCATGTTCCACGAATATGGGTTGCGGTCGGCGGCTTTCAAGGTGGCGGTCGCCTTCATGCCGGAAATATCTTTGGGGGTAAACTTGTTTTTTCCGCTCTTGCGGCAAAACCATTTCATCGGCTTTGTCATCATGGATTTTGCATAATACTCCGTCAGCCGCTCCACATCCGGGTGTTCCGGCATGGAGAGGATGAACGCACCGATCATCGCGCAGTTGACGATGTTCATCTTGAAGCGATCGCCTTTTTCAAATTCGGGCAGCTCGGAGATGATCTCCCTGTATTTCGGCTTTGCTTTTTTCGTGATGGCTTTTGCCGTATTCGTACCGTAGCCGAACACCGCTGTCAGCTGGTTTCGGAAGGACGGCGCAAACAGCGTCCACATGCCGAAAGGCATTCCGGCGTATTTCATCGTAAGTATCTCCCGGCCTCAGCCTCCAGCGCCTGCCACACGGGATAAGCCGCGCCGTTCTCATCAAAGAACCGCTTGATATCCCGATCCAGGGCGCTCATTTCGTCTATGGCGTTCATGGCGTGGTCGGAGGCACATAGTTTGCCCAGTGAGGTGGCGCACATGAGTTTAAAGAAGCGCAGACAGGTCTTGCGGTACTTTTCGCTCTCAAAGTCTGCATCCGCCTTTGGCAAAATGTCGTGTCCCGCATTGCGTATGGCACGGTAGCCTTCAATATTGGCATCGATCACCCGTCCAAGGTACACCGTATTTCTCCTAAGCTTTTTCAGGTCGCCGTCTGTTTTATAGCAGGCGAAGGCCGCAGGCATCACAAAGGCCGCATGGCAGAGCAGATAGTCCTCCATATTCGGCTCATAGACGACCTTGTATTTGGTACCGCCGAAAATCTCTCCGATCAGTTCCGCATTGGAGACCGCCCCACGCAGCTGCCCAATGGTGATTTTTTTCAGGTCGATAGAAACGACCCGGTCAGGTTCCCGATGCCCGGCAGAGAGCGCAAAGGCAAACAAGACATTTTTCTCCGGCAGTGCCGCCGCCAGCGCTCTTGCCTGCACATTGTTACCCACAAAAACGATGTTCTTCGTCCGGTTCGTTCGTAGCGTGTCCAGAACGGAATCCAACTGTGTATAGCGCAGAACCACAAAAATCACATCGTATGCTGCATCCGGTGCAAGCGTGTTCACCACCGGAATGCGGCTGACCGATGTGCGGAGGGAGAATTGATCCTTGATCCGCAGTCCGTTCTTCCTGATTTCCTCTGCCCAATTTCCCCGGGCAAGCAGGGTCACATCCTTTCCGGCGTGAAACAGATTCCTTGCCAGATTGCACCCTAAAACACCTGCACCATATACCAGAATTTTCATTGCTTGCCTCCAAATCTGATCTTTACAATCTGCATTTTCATCATGCCGTCGCCGATCTTTGCGAGAAAACGGAAAAAGCCGCTGACGGATGGGTCGCGCAGATCGTTGTAGCCCAGCATAATGTGCTTTGTGGTCGGTGGGCGTAAAAACGCCACGATGCCGGTTTTGCTTTTCAATTTCCTTTCGCAGTGCATCCTCCGGCAGGGCGAACGCCTTTTTCGCGCCAGAGAGCTTGTATACGCTGCGTAAGATAGACGCAAAGATACTCATGATTCAGCCCCCTCATTTCCGCGCCGTAATGCAGAGCCAGCTTTTCTTTTTGTGTATCTGCACATCGTGAAAGCCCGCCTGCTCCAGATACGTCTTCAGCTCGGCGTCCTTGTAGATGGTCATGCCGCCGATGATCTCCGTCCACTTCTTGTCCTTGTCCGTATCGCCGTTGCTTTCGTTGCAGATGAGAAATGTTCCGCCGGGCTTCAGCACCCGGTAAACCTCCTGGAAGCACCGCGGCAGGTCAGGCCAGAAATAGACGGTTTCAAAGGCCGTCACCGCATCGAACCAGTTATCAGCAAAGATCATGTCCGCCACGCTGCCTTGCAAAACGGCGCAGCGTCCCTCCGCAATGGCGGCCTCGTTGACCTTTTTGGATTTCTCCACGCTGACGGGCGAATAGTCGATGCCCTTCACGATGCCCTGCGGACATTTTTTCAGCAGTCTTTTCATGTTCGCACCGCCGCCGCAGCCGCAATCCAGCACCTTGGCGTCCGGCGCGGCATTCAGAAATTGAAGCCCCCATCGGGCCACGGCGCTGTGCCCGACATTCATCATGGCGACCATGAGCTTCCCGCCAAGCCCCACGGGCTTGCGGGTATTTTCAAAGAATGACATATCACACCTCCAATTTTACACACTCGGCATAGGTCAATGGGAACGAGGCTTTCAGCACAGCGCTTTTCCGCACCGCCCAGCCGTTTTGCCGTAGGAAGCGCAGGTATTCCGCGCTCGTCCACCTGCTGTGGAGAGGAAAGCCCACACGCTTCATAAAAAATGCCCTGACCTTGCCGGAAAACGAGTTTCCCGCGTGGGTGAAGGTGGGCGCAAGGAGTACGCCTTCGTCCTTCAGCATCCGCTTGATTTCTTGCAGGGCCTTCTCCGGCTGCGGCACGATATGCAGCGCGTTGGACACGATCACTACATCAAAGGACTGGTTCGCATAGGGCAGGCGGAACATATCCTGCACGGAGAAGTGCAGCTTGGCAGAGCGGTTATCCCGCTTCGCCTCGGCGATCATCTCCGCAGAGGCGTCCGTCGCCTCGATGTGTGCCGCCGCGTTCACGATGTGTTTTGCAATCAATCCCGTGCCGGTCGCCAGCTCCAGCACCGTTTTATGCCGCACAATTGGCCGGATCAACTCATACATCTCGTCATACGCCGCCCGATCCTTTCGCATAAAGCGGTCGTAACGTCCGGCATTTTTGTCCCAGAAATTCTTGTGTTCCTGCATCGCTATCATTCCTTTCAATGTTAGATTCGCCTAACCGATACGCACAGTCATGAAGTTAGAGTATGCTAACCGCTGTGCCTCGGAAAAGCCGCATCTCTGCGGCCTTCCGCTTATTTAAATAACTCCCTGCAAGCGCCGTACACCAGTGCTTCCAGCACCTGCGGATACAACTCCCCAATCTGCTCCTTATGGGAAACTGTGAGGATCAGTCCCCGCACCGTCGCGGCAGCCAAAGAGGCGCCGCGCTTTGGCATCAAATCATATTTTTCCAAGAGCTGACGAATATGCGTTTCGTCATCGTGGTAATGTTCCTTTTTGACGCCCTCCGGCAATCTCTGTAAAAGCAACTTGGCGTCATGTTCAATGAAAACCATGTCGCCGGTATCGGACAGCCGCCGGCAGACGGCAAGAACCGCCTTTGCCGCACGCTCCGACGGCGGCAAGCCGTTTGCTTCGCTCAGTGCATGGTCAGCCACTCCGTAAAGCTCGGAGTGAACGTTCTCCAAAACCGCGAAAAAAAGCATTTCTTTGGATTCGTAGAATTTATAGAACGAGCCCTTTGCAATGCCGACCGCCTTCGTCAGCTGCTCTACGGAGGTTTTCTTCATCCCCAGCGTGACAGCACAATGTCTCGTTTCCTTCAGCAACGCCTTGCGGAGCTGCTCAGTCTCGTAATCGGTAAAAGCCAAGGTCGCACCCTCCTTGAAATATGACCGTTTCGGTTCTTCTGGTCATATTATACCGCGCTTTTTTCTGTTTTGCAAGAGGTGCGGAGAAAAAATCACTAATCAAAAGGGGTGCAGCGTTGCAGAAAGAGACGCTGGAATTCCGGTAATCGTTGTCGCCGCGGTAAAAGAAACTATATCGTAAAAGGGCATCAGAGCGAAGCATCCAAACGCTGCGTTCTGATACCCATTTTGTTTCATATTGCACGGATGGATTGATTACAAGAAAAAAGCAGGAATTAACACAACATGAACGACATATAATATCTGCAATAATCTTCCTATGGAACGATCTGCACAACGCTCAACGACATGCCCCATGTATAGAGACGGCGACTCGTATGAGCCACCGTCTTTATACATGATTACCGCTCAGGGTCATTTCTTTTTCGTTTACTGAGAGAATTTCGATACTGCTCTTGATTTCTGTGCATAATGAGTTGTCGCGCCTGCCGTTCTTCTGCATCCGCGCCAAGCAGGTGGGATGTTTCCTGCTTGGCGCTGAGCAGCATAATAAGAGAAGGCTTCTCGTGCATGGCATCCTCTAACTGCTGTTCTGCCGCCTTTTCCTGCGCAGGACGGATGACCTGCCGTGCTTTGTACAGCTCTACCGGGTCAAAATCCGCAGCCTGCGCTTTCAGCTCGGCATATTCAGTCAAAGCCTTATCCAGTTCAACGGAATATTTCTGTTCCCGCGTCTCCAGCTTTTTCAGGCAGGCCTCCATGGTGGCAATATCCTTGCGGAATGCCTCTGCGCCTGCATCTTCTGCATACTCAAATTTTTGCAAAAGGAGTGCCTTTTCGAAACGCAATTCCTCTAAATCTTCTGTCAGCTCGGCAATGCGGACAGCCAGCGCCTTGTGGCGTTTTACATGGTATATTGGCAATTCCTTTTTCTCGGCAACCAGTGTTTTGCGCTCTTTGCTTTTTGCCTTGATTTGCTGCACCAGACCGGTGTAACGCTCCAGTTCTGGCTTCCATACGGCAAGAGATTTTTGAATATGAGATTTGCCACTGCAAATGTGAGAGAGCTGATAACAGTAGATCAGCACACGGCTGCGCAGCTTCTCCAGCCCTTCTGCTATGGCAGGAACGGTGCGGGCAACTAATGCGGCCAGTTTCTTAATTTCAGCTTTTAATTCCCGCAGCATCGCATTGTCTGCCTTGATCTGCCGGTTGATCTCGCAGCGGTCAGAAATGATTCCCTTGCGCTCCAACGCCTGCGCCGCCACGCCCTCATGGATGGTGGGAATCTCATCAATACCCCGCGCGGCGTTGCTTCGGTGGTCAATGCGTTCCTCCCGTCCCGCACGTTCCAGATAGCGGTTAGACACGTCAGCCCACGCCGCCCGCCATGCCACAAGCTGCTCCTCACTGTTCCAGCGTTCGGAGATGGGGTTCTGCCTGCCATAGCGGGTGCTTTTGGGATGCTTGTCAGCCCGGACAAGCCCCTGCGTCTCAGCAGCAGATGGTGTCATGTACACCTTCTTTCTGCCGACCTTGTAGGGATATTGCTTCTCCCAGCCATCAGCCTGCGCCGTCCGGAACTCAGCGGCAGTAAAACCGCGTTCCTCGCCGTTTTTCATGCAGAGATATTCCTTCTCGGTCTTGTACTGCCACTTGCCTTGTTCGTCCAACGGGCGCACCGTCAAGAGAATGTGGGCATGAGGGTTGTGACCGTCGGTGTCGTGGATGGCTGCGTCGGCGCACATTCCATCGGCCACAAACTG
>OGPH01002285.1_pt1 | contig 11368 bp, 7 predicted proteins | sample 1552891 | NCBI WGS metagenome assembly OGPH01 (sample SAMEA2580272, study PRJEB22360) | human gut metagenome | biome: human gut; feature: human-associated habitat; material: faeces | place: Denmark | collected 2008/2010 | reverse complement strand
TGGCGCGCAGGCACCCCCGTCCGGCTGAATGGAAAGGCTCACCACCCCATGAAAAACAGCAGTATATAACTTAATTATCCGTCTCCGCACATTTCGTCAGGGCGAGTGTCCCGGTCCGGGCCACTTCCACAATGCTGATCGACCGGAGCATGTCAAGGAATATCTGAACCCGCTCCGGCGTATCACAGATCTGAATCAGCATCATATGCTTTGAAATATCCACGATGGAAGCGTTCATAATCGAACAGTTCTCCATGATATCCTTGCGGTTGTTGCGGTTGTATTTGATTTTAACCAGCATCAGTTCCCGGCTGATGCTAATCTCTTCACGAAAGGTGCGGACCTTGATCACGTCCAGCTTTTTGTTGAGCTGTTTTTCAATCTGTTCTATCGTCCGCTGGTCGCCGCTGCTGACGATCGTCATGCAGGACACGGCCGGATCGTCTGTCTCCCCTACCGCAAGGGAGTTGATATTAAAACATCTTCTGGAAAAGAGTCCCGCAACCTTGCAGAGCACACCGGAACGGTTTTCCACAAGAACAGAATATATTTTTTTCATCGTTTTCTCCATTCCGCCGCCGTCAGTAAGCGGCCATTCCTCACCCGACAGTGCTGTTTCCTTAAGGGCACCGCTCCTATTTCACCAGATCCATCGGATCAATCATGCATTCCATCAGATAAGAGCAGTCTTCCTTCAGGAAGGTGTCCAAAGCCGCCTCCATCTCTTCATTGACAGTCACGCGGATATAGGGGATCTCATATGCTTCCGCCAGCTTTTCCAGATTTGGCACACCGGCGATATCCACCACGGAATAACGGTCTTTATAGGAATAATGCTGGTATTCCCGAACCATCCCCAGATAATTATTGCGGAATACAACGATCTTCACGGGCACCTGATATTGATGAATGGTGGCCAGTTCCATCTGCGCCATCTGGAAAGAGCCGTCCCCGCACACCGCCACCACCTGTTTGCTCCGATCCGCCAGTTTGGCTCCCATGGCCGCCGGAATGGAGTAGCCCATGGTTCCCATTCCTCCCGAGGTGAGGAAACGCCCCTCTCTCACCACATGGTAGGCGCAGGACCATATCTGATTCTGCCCCACATCCGCCACATAGACACCGTCCGCAGCCATTTTGCGGGAAAGCATTCCAATAAAGGCTTCCGGATCCACATAGGCGGGGTTGGGATGCCGCCGCGGCCTCATATTGGCCCGGTATCCCTCCAGCGTTTGAATCCATTCTTCGTGCTCACATGTAAACTCCTGCTTCCGGATATCTTCAAAAATCGTCCTGGCATCTCCGACCAGGGGAATGGTGGGGCCTGCATTTTTCCCGATCTCAGCCGGATCCACATCGATATGTACCAGAACTTTGTCATGCGTGATCAGATCCGGCTGATTCACCGAACGATCCGCTACGCGCGCGCCAACCATGATCAGAAGATCAGATTCATTCATGGCACGGTTGGCATAGGGCTTCCCATTATTTCCCACCATGCCGAAATACATGGGATGTTCCGTGGGCATCACGCCGATCCCCATCATGGTTGATACTACGGGAATCCTGAATTCTTCCGCGAACGTTCTCAACTCGTCGCATGCACCGCTCAGCGTCACCCCTCCGCCCGCATAGATCAGAGGTTTCTTGGATTTTTCCAGTTCCTTTATCACCTTTTTGATCTGAACTGCATTCCCCTTAACCGTCGGCTTATAGGTCCGCATATTCACTTCTTCCGGATAGCGAAAACGGGACAGCTGCGCGTTCTGAACATCGATGGGAATGTCAATCAGCACGGGGCCCTTCCTTCCCGTGTTCGCCACATAGAAAGCTTCTTTCATGATTCTGGGAATTTCATTGACATCCCGCACAAGATAACTGTACTTCACAAAGGATTCCGCCGCTCCCGTGATATCAGCTTCCTGAAATACGTCGCTTCCCAGAAGTTCACTGTTCACCTGGCCCGTTATGCAGATCAGAGGAATGCTGTCCGCAAAAGCCGTCGCAATACCGGTCAGGAGATTCGTCGCCCCGGGCCCGGAAGTCACCGCACATACTCCCGGCCTGCCTGTCACCCTCGCCATGCCGCTCGCAGCATGGGCTGCATTCTGCTCCGTCCGAATCAGCACCGTCTGAATCTCCGTATTCAGGATACTGTCATAAAAAGGACAAATCGCAACGCCTGGATATCCAAAGACCGTCTCCACTCCTTCCAGCTCGAGACACTTTACGATCGCATCAGCTCCATTCATCTGCATTCCCTTCCTTTCCTTATTCCCGCGCCCATCGAGCCAAATGGATGAGCGCCTCTCAAGCCGTTCGTCCATTTGGCTTAGCCGGCCGGTTCCCATTCATCGAGATTCTCATTCATCGAAAATTTCCGAAGAAATCCGCCAAAGGCTTTATCACATCATTCAAATCCGATATCGCATCATTCAGGCCCTCGATATCCATCTGTTCCACCTTTTCCATCAACTGTTCTATCGCTTCACTGCCCGATTCCGCCAAAGCATCAACATTCTGGCTCATCTGCCCAAAATCCTCCAGCGTCTGATCCACCAGCAGCAAAGTTTCCGATGCCTGCTCCAGCACACCGGTTACTCCGGGCAGAATCGTCAGAACGAATGCCAGAGTAATTACCGCAATCGCTATGCCAGCTAACGCCAGAAGCCGGGTATAGAACAGCTGCTTTCGCAGCAGATGCTGCTGCCTTTCCTGGGCTCTTCCAAGCTGATCCACCAGGCTTTTTAATGCGGCTTTGCTCTCTTCCTCATTCCACAGCTTCTCAAGCTCTGGATCGGAAGCATACTCTTTCCACCCATCTTCTTCCATACTCACTCATTTCCTTCCAGCCCCAGAAGCCGTTTGGCTATGCGAACCGTATCCGCGGCATCCTTGGCATAACCGTCCGCGTGAATCTCATCCGCATATTCCTGGGTAATAACCGCTCCCCCGACGATTACCTTTACGGGAAGCTTTTCTTCATGTACCCGGTCGATCACATGCTTCATTTCCTGCATGGTGGTCGTCATCAGGGCTGAAAGCCCAATCAGGCTGGCATGATGCTCTTTTGCCGCCTTCACAATCTCTTCCCTGGGGACGTCTTTTCCCAGGTCAATCACCTGAAAGCCATAATTTTTCAGCATCAGCACCACCAGATTTTTTCCGATATCATGGATATCCCCTTTCACGGTGGCCACCACCACTGTCGGAAGCTGCTGCCTTCCCTTATCCTGCGCCAGCAGCGGCTCTAAAATCCCAATAGAAAGCTTCATCGCCTCCGCACTGGAAATCAGCTGCGGCAGAAAATAATTCCCTTTATCAAACAGTTCACCAACCTCATTGATCGCAGGCAGCAGATATCCGTTCAGAAGTGTTCCTGCCGGAACGCCGCCGTCCAGCGCCTTTCTGGTAAGCGCTTCAATACCTCTCCGGTTCCCTTTTAAGACGGCCTCATATACCTGCCCCGCCGGGTCTCCTTCCCCTCCGGAAGATCGGCCATTCTTCTCCAAATTCTCCGCTTTCTTTACGCCCTCCTCCGGACGGGAAACCGCATCCGAAACGCCCGAGCTTTTCTTCTCTTCCTGCGCTTTCACCGCGCCCTCTTTTAAAACAGGCTGTACAGCCGGGGACAGCTGCCGCTCTTTGGCCAGAACGCCTGCATATGCAATATACCGCAGATCACTTCCCTCTTTATGCAAAAGCAGATCAGACGCCAATGCAGCTGCCATCAGCTGTTGCTGCGAGGGATTCGCGATGGCCATCGTAAGTCCTGCTCCAATCGCCAGCGTGAGAAAAGCCGTATTCACATGAATTCTTTCCGGAAGGCCAAAAGAGATATTGGAAAGGCCAACTACTGTAGCCAAACCGTTCTTCCTGCAGTACCTGATCGTATCGAGCGTCTCTGCTGCGGCGGATGGATTGGCTCCCACCGTGGTTACCAGGCCATCCACCAGGATATCCTCATCCGTCATGCCCAGTTCCGCTGCCCGCTTTCGTATTGTTTCTATGATCTGAATCTTCTCTTCCAGATTGGCGGGAAGGCCTGCATCCGATAAAGGAAGGAGGATGAACATGGCCCCATATTTTCGGACGATGGGAAGGAGCCTTTCAAACTTTTCTTTTTCCAGGGAAACGGAATTGACCAGCGCACGGCCGGGATAACGGCGCAGCGCCTCTTCCAGCACTTCAATATGGCTGGAATCCAAAGACAGAGGGAGCTGCGTCACCATAGACACCTCTTCCAGCGCCCGCAGCATCATCTGCTTCTCATCAATGCCGCTCATCCCCATATTGATATCCAGAATGGATGCGCCAGCGTCCTCCTGCTCCTGTGCATACTGGCAAACCAGATCAAAGCAGCCTTCCCTCAGCTGTTCCTGCAGCTTCTTCTTTCCTGTGGGATTGATCCGCTCCCCGATTACCAGAAACGGATCTTCTAAGCAAAAAGACACCGTTCTGCGCTCCGAAGCGAGCTGCCGAACGCCTTCCGGCCGCCTCTCCGCCGCAACGGCCTTCCAGCTTTTGCTTCTTTCGTGAAGCTTCCTGATATGTTCCGGCGTGGTGCCGCAGCACCCACCCAAAATGGAAGCCCCCGCTTCATAGACCATTTCCATCTGTTCAGCGAAAGCATCTGCCTGCATATCATATACCGTGACCCCTTCCGAACTCAGTTTCGGCAACCCGGCATTTGGCTTTGCGATGATGGGAATTCTTGTCGCCGAGGCCATTCTCCGGATAACTTCGGCCATATCCTTCGGGCCCGTTGAACAGTTCGCGCCCACCGCATCCGCGCCCAGGCTCTCCAACACAACTGCCGCTGTCTCCGCATCCGTCCCATACAGGCTTCTTCCATCGCTTTCAAAGGTCATCGTGACCATTACCGGCAGATCAGGACAGGTTTCCTTTGCGGCGATCAGGGCCGCCCTGCATTCCTGCAGGCTCATCATCGTCTCCACCACCAGCAGATCCACACCCGCTTCCTGAAGACAGAGGATCTGTTCCTTATAAACGTCAATCAACGTTTCAAAATCAAGCGTGCCGATCGGCGAAAGCTGCTCTCCCGTCATGGTCAGATCCCCTGCCACATAAACCCCCGGGCCAGCCGCTTTCTTTGATGCCTCCACAAGCGCGCAGTTCAAAGCATGTATCTCATTCTCCAGGCCGTATTCCGCCAGCTTGATCCGGTTCGCCGTAAAGGTAGGCGCATATAGGATCGTGCTTCCAGCCTCCACATATTCCCTCTGAAGCCCTGTCAGCACATCCGGATGCTCGGTTATCCATTTTTCCGGACAAACGCCTCCCGGCATTCCTCTCATAAGAAGATTGGATCCCGTCGCTCCATCCAGCAGCAAAATCCCTTGTTTTGTCAATTCCCGAAATTCTTGTTTTGTCATTTCACCCTTCTGTTCTGAAGCGTTCTTTTAATGAAATGCACCCAGCCCTCCGGCCTGGCGCCCCACACTTCTTCTTGTTTTTCCTTCTTCGTGTAGAAATATTTAATATTCTAACATGAAAAATACCAAAAGGGAAGCCGCAAGTTGGCATCACGGGGTGGGGGAGATATCCAGAGCCCCGGACAGAACCTCAACATGCGCTTGATTTAAAATACATAATATGTTAAGTTGAATAGGAGTTACAGCCGGTTCCAAACAGGCTGTGACGGATAAAAAAGAAATGCCTGGATACAACATATGGCAGAAGGATTTAACTTATGAAAAACAGAAACGCAGAAACAGCGCTTTGCGATGGATATAAAAGAAAAAAAAGGGGATTTTGGGCGGGAATCGTTCTTCTTGTGGCAGTGTGCCTTTCCGGCTGCGGTAAGAATGAAGAACTGGATCAGTTCTATACCCAGATGGAGGCATTTACAGAAGAGGCAAACCAGGGATTTGAAACATTACGGAATGTGGATCCCGCTTCCGAGACCGCGGTTGAAGATATGTTAAATGCCATGGACGGCCTGGCAGCCTCCTTTCAGACATTGGCCGATATTTCTGTCCCGCGTCAGTTCCATGCCATTGAAAGCCTGGCCGATGAAGCCGGTTCCTATATGACAGAGGCGGCTTCGCTTTACCGTGAGGCTTATGCGGATGGAAACTATTATGAGAACGTGGCGGAATCCGCTTTGGAGAATTATAACCGCGCGGTAGAACGAATGGAATACATTTCAGAAATCCTTCAGGGGGAAATGCCCACAGGAGAAGATATTACGATCACAACGGAGAATGCAGCGCCGGGCTTCAAAGAGGATGCGGAAAATTGATTCGCTTGCTTCGGATATGGCAAAAATGCCTTATCTCTGACCAATCGCCGGAGATAAGGCATTTTTTATAATACTTTTTTCGTTCCGGACGGCTTATTTCGCCTCAAAAACGGTTTACTTATTCGCGATCGCCGCCTGTGCAGCTGCCAGTCTTGCAATCGGAACACGGAACGGTGAACAGGATACATAATTCAGGCCGATTCTGTGGCAGAACTCAATAGAAGAAGGATCGCCGCCGTGCTCTCCGCAGATTCCCAGCTTGATATCAGGGCGAGTGCTGCGTCCCTTTTCCGCTGCCATCTTAATCAACTGTCCAACGCCGTTCTGATCCAGCTTCGCGAAAGGATCAGACTCATAGATCTTGCTCTTATAGTAATCCACCAGGAACTTGCCCGCATCATCACGGGAGAATCCATACGTCATCTGCGTAAGGTCGTTGGTTCCAAAGGAGAAGAACTCCGCCTCCTCGGCGATCTCATTGGCCAGAAGCGCAGCGCGGGGGATCTCAATCATCGTCCCGATATGATAGTTGATATCGGAATTTTTCTCAGACTTCACGAGTTCCGCGGTAGCAACAACCACATCCTTAACGAATTTCAGTTCTTTCTTATCACCTACCAGAGGAATCATGATCTCCGGCACAATATTGAAGCCCTTCTCTTCTTTTACCTCGATCGCAGCTTCCATAACCGCCCTGGTCTGCATTCTTGCAATTTCAGGATAGGTAACAGACAGACGGCAGCCTCTATGGCCCATCATCGGGTTAAACTCATGCAGACTGTCGCATGCAGCCTTCACTTCCGCAACGGTGAGATTCATCTCAACCGCAAGATCCTCAATCTCTTTCTCTTCCGTAGGAACGAACTCATGAAGCGGGGGATCCAGGAAACGGATGGTCACCGGGTTCTCTCCCATCACCTCATAGATCGCTTTAAAGTCGCCCTTCTGGAAAGGAATCAGTTCGTTCAGCGCCTGCTCTCTCGCTTCGCTTGTGGTGGAAAGAATCATCTTACGGATCTTCGGGATCCTTTCAGGCGCAAAGAACATATGCTCCGTACGGCACAGTCCGATGCCTTCCGCTCCCAGTTTCAGGGCATTGACAGCATCCTCCGGTGTATCGGCATTCGTGCGGATGCTCAGCTTTCTGAACGAATCCGCCCATTCCATAATCCTTCCGAAATTGCCGCTGATGGTAGCATCCTCGGTAGCGATATCCCCATCGTAAATTTTACCCGTGGAACCATCCAGGGAAATATAATCTCCTTCATGGTAAGTTTTGCCGCCCAGCGTGAAGTACTTGGCAGCTTCATCAATCACAATATCGCCGCAGCCGGATACGCATGCGGTTCCCATGCCTCTGGCAACTACCGCTGCATGAGAAGTCATTCCCCCGCGAACGGTAAGGATGCCCTCTGCGGCATGCATGCCTTCGATATCCTCAGGAGAGGTCTCCAATCTGACAAGCACGACACGCTCTCCTTTCTCATGCGCTTCCTTTGCGTCTTCCGCAGTAAAATATACCTTACCTGCGGCGGCTCCGGGTGAAGCGGGAAGAGCCTGTCCGATCACCAGTCCGCGTTTTAGGGCCTCCGGTTCAAAGGTGGGATGAAGCAGCTGGTCAAGAGACTTCGCTTCAATACGGCTCACAGCCTCTTCAGGCGTAATCATGCCTTCATCCACAAGATCACAAGCAATCTGCAAAGCCGCAGGAGCGGTTCTCTTTCCGCTTCTGGTCTGTAGGAAATAAAGCTTGCCCTCTTCAATGGTAAACTCCATGTCCTGCATATCCCGATAATGATTTTCCAGCTTGTTTGCGATGTCTATGAATTGCTTGTAGCATTCCGGCAGATCTTCTTCCAGACGGGTGATTGGCTGAGGGGTACGGATGCCGGCAACCACGTCCTCTCCTTGTGCATTGATCAGATATTCTCCGTAGATTCCCTTCGCCCCTGTGGAAGGATTCCTGGTGAACGCCACGCCTGTTCCGGAAGTATTGCCCATATTTCCGAACACCATGGACTGTACATTAACAGCTGTGCCCCACTCGCTGGGGATATCATTCATACGGCGGTAAACGATTGCGCGCTCGTTATCCCAGGAACGGAATACGGCCTTCACCGCCTCCATCAGCTGAACCTTGGGATCCTGAGGGAAATCTTCTCCCATTTTATCCTTATAGATCTCTTTGAATCTAACGATGACTTCTTTCAGATCATCCGCAGTCAGATCCGTATCAAAATGTGCGCCCTTTGCCTCTTTGATCTCATCCAGAACCCTTTCAAAGAGAGATTTAGGAACTTCCATTACCACATCTGAAAACATCTGAATGAATCTGCGATAGGAATCATACGCGAATCTGGGATTTCCCGTTTTCTTCGCAAATCCTTCCACAGAAACGTCTGTCAGACCCAAATTCAGGATGGTATCCATCATGCCCGGCATGGATGCCCTGGCTCCGGAGCGAACAGAAACCAACAGAGGATTTTCCGTATCGCCGAAGGCCTTTCCCTGCTTTTTCTCCAGGTCGGAAAGCGCATCAAAGATCTGCGCCTGGATCTCTTCCGAAATCTTCTTTCCATTGTTGTAGTAATCCGTACAGGCTTCCGTTGTGATCGTAAAGCCCTGCGGGATGGGGAGGCCCAAATTGGTCATCTCCGCCAGATTAGCGCCTTTTCCGCCCAGAAGGTTACGCATGGATGCATTGCCTTCTGTAAATGCATAAACCCATTTTGCCATCTAATTAGTTCCCCCTTTGAACAAAATATTTGGAATAGGTTTCGCGGACTCCTGCTTTTTAAGAGCCATTGTCCGTCACGGTCAATTTATTATAACATAGATAAAATTAAAACGCACGATATTTTTGTCAATTTTTAGATAAATCTCTATCATTTACCACTTTTTTATGTCAATTTCAGACAAATCGTGTGCCATTTCGACCTTTTATCCCGTTTTATTCACAAATGGCCTATCATATGACCCGCAACAAAGTTGCTCATTCTACAAAAATCCCGGATGGCGGTCTCCATCCGGGATCCATAACAAGATCGATTAAAATTCAAACTTATCGGCAAAATAAGCTTCCAGCTCATCGATTGCCACCCGCTCCTGTTCCATGGAATCGCGGAAGCGGACAGTAACACACTGATCCGTCTCGGAATCAAAATCGTAAGTGATGCAGAACGGCGTTCCGATCTCATCCTGACGGCGATAACGCTTTCCGATGTTTCCTCTGTCATCAAATTCACAGTTATATTTGCGGGAAAGCCTCTCATAGATCTTCTCCGCCCCTTCGCTCAGCTTCTTGGACAGAGGCAGAATGCCGATCTTAACCGGAGCCAGCGCAGGATGGAAATGGAGAACGGTACGCACATCTCCTTCTCCGATCTCCTCTTCATCGTAGGCAGAGCAGAGGAAAGCCAGAACCACACGATCCGCCCCCAAAGAAGGTTCGATCACATACGGAATATATTTGATGTTCTTCTGATCGTCAAAGTAACTCATATCCTGGCCTGACACATTCGCATGCTGGGTCAGATCGTAATCCGTCCGGTCAGCGATGCCCCACAACTCTCCCCAGCCGAAGGGGAAAAGGAATTCAATATCTGTGGTGGCCTTGGAATAGAAAGAAAGCTCTTCCTTCTCATGATCCCTCACGCGCATCTCATCTTCACGGATGCCAAGGGATTTCAGCCAATCTATGCAATACTGCTTCCAGTAAGCGAACCATTCCAGATCCGTATCCGGCTCGCAGAAGAATTCCAGTTCCATCTGTTCGAACTCACGGGTACGGAAGGTAAAGTTGCCGGGCGTAATTTCATTACGGAAAGATTTGCCAATCTGGCCGATTCCAAACGGAATTTTTTTCCTTGAGGTGCGCTGCACATTTTTAAAATTCACAAAAATTCCCTGTGCAGTCTCCGGGCGCAGGTAAACGACATTCTTCGCATCCTCCGTCACGCCCTGGAAGCCGGCGCAGATGAGGATGTTGCCTTCCATCAGGCATTTGTTCATCCGTTCCGGGTCAATTTTGTGGATGCGGCCGCGGGTGTGGGAGCCGAAGGTGGTAATGCCCGCCTGGGCTCCCGTGAAGGACACGGCCTTGTCTCCCAGTTCATGCAGGGCCATGCAGAGCAGGGCCGCAACCAGAAGGGCAAACAGTTTTTTGCAGTATTTCATATTCCCGTCTCCCCCTCTCACAGCAGCATGATGAGAGCCGTCAGTATCATCAGCGGGATGCTGATGCCGGCAAACCATGCAGCTACCCTGCCCTTATCCACGGGCAGGTCGCCGATGAGCCTGCCGGTCTGGCCGTTCATCGCAAAGAGGAAGTCCTGCTCCTTCCAGCGGGTGTGGAGCATCCAGACCGGCAGCAGAGCGTAGTGGGGTTCCAGCGTCCGCGGGTCGAGCTGCTCCGAGAGGGTCTGGACGCCGGTGTAGCCGCCCAGCGTATCGTGGAGGGCCGCAGCGGTGCTGTTCTTCATCCGGGTCAGGACGCGGGCAGCACACTTCTTGTCGTCCTCGTCGTACCGGTCTGCCAGAAAGCCGGGCAGGTAGGCCGTGGAGAAGGGCTTGAGGTCGCTGTAGTCGAAGGGCTCGATGGCGTCCATATGGGTGTCCGGCATCTTGCTGGAGCCGTCCACCGGCACCCGGACAAAGTCGGCGTCGCCCACGCGGGCCACGTCGAAGTGCCTGGTGGTGGTGACAATGTAGTCGCCCTCACGGTGGCTCTCGCTGATCTCGGCCTTGTAAGCGCCCCGGGCCTCCATCCGGCCATCGTAGAGCCAGAACGGCACATACACGCCCTGGATCTCCTCGATGTGGTTGGACTCTTTGAAGGCTTTGGGGAGGAAGGCTTTGCCCTTATAATACTTCTTCAGGTTCTCGATGGCGGTCTTTTTGTCCATCCGGAAGGGGATGATGTACTCCGGCTTGAGCTTGCCGGAAAGCTGTCCGCCCAGCACGGTGGGGTTGCCGCAGTAGGGGCAGGTGGTGGCGGCTGTTTCGGGGCCGCAGACCAGCTCTGCGCCGCAGGAAGTGCAGGTGCGGCTGCTGAGCTCTCCCGTCTCCATCTCCCCCCAGACGGGGCCGCTGGACGCGGCCTTT
>OGPH01002268.1_pt1 | contig 11431 bp, 9 predicted proteins | sample 1552891 | NCBI WGS metagenome assembly OGPH01 (sample SAMEA2580272, study PRJEB22360) | human gut metagenome | biome: human gut; feature: human-associated habitat; material: faeces | place: Denmark | collected 2008/2010 | reverse complement strand
CTTCGAATGAATTGTTTGGATTCCGCAACGGCGGCGAGTTCCGCTTCACTCAGATAGACAGGCCGTGTGGTGGAATACCTGTGAACCAGTTCCAAAAGAAAGCCGGTTGCCGCCAGCCCCTGTCCACGCATCCAGATTTGGAAGGGCTCACCGATTAAGGGACACCGCTCGATCCTTTGGTAAATCGCCGTCAGTTCCGGGGAGTGGATTTCCCCGGAGCCGATGGAGCGTTTCGCATCCTCCCAAAAGCTGCCGTAGAGCTGCACGCCGTTTTCCCGAAAGAACTGTTCCTGAAAATACATGCCGTGGAACCGCAGACGCTGCCCTCCCATCAGTTTTAGGAAATGGGGCGCTGGGGAAGGGAAAACAAAGCAGCTGATTCCGGAAGTGGAATCTCGGGCGTCGGATTTTCGCATATAACTGACATAATGCCCTTCCTCATGGAAGCCGATGCCAAGGTATCGCTGCTGAATCTGGGAGCGGAAAATCGCATCTTCGGGCGGCGTAAAATCAACCGCAGCTACGCAAAAGCCATGGAGATCTCCCCAGAACCGGATGTATGAGTTGTCGGGAAAGGTGAAACAGGTTCCGTTTCCTACATCCATTTGCTTCGCCCCAAAGGAACCGTAAAAACGGAATGTTTCATCGATATTGCGTATGGTGACCATCGTATCATCTCCTTGCCGTGTGCTGAAATGGCACACGGTTTTCTGTTTTGGCACGAATTTTAGTTAGTTGATGCTAACCTATGCGTAGAATTATATCGGAGAAATGGTGTAAAATCAAGTGTTTTGCAGGGAGACGGATAGCGGAACGCTTATTTTGAGGCACTTGTGGCGCTATTGACGCAAAGGATTGCAGGCGGCATAATGAGTGTGGGTTAGCATAAACTAACCAATATATCTTTCTCCGCATACAAGAAGCGAGAGGGAAAGGAGAAGTATGGGAGATAAAAAGAAGAACACCGTATTCCGAGTGTTTCAAGCCGCACAGTGCGGTTCGGCAAAATATGTACTTGGGGTGCTCTGCTCTGCGGTCAGCATTCTATGCACAGCAGTGCCCTTTTACACGGTCTATCGCGTTGTGCGTATTTTCCTGGAGGCGTCGCTCCATCAGACATCGGTAGATTCCTCCCAGGCGTGGTTTTGGGTGGGAATGACGCTGGCAAGCATTGCGGCGGGCATTCTGCTGTCCATTGCGGGCAGTGTGATCTGCCACGCCTGTGCCTTCCGGGCGCTCTATGACCTGCGCATGCGCATCTTGGGCCATATGGGAAAACTGAACCTGGGCTTTTTTATCGGTGGGCAGTCCGGCGCAGTGCAGAAGACCATGAGCGACAGCATTGAGAAGATGGAAGGCATTATCGCCCACGACGTATCCAACCTTGTGGGTGCTGCGCTGCTGCTGATTTCGCTGGCTGTGCTGCTGTTTTCCATCAATGTGCCATTGACGCTTACCATTTTTGCCGCACTGGCAGCCGCTTTTATCATCCAGTTTTCGGCTTTCGGCGGAAAGCGTGGGCAGAAAATCTGGACGGAGCTGAACCAGTCCGCCACAGAGCTGGACGCGGCCTTTTCCGAATATGTGGCCGGCATGGAGGAGGAAAAAATCTTTGGCAGGCCGGAAGCGGCGGCCCGACGGCTTACCGGGTTGATTGAAAAGAACAGAAGCCACCTGATGGCCTACCTCAAGCGGGTCACCCCAATCTACGGGGCCTATAAGACCATCACCCTGTCTGTGCTGGCTTTCATTCTGATTGCCGGCTGTGTGTTGCTGTACCTGAACCCAGGGGATCACCAGCTGATGATGGATCTTCTCCTGTTCCTGATTGTGGGGCCGGCAGTGATCAGCCCGCTGATGGAGCTGGTGGAGTTCGGCGCAGAACTTCGGAACCTGTCCGTGCGGATGGACCAGATTGATGATGTGCTGAAGATGGAGCCGACAGGCGAGGGGCAGATAGACGCAGTGCCGGCCTGCCCTGCACTGTCTTTCCGGGATGTGAGCTTTTCCTATCAGAAAGCGGCGGACCCCTTGCGCCGCATGGCGCTGGACCATGTGAGCATGGAGATCCCGGTGGGCAGCTTTGTGGCGCTGGTAGGTCCCTCCGGCGGCGGCAAGTCTACGGTGGGGCAGTTGCTGGCCCGGTTTTGGGATGTGGAGAGCGGAAGCATTGCCATCGATGGAACGGACATCCGGGACTATACCGCCCGGACACTGATGGACACTGTAGCCTTTGTATTTCAGGACACCTATATCTTCGCAGAGAGCGTCTATGACAATATCGCCATGCACCGTGATGTCAGCCGGGAGGCGGTGGAACAGGCGGCCAAAGCGGCCCGCTGCCACGAGTTTATTCTGTCCCTCCCGGACGGTTACAACACCCGGCTGGGGGACGGCGGGCACAAGCTGTCCGGCGGCGAGACCCAGCGCATCGCCATCGCCAGGGCGATTTTGAAGGACGCCCCCATTGTGGTGCTGGACGAGGCCATGGCCTTTGCCGACGCGGAAAACGAACTGGCGCTGCGGGAGGGCATGGCGGAGCTGCTCCAGGGCAAGACAGTTTTGATGATCGCCCACCGGCTCTACTCCATCCGGGATGCAGACTGTATTTATGTCCTGGACAGCGGGAGATTGGCCGAAAGCGGGACCCACCAGGAGCTTCTGGATAAAAATGGCTTGTATGCCCATCTTTGGGCTATTCAGAATGAGACGGAAGTCTGGCAGATGAAAGGAGGTGTTTCCCCTGCTTAATATGATACGGCAGTTTACTTTTCATAAGCCAAAGGAAATCCTCCAGCCCACGCTGTGGCTGTTCCTTTCCCAGGCGTGCAGCATGCTCCCGGCCATTCTGGCCTACATGGCTATCTACACTCTTGGCGAAGCGTTTGTGCCGCCCTATACCCTGGATCTGTTCCGGCTTATTACCCTGGCAGCCCTTGGCGTTGGGTGCTTTGTGCTGCAGTATATAGTTGAGCTGATTTCCTATTACTTCACCTACGGCAAGGCGTACCGGGATACGGCGGACAAGCGCATTGCCTACATACAAAAGCTGCGCCGGCAGCCATTGGGCTTCTTCTCAAGCAAGGAGTCCGGCGAACTGATAAGCTCCTTTTCAAACGACTTTGCCAATGTGGAGTACACGCTCTGCTACTGGCTGCCATACCCGCTGGGCGTTGGGGCGCTGCTTGCGATTTCCATTGTTTGGATCTGCGTATATGACTGGCGCATGGGGCTAGCCATGTTCGGTATGCTGCCCGTCTGTGCGCTGCTCATGTTGCTGGTTGCCAAGGTGAAGGAGAAGCACAGCGGCCGGGTCATGGAGGCAAAGGTCCACGCCGCTACACAGATCAACGAATATCTGCGGGGCATGAAGGACCTGAAAGCCTATCACCGTACCGGCGAGGGGTTTGACACCCTGAAAAAGGCAATGGGAAACCTGCGGGATGAATCCCTTAAGGACGAAGCCGTGGCGGGCAGTCTCAGCAACCTCTGCGCCTCCCTGGTGCGGTTCATCGTGCCGGTAACCGTGGCGGTGGGGATGTACCTGCTCCTGGGCGGGAGCCTTGGTATATTGGATTTTGCAGGCTTTCTTGTTCTGGCCACCAAACTGGTGGAGGCCGAGCTGATGCTGGTGGCCAGTATCTCGGCTCTCCGTGGGATGGCTCCCTCCGGCCGGCGGCTGGATGCGGTCATGACCACCCCGGAGCCCACGGGCGAGGCGGAAATTGGACACGGGGATGCATATATGTTTGAGAACGTGTCTTTCCGGTATGGGGAGGGATTGGATGTAATCCGGGACGTCTCCTTTGAAACGCCCGCCGGCTCCCTTACCGCCCTGGTGGGGCCTTCCGGCAGTGGGAAATCCACGCTGCTCCGGCTCATGGCCCGGTTTTGGGATTATCAGATGGGGCATATCCGCATGGAGAAAAGGGACATCCGGGAAATCCGGACAGACAGCCTGCTTGCCCAGATTTCCATGGTCATGCAGAACGCCTACCTGTTCCATGGGTCGCTTCGAGAAAACCTCTGCTTCGGGAATGAGACAATCAGCGAGGAACGGATGGTGGAGGCGTGCCGGCGGGCCTGCTGTCACGAGTTTATCTCGGCCCTGCCGGAGGGCTACGACACCATGGTAGGCGAAGGCGGCGCCACCTTATCCGGCGGGGAGCGCCAGCGCATTTCTCTGGCCCGGGCCTTTTTGAAGGATGTGCCCATCCTGCTGCTGGACGAACCCACAGCTTCTCTGGACGCCGATAACGAGGCCATGGTGCAGCGGGCGCTGGATGAGATTGCTAGAGAGCGCACAGTTGTGATGATCGCTCACCGCCTGAAAACCGTCCGGGGCGCAGAGCAAATTCTCGTGCTGGAGGACGGAAAAATCATAGAACAAGGGACTCACGACCAGCTTGTCGGGGAAAATGGCCTCTATGCCCGGCTGTGGGGATTACAGAATCAAGCTGGAGCCTATACATTTCAGTCAACTAAGGAGGAAACAAAGTGAAACAGTCTAAATTTTTAAGCCTGAAGGAATTCGTCATCGTGCTGCTCCTCGCCTGCGTGGAGACGGCCATTGGGCTCGTAGTTACCATGCCCTTTGCGGCTAATCTCCAGCTTGTCTATTTCCTCGCCCCCGGGCTTGCCGGACTGATTAACGGAATTATCTATGTCCTGATCATCAAGAAGTGCCCAAAGATAGGCACACAGTTTATCATCTCGGCCATCTACGGGCTGTACTTCCTGTTTTCCGGAAGCGTATATGTCTTTATCTTCTTTATGATTTTGGCGGTTGTAAATGAGCTCATCATGCTGGGCGGCGGATATAGAAGCAAAATTCGCTCTGCCGTTCCTCATACGCTCACCTGGATGCTCAACGCCATGGGCAGCACCCTGACGATGCTGCTGTTCCGGGACAGCCTGGTTGAGAGCTATGTGTCCATGGGTATGGACGCAGTCAGTGCGGATGCCGCCATTGCATCCCTGGAGGGCTTCTGGCTGGCGCCGCAGAACATTGCCATCGCCCTGGTGGCTGCGGCGGCGCTGTCCATCGCCGGCTATGCGCTGGGGATGAAAATGCTGGGCAAACACTTTAAACCGGCTGGAATTGCGTAATGGGAGCCGAAAAGCGCAGGCGCTTTCAACCAGACCCCCGCACATGGCTGTTGCTCTGTCTGTTGGGGATTGCCGCTATTCTCGTGATCCGCTCTGAGATTGGGTGTCTGTGCCTGTTTCTGGCGTGCCTGCTTATCCACATGCTGGCAGGCAATGGCGGCAAAATCCTTCCCTACGGGCTGTATTACCTCATTTTTTATGGCATTGGCTGGTTGGGCGTGCATCTGATGGACAGCGGAGTCGCCTTTTCGGTCAGCTCCATGCTGTCCAGCATCGGCATCGTCAGCCGGAAGGTGCTGGTCCCCCTCTCCTTTGTAATCTGCCTGGCCGGGGAGCCCACCGGTTCCTTAATGGCGGCGCTGCAAAAACTGCATTTGCCAAAGGCTGCGGGGATCGGGACGGCAGTTGTACTGCGCTTCTTTCCGACAATCGCTGGGGAATACCGGGCCATCCGTTCTTCCCAGCGGTTCCGTGGGATTGGGGTAGGGGTGCTGCACACCCTGACCCATCTTCCCACTACGGTAGAGTATATTCTGATCCCGCTGATCCTTCGCACGACGAAGGTGGCGGAGGAGCTCTCCGCCTCTATGACAGTGCGGGGCGTACGGTTTTCCGGGGAGACGGTCAGCTACCGCTCCATCCGGTTTTGTTGGAAGGACGCTGCGCTTCTTGCCCTACTGCTTGCTGTCGCCTGTACAGTTCTGCTTCTGGAGAGGGGCGGTGTCCTTTGATTGAACTGAAAAATATTTCCTTTACCTATGAAAACAGCCGTGAGGGAGACAGCCAGTTGCGCCATGTGGATTTGCAAGTGGGGCGGGGCGAACTGGTGATCCTCGCCGGCCGGAGCGGATGCGGAAAAACCACCCTGACCCGTGTACTCAACGGGCTGTGCCCGCAGTTTTATCCGGGTGAACTTACCGGCAGCTATCTGCTGGATGGACAGGACGCCCTGAAAATGCCGGTTCACCAGCTTGGTACGATGGTGGGAAGCGTGTTCCAGGACCCCCGCAGCCAGTTTTTTACCACAAATACCACAGATGAGATCGTTCTTGGCATGGAGAATATTCCCATGGAGCAATCTGTGATGCAGCAGCGGGTGGAGGCTGTGTGTAGCCAGATGAACCTTCAGCGCCTGCTGGACCGGCGAATCTTCCCGCTTTCCAGCGGGGAGAAACAGCTGATTGCCATCGCTTCGGTTTGCACCATGGAACCCAAGGTCATCGTCATGGACGAGCCATCCGCCAACCTGGACAGTGACGCTATGGTGCGTTTGGGCGCCCTGCTGTACCGCTTGAAAGAGGCCGGGCATACCATCCTGCTCTCAGAGCACCGCTTTCATTATGTCTGCGACTCCTTTGACCGGCTGGTATTTATGGAGAATGGGGAGATTTCCGCCATTTACAGCCGCAGCGAGGCGCTTAGCCTGACAGAGGGGCAGCTGGCGGTCATGGGGCTGCGCCCCTTCCAGCCGCCCGCTTTCCGGGTGGGCGGGGCATTTCTCTCCAAGCCGGAGGATGCATTTCAAGCATCTCAAATTTCCTGTATGCTGGACGGGCGGCAGATTTTAGAGGACGTCACCTTTTCGGCCCGAAGCGGCAGAATCCTCGCCATCGCCGGGCCCAATGGCGCCGGAAAATCTACGTTGTGCCGTACAATCACCGGACTATGCCGTGCCATGGGAACGGTTCAAATTGATGGAGCATATCTGAAACGAAAACGCCGCACCAAACAGTCCTTTTTCGTGCAGCAGGATGCCGACTACCAGCTCTATGCCCCCACTGTGGTAGACGAATTCCTGATTGGAAAAAGGGCGTCGCCGGAGCTCAGGCAGGCAGCTTTGGCAAGGCTGAACGAAATGGGTCTGGAGCCCTTTGCTGTCCGCCATCCGGCCTCCCTCTCGGGCGGGCAGAAGCAGCGGTTGCTGCTGGCGCTTGCGGCGGAGAGCGGCCGGGACCTCCTGGTCTTTGACGAGCCCACAAGCGGCCTGGACGGGTACAATATGCGCCTGACGGTAAAGCTGCTCCGGCAGCTTGCCGCAGCGGGAAAATGCCTGCTGCTGATTACCCACGACATGGACTTGATTGCAGCGGCCGCTGACTGCGTGCTTTATCTGGAGCAGGGCAAGCTGCGCTATCACCGCAATGTGCTGCGGGATAAATAAAAGAGAGGCGTAACCTATGGTCTTAACATCCTCTATGGAGAACTATTTAAAGGCGGTATTTACCTTGCGGCAGACTCACGGAAGGGTTCGCTGCATCCACATTGCGGAGCGGATGGATGTCACGCTTCCTTCTGTGAGCCGGGCTGTCAAAGAATTGGAGAAAATGGGACATGTAAGCCGGGATGAAGACGGTTCCGTCACACTTACGCCATCTGGAGAAAGAATTGCCGCAGAAATTTATGAGCGCCACCGCTTCTTCACGCAACGGTTAATTGCCGCAGGTGTAGACCCTGAAACAGCAGCAAAGGAGGCCTGCCATATGGAACATGGGGTCAGTGAGGAATCCTTCCAAAAACTGAAGGAAGCAGCAGAAAGCTGAGAGGGATTACGCTCATATCCCTGCACCGGCACTGATAGAAAGGAATACAAAATACGACGCGCCCTTTTTAGGAACAGCGTCGTCTTTTGCTTTTGCTGTAATGATGTAAATTGTTTTATGACCTAATCAAGCGAACGGTTCACGGCGAACAGGAGGCAATCGAAGCATGTCTCCGGCACCATGACGCTTAGCCCATGATACGGTCCACATTGGCCTTGACGGTCAGGAGCTCTCATCTCATCACGGGCCTTTCGGTAGCCGGAATAGCCACTCTTTTGCTGAATGATAAGAACAGCTTCCCAATCATCCTCCATGGAGGATGCCAAAGCCATATGGCACACTTCCTTCTGGACAACTCCGGACAAAGAGTTAGCCAATGCGCCAGCCCTCAGCCTGCTCACGTATCTCGATGAACCGCCGGTACAGCCCGCCCTGGGCCATCAGCTCCGCATGGGTACCCTGCTGGACGATGCGGCCGTCCTCTACCACCAGAATCTGATCGGCATGCTGGATGGTGGCCAGCCGGTGGGCGATGGTGAGGATCGTCTTCCCCTTTGTCAGGGCGGACAGGGCCTGCTGGATCAGGTGCTCATTCTCCGGGTCCACGCTGGCTGTGGCCTCGTCCAAAATCACGATGGGCGCGTCCTTCAAAATCGCCCGGGCGATGGAGATGCGCTGGCGCTCGCCGGTGGAGAGCGTGGACGCGGAGCGGTCAAGCGTCAGGTAGCCCAGTCCCAGATCCATCAGCCGTTTGGCGGGGCTCTGGAATGCCTCGCAGATGCTTTCGGCCATCGGGCGCATTTCCTCCGGCAGACTGCCGGGAACACCCCGTACCCACTCTACCAGCTGTGACAGTGTCATCGTGCAGGCTTCATCCAGCGAAATCCCTCGCAGCTTCGGCGCACGGGCAGCGCTGGACAGCCGCGTACCGTGGCAATCCGGGCAGATATCCTCTTTCAGAAATTTTTCCACGCGCTTCATGCCCTTCTCATCCTTGACTTTGGAAAGCGCGTTTTCGACGGTGTAAACGGCGTTAAAATAGGTAAAATCCAGATCTCCGGCCTGACCGGTATTTTGATTGTGATAGAAAATGTGCTTTTTCTCCGCCGGACCGTGGAATACGATGTCCTTTTCCTGCTCGGTCAAATCCCGGAATGGGATATTTGTCCGCACGCCCATTTCACGGCAGATGTCCGTCATGAGCGACCACATCAGGCTGTTCCACGGGGCGACGGCTCCCTCGTCGATGGTCAGCGTATCATCCGGCACCAGCGACGCCATATCTACGGTGTGTACCATTCCCGTTCCGCCACATTTTGCGCACGCGCCCTGCGAATTGAACGCCAACTCCTCAGCCGACGGTGCATAAAAATGTGCGCCGCACGCCGGGCAGACCAACTCTTTTCCGGCTGCGACCAGAAGGGAAGGGGAGAGATAATGCCCGTTCGGGCAGCGGTGGCTGGATAGACGCGAGAACATCAGCCGCAGACTGTTGAGTAACTCTGTGCCCGTGCCGAACGTGCTGCGGATACCCGGCACGCCTGGCCGCTGGTGGAGTGCGATGGCGGCGGGAACATATGCTATTTCATCGACCTGCGCCTTGGGAGCCTGCGTCATGCGCCGGCGCGTATAGGTGGACAACGCCTCCAGATAGCGCCGCGACCCTTCGGCGTAGAGCACCCCGAGCGCCAGCGACGATTTGCCCGATCCCGACACGCCAGCGATGCCGACGATGCCGTGGAGCGGAATATTTACATCCACGTTTTTGAGGTTGTGGACGCGCGCACCGCGGATTCTTATTTCGTTCGGTGTTTTCTTCATCTCCATAAAGTCTCGTATCAAACATACAAAAGTACGGAACGGCAAATAACATGCATTGTCACAAATCGGGCGAAACGAAACGCTTTTCGGGACTTATCCCGCCCGCTCCCTGAATCGCAGCGGCGTACAACCGACCGGCCTGCGAAAATAACGGATGAAACAGGAGACGTCCTCGAAACAAAGCCGGTCGGGGATCTCCGTTACGGCCGAATCCGTATAACGCAACAGGCGTTAGGTATTGATTGCATTTTAATTTCATATTCTTCTGGAACAAAAATACAGTTTTTTGTATCTTGTTCCAATTGCTGTCTGCATTACATAAACCGGATTTTCATTTTTCATATCCGGCCGATGTCATAAATATTAAAAAAACAACCCTCTATTATTCTTTTGCCCATAAAAAGCATGCATGGCAAAAATTCCCGTCGCCCAGGAGCAGGCGGCCATCTATGTACAGAAGGACGGTTATACCCTTACCCTGCCGCTCGGCGAAATGTATTTCCTACTGACAATCAGGGAAGTTCCTTTCGCCCCAAGCTTTTCGCAGGTACGAAAAACGGTGACGGCACCACTACGCATGGGTCGTGTGCATTGTATGAAACATCGACCTGCACTTTGAGGCCGCACCGAGGATATGGAGCGTGACGTTCAGCATCGTAGTTTCCGTACCAGCAGCCGGACAAATGCTGTACTCGCCGCCGGAAAAGGATGTCGAATTGCGCAGGACGACCAGCTATTTCTTGTTGAAGAGGTAACCGGTCCGCATGTTGAGCCCCTGCCCCGTGTAGGCAGCCGGTACCGTTTTTCAGTTCAGAATCAATCCATGCTGTTTCGGGTCATAATCGTAAACCAGAATTACGAATGCTTTTGGGGGTTTGTCGTCCCGGTAATGCTCGTACAGACCGGGCAGCACCCATTGCCGGAAGACCCGCGCTCAATGGTAGCACAACGGAAGCTCAGGAAGATGAACGCTTCGAGGTTACAGAACGTATCGCTATATTTCGTCCCCGCCGGAAATCGGCGGCTGACATGCTTCTCGAACAGTACACCGCTTTTGGAGATCGCACGCAGGTTATTGCAGACGGTAGCCGAAAAGCCCCCGAACAACCGTGCGATCTCGTGCTGGGCCAACCATACACTGCCATCAGCGAGCTGGGCTTCCATCTTCCGGTTGCCGATGGGTTCTTCGGTAATTTTGATATACTCTCAATTCTCCATGTTTCATAATTTTTGTTAACGTTAAGATATTTTGCCGGCTGCCGTAAATAATCTACAACACGAAAATCTATCGAATATTTTCGAGCTGCCTGGCAAGGACCGTAAATTCCGCTTCGATACTATCCTTTTCTTCTGTTCAAAAACGGAGTCGACATTATCGCCCATCAATCTGGACATACGCTCCATCGACACCCGCGGGCATAGACGACAGTGCCGGCAAAGGCATTTCTCGCCATCGTGAAACAGAGATTCCTGTCGAGTCCGTATCCCGATCTATCCGTTTCAGGTAAGGCCGTAACTTCCGTCTTCAGGCTGAACTTTGCCTTATCCCCGTCGAGCGTGATACGCGCCTGAAGGGGAACCTTTCCGTTGTCCTTCGCCGACTCCCAGCGGGCGAAGAACAGAATTCTGAATGTACTCTTCATTTCGTTTACCTTGTTTGGTTATGTTCCGTATAGGTAAACCGCAGTAAAACAGTTTGTAAGAAAGGTAACTGTCCCGCATTTTTTTGACAACTGTCCCCAAAGCAAGGTCGCAATTCCTATCCGGGACAATTTTGGGACACCCGTTTTCTCTGAAAAGACTCAGAATTTTGCTCCGCTGTCCACTGAAAACCCACGAAAAACCCCTCTGGAGTGTATTCCAGAGGGGTTTGCCCGTAGCTTGGACTTATTCGTCTTTAGCCTTTGAGCGGAAAACGGGACTCGGACCCGCGACCTCAACCTTGGCAAGGTTGCGCTCTA
>OGPH01002267.1_pt1 | contig 11434 bp, 27 predicted proteins | sample 1552891 | NCBI WGS metagenome assembly OGPH01 (sample SAMEA2580272, study PRJEB22360) | human gut metagenome | biome: human gut; feature: human-associated habitat; material: faeces | place: Denmark | collected 2008/2010 | reverse complement strand
GTAAAATTCGACAATGAAGAAATCATGAATTTGCTTCAACAGGCAAAAGAACAGATTGACGCATTGCGAACGACAACGATGCGGTTAAACGCGGTACTTGGCATAGCTGTAGAAAAAGAGCCGCCGGACGAGACCAGCGGCAGCAAATGATCTATTTTGCAATTGCGGAAAGGGCTTCTGATAAGGATACGGCCAATTCATTTATAACTGGCGGAACAGGAGGTGAAAGAGATGGATACTGAAAAAATCAATCGCCTAACCGACGCGCTGCTCGCGTTTGTAGAGCGGGCATCAAAAGAGGCGGCCAGCGAAACAGAAGTGGAAGTTCTGCCGCAAGTCGCCTCTATGCTGGTTGAGATTATCAAACTGATTGTTTAAGAAGGTAAATATGTCAGCACTTGTAATTTTTGCACTATGTCTTTTTATACCGATGCTTTTGATAGTGTTTGTATTCTGGTTTTTTATGATGGATGGATGGCGAGACTGTTTGGATTTTTGGGATGAAATTAAAGAACGCAGGAGGCGTTAATCAAACTTATGTTTCCGTTAGTGCTCAAAGAGCTGAAAGAGAGATGAACACTACGTTTTACATCGCTTTACTCACAGGGGCAATCCTCGGCGGGATTATTGGCGCAGGAATGGAGCGCAGAACGAACAAAATCTTGAAAATGGTGCGTCGGATTCAGCAGCATGAGCCGTATGCGCTTTTGCATTTATCTATGAAATATTTCTGGCCCGAGGAGCAGAAAGGAAATCAGATCAATGACACAACAGCAGGCGAATAACTTACTTATGGAGCAATGGTTTCGGCTGCACAAAACACCGTCTGAACGGTGGGCGGAGGAATGCAAAAGGCTTGCTCCATTTGACACGCTGGACGAATATCTTTCGGCAGTATCTGTTAAACACTTCGGTGAAGATGTTTTGAACAGTTTCCGGTCTCACCGTTCTGTTAAAGCAAAAATAGAAACGCTTCAATCAAAAATGTTGATGCTACTCCGAAAAGCGAGAGCGAGGTAACAAATTGCATGACTTTTGAAACAATACGGTTAATCACAGCTCTAGCCGCCTTGGCGCTATCTATCAGCGGAATCGTGAAAAAGAAAAGGGCAATTCAATATGCCGGACAGGTAATTGGAATAATGATTGTTTTTTCCTTTTTCATTATTGGATAAACAAACTTGAAAGTGAGGTGAAGCGATTGAAACGTTGTTTGATGTGCCGAATCATGGACGCATTACTGGATCCGATTCCGAAAGCGTTCAAACGCCAAGGTAACGATGCCGGGAAAGTGCTTTACTATCAAACCCAAAATGAAAGCTACCGCAGGCGCAAGCACTTGCAATACCGCAATCTTCTCTTGTCGGCGCTTATATGCTTTTTCCTCGGCCTCGTTGTGCAAATGTTCTTTAAGTTTTTCTAACATTTTTTGTATGAGACGTGGACAAGCCCGGAAAGGAGGCGATACGATGCCGCGCGAAAAGGAATTATTTTACCCAACGTTGGAACGCATTCGCTCAACGGCAGACCGGATGTTCCCGGATAAAATCGTGTACAAGCAGACAGAGGCCGCAAAGATCATGGGTGTTTCGGTAACTACATTGTGGAGGAAGGGGCTGACTGGCGGTGAAATCACATGCGAGCAACTTGCGCGGGTGTTTGCGTAGCAAGGAGCCTAACCCGTTCTGCCTGCGTCTCCCGCGCGGCCTGCGCGGATGGACAAGCCTTATTTACAAGGTGGTACTGCTCGCATCCGTACTGCCTGTACTAGACGGCCTGCAGGCGATAGGCCGGGGCAACTCGGACATGCTGCCGGGGCTTGCAACGCTGGCGTTTGGGCTGGTGCTAGTGCTGGCTGGGATTGGTGGGTACATATCGGTGAGAGAGGAGGATTTCAATTGAAAGTACCACATTGTCCTGAATGGCTGCAAACAGTTGCACTTGTGCTGTCTGTTTTGGCACTGATCATATCATTCATGCGTTAGAGGAGGACAAATAAAGTGAATCAGGTTGCACGCGAAGAACTCAAATATGTTAAAGAAATACGCGAAGTCAAGGACATAAAAGAAGTTGCGCAGATGCTATCCAGTGGAAAGTGGATCGCAATCTACGCAACAACGAATGAACCGTTTGTATTTTCTATGGGAAGAACTGCTGATTGATCCTATGTAGCGGTCACGGCCTTTTAGCTTCTCCGCGCATTCCATTCCATCCAAGAGAATATACAATGCACGAATCTTCTCCGGATGGGAGTGCTACAGTATTTAGCAAAATCCAACCAAGATTTAAGTACTGTTGAGCGCTATCAGCGCCTAAAGCATCTACCACATCGGAAATGCACGAATAATCAAAGTCCATGTCATCACCTCCTTGTTCATAAGGATACCATGTAGAAATTTGAGGTACAAGTTAAATATGTACACAAATGAAAAAAGCCCTGCCCGCGCTACCAACACGGACAAGGCAACAAAGAAAAATACACTATCTATAAAATACACCGAAAGAGGGCGTTTGTCAAATGGCATATAGTAACGACGAATTTGCGTATGGCATTTTTGCGCCGGAGTTATCGCATGCGGATGAGCTGAAAAAAGAGCGTATTGAAGAACTTCTTGCCAAAAAAGATGCACTCCAGACTGAACGCTTTGAACTGGATGCTCAAATCGAAGAAATAGACGAGGAGCTGGCAGATCTGGAGGTGGGAGCTTGAATCCCATCACGGAGGATTTCCCAGCTGGCATACAGGAATTTGAAGCGCTGTATCTGACGGATCCGTTTTGGTTCCCAAAAGGGAAAAAGGTCTGCAGGTACTGCCTGATTGGATGCCGGTATGAGGAGGATTTTAAACGGTTCAGCTGCCGGTTCACAGGTGAATGGCTGCTGGAACCATTTAAGGAGCGCGGGCACTTTTGCCCGCTGAAGGAGAAAAACAATGGAGAGAAATGACGGTAAAATCCATATCCCAGCGAGAACCAAAAAGTACACCAACAATAACCGTGCACAGATTTGGATAAGCACGGAAGCATATAACGCATTGGTTGACGTGTATAACGAGAGCACGCTTTCGATGACACAGCTCGGCAGCATATTCATTTTGAACGCAGCTGAACGTGTCGTGTTTGACAAGGAGGAATGACTTATCGGAATCCCTGTATTGATTCTAGGCGAGAGCGGGAGCGGAAAAAGCGCGAGCCTGCGGAACTTTGAGCCGGGTGAGATCGGTATTTTCAATGTGGCCGGGAAACCGCTGCCTTTTAAAAAGAAACTGCCGAGCAAAAACACAGATGAATACGCAAAAATCATGTCCGGCCTGCTGGGCGGCAAGTGCAAGTCTTTTGCTATTGACGATAGCCAATATCTGATGTGCTTTGAGATGTTCAGCAAATCGGCTGAGGTGGGATATCAGAAATTCACAGACATGGCATTGCATTTTTACAATCTCGTGCAGCTCGTTATCAAAAAACTGCCGGATGATGTGATCGTGTACTTTTTGCACCACGTGGACGTGGTGGACGGGCGAATCAAGGCAAAGACCATCGGTAAGATGTTGGATGAAAAATTGACGCTGGAAGGTTTGTTTTCCATCGTGCTGCTGTGCCAGACGGACGGGCGAAATCATCAATTTATCACGCAGAGCGACGGTACCACGACTGCGAAGAGCCCGATGGAAATGTTCGAGCCGGTAATTGAAAACGATTTGAAAGCCGTGGATGGAATCATCCGCGAATATTACGGACTGGAAAAGGCTGTAAAAGAAAAGGAGTAATGGAAATGGCAATTAAAAAACCTGATAACTGGGAAAATGTAAAAGCCGCAGCGGAGCGGGAAAAACTGCCTGTGGGAGCATACATCTGCAAAATTTTGAAAGCAGGAGTACGCACATACGAGAGCCGCGACGGCAGCAGCACCTTTGAAAAGCTGGAGATCGCATTCGACATTGCAGAGGGAGATTTTACAGGGCACTACAAGAAGGATTTCGATGCGCAGCGCGGCGAGGACAAGAAGTGGAAAGGTGTGCTCCGGCAGTATCTCCCCAAAGACGACGGCACGGAAAATGACGAGTGGACAAAGAGCGCACTCAAGGCGCTGATCGAAGCTGTCGAAGAAAGCAATATCGGGTACCATTTTGATTTTGAACACGAAGAACAGCTCAAGGGGAAGATGGTCGGCATTTTGTTCCGCAACGAGCAATGGGCCATGGGGACGCGCAATGGATGGAAAGCGCAGCCGTTTAGAGCACTGACGGTAGAACGAGTGCGTAATGGCAAGTTTACTCTGCCTGCTGACAAGCCGAACAAAAATGCCGTGAGCATTGACGTGGCTGCGGATACAGATGATTTCGCCACCATTGACGATGACGAAGATTTGCCCTTCTGATGCATCCGGTAGAGCAAAAATCCGTGCTTGACAGCATGGTGATACTGGTGGACACACGGGAACAGGACACGCCGCGTCTGCGGCTTCGTTTAAAGAAAATGGAATGCCCGTACGAGAGGCAGAAGCTGGACTTTGGGGACTATTCCGCGAAGTTCCGGATGCCCACAGGCGACTGGTGGAGCCTTGCCGGGCGTGTGGCCGTGGAACGGAAAATGAGCCTTGACGAGTTGTGCCAATGCTACACGCGCAGCCGGGACAGGTTCACACGCGAATTTGAACGCGCGGCCGGCATGGGCGCGAAAATCTATCTGCTTGTGGAAAACGGCTCGTGGGAACAGGCATGGGACGGTGAATTTCGCACGAGAATGACGCCGCAGGCGCTGATAGCAAGTATGACGGCGTGGCTGGCGCGGTACAACTGCCAGCTGCTTTTCTGCGAGCCGAAGCTGAGCGGGCCGTTGATACGCGAAGTGCTGTACCGGGAAGCAAAGGAGCTTTTGGAAAGCGAGGCATTCTGATGGGGCGTGCGGTGGACATTATCAAGGGCAGCCTTACGATGCGGGATATCTTCGCCAAGTATGGCTTTGAACAGAATCGTGCAGGCTTTATCGTATGTCCTTTCCACAGCGAGAAAACCGCGAGCCTTGGCACATACGCGAATGACAAACGCTGGAAATGCTTCGGATGCGGCGCCGGGGGCGACGTGATCAGTTTCGTGATGAAGCTGTTTGAACTCAGCTTTTCACAGGCGGTCATACGGCTTGGCGCGGATTTCGGGTTTACAGATGATGAAAAGACTGATACCCGCGCCATGGCCGTTCAGCGCCGCGCACAGCGTGCAAAAGAGCTGGAAGAGCTGGAGGCATACAGGAAAGAGTGGGACAGCCATATGCTGCGGTATAGAGCCTGTGAGGAAGCGGAGAAAGACTTCCGCCCGCCCTTGGGCAGTGAAACAATGTATCCAAGCTATATTGCCGCTGTGCGTGGTTGTGAAGACGAATGGGAGTGGCTGCAAGGCCACCCTTGGAGGTGATTTGAATATCACAGGAAATGACGATATCGCCCTATACAAAGGACGATTTTTTAAAAGGGACGAAGCCGTTCGAGGACGTTTATGCGCACAAAGCAGACCCGTTTGTACATGACCGTGCGTTGGAACAGATGACGATTTGGGCAAAATCGGTCGGCGTGAACGGCTTCAAAAAACTCTATAAGGCATACATAGACAGCCTGCGCATCAAAAACAAAGAGATCATGGTGCCGAATGTCACGCAATTCGATGGACAGGAAATGGAACTGGATTCCGGCCGCTGGGTGGCGGATGAATTTGGGATAAGAACGGATGGTCCATATGGCTCGGATATTGAGGCGTGCAATCATCCGATCATGCCGGTGCTGCGGCTCGTAAACATCGACACGGGCGCAGAGAAGCTTCAGATTGCCTATCGAAAGGGCAAGCAGTGGCGCAAAGTCATAGCTGAAAAAGGCGTGTTGGCCAGCGCAAATAAGATATTGGAGCTTGCAAACGTGGGCGTCGCTGTGACGTCTGAAAGCGCAAAGCACCTGGTACAGTATTTCTATGACCTCGAATCTTTGAACTATGATCGGATCCCTGAAAAAAACAGTGTGAGCCGCCTGGGATGGATTGAAGATGAGGGTTTTTCGCCCTACGTAGAAGAACTTGTATTTGACGGAGACGCAAATTTTCGAACATTTTTTGAGAGCGTGAAAAAACGCGGCAGCATGGAAAAATGGCTCGGCATGGCACGCGGCATCCGGCAGAAGAGTGTATTTGCCCGCGTTATCCTTGCATCGGCGTTTGCGTCTGTCCTGGTAAAGCCGCTGGGCGGTCTGCCGTTCTTCGTACACCTTTGGGGAGGCACGGAATCCGGCAAGACCGTGGGCCTTATGCTGGCAGCCAGCGTATGGGCAAACCCTGAAATCGGGCGTTTCATCCACACATTCAACAGCACTGCGGTTGGCCGGGAAAAGTCTGCGGCGTTTGTAAACAGTCTGCCTCTGATACTGGACGAGCTGCAGATCGTAAAGGACAAGCGGGAGTTTGACAAGGACATCTATATGCTCTCGGAGGGTGCAGGGCGCACCAGAGGCACGAAAAGCGGAGGGGTGGATAAAACCCCTACCTGGGCAAACTGCATCCTTACAAGCGGAGAAATGCCTATTACAGGCGCGGGCAGCGGCGGCGGTGCGGTAAACCGTATCATCGAAATAGAATGCCGGGAAAAACTGTTTGAAGACCCGCGCGGCGTTGCAGATACCGTTCGTAAAAACTACGGCTTTGCGGGGCGTGCATTTGTTGAGCACTTACAACAGGACGGTGCAATGGAGCGCGCTGCCGATCTGTTTAAACGGTACAGCGTACAGCTTGGCGAGGGAGATACCACGGAAAAGCAGGCTATGGCTGCGGCGCTTGTGCTTACAGCCGACAATCTTGCAACAGAGTGGATTTTTAAAGATGGCCGCGCGCTCACAGCCGGTGAAATCAGCGAATTTCTGCGAACCAAGGCAAGCGTTTCAGCGCATGAGCGCGGATATCAGTATTTATGCGAAACGATCAGCCAAAATGCGAACAAGTTCCTTGGCGGAGATGCCCCGGTGAGCGATGTTTGGGGACGGCTGGAGGACGATGATACGGCGATCGTGATACGGAAGGTATTTGATTCGATATGCGCAGACGGAGGATACAACGCGCAGGCGCTGTTGAGCTGGCTCGCGCAGAACAACTACCTGCAAACGAGCAAACCGCATCTGACGAAGACTGTCAGAATCAACAACATCCCCACCAGATGCGTGGTTTTGAGGCTCCCGCAGCTTGAAAATGACGATTTTGAGCCTTTGGGCTACATTCCGGACTGATTTGTAACCACTCAAACTTCTACTGGTTACGTTTTGCGTTACAAAAAAATGGCTCAACAGAGCCAAAAATCAGACCTTGTAACCACTGTAACCAGTGTAACCACTGTTTTGATATACATATCACGTATGAAACATATATGCTGGTAAAAAATGGGTTGTGTGTGTTCGCGCGTATAGGAGTTTCCACAAATAGTGGTTACAGTGGTTACATACCTTGAAAAATGGCTTTGCAAAGCCAAAAAACACGTAACCAGTGGGGTGGTTACAAGGTGGATACGAGTGGTTACGATGACTGAGGAAAAAACAATGGATTTTAAACAAATTGAACATTCCGTGCTGAAGTTTGAACCGATGCCGGATAACGCGCCTCTGCATGAACAGATGTGTTATTTTGCGCTCAGACATCTCTATGAGGATTATAGACGAGGTGTTGTGAATGTGCAAGCTGCGCATGATGAAAAGGTACGGCTTCGGAATGCATTTGAACGAGCTGTCAGTACAGAACAGACCCGTGACATGCTGCGAGATGAATGGCAGACTGGATTAAAGGTATCGAACGAGTTTCGCATTCGGCTGCATAAGGCGCTGGAAAGCGGAGAAGGAATTGACGTGCTGTTTCCACTAGCCTGCACATGCATTGCGGCTATGACTGGCGATAAAACGCTGTTGGGCAGCGAAGTAAAAGAAAAGTTGAAAGCAAGACAAATAAGGATGGATGACGTGTGAACGCAAGATACAGGGATAAATGCCTATCTGTAAAAGAGCGGCAGGCAGCCGCCTATGCTGCAAAACGGGTGATTGAAAAGCAGTTGGATGACGTTGCCAGGCGTGCACAGTATCTGTGGATGTGCGCAGCGCTCAATGCCGGATTTACTGCTGAGGATATCGAGCGAATCCAATCCGAGATGCCGCAGGTATGCGAAAAATACGGTGAGCTGCGGGCTGACAACTGCGCGGATTTTGCGATGCTGAGAGATTTGCGTGAAGCTAGTGTAGACGTAGCCGATATCGAGGATGAGCTATGAAAAGATGGGCGTAGAGCCGACGTGAAAATTAGTAGGTGGTAGAGAAATGGATAAAGTGCATTTTAGCACAGGAAAAGACGATTGGGAGACACCTCAATGGCTGTTTAACCAGCTTGATGACGAGTTTCATTTTACGCTTGACCCGTGTTGCACAGCTGAAAACGCAAAGTGCCGCAAGTATTATACAAAAGCAGAAAACGGGCTTGAGCAGGACTGGAAAGGGGAAACGGTTTTCTGTAACCCGCCATACTCTCGAGGGAAAAAAGGTGCACCGGGACAAGAGGCGTGGATTAAAAAATGCTTTGAGGAATCGAAAAAAGCGGGTACAACTTGCGTTATGCTGCTTCCAGCGCGTACGGACACGAAGGCATTTCACACATACATATATGGATATGCCGAAATCAGATTTATTCGCGGGAGATTAAAGTTTGGCGGAAGCACAAATAGTGCGCCGTTTCCAAGTATGATTGTGGTTTTTAAAGGGAAGGACTGTAATGGACGATTTGATAAGCCGAAAGGCGCTGCTGGAAAAAGCATGGGAAGCAGATACACAGTGCGGATATGTGCAAGTGGTAGATGTCGGAGACATAGAGGACGCTCCCGCCGTTGACGCTGTTCCTATGCGGCGTGGGAAGTGGATTTTTAACGACGATTGGTGGGAGTTTAGATGCTCTGTATGTCAAGGTGCTATCGGAAACATCAAAAAGTATAAATTCTGCCCGCACTGCGGGGCGAAGATGGATGGAGGGAATGACAATGACTGACTTAAAGCCGTGTCCGTTTTGTGGGGGAAAAGTCGAGATAGACATGCTTGATTCTGAAAACAGCCGAAACGTGAAGATTTACAGCGCAGTACATTGCCCTGAATGTCACGAGTGGTTTTTTAAGGGGTTGAGCAGGGGAAAAATCATTGAACGCTGGAACCGCCGCGCCCAGCCGGAGAACAAGCCGCTGACGTGTGATGCTGTGCCTGTGGTGCGTGGGGAGTGGTTAAATATCCCAAATCGATATGTTTGCGTAGCGGGAGACAGGCCGTACCGCGGAAACGCTACAAGTTGTTCTGTGTGTCACGATATAAACCCAAACGCATTTAAAACAAACTTTTGCCCCAACTGCGGAGCTAAGATGGACGGAGGGAATGACAATGACTGACAGAGAGGCGATTGCTCGGTTTGAGCCGTATATCGGGAACGAGTGTTACCGGAAAGAGTTTCAAGAAGCCTGTGCGCATGCAATCTCCGCCATCAAAGAGCGTGAGGAACGGAGCAAGGGGTGTGAGTTTTGTGGAGCAAAACTGTATTTCAAGACTACGCAATATGCAAGACCCTTGCTTGCACCTCTGACGGAAGTACAGGCGTTGAGGGACAAATTGTTAGACCTAACAGGCGAAGTGTATGTTGAAATTGACGCTGGTTTCTGCCCCATGTGCGGCCAGCGCCGGGAGGGTTCACAATGAAAATTTTAGTAGCCTGCGAAGAATCGCAGGCGGTAACAATCGAAATGCGCAGGCTAGGACATGAGGCATACAGTTGCGACATTGAACCATGCAGCGGCGGGCACCCTGAGTGGCATTTGCAGGTGGACGCCCTGGAACTTTTGAAAATGAAATGGGATATGATTCTTGCGTTTCCTCCTTGTACCCATTTGGCTGTGAGTGGTGCAAGGTATTTTGAGCAAAAGCGCAAAGACGGACGGCAGCAAGCGGCGATTGATTTTTTTATGCGGTTTGCAAACGCAGATTGCCCAAAAATAGCGATAGAAAATCCAGTTGGGATTATGTCAAGCGTGTGGAGAAAGCCGGATCAGATTATCCAGCCGTGGCAGTTTGGGCACGGGGAAACAAAAAAGACGTGCTTGTGGCTTAAAGGGATTCCATTGCTTGTCCCAACAAACATCGTTGATGGGAGAGAGCAGAGGATATGGAAAATGCCGCCGAGCGAAGACAGAGCAAAAAACCGGGCAAAGACATTCCCTGGAATAGCCCGTGCTATGGCAGAGCAATGGGCCGGAGACATACGGGAGGATTGACATGGAGAGATATACATACTTTGACGGTGGAAAATGGCGGCTTAAAATTGGCGATACAGAATACAGTGGAGACTGGGTTGAACGCCTCGCCGCCTACGAGGAAACCGGGCTGGAGCCGGAGGAGCTGGCGCAGGCGCAGGCGAAGAAAAAGGGGCGGCTTGTGGTGCTGCCGTGCGATGTGGGGGATAAATTATACGATGTTACGCTCGGAGAAGTAAGAGAGAAAATCGTGATATCCCTGTCGATGCTTCTGTCTAAAAGTGTGAATCATTTAGTGATACACGCTGAAAACTTTCGGAATGCGGTTACATCATACGAATTACAGGACATCGGCAAAACCGTATTTCTGACCCGCGAAGCCGCCGAGGCCGCGCTGAATGATTTGGAGGCAGAGTATGAGCAAACCGATTGAACTCATGCATGTGTATTTTGGAGAAAATAAAAATACATGCGGAACGTGTTGCAATCTTGTAGAGGTTATCAGAGGGAAGAAGAAATTACGTAAATGCAAAGCCTATGGAGGTTTCCACAGCAGCAAAGCTGATTGGGCCAAAAAGTGGGTGGCTTGTGGGCTGTATGGTGAACACGTGCCGCAACCGATGGTATCGGATACGGCGAAGCAAATTTTTTATAGAGTAGGTATAACTCAAGAGGTTATAGGATGTGACGGGCAGATGGAAATGGAGGCCGACCATGACAGATAAAGAGCTTGTGGAGCGGTTGCGCGAAAATGCAGAGTGGGCACGGGGCATCGAGTGGGAAACGCCTTTGTGCCTTGCGGATGATTCGAAAGCAGCGGTCGACACCATTGAACGGCTGCAATCTGAACTCACTCAAGAAAAAATTGACAGCACGAATCTCGTGGGCGAACTTGCCACGGTGGCCGCAGAGCGCGACCGATACAAGGCGGTGCACGAGAACCCGCAGCCTCTGACGCTAGAGGAAGTAAAGGAACATATAACAAAAGGACATCCAAATGATATTAAACCATTGTATGTGGATTTTAAACCTACAATTCCAATTGATTACGCTTCACGATGGAGGGATGCATATAATTTGTCTCGGTTAATTGCGGGGAGAGGCGATGAATACGGAAAAACATGGATTGCTTACCGCTCAAAGCCGAA
>OGPH01002266.1_pt1 | contig 11440 bp, 12 predicted proteins | sample 1552891 | NCBI WGS metagenome assembly OGPH01 (sample SAMEA2580272, study PRJEB22360) | human gut metagenome | biome: human gut; feature: human-associated habitat; material: faeces | place: Denmark | collected 2008/2010 | reverse complement strand
TCCAGGTTTTTGGGGCGGGAAGTTCTTCCGCACGTCCCGGCGGCGTTGTTTGACGCTCGTAAGAGCGGAGTTTAGCCGCCATGCGGAGAGCTTCCCGGCCCAAAAGCCTGGAAACAGCCAATTTTTGAGGCGGTTCGCCGGAAAAGAAATGCCATGCGAGGGGAGCCCTGTGTCTGCGGATCGCACTTCGGCCTGTGCCGGCTGTAAGAGGCGGGCGGGCGGAAAAAGGCTGGACAAACGGCAGCTTTAGGAAAACCATCACGGTTCTGTTGCATTACATGGACGCTTAGTGTATAGTGTAAGGGCGCATGAAATAGTAACTTTATATATTATCTGGTCGAATATGGGAATGAGGACAGGACTATGTGGATAGCGGACAAGTGGAAAGATTATGAAGTGATCGACACCGGAAACGGGGAAAAACTGGAGCGTTGGGGAAAATACCTCCTGATACGTCCTGATCCTCAGGTCATCTGGGAATCTGATCATGAGAATCCGGGATGGAAAAAGAAGAACGGACATTATCATCGCAGTTCCAAAGGAGGGGGCGAATGGGAATTTTTCAACCTGCCACAAGAATGGGAGATCGGTTACCGCAGCCTCACATTCCGCCTGAAGCCTTTTAATTTCAAACATACAGGGCTCTTTCCGGAACAGGCTGTGAACTGGGACTGGGTTGCTGATATCCTTTCCCAGGCGGGCAGGCCTTTAAAGATATTGAATCTGTTCGCCTATACCGGCGGAGCAACCCTGAGCGCTGCAGCTGCCGGGGCCAGCGTCACACATGTAGATGCCTCCAAAGGCATGGTCGCCTGGGCAAAGGAAAATGCTGCCGTATCCGGGCTTTCCGACGCGCCGATACGCTGGCTGGTGGATGACTGTGTGAAATTCGTGGAACGGGAACTTCGCAGGGGCAATTCCTACGATGGCATCATCATGGATCCCCCTTCCTATGGCAGAGGCCCCAAGGGAGAGATCTGGAAAATCGAAGAAAGCATTTTCCCTTTCCTGAAACTGTGCACACGCTTGCTTTCCAAAGACGCCCGGCTTTTCCTGATTAATTCCTACACCACCGGACTGCAGCCGGCCGTTCTTTCTTATATGATGAACCTATGCATCACGCCTCTTTACGGCGGGCATGTGGAAGCTGGGGAAATCGGGCTTCCCGTCAGGGATACAGGACTGATCCTTCCCTGCGGTGCCTCCGGACGGTGGTGCAGATAAAAACAGCAGGGATGCTTTTCTTCAAAGCACCCCTGCCTCTTTTTAACTCATTCCAGCTATCACGCCTGCCAGAACCACCACATAGAACAGCACCAAAATCACGGTCCAGATCACCATCCAAATCAGCTGCGCCTTGCAGTAGTTCGCTCTGCTCTTTTTCTCCGAACTGCCAAATCCCCATACGAACAGCATGATGAGGTTCACGCAGGGAATCGCCAGCACAAGCATCGTTAAAAGCCATTCTCCCACCGACATCGGAGGTTCCAACCCGGGAACACTGCCTTCCGGCCTTAACGGAGCGCCCTGGTAAGGGCTCTGCGGAAACGGCTGGCCCTGCTGATAGTTGTTATATCCATTCGCGTCAGTTCCATTCTGATAGCCGTTATTCTGGTAAGAATTGTTCTGATAGCCGCCGTTCTGAGAACCACTGTTCTGATATGTATCATTTCCATAGGCTTGGTTCTGCCAGCCTCCGTTTTCCGGCTGTCCTCCCGGTTCATTTCCCTGAAAGCCGTCCTGCGGCCCCTGGCTCCATTCCTGATCACTCATTCGTTATCTCCCCTTTCTTTTCATTTTGCATGCGCATTTCTATTGCCCGCATGCTGTCAGGCAGTACGCACTACCCTCAGAAGAATGCCCCGAAAGGGCCTTCTTCCGTGTGCTTTTCCCATTTGCTCTATTTTATCACAAGCCAAATAATCTCTGCAAGAATTCGTTATAAAATGGGAAAATTTTCCCAAGCACATTGTTTTCCAAGAATACCATGGGCGGCTGGGAGGGAAACTGCGTAGCCATTCTGGCCAGATAGACCGCAATCATAATCACCGCGATCCCTCCTGCGATCTTCAAAAAGCCTTTTGCAGGTTTACCTTTTACATACCGCATGATAACCAGATAAATTCCTGCCGCGATCCACAGATAAATGCAGGGATTCGATACAAAGGCCCGTCCAAAATCTCCCCTCATCACATATCCCAGCGCCCGCGTAGTGCCACAGCCCGGACAGGGAAGCCCCGTCACTATAACCATGGGACAGAACGCGCCAAAAAGGAACGTAACCGCCGCGTCATACAGGATCAGCCCCAGAATGGCCCATTTATAATTCTTCAAATCGGCCCAGATTCTCTTCCAGATCACGGCAAGCCTTCCATGGCTGCGGTTATCCTGCTCCGTCTCCATTCATCAAACTCCCTTCTCCAGCCGCACTATTCGCTGCACACAATTTCTTTAATATAGAAATCCCTCCCGCTAATCAGCTTCATATTTCTGCTTTTGCAGTAAGGACACACACCTCCGTTGACCGTTGCGTGAAAAATCCGGCCGCAATCCCGGCATTCTGCATTCGCCGGAAGGATTTCAATCTCCAGCTTTGCATCCTCCAGCAGGCTGCCCTGCACCGCAGCGGGATATACTTTTTCCATGTATTCCGGAATTACGGAGGAAATCTCTCCGATCTGGAGAACAAGCGTCTCTATCTTTCCCACCTGATTGTCAGCAGCGTAGCGCTCCACCGTCTTTATGACTTCCATCAAAATGCCAAGTTCGTGCAAACCGATTCCTCCCCGCCTTGCCGGAGCACAGGCTCCTGTTCTGTCCGCTCATAAAGCAGGCCAGCCGCAGCATCATTCGTATTCCATATATTCCGAATACTCCTGCCAGATGTTGCAGATCCATGTTTTTCCCTGGTTAAAAACGATTTCATTTCCATCTTCATCATAGAAAACGGGTGGAACGCTATCTCCTTCCATCCTGGACCAGGTGCCCGGAATGACTTTTCCATTGGTGAAAATCAGTGCATCGCCTTCTCCATGGACGCCGAACGCCAGATAATCATGCGAATCCCTGACCTCTCCGTGACAGATCTGGAAGATCACATTGGAGACGGCCAGCTGCTCCCCATTCATTTCATCGATCTGAGGCTCTCCATCCTGATAGCGATAGTAAAGCCCATCCTCCGCATTATATTCAAAATAGGGCTGATACGCTCCATATCCTCCGGAATTGTTCTCCGTTCCGCCCGGCCGGATGATCGTGGCATCCTCCGCATCTTCATATTCCGCACGGAACCCTTCCTGGGCAAAGGTAAACGGAGCCACATGATCCTCCGAATACTCCCAGTCATATTCCAGACGTTCCACCGCTTCTTTTACCCCATCTATAAACAAATAGCCCGTAAATTCCTGTGCATAGCCCGGCCTGTCGATCCTTCCATACGCCTCATCCGCAGGATGATAAATCCCTTCCACGCCCGCGCTGATATTATGCACGGTATCCCGGTTAATCAGTTCTTCCACATACGGCCTCGCCAAGCCCCAGTTGCAGTAGAAAGCGTCAAATCCCATGGCTGTATATACAAAATAATCTCTGGCGCTTCTCACCGGCCCGATATGGTCCAGATCATCAAAATCCTCAAAGATCGCCATCAAACGGGTGATCCGCCCCTCCACGGGAGCCTCATAGATCACGCTTGCAGCGGAAAGGCCATACTGAGGCATCGCCTGGGCATTATTCGGAATCATCACCGCCAACGGCCTTCTTCCGGCCACTTCTGCATCCTTCCATTCTCCCGTCAAATAGCTCTGAAGCTGGCCGTCCACCTCTTCCCGCTCTTCAATCACCTGCAGTCCTTCCATAGTCTCTGTTTCCGTCTCAGCTTCTGTCTGTACACTGATGCTTTCCGTCTCCGTCTGTGTTTCCTCCACGGAGGCCGCTACTTCCGCCTCATTTCCACACCCAGACATCAGCAAAACTCCGGCCAGGCAGACCGACGCCCCTATCCTTCTCCACCGTTTGTTCATCCGCTCTTCCTTTCATCAGCCTGCCGGTTCCAGAACACCGCTCCGGCAGATCTGCTTTGGCTGCTTTCTCTTTGGTTCCATGTTCATTATATAATGAACGTTGAAAAAAAGTCTATTCCAATATCTTCTTCTCCTCCAACAGCATCCGTCTGGCCCATCGGTACTGGCTGTTATCTTCATATTCTCTATACGCGCATTCTATTGTCATAATAAAAAAGAGGTGCAGATTATAAAGCCCTCTTTGCTCCTTTTCCAGGCTGCTGAATGAAGTCTTTCCATAGCCTTCCAGGAATGGCGTGTTCTTCTCTCCGCGGGTGATCCCCTGAAAGTCATGCTCCATCAGCGGATCCCCCCACAGCGCCCTCTCAAAATCAATCAGGCCTGTGACGCGGCCGTCCTTCTGAAACAGGTTGCCCTCCCACAGATCCCAGTGGACAAATCTGGGGTGCTTTACTTCCTCCAAGCAGCCCGCATGTTTCTCAAGGATCCTGCGCAGTTCGTCATAATCCATGCCGATGTCCACCTTTTTTTGTTCTCCATCCTTAAGCAGCGCTTCCATTATTTTTCCGAACGCCGCCTTCCAGCTCTTTCCGCATTGGGCAGGCACACCGGGAATCCCGAAATACTCCCCTTCCAGTTCATTCATCAATCGGTTATATCTACCCGCCTCATATTCCACCCGATATCTTTCTTCCGAAGAAAGTTTCTCCCGGGTTGATGCATAAGAAGCGCCTTTCAGTTTTTCCATAAAAAAATAGTCGCTTCCGCAGAGTTCACCAGAAGGATCATAATAAAAAATTTCCGGCACCGGCACAGCCGTTTTGGCACGCACCAGCCTCATGGCCTCCACTTCCGTACGCATCATTCCGTGCTCATACGTCATGATCTGCGCATCTTTGGGCGGAGCGATCTTCAGAATCGCTTCCTTTCCTGAAGGAAGGCAAACCAGGTAAGCCGCATTAAAGAATCCCTCCTTCAGTTCCCGAAAAGTATATTCCTTCTCCGTGCCACGCTCGCCGGGAAAGGCCCTTTTCGCCATTTTCAGGAGGGTTCCCCATTCCTGTTTATTCTTTGTTTTGCTCTCCATATCCCTCTCCTTTGCGCGATTTGTCTGCCTATAACACTACACAGAAAGAGGAAGCCTGTCAAGCTGGCCCCAAAATTGCTTTGGCAGAAACCGAATTGCTTTGACGGGACCTGGAAAGATCACCTGCCGGATCCCGTATTATCTTTCCAGTCGGAGAACCAGTCTCCAGCCCGGCTTATATTGTCTGTCTCCCAACACATTTTGATTGCGGTAAACGCTCAGCAGCAAGCCGATAAACACGCTATAGACAGCCGTCGCCGTACCGCCATAGGTCAGAAATGGCAGCATAACTGTTGTGGACGGCAGAATGCTGAAGTTCACCGCGAGCCCAAGAACGGTTTGTACCAGAAAAAGGAGCACGCTTCCCATTCCGATCATTAATCCCAGTTGATTTTTCTGCCGCAAAGCGACCAGCAGGACATGAACGAGAAATGCGGCCAGGGCACATACGATCACCATTCCTACAGCCATGCCATATATCGTTATCAGACGTGCCAGCACATAATCCTTCGTCACCACATCGGCAGCTCCGTCTGTGATTCCCCCGAACCAGCGCCATTTTCCAAACAACTGGCGGAGAGCAACATAGATGTACCCCGCCTCCCCCGAATACTTCCATGGGGTCAGGAAGGCCGCGATCCGCATTTTCTGGTAATCCGCCAAGAAAAAGGCATATGCGAATGCTCCGAATGCTGCGGGAAGCACAGCCCCTGCGGAAAGGAGCAAGCCCGCCATCTTCTTTCTGGCCGTGCCAAACCATCCCTTGACCACCGCGGTAAGAAGCATCCCCGTACAGATCATAAACAGGCAAAGAGCCGTTACGATGGAAGGAATCGCATAAAGAGCGATCAGAAGCGGAGGCAGCAAAAGCAGCGTCCCCTTTATAAGCCCCACAACACCTCTCCCTCGATTTCGGTAAAGCATGCCCGCATATATCGGGATGAACAGATACATGGGCATCATCATCCCTCTGTACATCCCGTTTGTCTCCTGCATGCCAAACCGTACGAGCAAAATTCCGCACACATACAACACATACAGCCAAGCCGCATATTTCCCGATCATACTGTAATCCAGAAAACAGATCCCTACCATGATCGCAAATCCTATCCCTGTGTACATGGTCTGACGGAGCAGCATCTCCGTCCCTTCTCCCAGAACCCCGGCAGCGTACTGGACAAGCAAACCACCTATCCCCAGCAGCGCCGCCATCACCAATAGCTTCCAGTCCATCCGAGGCCTGTGAATGCGGTCCATCTCCACTCCAACGGATACAGGATCTCCCATATCCCGGACTGCCTTCCGAAGCGCTTCTTCCCGTTCCATTCCCTGTTTCTCATAAAAAGAGGCCTGATCCTGTATATGCGTCCGGATCTCCCGAGCCACATCTTCCCTCGCCCGCACACATCTGATCTGTTCTGTCAATATTCTGATATAGTCTTCCATTGTCACCCTCCCACATACAGCACATCCGCCACAGCCGACGCGTATTCCCGCCATTCCTCTTTCCTGCCCTGCAGGTACTTTCTTCCTTCCTTTGTGATACTGTAATATTTTCTTGTTTTTCCATTTGCTTCATCCTCATAAGAGCGCAGATACCGCTTCTCTTCCAGCGAATGCAGAAGCGGGTACAGTGTTCCGGCTTTCAGGCTGAATACATGATTGGAACGTCCTTCCAGCTCCTCAATCATCTCGTTCCCATACATATCCCTTTCCTCCAGCAGACGAAGCAGAAGCATGGTTGTGCTTCCTGATATCAGACTTCTGTCAATCGGCATCTTGTCACCCCTTTTCGTATAAAAACCTCCGGCGGATCGCACTGCGCCGGCCAGGAAAATGCGCAGCCAACCTATATTTCCAGGACGAAAGCCATGGCTTTCGTCCGCCCTTCATATATCGATGATCTATATAAGAGTATATATAGATCATCGATATATGTCAAGCCTTTTTCAGTTCTGTTCCTGACCACACAGCATGTGAATGGTCAGGGCGTGGCATGTAACTCCGGTTCTTTCATCCGTTCTTCAAGGTATCGGAACAGCGCGTCATTCGTGACATAAGCGTATATAATCCATCTCGTGTTCTCATCCCCCTGAACCCTGACCATCGGGTAGTACCGTTCAAAGCGCTCCGGATGCTCCTCTATATCCGCAAAAATCTCCTTCCATTTCTCCTCCATGAGAAACACGTCCACGTTCTGAAAAGCAAGAAAAGAATTCTTCTCCCCGGCGGAGCTTTTCATGAGCTGCTCAAAGCATTCCTCCTCACATATACCCTTATAAAATTTCAGAAACTTCAGACAGCGTTTCTCCACTTCCGGATCAATCCGGTCTCCGGGTTCGTAATAAAGCAGCTCCCGGTATCCGCAGATATCATATTCCTCCCGCTGCTTCTGCAGGGTCTTCAGCTTCTTCTCCATGAGATCGTTCAGAACCGTTGCCGGTTCCTCCTTCTTTGCCGAAGCTTTCAGGAAATCCGCCATGATCCCCGCCACGTCGCAATATCCGCCGATAAAGCGTTCCAGCGTTTCCCGGATCTCCTCAGGCGGAATATAGCGGTCCACGCTGTAATTCTTCGCACCGGACAGGGCAAACTGCGCCAGCAGCGTATAAATCGAATATGGCGCCTCCTCTTCCCTGTTGATCTCCAGGCAGTCGCGCAGATCCTTTTTCTTCAGAAACAGCTTTGACTTCATGATCTCTTCCACGAACGGTTTATAATACTCCGTTCCATCCCGGTCCACGAACTGCACATAGCGGCAGAGTTCCTCCAGGCTGTTGCCCAGATTCAGATAGTCTCTGAGCGCTGACGCGAAGCCGGGGGAACCGATCCTCAGATTCTTAAACTCCCGCTTCCAGAAAAAAGCCTGCTCTTCTTTTGAGAAATGCTCCCTTACAAATTTTCCGTATTCCTCATCCGGTATGCCGAGATACAGATTATGAAAGACGTTCAGCACCTCCTGCTTTTTCAGCGGAAGGGCGCGGATCCGCCTGTACAGACGCTCCGGCACGCACCGGGCAGGCAGCCTTACCGGCCTGTCCAGATACCGGGTCGCCATCCGCACAGCCCTCCTGCACTGTCCCAGCGTGATATCTCCATCCACGCAGGCTCTTCCATCCAGTCGGTCTTCGATCATGCACCCGATGGCGAGCAGGTACATATGATACGCCTCACCCTGGGTCTTATTGCCCCAGAAATGCCGGCTTCCCCCGCATCTCTTGTCGCGCCATTCCAGCATGGTGCGTCCGGATGCCGCCGCAAGGAGCGGATCAGATACGGCTGTCCGCGCAGAGCCGGATTGAACTATCACAATATTTTTCCTTCGGCCGCTCAGCCGGGCCGGAAGCGTCTGCTCCTCCGCCCGTCCCATCGTTACGCTGTCTCCAATGGCACACCATCCCTTATCCCGGTTCCTGCTTCCTGTCGGGACTCCGCAGACCAGTTTCTGCCCGTAAACCTCAAGAACCCCCGAATCCATCAGGTGAAAAGCTTCCGCCAGCCTGAGACTTTCCTCATAGACCGGTGCCCACTCCTCGTCCGTTACTTCTCCCGCCACATACAGATCAATAAAAATACCCATGCCGGTCTCCTTTCTATTTCTGCAGGAAAACGTTGTTACTGGCCACTGTGTAACCAGTAACAAAACGTCCGTTTCCTGTGGTATAAAAAGTATAACCTGCATGGGTTCTGCTGTCATTGAACGCAAAATTCAATTTTTCTGTCCCGCCGAACTGCCGCCGCTTTTTGTCCGCATACTGCGGACATCCATCCTGTTAAGCGGCTCCCTCATAAGCGCACAATACCGCATAATAGGAGAGCACTCTTCTGTGAAAGCCATCCGGAATAAGACATTTATGCCAGTCGTACACCGACCGGGCCGGACGTCCATAATCCGCCGTCCCAGCGACCAGATCATCCATGTCCGCATGTAAAAGACTGCTTAAGGCATATAAGTTATCCACACTGGGGATATTCGTTCCATCCAGCCAGCGGTAGACCGTCTGCACGCAGGACAGACCGAGATATGTCTGAATGTCCACAGGATTCATCCCCCTTTTTTCCATGAACCATCGGATCCTTTCCCCTGTCCTTTTCTTGTCTATCGCAGGAAACATCATTCCGTTCTCTCCTTTTTCGGCTTTTTTTCCATTACAGGATGAAAGAATCCACCCTTTTCAGCGCGCCCCGGTCTGCCGGTTCACCTCAATTTTGTCCATAATCCCTTCCGCGCTCACCCCCGGATGAGTAACACGGATACGACAGACCTGCTCCACAAAACCGGCATCCAGCTTCATCTCCCGGCTGATTCTTTCGATTTTCCAGCCCCTGTCCATCCGGCGGAAAATCCCCTCGATAGCAGAAAGCAGGTTATCCTCGGGAATAGGGCAGTCTTTTTCATCTTCTCTCTTATCCAGATCTCTTTTGCCTCTTCCGGAGACAGGCTCCGCAGGAAGATCCACCCGCTCCACCTGAACGTGCCCCTTCCCCAGGTACAGAAACGCCATGGTGATTTCCTGATTGAAGCGCCTTTTCCCGCAGCTCCCCGGATTCAGCCATAATCTCCCGGACTTTTCCTCCTGCATATACTTATGGGAATGACCATGGACAATCACCTGAATTCCCTCCAGTTTCTCCGGAACATCCTTCTTTTTGTGAACGAGGAAAAAGGAAATGCCGCCCAGTGTAAAACAAAGGCTTTCCGGCAGCCCTTCCGCCCATTCTCCGTCGTTGTTTCCCCGCACAAAGAAAGCAGGCGCCTCCTGTCCCGCCGCCTCCCTGACAGCATCCATAAGCTGCAAAGAGCCGATATCTCCCGCATGGATTACCGCATCACACGTTCCAAGCAGTGCCGCAACCTGCGGCCTGAGGAGATTATGAGTATCTGAGAGAACTGCCACCTTCATACAGTCTCTATCCATTCTTTGAGCGTTTCTTTCCTGCATCATTGTCACTCCCTGCTTCCACCATCGATTCCGCATTCTCTGTACAGCTCTCTGCGGAACTCGCTGTTATCCATAGCTTTCCTTATATCCTCTACCCGGCCGGTTGCCAGCAGCATGCTTACCAGATCCGCCAGCCGTTTCTCTCCATCCAGTAATCCTTCCTGTCTTCCTTCCTGTCTGCTGTCCTCCATCATTTCTTCCAGCGCCTGACACATATCAATCCGTCCTTTCTCTACCCGACAGTTTTCTTTATACTCCTCCAGCTTTCTGTGATGAATCATCACGCTGATTACATCGTAGGTTTCTTCATCCAGTCTGCGGAAGCGTTCTTCATTCTTCCTGCAATATTCCCTCATCGCATCCTTGTCCCGTCCCCGCTTCATCATTCCGATCACCTCACGCAGCCCGGTCTCAAACCGTTCTTCCTGCAAATCCGCAAGAGTGACCAGATTTATCCGGTAATTCGCAGTATATTTGCGGAACATTTCGTTTTCTCCCGTAAAATTCAGCATGTCGTGCAGGTCACGGCATGCGTCCCACTCGCCTTCTCCATGATAAAAGACCAGAGTGGTAACCGGATCCAGTTTTTCTTCCCGGGTCATTCCGGAAAGGAACTGCGCGCTCCCCTTCAGATCCTTATTTCTTCTGTGTCTCTCCCGAATGCGTCTGAGCTGGCTGGTATATTCCATCGCGTCATATTCCATACACCGTACAGGCATGGCATAGTGCAGTTCAGCCTGATTTTCTACCGCAAGCACACAGTAAGAGCCGCCCAGGCAGCGTTTTTTCACCACATCACGACTGCGTCTGCGCCTGGCCGCCGTCCCCGCTTCTCCCCGCTTTCTCTCTTTTTCATGATAATCTCTACGAGTCGGTTCCAGCTCCCCGGGCAGAATTTTCTGCTTTCCCGCAAACATCGCGCCATTCATAAAATCTGAAAAAATCTCTGCTTTTTCCAGCCAGGCGCAGAAAACGTCATTTTTTTCTCCCATACTTTCTCTCCAATCCTGTTTTTGCCGATGATATTATGTCACATACTGGAACTGCGGGCGGAATCAGAAATCTGCCCGGGGCGACTGCCCATTTGAATGTCGGTCACGGATAATGAAATCCGGACACAACATAAAAGAAATATTGATAAATCACTGATAGATAAAATAAGTATAGCGCAGTTTTGCCGGGAAAGCAATCAAAAATTTTGATGCGGTACACTAAAAAACGTCTGGCACAAGCCTGCCCATCCCTGCGGCTGCCCTCCGGGCTTACCGCACAACCAGACAACCGGATGCTTCCTGATTCCTATTCAGGCCGCATCCGGTTTTTCAGGTTAATTCATTTTCAAAGAAATCTCATCCGCCGCACTCATCCCGGAATTTTCCGGTTATATT
>OGPH01002264.1_pt1 | contig 11444 bp, 10 predicted proteins | sample 1552891 | NCBI WGS metagenome assembly OGPH01 (sample SAMEA2580272, study PRJEB22360) | human gut metagenome | biome: human gut; feature: human-associated habitat; material: faeces | place: Denmark | collected 2008/2010 | reverse complement strand
GCGGTTGCGCATCGTTCCGGACGGGTCGCCGGACGGGTTTCCGGCGGAGGAGCCGGACAGGGCGGGCGGTCAGAACCAGACGACCGCTTCGGCCGTGGCACTCTGCGAGATCTCTCCGTGATTGGTGAAGGCGCAGGTGCGGGAGCGGATCGAGAGCCGTTCGACGCAGATGACTTTCGGGTCTTCGGTCAGCTCCGTGAAGATTCCGAGCAACGTCTGCTCCATTTCGTCGAGCCGCCGTGCGCGTTCGGCGTGCGTGAGCCGCATGCCGGGTTGCAGCAGATGCAGTTGGATTTCGTAGGTGCGTTTCCCGTGACGGCGGCCTTCGACCTCTTTGAGGCGGGGCGGGGTAAGCCAGGCGGCGGGATAGCGGTCGATTTCGGAGGGCATGTACTCGTCCGGAGCCGAGAAGAAGGCGTAGTCGTGCGCGGAGGCGAGGTCGCGCAGCAATTGCGCGAGATGGACGCGGGTCATTGTTGAAAAGGTTTTTGACGGATTGTTGATAACCGTTCGCAATTTCACGAAACGGATACTCCTGTTGCGTATGGAGCCTATGCCGTAGCCCGCGCCGGTGAATTGGCTCAAGCGCATGGTGAGCAGGTCTCCAAACTCGGAATACGGGCCGTGGTCTATGAAATTATCGCCCCAGAGGGCCAGCAGCTTGCCCCTCTCGTCAGCCGCCAGCTTAACGTGCATGAAGGCGGGGGAGCGCTTTCCGGTGTAGGTTATGTTTTGATACATGTCGAACACCAGGGATACGGGCCGTTTGCATATCAGCGCAGCGGCGCCGAGTATGGCCTCGTTGGTGGGCGAGAACTTATACCCGAAGGTGCCTCCCGCATGGTTCTGTATCATACGCAGCTTTTCCATTGGTACACCTATGCCGCCCGCTATCATTGGCATGTGAAGATGTATGCCTATGGACTTGGAGTGTATGGTGAGCATCCCGTCCTCGTCTATGTAGGCATAGCCGCAGTCCGGCTCAAGGTGCAGGTGCGGCTGGCGGGAGCAGTAGCTCTCTATCTCCACCTGCTGCGAATCGGGTATGCTGTCCCAGTCGAAATCCCCGCCCTTTATGCAGTTCGTCTCAAAGAACACGTTCGGGGTACCGGGGTGTATCTCTATGGCGTCGGGGGCCATGGCGTCTATTGCGTTCATGTAGGCCGGCACCCCCTCTATATCGCCCTTAACAGCCTCCGCCGCCGCCCTTGCCTGCTCCTCCGTCTCCGCCGCGACTATGGCTATGGCGTCGCCGAACTGGAATATCTTATCCCGGCAAAGCACCGGCCTGTCAAAGCCGTCGTTCTTGTTGTGCTTGGGAAGCATGACGAGGCCGTTTATCTGGTTGGTACCGCCGGCCTCCAGTATGTCCTTGTAAGTTATGACCTTGAATACGCCGGGCATCTTTTCCGCCTCGGAGGTGTCTATGCCCTTTATGTTGGCGTGGGATACCTTAGCCTGGGTCAGGGCGAGCCGCAGCGTGCCCTCGGGCAGCTTCAGCGCGTCGTCCGCGCCGAAATCCCAGCTTCCCGTGACCTTCTGTGCGGCGGAGGGGCGTATGTACCTTGTGCCCTTTATGCTGTCTCCCTCCGGCTTGAATACCAGGTCCTCCTTGGTAAGCTCGCCGCGCATTACCTTTGCCGCATCCATCACCGCGTCTATCATGGGCTTATAGCCGGCGCAGCGGCACAGGTTCCGGTTTTTATCGAACCAGTCTCTTACCTCCTTGCGCGTCGGGCTGCAATTTCCGTTGAGCAGCGCGATGCCGCTCATTATAAATCCGGGCGCACAGAAGCCGCACTGGGCACAGCCGTTTGCCATCCACGCGACCTGAAGCGGGTGCATGTCGTGCAGCGTGCCTATTCCCTCTATCGTAGTTATTTCCGCGTTGTCCTTAAGCCTCGTCACCTTAGTCACGCAGGAACGGGTCACCTTTCCGTCCACTATGACGTTGCAGGCTCCGCAGTGCCCCTCTCCGCAGCCGATTTTGCAGCCCGTCAGCAGCAATCTTTCACGGAGCAGCTTTGCGAGGGTCTCGCTCCCGTCCAGCACGAGGTCCCGCGCCACCCCATTGATAACAAGTTTTTTCCGTATCATAGTACCAGTCTCCTTTCGTGGTCGTTCAATTTGCCCTCAGCGGCAGTTATCGCTCCCGTTTTTCGTATAATGTCTCATCACCTATAACAGAACAGCTATGCAGGACAGAAATGAAACTTTTGTATATGCCGCCTTCATATTCGCTATTTAATTATATTAAATGCGGCATAAAATCTGTGTTAAGTATCCCGCCTTTGCAAGGGGAAATCCGCCAAATTGCCTTGCTGAATCGGGTTTTCGCAGGGCTATGCCAGGGGCGCGCGCTTTCCGGCGTACATAGGGGCGTCCTCCATTGTGACCGGCCTTGCCGTCACCTCGATCTGCCGCCCGAATATTCCCTTGATAAATTTGGCACAGTCATACCTGCCGATGGTAAGCACCCTTATGCCGTCCCCGTCTTTTTCTGGCCCGTAATCCGCTATCCTATCGTCCTTCAGCACCGCGCTGCTGGCCGCATCCCCTCCCGCGAGCCTCGATATATCCGTATCCAGCCGCATAAGGCTGCTGCTGCAGGGACAGCGGCCCTCCATGAGCCTCGCCCTGTCCCCCGTCCTGTACCTTATGAGGGGCATGGCCTCCATCCCTATGGTGGTTATCACCAGTTCTCCCGGGCTTCCCAAGGCGGCGGGCCTGCCCCCATCGTCTATTATCTCTGCAATGACGTGGTTCTCCCTTATATGCATGCCCTCATGGGCGGGGCAGGTGACCGCGCCACCAAGGCCCATCTCCCGTGTGCCGTAGTGGTGAAAAAGCCTCGAGCCCAATATACCCTCTATCATCTCCGCTATCGGGGCTGGGCAGCTATCCCCGCTGACCAGCGCGCTCCTAAGGGTTCCCCTGCCGCATACCCTGAGGGTGGAAAGAAGCTGCACCGGCATGGCCACGCAGGAATCCGGCCTGTGCCGCTCCATTATCTCCTTCATGGCGCCATAGCTTAAGCCCGCCCCCGCCCTGATTGGGCTTCCTCCAATCCTTCTTATCGCCTCCGCTATAAGCTCGCCGAGGCTTCCCGGCCCGGAAAAGGGCATGCATATCATCACCCTGCCGCCCGCTCCTGTCATTTCGCCCAGCCCCGCCATAAAAAGCCCTATCGTATCCTCGCAGTCCCCCTCGCTGTAAAATACGCGCTTTGCCCTGCCAGTGGTGCCGCTGGTGTGCTCAGTTATTATCTTGCGTATATCGGCTTGGGATGTCATAAGCATGCCGGCGGCGTTTTCCGCAACGTCCCTGCCCGTGGTAAAGGGTAACTCCTTCAGCTCCCCAAGGCTGCCCAGCCCCCCCGGCAGGTCTTTATAAAAGCCGTTCCTGAGCCTTTGCGCCCCAAGGAGGCGGTTGAGCTTTTCCAACTGTATCCGTTCTATATCCTCCCGCGTGAGGCTGTCAAGCCCCTCCTGCTTCTTTATATACCTGTCTATCCTTGCTGCTTGCATATAAGGCTCCTTTCCGGCGATGCTGCCGTTTTTTATTGTATTTCCCGCTTGCCGCCCTTTCTTAACCGCAATCTTATATCCATTATGATAATATTTTCACACATAGGGTGTATGCCCAAATCATAATCAGGAGGAACGGTTTATTTATGAAGGGTTTTGCCATGTTAAGGATCGGCGAGGTAGGCTGGATAGAGAAGGACAGGCCGATATGCGGCCCGAATGATGCGATTTGCAGGCCCCTTGCCATAGCAATATGCACCTCTGACGTGCATACCGTATGGGAGGGCGCCGTGGGCGAGCGCCACAACATGATATTAGGACACGAGGGCTGCGCCGAGGTGGTCGAGGTCGGCTCCGAGGTAAGGGACTTCAAGCCCGGCGACAGGGTGCTGGTACCCGCCATAACGCCGAACTGGAGCTCCCTTGAGGCCCAGGCGGGCTACGCCATGCATTCCGGCGGCATGCTGGCGGGCTGGAAATTTTCCAACATCAAGGACGGCGTTTTCTCCGAGTTCTTCCATGTGAACGACGCGGACGGCAACCTTGCGCTCATGCCCGAGGGAATGGATATAGTGGACGCCTGCATGCTTTCGGATATGGTACCCACCGGCCTGCACGGCGCAGAGCTTGCCGACGTGCAATTCGGCGATACCGTTTTAGTAATAGGCATAGGCCCCGTTGGCCTCATGTCCGTGGCGGGCGCTAACCTTCGGGGCGCTTCCCGCATAATCGCCGTGGGTACCCGTCCCAAGTGCGTGGAGGTGGCGAAGCTGTACGGCGCATCGGACTTCATAAGCTACAAGAACGGCTCGATAGAAAAGCAGGCCTTGGAGCTCACCGGCGGCAAGGGCGTCGATAAGGTGATAATTGCCGGCGGCACCGTGGATACCTTTGAGTCCGCCGTGGCCTCGCTTAAGCCCGGCGGAAAGATAGGCTCTGTAAATTACCTGGGCAGTGGGGAATATGTAAAGATACCCCGCGTTGAATGGGGCGTAGGCATGGGCCACAAGCAGATACAGGGCGGCCTTATGCCCGGCGGCAGGCTCAGGATGGAGAAGTTAGGCTCCCTCGTCGCCTCCGGCAGGCTGGATGTAAGCCCCATGGCGACCCACGTATTCGACGGCTGGGAGCACATACCCGAGGCTCTCCAGCTTATGAAGGACAAGCCGGCGGAGCTCATAAAGCCCGTCGTAAGGCTGGTATAACGCAATGCTGAGCGGGCTTTGGGGCTTCCCCTTGCCCGCTTCCCCTTGGCGGGAAAAACGCTAAAAAAGAATGAAGATACTCATAGTTTCAGGGTTCCTCGGCGCGGGCAAGACCACCTTCATAAAGGAGCTGATACGCCGCACGGGGCAAGACATAGTAATACTTGAAAACGAATACGGCGACACCGACATAGACAAGGGCGAGCTTTCCTCCTCCGGCGATATAAGCGTGCTGGAGCTTATGGAGGGCTGCGTCTGCTGCACCGTGCGAGAGGGCTTCGCCAACTCCGTGCTGACGATAGCCTCGGCGCTCTCCCCCGCTTTTTTGATAGTTGAGCCCACCGGCGCAGCGCTGCTTTCCCGCATAATAGACAACCTTTCCAGGATAACCTACGGCGACATATCCCTGCTTCCCCCGGTGACGCTCGTTTCGCCCCGGGGTATAGACCAAAGCATGGCCTGCTTCGGCGATATTTACGCCGACCAGCTCAAGGCGGCGGAGCAGATAATATTTTCAAAATGCGAAAACGAGGATCCCGGCGCACTCCGTCTTGCAAAGGAGAAGCTACTCAAAACAGCGCCCTCCGCCCGCGTGGCTGCGGAGCATTATTCCCGCATGGGCGAGGAATGGTGGCTGGGGCTGCTCGGTGCGGAAAGCCGGCCCGCCCGCTTATCGAAAAAATACAGCTATGATATTTCAAAATTTGGACGGCGGCCCGTGGGATATGCCGGGCGGCAGGATTGCCTCGCCCTATCCGCAGATATACTCGGCGATATGCCATTAACGGACCAGGCAGCGCAGCTTCCCGAGGAATGCTCCTTCCGCAGCCCCGCGCCCATGAGCGTGCCGGAGCTTATAATGCTGCTGGAGGACGCGCTGCGGGGACGGTACGGCGGCACAGTGAGAGCCAAGGGCATATTGGAAACGGGCGGCGGCTATGTTCGCTTCGACCTTGCGGACGGCCTTTACAGCATAACCGGAGCCGACGGCGTAAGCACGGAGCCGCAGTGCGTATTCATAGGCCGGCAGCTTCGCCCGGCGGAGATAGCGGCGCGGCTTGCCGACCCCGATGCTTTTATATGATAATATCCCCTTGGGCATAAAATCCGTGTTAGGCGGGCGGCATAAGACCGCCCCTTTTTTATGCCGGCGGGGCGCATCTGTGCGTATTGTTATTTTACAAGGATTTTATTATGATAAAATTCTTATAAAATTTCATCGTTTTAACGATAAGTTTATGCCCTTTGCGGTATTATATTGTCCATGAACGGGAAAGGAAGGATCGATATGAGCTTTTTTATGAAACACAAGGCAAAGGTGCAGCTCATGCTGCTCGCCGCCGCCGCAATATTTACCGCATACGGCGCGCTGCGGGGAGAGGCGGATACAGTGCTGGCCAAGGCAATACGGATATGTCTGGAGTGTGTTGGCATTGGCTAAGCAGGAAAGAGAAAAGAGTGTTTCCCTGTTTCTATCCCGTTTCAGGAGCTTTTTACAGGCCGGAGCGACGCTGCTCACAAACCCTCATCTGCCAAACTTCGTCAAAGGGGCGATATATCAGGGCAAGGGGAAATACGTGTGCGTGCCGGGGCTCAACTGCTACTCCTGCCCGGCGGCAGGTGGCGCATGCCCGATAGGGTCGTTTCAGGCAGTAGCAGGCTCCTCGAAGTTCAGGTTTTCCTATTATGTCGCCGGTATGCTGATATTCCTCGGCGTACTGTTGGGCAGGCTTATATGCGGCTTCCTGTGCCCCTTCGGGTGGTTTCAGGATCTTATCAATAAGCTCCCCGTGAAAAAGCTCTCTACCCGCCGCTTAAAGCCGCTGCGCTATCTCAAGTACGCCGTTCTCGTCATTGCGGTAGTGCTGCTGCCTGCGCTGCTCAGGGACAGCTTTGGCTTGGCCCCGCCGTATTTTTGCAAGTACCTCTGTCCACAGGGAGTGCTCGAGGGGGCTATCCCCCTTTCCCTTGCGGACAGCGGCATACGGGCGGCCCTCGGCAGCCTCTTCCGCTGGAAGGCTGCGCTGCTCCTTGCGGTGGTCGCGCTGAGCGCGGTGTTCTACCGCCCCTTCTGCAAGTGGCTGTGTCCGCTGGGCGCGTTCTACTCCCTGTTAAACAGCGTTTCGCTGCTGGATATGCGGGTCAACAAGGACAGGTGCATATCCTGCGGAAAATGCGCCAGAGTGTGCGGCATGGATGTTGACATAACGAAAACCCCCAACCACACCGAATGCATACGCTGCGGCGTCTGCATAAAAGCCTGCCCCACCGACGCCATACGCTATCGCTGCGGCTTCGGCGCGGGAATGAATAACACAAAGACCAAGGAGGAAAATTAAAATGAAAAAACTTATAGCTGTTGTAGTCGCCATGATGCTGGCCCTTGCCTTCACCGCCTGCGCGCAGGAGATGAAGAAGGATGAGATGCCCAAGGACGACATGATGAAGGCGGAGGAAACGGAAAAGGATTCCATGGAGAAGGACGCCATGGCGGAGGAGGCCATGGAAAAGAAGGACGAGATGATGGGCGCGGCCTGCATGTGCGGCGATAGCAGCAAGTGCATGATGGACGGCGCCTGCAAGGAAAAGGACGGCTGCATGTGCATGAAGGACGGCATGTGTACCGATAAGTGCATGTGCGTCGAGGGCGGCTGCATGAAGGACGGCATGTGTACCGATAAGTGCATGTGCGCGAAAAAGGATATGATGGAGGAAAAGGCCGAGGAAGGCTCCGAGATGAAGGAGGCCGCGGCCGCCATAGGGCCCTCCTGCGGCGCACCCGAGGCCGGCTCCTCCTGCGGGGCGCCAGACATTGACGTTGCGCTGTCCTTCGGCTGCTGCGGTTAGGCCGGGAAGATAAGCGGCGGCAGGCATGAAAAGGATATTTTTAGGGACGCTGGCCCTTGCGCTGCTCATAAGCGGCTGCAGGGCCGCCCCTTCTATAAAGGCTGAAACAAACGGAACGGAGGCGCAGATGCAGCGGGAAAAGATGGATTTCTCCGATGAAAAAAACACCATATATCTGGCGGGCGGCTGCTTTTGGGGCCTGGAGATGCTCATGCAGTCCATACCCGGCGTCATAGACGCAGAGAGCGGCTATGCCAACGGCACGGGCAAAAGCGACGCCAAATACAGCATAATAACCGGCGGCAGGACGGGCTTCCGCGAAACGGTAAAGGTCACCTACGACCCGGACGAGGTAAGCCTGGACGCGCTGCTGCTGGCCTACTTTTACGTGATAGACCCAACGGTAGCCAACAGGCAGGGCAACGACGTGGGCAGCCAGTATCAGACGGGGGTATACTATACCAACGACGAGGCGAAGAAGACGGTGGAGCGCATAGCCGCCATAGAGCGGGGGCGCAGCAAGCGGTTCGAGGTGGAGATAGGCCCTCTGGTCAACTACTACCCCGCCGAGGAATACCACCAGAACTACCTCGAAAAAAACCCCATGGGCTACTGCCACATACCGCGGGACGAGATAGAGCTTTTCTCAAGGCTCAGGATCGACCCCGGCGACTACGCCAAGCCCGCGGCGGAGGCCATACGGGATAAGCTCACCGCGGAGCAGTACAAGGTAACGCAGGAGAGCGGCACGGAGGCCCCCTTTGCAAACGAGTTCTGGGATAAGTTCGAAAAGGGCATATACGTGGACATAGTTACCGGCGAGCCGCTGTTTTCCTCAACGGATAAGTTCGAGAGCGGCTGCGGCTGGCCCGCCTTCTCAAAGCCCATCGAGGGGCCCTCGGTGGTGGAGCTGGAGGACAACAGCCACGGTATGCGCCGCACGGAGGTAAGGAGCCGCGCAGGCGACTCGCACCTCGGCCACGTGTTTACGGGGGACCCCGAATCGCCCAACGGCGTCCGCTACTGCATAAACAGCGCGTCGCTGAGGTTCGTCCCCTTGGCAAGGCTGGAGGAGGAGGGCTACGGCTACCTCTCCTACCTGTTTGAATGACCCCACCGCTGCCGGCCCTGCCTTGAGCCGGCAGTAATTATATCAGGCTGAAAGGATTAGGATATGGAAAACAGCAGCAGGCAAAACGCGGATAAGCGCCGCCAGCGCCGGCTGGGCTATGCCCTCGTTATAGGCTTTACCCTGTCAGGCGCGCTTTGCGGGTTTTTATATTACCGCTTTATAGGGTGTCTCGGCGGCACCTGAATGATAGCAGCCGACCCACTCTCCGCCACGGTGTACGGAGGCATGATAGGCTCCCTGATAGGGCTTACGGCCGCCCCGGGCAAGGAAAAGTGCGGAGGGTGAAGGCGATAGGCTCGCGGTGTGCGAGCCTCTTTTTTTATGCAATAATTCGCGGCAGGTAAAAGGGGCGGCATTCAGCCGCCCCTTGGTGTATTGACTTTTTACCTGACCAGCCCTAAGAGCCTTGCGATATATTGCAGGAGCGTCATATCGCCGGTCTTGGGGGGTATTACCATCACGGGTACGGGGGTGGCGCTGGGGTGATAGTGGCCATGTCCGCCGCCGCCCGCCTTGTAGTTATTAAAGGCTGCGGTTGAGGTCTCTCCGGCCTTAATGGTGCCGGTATTGCCGCTCATAGTCACGGTATATCCGGCGTTGTCGCTCTCGGTCACGGTGTAGGTCATGCCTGCCGGAATTTCGGTTATCTTCTTTTCCTGATTGTGCTTTAACGTAAAGGTCGCTACTCCGTTGATGAAGGTTACGCCGCCGTATATGGCTTCGCCGTTATGCGTATCGCCGCTTTCTTCCAGCTTTACGGTAAAGGTAAACGCCTTGTTGTAATCCGCACCGCCGCCCGAAACGGTCTTTTTGACGGTGAGGGTGCCGGTGTTGGGCGGCAGCTGCTCATAGGTGTTGTAGAAGGTAATAGTTGCAGGAGTATCGGATACCGTAACAATTCTGGCAGGAATGTCGCTCGTTATTCTCAAACTGTAACCCTGAATATCAACTTCTTTTTCAGCAACAGAATACTCGCCGTGCGGCAACTTAACCGTTTTCGGCTTGTATGTATTGCCGTTCTCTTCCCTTTCTACCGTTACACTCTCTACTACCTCTTCTACATTTCCGACCTTCCTAATTTCAAAGACAAAACTGGCGGGCAGTATTTCAGTCGGCAATCCATTTACGACCTTGCTTATAGTCAGCTCGCCCTTGGGTCCCTCAATTTTAGTGTAGGTGTTGGTAAATGCGATAGTGGCGGCTTGCCCTTCCGCTACCTTAACCTTGCCGTCAGCGGGGTTGCTCGTTGTCACTACATTATAGCCATCAATATCCGCGCCCGCTTCTGTGACCGTATATTCACCAACGGGCACGTTGTCAAAGGTCACGGAGCCTGTATTGTTGTCTCCGATTACGACTTTCTTTGAATCTGTGTGTCCGCCGCTCTGAATGGTAAAGGTATATTCCCTATCCTTGACGCTTGTGGTATCGCCTTCGGGCATAACGACCGTCTTGGTAACGGTAAGGCTGCCTACTACCGCCGCTATCGTCACCTGCGGCGAGGGTGCTTCCACTTCTCCCGGTGTGCCGTCATGCTTGGTGTAGTTCAGCTTGCAGGATTTGTTTGTATCCTTTGTTCCCGTCCAGCCGTCCTTGGGCTTAATTTTAAAGGTAATGCTCTGCTCAGCCTTAAGAATATCCCCTATGTCCCATGTAAGGGATTTAGCATCGCCGTCATAGGTCAGCCCGTCATCAGCAGAAACGAAATCAAAGAACCCATCGTTTATAACGTCTACCATCACGGCGTTTGTGCCCGCATGCACCTCGTTTATCTGCGCCGCCCATTCGGTAAGTATTGTTTCAAGCTGGGTATTCAGATTGGCATCCGTGATATTTCTAAAATGGCTGGGACTGGTTGCCATGCTTTTTAAATACTCTCTCGCTGCTTGATTCTGATTGCCATCGAGCGCAATACCTATGGTGTAGATGGTGACGCCATCACGTTTAAGCTGTGCTACCTGATTGCTGCCGTTCCAGTTGGGATCGTTCTGCGATTCGCCTTGTTTTCCGGGCGCGCCGTCTGAGATGAACACGACGTAACCAGGGCGGTTTTTGTCCTGTCGCCCGTCAAGGATCTGCTTTGCCTTTGTCAACGCAGCGGTATAGTCGGTGCCGCCATCTGCTCGCATCTCGTTAATTTTCGTTTTAATGGTATTTGGTTGATCAGTCAATCCAGTTTCATATCTTATTGCTGGATATGTTACATAATGACCAAAAGGCCAAATTCCAATATATTCTGTTTTCTCGCTGGAAAACCCTATAACAGCCATTTTATTGTCGCTGCTGTCTGTGAGTATGCCGTCTGCAAACCTTTTGCCTGCATTCTTTGCCGTGTCCATTCGATTATTCATCGAACCGGAGCAGTCTATGACCAGAACAACGTCTGCATTAGGCTGTACATTCTGCGTCACAGGGTTGCCCTGAACGGTCAGCTTTATCGTATAATTGCCGTCTGTGTCCGGCGTATCAGACACAAGCGTTTTTGTAATAGTCACTTTTCCCTCTTCACCTTCCGCCAGCGCCACGGACGGCACAAGCGCAAGCACCATTATGAACGTAAGGATCAGTGCAAGTGATTTTTTCATCGGTTCTTCCCCTTTCAAACTTTTATATACAAAAATACCGTTCCGGCGCGCTGCGCCGTAACGGTATTCAATGTATCCCTATATATTTTTGAGCACCCAAAAAAGGCGGGATTAGTCGCCTGCCTGCCTGCCTGCCTGCCTGCCTGCC
>OGPH01002259.1_pt1 | contig 11464 bp, 9 predicted proteins | sample 1552891 | NCBI WGS metagenome assembly OGPH01 (sample SAMEA2580272, study PRJEB22360) | human gut metagenome | biome: human gut; feature: human-associated habitat; material: faeces | place: Denmark | collected 2008/2010 | reverse complement strand
CGCAGGGCGGTGTTACATATACGCCCTTTATGAACGCCTAAAGGCGTTCCCTTTCTTCCTGTGTCTGATCCGTTCTTAACGCTCACGAGCCTTGTAAGACTCGTGGCTAAACGGAACAGCCCCAGTCAGAAACCTTATTTTCGGTCTGATAGTCCATGCTTATTCATGCTATCAAAATGAAAATACATCTTTTCTATGCTTACTCAAGCGTGTGATTGACCCTAGCGTGCTTAATCACCCTATCTAATACGATAATAACGCCATTAGAATTACTTGTCAAGAAGTTTTGATTGACTTTTTGATAAATATTAAGTATGATATGCTTATAAACACCGAGAAAAGCAACGAAAGGAGCGGTTATACTAAGTTATGGAACATTATGAAAAGAAAATCAGTTTCTTAGGAGAGAATATACAGACCATAAGAAAACACAGAGGAATGAAACAACAGGAACTTGCGGATAAAATCGGTATCAATATGCAGAGCCTTTCCAAGATTGAACGGGGTGTGAATTATCCTACCTTTGACACATTAGAAAAGATAATGGACGTGCTGGGAGTAACGCCCAATGAATTATTATCAGGAGAATGGAAGTATATTGACCACACCGAACCATATATCATGGATATTATCAAACGGGAACAGGACTTCAATGTTTCCTTAGATTATCTGTCTGAAAATGAATTTTTCAATGATGAAAAAGAATGCAGATTTTACATGGAAACCAAACTCATACAGTATATCCATAACTACATTACCAATGAGGTTACGGAGTTAGAAGAACTTATGGAAATCAAGCAGTTGATACAACGTCAAAAAATAGAACGCATGATGAAAGTACATAAGGAAATGCGAGGGTTAGACCGATACAGAGAACAGCCCAAAGAGTATAAATACCATGACCCTTATGATGACTGGATATTCCGTCAACTTGCGGACATAGACAGCAGAAATAACATTCCCGACACTTCGCCACAGTTAGATTTTGATGAAACGGACTATGAAGATTATCTGAAAGAGAAATGGAACAGAGGTCTTTAATTTTCCTCTTGAATGAAAGATACAGCAAACAAAAAGCCCAGTAAAGAGTGCAAAGCACCACCAATGGTGGCAAGGCTCTTGACAGGGCTTTTTCTTTTCTGTGGTTGGTAATCAAGAGGAAGAAAGAAAAAGTGTGTATTTTTCAAGACAGAAAAATGTCAAGGGGGGGTGTGCTGATTTTTGTTGTGGCGGATATATGGAACTGTTATAATATGGATATGTTTAAATTACGTTATAAGCAAGAATATTCTGCTGATTTGTCAAAAAACATCATTGCAACTGCCAGTTGACATATTTCCATATCTAAATGGTGGCTATGCAACTGATAATATTGCTAAAATTACACCATGAAAGAAAGGAGTGTTAGCTAATGAATATGGCAGACAGAATACAATATTTAAGGAAATCAAAAGGAATATCACAAGAGGAACTTGCGGATAAAGTTGGAGTTTCAAGGCAGGCTGTTTCCAAATGGGAAAGTGAACAAAGTACGCCTGACTTAGAAAAAATAATTATAATGAGTGATTTTTTTGGAGTAACAACTGACTATATCCTAAAGGGAATTGAACCAGTAGCAGACAAAGAACAAAAAAATAAAGAGCTTACGAGTAAGGTACTTTATATATCATCAACAGCTTTTGTTGCTATTGGGCTGTTTTGTGCATTTGGTAATTGGTATGCAGAACAAACAATGGAAGCAGTTTGGGGTTCAATGATTATTCAAGCTATAGGGATTGTTGGATATTTTATAGCGAGAATACTATCGGAAGAAAAATCCCCCTTTTATGTAAATTGGCTTAATATAATCGGAGTTGCTTTTATGCCTATTTCTATGATTACAGGATATATTTCAGGATTGGTTTTCAAACTAGAAGGGTGGATTGCACCTTATCCGATAGGAATATTTCATACTTTAGTTTTCGTGTTAGTATTCTTTGTAGTTGTGATTGCAAGCTATATTATTCTAAAGAAACAAACAAAATAGTGATTACCTTTATTTTGCAAAAGCAGTTAGTCTTAGGATTGACTGCTTATTAATAAAAGACACCACTTCAATGTGTCAATGGTGTCTTTTTAGTGCTATTTTATCGTCATATCAAGGCTCGTTTAATCGTGGTATATTCGTGGTAAAATGAGTGTTTTTCTATACTTCGAAAAGCTTGAAAGTGTAATATTTATAGGGATAATCAAAAATCAGATATAAAGTTTGCATCAATTATTAGTATTATTGATGAACGTAAAGAAAAAATAGAAGCACTTGTGCTAACTCACGTTGATTATGATCATATACAAGGAGCGCTAGAGGGCATTTGTAGAATTTCAAATGATATATTGGATAGAACAGTGAAACGAATTTATTTTAATACATACCAAGGTATACATAGGAATCTGAAAGGGACAGGCGAAATTTTGGAAAGCTCTGTTTGCATAGAAGATCAGATTCGTGTAAACCAGAATTATAAAGAATATGGTGTAAAGGATGGAATTAAATTTGGGGAGTTATTATCAGAGAAAGGATTGAAAGATCGTTTGGTTGATTATGTTGTATATGGACAACAAGCTGTTTTACCTAATGGCGCGACAATGCGATTTATTAGTCCTGGAGAAAAAGAATTAATTAAGTTTGCAAATGAATGGGAAAAGTATGAAAGAGAAAACGAGTATGTTCAATATGCAAGTAATCTTGAGATGGTGAAAAAGAATTTAGCTGATTTAATGCAAGAAAAATTGTTGAGTGATTCATCTCCCAATAATGCTTCTTCTATAGCCTTTATTTTTGAATATCATAGTATAAAACTGGCTTTTTTAGGAGATGCAAAACCATCAGTCTGTTTGCAAGGAATTAAAAAAATCAACGACGCAGATCATTTCGAGGTCGATTTATTAAAATTGTCACATCATGGCAGCAGAAGTAACACTTCCGATTCTTTGCTAAAAACAATTAGGACGAATAATTATTTATTGAGTACAAACGGTCATCATAAGAAGGTACCCAGTAAAGTTGTGCTTTCTCATCTGCTGAAAAATGCAGGTAAAAAAGATATTAATCTGTATTGTAATTATGATTGGTATAATACAGAATATCATGAAAGATATTTTACTATTGAGGATCGTAGAGCGTTTATAGATACAAAGAAACTATCTTTGTATCTGTTAGATGACCAAGCTCTAGAGATAAAGGATGGATGTTATATATATGGAGAATACGGAATGTTTTGAGATAATTAATCGTCTGTCGGTAAGAATTGCTAAAGACGAATCGGACCAATTGAAAGGGTCTGGAATCTTGTTTTTAAGACAAGTAGGGGAAATGGCTGTTGTTTTCACCGCTGCACATGTGATAATCGATATATTCAAAGAAGGTGAATCACAGATATGTTTATCGTTAGGTTGCATGGATAGTTTGGGAAATCCTCAAAAAATTAATGTTGAAGCAAAATTAGCTATGAATATTTCGGACTTTGTCCCTGAAGAAGGAAGCATATGTATTCATCCTGATTATATGCAAACAGATCCGTCATCTATTGCTGACATTGCCATGATTCTTATCCCATGGCAAGAGTGGATGAATACAATGGGGTATATGAAAATTAGTCAGGGAATACTTGCAGAGGAATTATATGGTTATGGCTTTCCATTATCTATGGATAAAGAGCGTGAAAAAAAAGGTGCGAATTTCCTAGATGGGAAGCGCGAATTGCAGGGGAGAATCAATGGTATTTCTCAGAATAAAACATATTCTATAGAATATAAATTTAGTGCAATAGGGAGAATGGGTTCTCGTAGTAGTGTAATGGAAGGGTATTCGGGAACCGGTTTATTTTCTTTTAGAAATAATAGCATAAACTTAATATGTATTATTTCAGAAGAATGTGGTGATAATTCCTCAGGAACATTGTTAAGGGCTACTTCTTCTGAAAAGTGCAGAGAATTACTGGAACTTACCAATTTACATTCAGAGTATCCGCGTTCTTTTGAGAGATATAAAGAATTAGCTGGTTTTACATTTCCGAGTAGCAGGAGCAAAGCTAAAAGGTTGTTTTATGACTTTTCAGAAGAACTAATGGAAGATTGTGATTTATTACCCGAAAATTGCGTTGAAAAATGGTACGATGAATTATCTTGTAAAAGTGATCGAAAGAAGTGTGATAAATTTTGGACTGGGAAATTAGAATTAATGGCGATACTTTACGGCTCGGGGTTTGTTTCTGGTGCTAATGTAACTAAGCCAGTGATAAATATGCCAGATCCTTATGAAAATGATCAAGTTGAAGTGGAATATATTTGTACTGAGGATGAAACAGAATCGGTTTTAGGACGCTTAATAGAAGCTGAATACTTTGCAAAGCGAGGAAAACTAAAAAATGGAACATTATTTGTTCTAAATAGTAATAATGGACGTTTTTTTCTATATCCAAGACATGAATGCCGTGCAATTGTGAGAGATATTACTGCATGTGCGGAATGTTCTAATAGGGCACTAAAGAATAAATTAGGACAGTTTTTACCTGAAAATAGCAAAGAGTCGGAAAACTTTGATATTATTGATGGTGCAGCTATACATTGCAATTTGGCTGCTATAAGTGTTGATCGTATGCTGGATTTGATGAGTAGAAATAAAATTGATAAATGCTTGTTACAAGAAAATATGGCGGGGGTACTGAAAGAGTTATGGGAATTATAAATAGTTTAATTAACTGGGAATTACAGACTACATTGATCGATAAGTGGGGATGCAAATGCTGTTACTACACTCGTAAAATGCATGCGGATACCTCTTATCATTCGCATATATTTATTTGCGTGTTTTCTGAACTAAAAGATCTGTACCAAAACTGGAAAGAAATAAACTATTATGTGGCAGTAAAATATCAAACAAAAATAGAATCTATTATTGAAAAAAGTAATTTTTATATTTGTTTCTTTACTTCTAAAGAAATAAATCTTGAAATGAAAAATCAGATTGAGGAGGATTCTTTTTCAGCAAAGAAATATGTGTTTGAACAAAGATGTGACACTGACGAAGAATATAAACAATTGGTTGAAAGCAAAATATTTAAAATTGATATACAAGCTCCAATAAAAACACACCCAAAGCTGAAAAGCCTGACATTAAAGAATTTTCGTAAATATGAAGGGGAGAAAGTTATAGATTTTAAGGATAGAAATAGACGACCGGCGAGTTTTGTCTTAATTTATGCAAAAAATGGAATGGGAAAAACCAGTATATTTGACGGGATTGAATATGCTCTTAAGGGAGAGGTGGGACGTATAGTTGCTCTTGAGGCTAAAGAAAGAGGAAAAAGAAAGGGACCCATCTATCATCATCGAGATCATAGCCATGAAGAGGCGTATGTTGTAATAAATTTAGATAATGGTTTAGTGATAAAAAGAAAAGTTGCTAATCTACAAGAAGATGGGAATGACTGTAGATTTATTTCTGCTAGTCCAGGGAAAGATATTACTGGAGCAAAAAGTCAAAGGAAAATTTGGGACTTACTGATTCTTCCTCATGATAAAATTGATAGTTTTATTTCGGCCCAATCTCCAACTGCTCAGTTTAAAGAATGGACAGATAGTGCGGCACCTCTTAGTAATGAACGAGAAGAGTTTATTGATTTATATGACGTGTATAAAAGAAAAAAACGTGAATTATCAGATCTAGAAGAGGATAAGCAGTTGTTGGAAAAAGAATTATCACAGCTGATGAAAGACAAGCTTTCTGTGCAAAGAATTATAGATATAATATATAAATATAATTCGTTTCCAAATCAAAACAGACCTATATTATTTGATGCTCAAAATGCGGGTACTCTAGAATATGATGAATTAATTAATGAAGCACAGATTTATGAAAGAGAAATAAAAAATATTGAACTAAAAAAACTTTCAGAAAAAATTAGTGCTGCTGAAAATATTCAGCTTATAGGTATAACATATTTTTATCAACAATTGGATGCGATTCAACAGGTTGAATCTTATTTAAGGGAGTGCGAAACAAAACTCAAAAGAAAAAGAGAATTAGGTAGGATTATTCAATCACTCAAAAAACTTCAATCAGAAATTACCGCTGTAAAAGAAAAACTGGAATTGTTGGAACTAATTGATTCATATGGTTACGATAAAGTAGAAAAGCAGCTATATATTTATCTAGAGCTGGATAATCAGGAGAATAGTTTTAATAAAAATCTCAAGGCCATTTCGCACCAGTATGACGAAAATCTGAGTAGGTATCAAAAGGTTAGTGAGCAACTAAATCAAATAGTGGACAGCTTGGATGAAAAGAAAATGCAAGAAATTGATACAAACGCAGAAAAAATGGATTTTGTCAGAAGTCAGCTAAAAGATTTGGAGAACAATCTGGCAAAAATAAAGAAACAAATAGAACAGTATAAAAGAATTCTATTAGAAAGAAGAGAAAAATTTAACCAGATTGAGAACATAGTTCTATCTGAGAATATAGAACAAATCGATATGGGTAGCAAAAATTTTCTTGACGTAGAATTGTTAGCTGGATTTGAACTGAAACAAGATTTATGCAAAATAAAAGAAATTTATGAAAATCAAATTCAAAAAATTGACATATACAGAAAAAAGGCATATAAGGCTAATCAAAGTAAAGAGACTGTTCAGGATATTTGTAATAAAGCAAAACAATATTTACAGTCTCATAAAGAAGAAAAAGATTGCCCGCTATGTCATACAAAGTTTAAAAATTGGGAAGCATTGGTCTCTGCTATTGATAATTATAATTTTGATAATACGGAGAAATTGAATGAAGATTTTTATAATGCTCAAGTGGAAGCAACAAAAATATTAGGTGAATATGAAAGGTTATTGCATATATTTGAAGAAAGGAAAAGTGGGAAGAAAGAAGTAGTAAAACAAGATATATTGAAAATTGAGAATGATTTACGAAACTGTTATTTACTACAAGAGGATTTTAGCAAACAAAAAAACAAATTAGAAGAAGAAATGAGTGATTTGCGTATCTGGTTTGTTCAACACGAAATCAATTTAGATATCTATTCTTTAGCTACAGTAAAAGAATGGGAGAAATTGCAGGAGGAAAAAAGAAAGAATTATATAGAGTTACGAGATAGTTTACAGAGCCAGAAAGAAATATTATCTGATTCGATAAAAACTATAAAAGAAAGCATAAAAAGCGTTATGAAAAGAAAAGAAAGTTTTCTGGAAGATCCACAAATGTTCACCAGTATAATGATTCTTAAAGAAAAACCAGAAAATTATGATTTTTATAAAGAATTAGAAGCTCTTCGCTTACAAGATAAAAATTGTTTACACGAAATAGAAGAATTAGAAAATCAGATTAGAACATACAACGATGTTGCAGCAGAGAATGAGGAAAAACTCCTGGCAGATAAAGATAAACAATCTAAAGAATTAGAACATTTAAAAAAGGTGGTATCTATTAGTGAGTTTTTTAGTGATTTTACCAAAGAAGGAGTAGAACGAGATTTAAAAAAATGGATGCAATCTGCGGATGACTATCTGAAACAAGTAGAATATTTAGTGCAAATTCAAGAAGAAAATAGTGCGAGAAACTATTTCGAGAAGTACAAAAGTGTGACAGAACAAATTGATACGAATAAAGAAATTTACGCATCTACACAAGAAGAAACTAAAGAAGCAGAAGAGGATTTTCAACTTGCAAAGGAAACTTTTGAAAAGAGTCTAAAGGATTATTTTAGTCAGAATATAATGAACGAAATATATCAGAAAATTGATCCGCATGATTTTATGAAAAATGTTGATTATCATTTGTCATTTAATGAAAAAGATGAGCCACAACTTTATATTGTAGTTAATGAACAGATTGGAGATGAGACAGATTCGTATCGTCCAGAATGGTATTTTAGTACAGCTCAATTAAATACTGTAGCGTTTAGCTCATTCTTTGGGAGAGCATTAACAGCAAACAATCTTACTTTTAGAACAATATTTATTGATGATCCTATTAGTCATTTTGATGATATGAATATGTTGGGGTTTTCTGATATGATTCGAAGTATTATAGAAAGTACGGATTGCCAGATAATTATGTCCACACATGATAGAAAAATTTATAATATTCTGAGACGTAAATTGGACGATCAATACTATAGTTCTTGCTTTATTGACTTGGTAGAAAATATTAAATAGAAAAAGCATTGGCATACGGAATCATATCGAAAAGGAAACATTATCTGCACACAGAGGTAGAAGAATAATGGAAACGAAATTGGAGAGAATATCACAGCTATCCAAAGAAAATCCAAACATGGTATTTACATCTATTGGACACCTGATCAATAAAGAAATGTTGAAAAAGTGTCATGAAACGATGCAGAAGGATAAGGCGACAGGAATAGATGGGATAACAAAAGAAGAATACGGGAAACACCTGGAAGAAAATCTGGAGAAACTTGTAGAAAGACTTAAGAATCGTTCCTATAAACCGAAACCTGCCAGAAGGGTCGAAATACCCAAACCAAATGGGAAAACCCGTCCACTGAGTATATATTGTTACGAAGATAAACTAGAGCGTGTTTGAAAATTAAAAATTGCACAAAACATATGTTTTTATGCCCTTTTTCATGATAAAATAAAGAAAAAGGGGTGTTTATTATGTTGCGGCGATATGAATTGACTGATGATGAATGGAATCGTATTGTTGATTTACTCCCTCCTGAAAATACGGGGAAGCAGGGTCGTCCACGCAAAAATAACCGTACTATCCTTAATCCTTAACTTCCTGAAAAAGTAACACTCAAAAAATGGCAGATTGTAAAAAACCTTGAAAAATAGGGATTTTTTGGCAGAAAATCTTGAAAAAACCTTAACTTCCAAAAATGAATTGAATATTCTTGTGCGGTAACACCGCAAGTCCGGCAGACGGGAAACCGTCTGTCCGGGCTAGCGGGAACCGCTTATGCGAGTTTACTCACGTAATGTTTTGTCCAAGCCATAAACCTCTCGCATCGAGATATCATGTTCGGCATCAATGCTTGTAATGTTGATACGATAACTGTCATGAGCAATGCGGTCAATGATTGCATCTGCCAGAGGACTATCATCACCACCCAGTTGGTCGTACCATTCCTCGAACTCATACTGGGAGCAAAAAATCGTTGAAGATTTCTTGCGTCTCCGATGGAGTAGTTCGAAGATATCTCTTTGTTCAGATTCCGTTGGTTTCAATAGAAGCCATTCGTCCAAAATCAGGACAACGGGATTGGCATACTTAGCCATCACCTTTTTGTAGTTGCCATCTGTCCGTGCCACCTCCAGATCAATAAGCAGATCAGGCAGACGGATATATTTGGTATTGTAATACTGCTTACAGGCTTCCATGCCAAAGGCACAGGCCATGTAAGTTTTACCGCAGCCTGTAGCACCGGTAATAAAAAGATTCCGATGTTCAGATATATATTCGCAGGTAGCAAGTCTGCGAATCAGTTCCTTGTTTAGCTTGCGTCCGGAAGTATAGTTGATATCCATGATATTCGCTTCCGGCTGATCGAAACCGGCATTCTTGATCAGTCTTTTGAGACGGTTGTTTTTGCGACTGCTGTATTCGATATCCACCAGCATACCGAATTGATCCTCAAAGGGAACCTCCTTGAATTTTGGGTCATTGAGTTGATTGCGGAATGCATCTGCCATTGTGGTAAGGCGCATTTCTATTAACTTATCCATTGTACTCTGATTGGTCATATGTGTTTACCTCCGATAGTAATCGGCACCTCGTGTGATGCCATGTGCTTTATGTGTGGTCTTGGTATCGATTGCTTCCGATGCCAGCTTTTCTGAACCGGTTACAAGTAGGTTTTTAATACTCTTGTAACTGGGTGATGCTGTATAGGATAATGCCTTTTTACAGGCAGCTTCCAGTAACGCATCTGAGTACTTCTCAGCAAGCTTAAGAAGCCCCATACAGCTTCGGTAGGTTTGTTGTTCCACACTTTTGGAGGTCAATATTGCATTGACTGCAGTGTACGTATTTATGCCAATCCGCTCAGCCCATTTACGGAAGCGGTCACCGTTCCATTCCAGATACTTCTGGCGGTCTGCCGGCATATGTTCAGTAATGGTGCTGTACTGCCCAGGGCGTCCTTTTAGACGACGATGGGAAGCAATGCGGTTATGGTTGTAGAAAATTTCAATCGTGGTGTCTGTTACCCTTATATCAACTTTCTTTTTAATGTATTCGTACGGAACGGAGTATAGCATTCCGTCCACAGATATGTGATAATTGAACTGGACAGTGGCTGCTTTCCAGTCACTCAGTTCAAAACGGGTAGCAGGTAATGGTGACAGCAATGGTTTTTCTTCCCCAAGAAATAAGCTTCGCCGACTACCCTCTTTCTTCTGAAAGAGCCTTTGGTTGAACAGTTCCAGCTTATCTCTGATTGCTAGATTCAATTCGGCAAGGGAGAAGAACTGTTCATTCCGAAGAGCTGCTGTGATCCAAGTAGAAATATTTCCTACTGTCCCCTCAGCATTCGGCTTATCTTTTGGAGCCCTGACACGCGCCGGGATAATAGCGGTGCCGTAGTATTCGGCCATTTCCTGATAAGTTTCATTGACCTGCTGGTCTTTAAAGCCACCATTGTGGACAACCGCTGTTTTACAGTTATCCGGTACGAGAATTCTGGCAACACCACCAAAATATTCATACATATGAACATGGGCATTAATCCATGATTTCTGCTTCATATCCAGAAATGCTTCCACATATGCGTACTGACTATAAGTCATCACGCCGACAAATATATAGGCTTTGGTGATCTCACCGGTATCCGGATCAAGGATTGTTGCAGGATCTCCTGCCCAATCGACCTCAACCTGCTCACCAGGTTTCCGGTTGATATGCATGGTAGCACGTCGTTTCTGCTCATCCTGCTGGATGTGATAGCAGAACTGGGAATACATAAGTGGTTCTTCGCCATTTGCATGACAATCCTCCATGTATTCTGTCCACAAGAGTTTCTTACTGACTCCGTTACGGAGTAATTCTTTATGGACATAATCGTAGTTAGGCATCCGTTTATTGGATCTGACTTGCTTTGTAGAAGGAAAAAACATTTCTGCAAGAACAGCATCGGTATCGCTTTTATCAAGCGGCCAGGAAATATTTAATTCCTTTGCACGCTTCAAAACGCGATTAACCGTTTTCTTGGAGACATTGCAGCTGTCGGCAATGCTCTGCTGACTGAGTCCCAGACTTTTTAGCCTGAGAATCTCTCGATACTTGGTCATGGTCATGACCTCCTTTGAATGAATTTACACCAGCTGGTGCATGATTACATTCTAAAGGATTTATGATAAAGGTTTCCACTACCGGAAGGATGGTTTCCTAAAAAACGGATTTGCGGTTTCCTGTCACCGGACAGCAGGGACACGGGCACCGGATTATTCA
>OGPH01002249.1_pt1 | contig 11531 bp, 10 predicted proteins | sample 1552891 | NCBI WGS metagenome assembly OGPH01 (sample SAMEA2580272, study PRJEB22360) | human gut metagenome | biome: human gut; feature: human-associated habitat; material: faeces | place: Denmark | collected 2008/2010 | reverse complement strand
CAACACACTCTTTAACCTTTACTGCACGGAAATCTGACTTGCTGAATGTATCAAAATCAACAAATTCCTCAAATAAAGGCTCTACCTTTACCTTAGAAAAATCAATCTTTTCAGACTCAGTTTTTACATTTTTTTCAGGTGCTTCAGAAGCTGTATTATTTACATCATTTTTCTTATTTACACCATCTAAGGACTTCATTGTTGGGAATAATAAAACATCTCTGATAGCTGCTGCGTTTGTAAGTAACATACACATTCTATCAATACCAAATCCGATACCGCCTGTAGGTGGCATACCAATTTCAAGTGCGTTCATAAAGTCTTCGTCAGTTGTATTAGCCTCTTCATCACCAAGTGCTAATAATTCTTCCTGAGCCTTAAATCTTTCTCTCTGGTCAATTGGATCGTTAAGCTCTGAATAAGCGTTAGCCATTTCCCAACCATTCATGAAAAATTCAAATCTTTCTACATATTCAGGGTTTTCAGGTTTCTTCTTTGTTAAAGGAGAAATTTCAATTGGATGATCCATAATAAATGTAGGCTGTACTAAGTGTTCTTCAACAAATTCTTCAAAGAACAAGTTTAAGATATCACCCTTCTTGTGGTGTTCTTCAAATTCAACATGATGTTCTTTTGCAAGTTCTCTAGCCTGTTCAACTGTTTCAACTTCATTCCAGTCAACACCGGCATACTTCTTAACTGCATCAACCATTGTAAGTCTTTCAAAAGGCTTGCTTAAATCCATTTCAATGCCATTATATTCAATCTTAGCACTTCCACAAACTTTTTCAGCAAGATGTCTGTAAAGATTTTCTGTTAAATCCATCATGCCATGGTAGTCTGTGTATGCCTGATATAATTCCATAAGTGTAAATTCAGGGTTGTGTCTTGTATCAACACCTTCGTTACGGAATACTCGTCCAATTTCATAAACTCTTTCAAGACCACCAACGATAAGTCTCTTAAGATAAAGTTCCAATGAAATACGAAGCTTAACATCTTCATCTAAAGCATTAAAATGTGTTTCAAATGGACGTGCTGCTGCACCGCCTGCATTGTGTACAAGCATAGGTGTCTCAACTTCCATAAATCCCTGTCCGTCTAAGTATTTTCTGATTTCACTGATAATCTTTGATCTCTTAATAAACGTTTCCTTAACTTCAGGATTCATAATAAGGTCAAGATATCTCTGACGGTATCTAAGGTCTGTATTTGTAAGGCCATGATGCTTTTCAGGAAGAATCTGAAGACTCTTTGAAAGAAGAGTAACTTCTGTAGCGTGAATACTCTTTTCACCTGTCTTTGTTACAAAAGGATATCCCTTAACACCAACGATATCACCGATATCCATCTTCTTGAAATCCTTGTATTCTTCAAAAGGTTCATCACCTAATTCATTTCTTGCAACATAAACCTGAATATTTCCTGTTTTATCCTGAACATTACAGAATGAAGCTTTACCCATTACACGCTTAAGCATAATACGACCTGCAATTGATACAAGCTTTGCAGGATCTTTAACAAGCTTTCCTTCTTCATCATGTTCACATTCAAACTTTTCAAAGTTATCCTTAATCTCTGCAGTATGGTTTGTTACATCATACTTTGTAATCTGGAAAGGATCCTTTCCTCTTTCCTGTAAATCAGCAAGCTTCTCACGACGCACCTTTAAAAGCTGATTAACGTCAACCTGCTGTTCATTCTTATTCTGCTGTGCCATTTTCTTAAACTCCTTAAAGTAGTATAATTTATTTCTTTTTCTTAATATCAAGAACTTTATATTTTGATACTGTATCGCCCATTTCAACCTCTACAATATCTCCAACTTCGTGTCCAATAAGTGCATGACCTAATGGTGATTCGTTAGAAATCTTTCCACTTAAGCTGTTTGTCTGTGTTGAACCAACAATGCTGAACTCAAGGTCTTCATCATATTCGAAATCATGAATGATGATATGACATCCAACGTTAATCTTTGTATCATCAATATCAGATTCAGCTACAACTTCAACATTTTTAAGAATCTTTTCAATATCTTCGATTCTTGCTTCAATGTCTCTCTGTTCATCTTTAGCTGCATCGTATTCAGCGTTTTCTGATAAGTCCCCCTGCTCTCTGGCTTCCTTAATCTTCTGTGCTACTTCTTTACGTTTATTTACCTTTAAATCTTCTAATTCTGCTTCTAATTCCTGAAGACCTGCATATGTCAATATATTCTTCTTTGCATCTGCCATGTTTACTTCCTCCATCTACATGTTCGTTCATAGTTTTACACTTTATAATAGCCCAACCACCATTTATTGTCAATGTTAAAGCCCCGAAAAAGTGTACAAAAAGCCTATAAAACCTTATAATTTTGATTTAATTAGCTCCTCTAGAGACTGCCAGTCCACAATCTCATTGCATCTGCGTCTAAGCTCTGCAGAATGTGGCAAGCCCTGTGTATACCAGGCTATGTGTTTTCGCATTTCCCTAACTGCTGTATATTCACCTTTGTAATCAATAAGCATTCTTGCGTGTTTCAAAACCATATGGCGTACTTCTGTTGAAGACGGTTCATCCACAATAATTCCATTTTCAAGATACTCTTTTATCTGTTTAAAAATCCATGGATTTCCTCTTGCGGCTCTTCCAACCATTAACCCGTCACATCCGGTATATTCCTTCATTGCCTTTGCATCTTTTGCAGAAAAAATATCACCGTTACCAATTACAGGAATTTTCACAGCCTCTTTTACCTCTTTAATCACGTCCCAGTCTGCTTTTCCGCTGTAATACTGCTCCCTTGTTCTTCCGTGAACGGCAATTGCTGATACGCCGCAGCTTTCCGCAATTCTTGCAATCTCAGGTGCCTGAATTTCACCGTCTTTAAAGCCCTTTCTAACCTTTATTGTAACAGGCTTCTTTATTGCCTTAACCATTTTTGTAAGAATCTCTTCCACAAGTTTAGGCTGCGTAAGCAAATAAGAACCTTCATGATTGTTAACAATCTTAGGCACCGGGCACCCCATATTAATATCAATAAAATCACAAGGACCTTCTGCTACCTTTGCACTGATTTCCGCCATAATGTCAGGATCAGAGCCAAAAAGCTGAACAGCTATTGGATGCTCAGCCTTATCAATATTTAATAATATGTTTGTATTTTTATTTTTATACAAAATAGCTTTGGCACTTACCATTTCCGTGTAAAGCATGCCACATCCCTGCTCTTTGCAAAGCAGACGAAATGGCAGGTCCGTTACACCTGCCATTGGTCCCAATGCCAAACTATTTTCAATTTCAACATTGCCTATTTTCATAATTAATCTCCAAGCTTATTTATTATTCTTGTTCTTCTCGTAAATAATTCTCATTCCCTGAAGAGTTAATTCCTTGTCATATATGTCTATTTTGTCTGTATTCTGCCATATTATTCTTCCAAGACCACCTGTGGCAACAACCTTAACATCTGTAAGACCGCTTTCCTCTTTCATCTTTTCAATAATATATTCTGTCTGACCGATGTATCCATAAACAATACCTGCCTGCATGCATGAAATTGTATCCTTAGCTAAAATGGTTTCAGGCTTTTTGATTTCAATTTCAGGGAGCTTAGCTGTTTCATTCCACAAAGCCTTTGTACAAATCTTTATTCCCGGCGAAATAACTCCTGCTTCAAAAGTACCGTCAGCTCCAACCAAATCATAAGTTGTAGCTGTGCCAAAATCTATTACAATACAAGGTCCGCCATATAATTCATATGCTGCCACAACATCCACAAGACGGTCTGAACCAAGTTCCCTCGGATCAGTTCTCTTAACTCTTATTCCTGTCTTTGTCCCCGGACCTACAATTATAGGCTTTATTCCAAAATACTTAATAATACCATTATTTAAGGAATACATAACTTTAGGAACTACCGATGAAATAATAACATTCTCAATCTCGTTAATATTAATATTCTTTCTCGCTATTAATTCGGCTATTGTTGAACCATATTCATCAGATGTTTTCACCATCTGGGTATTCATTCTAAATGTGGCAAATACCTTATCCTCCTTAAATAGTCCAAGTGTTATATTAGTATTTCCAACATCAACAGTAAGTAACATTATATTTCTTCTCCCAATACAAAAACTTTATAGTACATTTCTAAAGATTCCAGTAAATCTCTTTTTTCCATTTGCATCTGTCTTATCTTTAGTCCACAGCCAATATCATCATATAACAAATCCCCTTCATCAGCTTCTGTTATAATCTGAAGATTGCCTTCCTCATCATATTCTAGAACAAGTATTCCTCCAACTTCCTCCGTAAAAAGAACACACATAATCTGCAATTCCTGTTTAATCTGTTCTGGCAGGTTGGAAAACTGCTCATTTAAATAATATTTTTTGTCGTATGCGTTAGCACCACACAATACCATTTTCTCGTTAAACATATTTCTTCCTTATTAGTAAAAATTAAATTAAGTCTTAATCCTTAATAACTTCAGCCAAAGCCTTTACTGAACCGGCAATTCCCTGAATTTCAGATGGGATAATAATCTTTGTAGCCTGACCGTCTGCTGCTGCTGCAAAAGCTTCAAGACTCTTAAGTGTAAGAACTGCCTCATCAGCTCCTGCTTCCTTAATGGCTTTGATACCGTCTGCTGTAGCTTTCTGGACACTAAGAATAGCCTGTGCCTCACCTTCAGCTTCAAGGATTCTCTTCTTCTTTTCTGCGTCGGCCTTAAGAACTGCTGCCTGATTGTCAGCTTCAGCATTAAGAATAGCTGCTTCTTTCTTACCTTCTGCAATAAGAACTGCTGATTTTTTCTCACCTTCAGCTCTAAGAATCTGTTCACGCTTTTCACGTTCAGCTCTCATCTGTTTCTCCATTGCTTCCTGAATATCTCTTGGTGGAATAATGTTCTTAAGTTCAACTCTGTTAACCTTAATTCCCCAAGGATCCGTTGCAACGTCTAATTCTGTACGCATCTTAGCATTGATTGTCTCTCTTGAAGTAAGAGTTTCATCAAGTTCAAGATCACCTACAATATTTCTAAGTGTTGTAGCCGTTAAAGACTTAATAGCCACAATTGGATTTTCAACACCATAAGCATAAAGCTTTGGATCTGTAATCTGATAGAAAATAATTGTATCTATCTGCATTGTAACATTATCTCTTGTAATAACAGGCTGTGGTTCAAAGTCTGCAACCTGTTCCTTCAAATTAACTTTTCTTGATACTCTATCCAAAAATGGAATTTTGAAATGAAGTCCCACTGACCATGTTTCTTTGTAAACACCTAATCTTTCAATAACAAATGAATGCGCCTGTGGCACAATCTTTACGCATGTTGAAACCAATACAATGGCTAACACAATTAAAATAATAAAAAATATCATATTCTACCTCCTGGTCTACTCGGCCTTTCTGACCATAGCTTTTACCCCTTCTACGGACACAACTGTAACTAATGAATCTTTCGGAATAATATCTCCATCTACACTTCTGGCTGTCCACTCCATACCGTCTACCTTAATCATTCCCTTTGCGTTAATGTTGTCAATTTCTGCAATAACTATTCCCTGTTTACCTGCCATTGATTCAACATTAGTCTTTTCAGCTTTGTTGTTTACATACTTAATGGCAAATGGTCTTATAAATATTAATACCACCATGGTAACTACCAGAAAAACAACTGCCTGAACAATCCAGTTTGCTCCAAGCAATGCTGCCACACATCCGGCTAAAGCTCCAATGGCAAACCATATACAGGTAAGGCCAAGTGATACCAACTCAAGTGCTGCAAAAACAACAAACACTACAAGCCAAGCAATATAGCTCATACTCATCTTCCTTTCATTTCATTTTATGCAATTTTATCATCTAAACGCAAAAAAATAAACCCTAAGTATATTTTATTTTATACATTATACTCAAGATTTATTATCCTACATAAATATTAATCTGCTGATTCGGCAAACTCTGCTTTGATATAACCATCATTACCCTGATAGTTGACTAAAACCCAGTCCCCTTCTTTTCCAAGAACGTAGAACTCATCGCCTGTTGATGCCATTCCAAGCACTGAACTGTCTGCTGAAGCTTCCTCTCTTACATACAACGTATCTGCCGTAATCTTAATTCTTCCGCCTAATTCAAGGTTATTTTCCCTTGTTGTAGTGGTTTCAGGCTCTGTTGTTGTCTCAGCTTCGGCTGTTGTACTCTCAACTGCCTCTTCTGTTGTAACTACCTTCTTCTTTGATTTCTTGGTTGTTTCCTCAGCCTTAGCTGCAACCTTGTCTGTATTGCTATTGTTAACTCTGATTGACTCTGTTGATGCCATCTGAGCTGTATCTACATATTCAATCTTATTATTTCTGCTAACTGCTGCAGCTATTGTAATAATTGCTGCCATAACAAAAATACCGGCGTACATAAGATTATTAACATTTCTGTATAATCTTCTCTTTCTGTTTCTCTCTATTCTCTTTTTTCTCTCTAATCTATTGCTATCCATTAATGGTTCCTTCTCTGATTTTTCGAATTTTCCTGTCAAATTTCGTCATCGTCTTTAAAAATTGTAACAAATATTACAGTCTATGTCAATTTTTTGTCATATATTTTATACCTAAAATGCTTAATTTTTTTCAGCTGATTTTTTCTTTTATTGTTAGATTTTAACATTTAACTTTTTTAATTAAATTTTTATTAACCAATTCCTTATTAAAAGCATATATTAGTTAATACATCTTGTAATATTTTCATAAACTTTTTCCCAAAGATTGCATATTTTTCACAAAAGTTGTATTATTGTGAGGTATGCATTTATTATTTTGGTTGATAAATTTCTTAACTTGACATTACGGACTTAGTATCGACCTACCATTATAATTAACAAATATATAAGTTAATTGTAAATTCGGGATCTGTATTAAATATGGAAGATATGGAAATTAGTTTTCCCGAAAGTTTGTTAAGGAGGAATTTTGTTATGGCAAACACAAAGAAAAAAACAACACCTGTTGCTGCTAAGAAAGACAATACAGTAGAGATTCCTGTAGTAGCAGCAATGACTAAAGCTGAACCTAAGAAAGAAGCTAAGGTTGAAGCTAAGAAAGAAGCTGAAGTAAAAAAAGCTGAACCTAAAAAAGTTGAAAAGGCTGTAGAAGTTAAGACTGTAGCTAAGAAAGAAGATAAGGCACCTGCTAAGGCTGCTACAAAAGCTGCTGAAAAGAAACCGGCTGCCAAGAAAGCTACAACTACTAAGAAAGCAGCTACAACTGCTAAAAAGGCACCTGCTAAGGCTGCTAAAGTTGAAAACAACATTTATGTTCAGTTCTCAGGTATGGAATTTGATACTGCTGCAATCGAAAAGGCTGTAAAGGCTGATTACACAGCAAAGAATGGTAAGAAGGATATGAAGTCAGTTTCTATCTACATTAAGCCTGAAGACATGAAAGCTTATTACGTAATCGACGGAATTATTGGTGACGTAGCTTTATAATTCCTACATATACTAAAGATATCAAGAGAGTCGCATTTGTGCGGCTCTTTTTTTTCACTAATTCATACACCACTTGTAGTAACGCATAAAATGATAAAATCAACGTGTTTGAAGGTGTTTTTTCTCTGCCGACACAATATAAATCAAATAAAAAGAGAGCACAACTTGTATGCTCCCTTCGATGTTCTTTAGATATGTTTCTATTATTCGCCGTCTACGCTTACTACGAAATCGTTTAATTTCTTTGCAAGTGCATCTGCATCCAGTCCGTGTACAATACATGCTTCTTCCAATGTTTCTCCCTGTGATGCAGGGCATCCTACGCAGTGCATTCCTTCATTTAAGAGGATTGGAATACAGCCCATGTTTACGTTTATGATATCTTTGATTATCATGTCTTTTGTTATCTTTGCCATGTTTTTTACTTCCTTATTTTAATTTTGTTCTGATTTTTGCCTTTCTATAATTATTTTTCAATAATTATGTTTTTTAGCATTTTTCAGGTTCCGGATAGTCTACTCCAAATGTTTCTACTGTTACTTTTTTCATTACCTGTGGTTCTAATGGTTTGTCCATTCTGTCTGTTGCCACGTCTGCAATTTTGTTTACTACCTCTATTCCTTCGATTACCTTGCCAAATGCAGCATACTGACCATCAAGGTGAGGTGATGTCTGGTGCATTATGAAAAACTGTGAGCCGGCTGAATTTGGCATCATTGTACGCGCCATTGAAAGTACGCCCGGTTCATGCTTTAAGTCGTTCTTGAAGCCGTTCTGTGTAAATTCGCCCTTAATTGAGTATCCCGGTCCGCCAATACCTGTTCCTTCAGGATCTCCACCCTGAATCATAAAGCCTCTGATTACTCTGTGGAAAATAATTCCATCATAGTATCCTCTGTTTACAAGGCTGATAAAGTTGTTAACTGTGTTAGGCGCAACTTCAGGATAAAGTTCAGCTTTCATAACATCTCCGTTGTTCATTTCAATTGTTACTATTGGATTTTTTTCTGCCATTTTAATATCTCCTTTAACTTTTACATTTTGTTCATATTTCTTTTACACGTAAAACACTCTTTTTTCACGTTTTAAAATTATAATACAAACATAAACAAAAGAAATTAATCATTTGTTTATGTTTTTTCATAATTTTTTTGAATCGGATTTAATCCGATTCCCTCCCTTTTTTATTATTAGAATATATTTGCGGAAAGGATGCGTGCGTTGCATCCTTTTTGCACGGAAAGAGTTTCACGAAACGTGAAGCTCTTTTTTCATTTTTATCCATAAATCTGTCTGCAAATAATGTATGCCATATAGAATGCATAAATTATTACAAGAAAGATTCCTTCTTTCTTCTTAATTGTTCTCTGTGTTGATGCAACAATAAACACGATAATTGTGGCAGCCAATGAAACTATTATGTCCACGAAGTTCATTGCCGTAACTCCAACTGATGAAATTGCCGCTGATAGTCCAAGTACTAAAAGAATGTTTGAAATGTTTGAACCTACAACATTTCCTATTGCAAGGTCTGCCTCTCCCTTGGAAGCTGCAACTGCTGATGTTACAAGTTCAGGAAGTGATGTTCCCATTGCTACAATTGTAAGTCCTACCAATGTTTCAGACATTCCTGCTGCAAGAGCCAGACTCTTTGCGCTGTCTACAACAACCTGTCCTCCTACCGCTATGGCAATTGCACCACCAACTATGAAAATTGCACTTTTTCTTTTTGAAAGCATTATAACTTCATCGGTACCATCTTCTTCTGTTCTTTCTTTTAAAGCATAACTTACAGTCCAGGCTATAAATCCTACGAAAAGTACAAGCAATAATATACCATCAATTCTGTTAACATTTCCTACCATTGTTGATCCATTTTCAAATAGGAAAATGTTGTTTTTCTTAATTATTCCTCCAAACCATAAAATATCTCCTGCCAAAAATATTAACAGTACTGATATTATAAGCAAAAGTGGCATTTCTCTTTTTAGTATGGATTTTTTTACTAACATATCTTTAAATAATGCAGTAATACCAATTACCATCAAAAGATTAAATATGTTAGAACCTACCACGTTTCCAAGTGCTATGGCATTAGAATGTTTAACTGCTGCAAATGTACTTACTGCAAGTTCCGGCAGGGAAGTTCCAACTGCCACAATTGTAAGTCCGATTACTATTGATGGTACTCTAAGTCTCTTCGCCACTGCACAACTTCCGTCTACAAAATAGTCTGCTCCTTTTATAAGAAGCACAAATCCTACTAATAATAAAATAATATCTAATATTGTTTTCATTTATTCACCTTTTCTTTTTAATCGCATAGATATTATTTTATACAATTATTGGCATTTATGCAACAGATATAGCTCATTATTTCACCTTTATCAATCACAGGTGAAATAAGATTTTTTAACATTATAGCACAAAAAATAGGAATACCGTCTTTACTCAAAAACAGTATCCCTACTTTATTTGTATTGCTTTAACAAAATTATTCTATTGTTATTGCCTTTTATTTATCGATTTCATATACTAAATCACCGTATGTAGGCATTGGCCATACTTCCTTAGGCATAATTACTTCAAGCTCATCTACAGGCTTTCTTAAAGCTGCCATAGCTGCCATTACGTCGTCCTTGTATGATATTGCAATTGCCTTACTGTCATCCTTAGCTTTTGCTTCTTCTACAATTTCAGCAAGTGCTGTTGTAGCTTTCTTTGTTTCAGCTAACTTAGCCGAGATTTCTCCTAATAATCCAGCCTGAACTGATGCGTCAGCTCCTGCTTCCTTAACAGCGATAACTGTATCAGCAAGATCCTTTGTATATTTTGTAACTGCCGGCATAATGATTCTGTTTGACATTTCAACCATTGTTAATGCTTCAATGTTACGTACGCCTGCATACTGTTCAAAAAGAATTTCTTTTCTTGCTTCCAATTCAGCCTTTGATAAAATGTTGAATTTCTCGTACATTGCAACTGTTGTATCGTCTACTAATGCAGGGATTGCATCAACGATTGATCTGCAGTTAGGAAGTCCTCTCTTTTCAGCTTCAATTGGCCATTCATCTGAATATCCGTTACCGTTAAATACGATTCTTGCATGTTCTTTCATTAACTTAGCTGTATATTCTTCAACTGCCTTATCGAAATCTGCTGCTCCTTCAAGGGCATCGCAAGCTTCGCTAAATGCTTCTGCCATCATTGCGTTAAGCACTGTATTTGTATCACCAATTGAGTTAGATGAAGCAACCATTCTAAATTCAAATCTGTTACCTGTGAATGCAAAAGGTGATGTTCTATTTCTATCTGTAGGATCTTTTTCAAGTACAGGAAGTTTCTTAATACCAAATTCAAGTGTTCCTGATGAAAGACTTGAAGTAGCCTTACCGTTCTTAAGAATCTGCTCTACAATATCTCCAACCTGATCACCAAGATACATTGAAATAATTGCTGGAGGTGCTTCGTTAGCTCCTAATCTGTGATCGTTACCTGTATTTGATGCTGCAAGTCTTAATAATACTGCATGTCTGTCAACTGCTGCCATTGTGCAGGCAAGTACTAACTGGAATAATTTATTTTCTTCAGGTTTCTTACCTGGCTTAAACAAGTTAATTCCGTCATCAGTTGTAAGTGACCAGTTATTATGTTTACCTGAACCATTGATTCCATCAAATGGTTTTTCATGTAATAAACATACAAGACCATGCTTTGTAGCTGTTTTCTTTAATACGTCCATTACTAAAAGGTTATTGTCTAATGCTACATTTGAAATTGAAAAAATTGGTGCAATTTCATGCTGAGCAGGTGCAACCTCGTTATGTTCTGTTTTTGCTGTAATACCTAATTTCCATAACTGAATGTTAATATCTTCCATAAAAGCTTTTACTCTAGGCTTAATTGCTCCAAAGTAATGGTCGTCCATTTCCTGTCCCTTAGGAGGCATTGCTCCGAAAAGTGTACGTCCTGAATACATAAGGTCAGGTCTCTTTAAATATTTTTCTCTGTCTACTAAGAAGTATTCCTGTTCAGGTCCTACATAAGAGAAAAT
>OGPH01002248.1_pt1 | contig 11533 bp, 9 predicted proteins | sample 1552891 | NCBI WGS metagenome assembly OGPH01 (sample SAMEA2580272, study PRJEB22360) | human gut metagenome | biome: human gut; feature: human-associated habitat; material: faeces | place: Denmark | collected 2008/2010 | reverse complement strand
CCGCAGGCCGCCGCCATGTCAATGAGCGGAATTTCCTCTTCCGTGGTGGGGTTGCCCCAGAGACAGTTCATATAATCATTGAAAATCACCGGCAGCTTCCGGTTGTCCTCATTTTCCCGGCGGATGTGCCTGCGGTATGCGGTCAGGGCGCGCACCGCTTCATCCGCTCTTCCGCAGCCGTATGCCACGGCCGCCGGCACGCTCACAAAGGTTTCGCCCGGCTTTAATTCCTTATACCAGTGGGCATACTGCTCTGTTGGCCCCGCCGTCTTCAGATACAGCTGACCCGCATGCTCGCCGATCTCCCAGTGCCAGGAGCCGTTGTGCTCGATCTGCCAGGCCAGGAATTTTCCCGTTTCTTCGTCCTCCAGAATACCCAGAGGCAGATACTGCTTCGTGGACCAGGCGCCCGTATTGGTCACGGAAATGAACCTGGTGCTGTTGTACCGGCCCGGCTTCTGGGAGGCCGAAAGCCCCAGCTCCGAAAAGCGGTAAGCGTGCCACTGCAGTTCCTTCTGCCAGCCGTTATGTACCAGGTGAAGACGGAAGCGCTCCTCATAGGGCAGATTTCCGTCCCGTTCCAGCCCGTGCAGGGAAAAGGACGTGACCGCCTCAAGTCCCTGGGGCAGCGTTCCCCGATTCTCCACCTCCGTGTGGCAGGAAATCACGTTCAGCTCCGCATAAAACCGGTAATGCAGCCGCGCGGCCATTCCGGTGTCCTCATCCTTCAGGAAAAAGACGTATTCCGCTCCATCCTCCGTCTGCCGTCTTTCATGCCGCTCATACTGCAGCTTCACCGCAAGGGATGTGTGGATGAGCTGGTTCCCCATCCGGTCCTCCGGACAGTTTTCTCCCGTGATCATCGCCTCCAGAGGCGCATATTCCCGGAAAGCATCCTCGTTTCCGGCTTCCGCCCCGTCCTTCTGTTCAAAAGCTGCCTCCTGCATTTCAGACGCCTGCTGCCGTTTCTTTCCTTCCGTTACCGCAAGCAGCACCAGTCTGTTTTCCTGTGTCACGCCGAAGCGAAGGCCGATGCGGTCTTCTTCTATGTTGATTATGTGCATGCTAATTCTCCTTTTGCCAATACATTACGCCCGCACAGAATGAAAATCTGCGAAAATGCATCTGGGGAAATCCGTTTCCGGAAAGCCGGGAGGCGATCTCTTCCGCCACCGGATAGTTTTCCTCTTCGTCCCAGTCCCTGTCGGCTGCCTCTCTGCACGCTTCCAGCTCCTGCCTTGTGGCAAAGGCCACATCCCCGATGTAAAGCCTTCCGCCCGCTTCCAGATGAGAAAGCATCTGTTCAATCAGGCCGATTTTCTGTTCCTCATCCAGATGATGGATCGCATAAGTACAGACAATCACGTCAAAACGCTCACCCGCCAGCTTCTCCGGAAGCCCCTGGGAAAAGTCATGGCAGATCAGCCTGGCTTCCGGCATTTTCCGGGCAGCCTCCTCCAGCATTTTTTCTGAAAAGTCAATGCCACAGACTGGAATCCCCCTGTCATACAGTTCTCCGGCAAGCTTTCCGGTTCCGATCCCTACGTCCAGATAGCTCCCGCAGCTCCTGCTGCCCTCTGCGGTAATCTCCTGCCGCAGCCAGCTCATCAATGCGTCATATCCGGCAAAGGGATAGCCGGACGCCTCATCCGTTTCCCGCACGCTTCTGTCATATTCTTCCGCCCAGGCGTCAAATCCCTCTTTTTCCAGCATTCCTGCTTCCTCCGGTTTCCAACTATATACTTTCCATATATACTCTCAGTAAATGCGTTCCGTTTTAATCCGGTCCGTCCGCTTCTAACCAACAATTCTGCGCGCCACATCCGGCCTGTTGGTGATCACTGCGTCGATTCCCGCTTCCACAAGCCTGCGGATGTCCTCTTCTTCGTCCACGGTCCAGACATGCAGCAGCAGGCCGCGTTTTCTGCATTCCTCCAGAAAATCCGGATACTGCAGGTTATAAAGCGCCGGATGGAGGGCGTCGGCCCCCAGCTTCGCCGCATAATGGGGCACATTCTGAAAACCGTCCGAATAAAGGAGTCCCACCCTCGCCCCCGGGTTCAGCTCCTTCATCTTCATGGCGCTGTAGTGGTTGAAGGAGGAGTAGATGATCTTTCCTTCCATCCCCATTTCCAGTTCAAGGCGGTACAGCCGTTCCTCAATTTCCGGATAAAAAATGATCCCGGTCTTAATCTCCACATTGATTTCCAGCCCGGCGGGCTTCAGAAGCTCATAGACCTCCGCCAGAGTGGGGATTGTGGCATCCGCATATTCCGGATGGGTCCGGTTGAATTTCATTTTCTTCAGCTCGGAAAGGGTATGGTCCATCACCCTTCCATGTCCGTCGCTGGTCCGGTCGATGGTTTCATCGTGAATCACCACCAGCTTTCCGTCCTTTGTCATCTGCACATCCAGTTCCACGCCGTCCGCCTTCTGATCGACGGCAAGCTGAAATGCCTCCAGCGTATTTTCCGGCGCGTAAGCGCTGGCGCCCCTGTGCGCCCATACTTTTGTTTTCATCGGTTTCCTGCCCTTCTGCCGCCGTAGGCGGCATTTTAATTTCATCATGCCATGCGGAAAGCTCAGACCGGCTTCACCGCCTTCGTCGCCCAGAACGTGGGCACGCCGTATTCCTCCAGCTTTCCGTAACCGTTCGTATCCTGATATACATCCTTCAAAACGAAGCCTGCGGCGAGCTGGCCCCCGATCTGCTCCTCAATGGTATGAGAAAACTGGATCCCCCAGTTATTCTTCACCGACTCCTCATAGAGGGCTTCGTCCTTCAGCGGATTATAGGGGAGCCGGTAGCGGATCGCGGTTTCCTCTTCCTCTCCAAAGAGATAATTAAAGCCGTTGTCCAGCCCCGCCAGCAGAATTCCGCCCTTTTTCAACACCCGGAAGCACTCCTTCCAGATGGGAAGCACATCCTCCACGTAACAGTTGGAAACCGGGTGAAAGATCAGGTCAAAGCTTTCCGCCTCAAATGGCAGCGGCTTCGTCATATCCGCCCGGATCAGATCGATGGTATACCCCTCCCGATCTGCCACCAGTTTTTCCATGCGAAGCTGCTCTTCGGAATAATCCAGGACCGTACACTTTGCCCCCGCCGCTGTGAAAATGGGCATCTGCTGGCCGCCGCCGGAGGCGAGGCCGAGCACCCTGGCTCCTTTCATCTCACAGAACCAGTCCCCCGGGACAGATTTGGTAGGCGTCAGATACACCTTCCAGTCTCCCTGAGCCGCCTTCACCCAGGTATCATGATCGATGGGTTTTCCCCATTCCCAGCCGTTTTTCACCCAAGCGTCAATCGTTTCTGAGTTGATCTGTGTGTAATCCCTGTTCATCTTTTCCTCCATGCCTATGACGCATACATGGGATTCGCTTCCCGTACCATTCCTCCATACTCCTTTTTCAGTTCCGAAAAAGCTTCCGCAACCTCCGGCGGGATATCCACATGGGCAATGAAATTTTTTCCGGCAGGCCCATACCCATCCGGCGTATCGGATAAGCGTGGAATCTCTCCCATCAGCAGAGTAATGTATCTGTCCATATCCCACATTCCCCAGATCTCTTTTTCATATTCCGGCTCTCCGTTTCTGACAGTCACCTCCGCCTGATAGGCCGCGAAATTGATGATCAGCGCATCCGCATTCTGTTTTCTCAGCCCGGCATCCATCCTGCGCTGCATGGTCGCATCCTGGATCAGAATAATGGAATGGAAGGATATCCCGTTTTCCGCGAGCAGTTCCAGAAAATAGGTAATGTTATTTCCGCAGTTTGTGGATCTGCATTCCAGAAGATCGGCATGTAGCCCGTAACGATATTCCAGATAGGCTTCAAATATTTCCGCCTCCGGCAGTCCTTCCGTCATGATCTCAGGAAACTCCGCATGCATTTTTCTGCGAAGCGTTTCCGTCGTATGCCCGGCTCCGCCCACGATAACATACTTTTGGGCCACGTTCTGTTTCATTGCGTCCGCAAGCACATCTCCTCCGCACAGAATGCTGCCGCCGAAAAGCACCAGGACATCGGCCTGTCTGATCTGATACTTTCGATACAGCTGATCCGGTGTCAGTTCCGGCACATCCCTTTTCCCGCAGAATCTGCCCAGCCGGTTGATCCATTCCGCTGTCTGTTCCTTCATTGGCTCTCTCCCGTCTTGTTTCTTCACATCGTCTCCAGAATATTGTACCAGACCTCCGGCAATGCGGCTAGTCCAGAACAAACAGATTCCCATTCTTCAGACAGTATGCAGCAACCTTTCCTCCCGGCAGATGCAGTTTGAACCGGACATCTACCTTTCTGTCCCAGCCAGGCAGGACTTCGAAGCCGTCGCCTTTCACCTGCACCAGCATTTCCTGCAGTCCGATCATCGCGCTTCCGCCCCAGTTATGATCCGGCGTCCAGTCATGCCCCGGTCCCCAGAAAGCCGGAAAGCGCCTTTCGGAATCTCCCATTTTCCATTTCAGAATGTGCATGGCCTCCTCTGCCAGATTCAATCTTGCCGCAAAAATCCCATTCTGATGCCAGCTGACCAGAAGTCTCTGATCTTCGTTAAGGGACGGGCTCCAGTAGGTATTTCTTCCTCTTTCCTTTTCCTCTTCCGCAAGCCCCCTGCAGCTGTAAGGAAATATGCGATACAGCTGAGGGATTTCACAATTAAAGGGGATCGGGTTATATTTTTCCGCGGGAAGGAAAACCGGTTTCCCATTTTCCTCTCCCTCCGGCAGATTCGGACAGATTCTTCTCCATTCCCGATATTCTGCCGCGTCCTGCCCTCTGTTCTCCAGGTAGCGGATCAGCTGATCCAGAAGCTCCCGCAGTCCCGCGACAGCATCCATCGGATTCGAAGCTCCATACCGATTGCCGTCTGCGCTGTAAGGATCTTCCCCCTTATAGGTCTCCAGAGCCGTAGAAGGGAAAATCCTCAGCCTGCCCTTCCCGTCACGCCCATAATGGGAAAAATAGAACCGGATTACCTGATCGATAAAGTCCAGATATTCCGCAATATCCCTGCCGGAATATTCCGCATATTCCAGCATCATCAGAGCAAATTCCAGGGCCGTGGAATAATGCATCCTTACCCACGGATTGTCATCCTCCCCTTCCGGGATCTCCTTTCTCCTGTTCCATTTATATTCCGCGCAGATGGAGGTTCCAAAGCAGCTGATCTGTTCCGGAAAACAGGCTCCGTCCTCTCCCCAGTAACCCAAAGCCCGCATCTTTCCGGCTTCAAGAAGATGATTGTAAAAGTCAAACTGGGGCTTCATCGCGTCAAAATCCCCGCTTTTCAGCATCGGCCAATAGACAAGCCTCTGGTTCTGCGCCGTAAATTCCGTTCCTGACCAGTTCCGGTAGTCCGGGGTAAAGCGTTCATAAAACGTGAAAAGCCCTCCGTTGAATTTGGTCGGCCATTTCCCATAGTAGTTGCATCCCAGCATATACCGGAACAGCTGATAATTTCTCCCGATTTTCCAATATTCCGAACCGGGATGATCTTCGTCAATGTAAATGTAGCTTCTGTCGAAATAATCCTCCCACCATTTCTGATTTTCTTCCAGACTGATGCCGGCAGAAGCGTTTTCTGTGACCCGGCTTTTCCAGTCTTCTTCCGAAGCAAACTGCCCGGTCAGCAGGGATACGACAATCTCGGTGTCTTTCAGGCCGGCAGTCTCATAATGATATTCCATCTGATCCGTATGCTCGAAGCAGCCTTCTTTTTTCCCCTGGTAAACCAGAGAAGGGCAGCTGAGCAGACCTCCCGTCAGCCTGTCTTTCAGCCAGTTGGGGAAGGCATCTTTTACCGCATCCAGATGCTGCTGCCGGATCGCCCGGTCATATACGAGCCTGTCGTTCCGATTTTTATGAAAGAAAAAGAGCCTGTTTTCCTCCGCCTGAATCTGATCCGGCCACGTTATCACCGGATCGGGGAATGGTTCTTCTCCCTGTACGGCAAAATTCCTGCACTGTCCCCGCTCCTCAGCCACCACCTCCCGCTCCCGATAACGCCAGCAGTCAAATATCACCTGAAGCTTCTCCTCTCTGTCCGAGGAAAAATGAATGTGGAGATTGGAATTGGTCACATCCTGCCACAACAGAAACTTCATCCGGTTTTCTTCATCCCCTGCCAAAATGCAGATCTGCCCCTTTTCCAGTTCCAGCTCCTGCCTGAAATTTAAGGACATCCGTTCCCGGTTCGCCGGATGAATTCTTAAACGCCCCAGCTTCAGCATGGTTCCATTTTCATCAAAGGCTCCGCTCTGAGCCAGATAAATGCAGAGCTCGTCATCCTGAACCCAGACGTTGCATCCCGCGTCATGTCCTCCAAGCGGCATGCTTTCGGATGAATCTCTGCTCTGTGTATGCCATATTACATGGTAGTCCTTCATACATTCTTCTCCATTTCGCCGTCTCATTTCCCGTAATGCTTTACTTCCCCAACCAGTTTTTCTGCGACAATTGCCGAGCATTCCCTGAAAGCAAATTGTCTGCTCCTGGTTTTCTGAAACTATTATATCTGACTGTTAAGTACATGACCAGCCACGGCAGACACAAAATTTTACCGTCCGCTCCTGAATGGAGGGCTTGTGTAAGGTCACTTTACCCATAATTTATAAGGTCAGATACCCCATAATGGAATTGGTTAAAGATTGAATTTCAAATTCAAAATGTTGTGGATATTCCTTCCCGGATATCCGGTTCACATGATAGGCTACTTCTACCATTCATAGAAAAGAGCGGCCATCCGCCGGCAGCCGTCTATGGGAAAGGCATCGTTATGACCCGATTAAAAGAACTGAGAAAAGAAAAAGGCTATACCCAGATCAAAATGCAGCATCTGACCGGCATTGATCAGAGCGATTATTCCAAAATCGAAAACGGCAAGCGCTATCTCACCTTCGAACAGTGCAGACGGATCGCCATCGCTCTGGATACCAGCATGGACTATCTGGCAGGGCTGACGGATGAGAAGAATCCCTATCCGAGAAGCGCTTCTCTGGAGAATCAGGGCTAAGCACGCCAAAAGAAGCGGACTCTCGTTTTTCAGGTCGTCCGCTTCTCTTCTTTTTTCCTGATATATCTGTAATACGTCACCCCCGTCACATCCGCCAGCGCCCAGCCGATGGGCACCGCCCACCAGATTCCCAGCACGCCAATGCCAGGGACGGCGGAAAGCGCATAGGCAAGGAGCACCCGCGTTCCCAGGGAAATCACCGTAAGCACCAGAGACATGGCCGGCCGCTCAATGGCCCGATACAGCCCGTACAGCAGGAAGAGGCCGCCGATACCGACGTAAAACGCCCCTACCACCCGAAGGTAGGATACGCCGATAGCCAGGATTTCCGTCTCCTCCGGCCGGATGAAAATCAACAGAAACACTCTGGCAAAAATAACGACTACAGCCGATACACACAAAGCGAAAATCACCGCAGTTCTGACCGCGCACCGGATTCCTTTCCGGATCCGGTCTTTTTTCTTTGCCCCGTGGTTCTGGGCGATGAAGGTGGAAAAGGCGTTTCCAAAATCCTGCAGGGGCATGTAGGCGAAGGAATCGCTCTTGACCGCCGCCGCAAAGGCCGCCATGACCGAAGCGCCGAAACTGTTCACCAGCCCCTGCACCATTAGAATTCCCAGATTCATCACCGACTGCTGCAGGCAGGTCAGCACGGAGGCTCCCGTCACCTCCCGTACCGTTTCCCTGCACACGCGCATCTGCTGCCGCCCTACCTTCAGCTGCGGACATTTCAGCCATTTATAGATAAGCAGCCCCACGCCGGAAAACCACTGGGCGAGAATGGTGGCAAAAGCCGCGCCCGCCACGCCCCAGCCGCAGGAAACCACAAAATACAGATCCAGCACGATATTGATCACGGCTGAAATTCCGAGAAAAATCAGCGGAACCACGGAATTTCCAACCGCCCGGAGCAGGGAGGCGTAATAATTATAAAGAAAGGTTCCCCCGATTCCCCAGAAAATTACCCACAGATATTCCCGCATCAGTCCGTAGACCTCCTGCGGCACGGAAAGCAGCCGCATGATCCCGTCCAGAAAAACGAACACGCCCACATTGATCGCCACGGTAACGGCCGCAATCATCAGAAAGGACACGAACATGTCCTCCTGCAGCTGCTTTTGGTTCCCTTCTCCATAACGGATGGAGAACATGGCTCCGCTTCCCATGCATAGGCCGAGCAGAATGGAGGTCAGAAAGGTCATCAGCGTATAAGCGCTTCCCACTGCCGCCAGCGCGTCCGCGCCGAGAAACTGCCCCACAATCAGCGTATCCACCACATTATAAAGCTGCTGAAGCAGATTTCCGCAGATCATCGGAAACGCAAACTTCAACAGCGTCTTTGTGATATTTCCCTGTGTCAGATCCATCTGTGCCATTTTTTCTCTTTCCGCTCTTTTTCCTGATATTGTATGATTTTCTTGACATTGTCATAATATCAGCTTTACACTGAAGCTGTATATTAAAAAAGCAGCCTTTTTTATAAAAATATTGCGGTTTTACAAAAAATGCCGCTCACGGCGGCGGCAGGGGGGGTAAGGTATGATTGTCAATCAGCTTAAGACACTGGACAGCAAGGAAGGAATCATGGAGCGGATTTCTCCCGGCTTTCCTCTTTCCGTCTATCAGACCGATTTTTCCCTGTCCCCCGCACCCGTTCCCTGGCACTGGCACGAGGATTTTCAGCTCTGTCTGGTGAACCGGGGCGCGGTGCGCTTTCATGTGGTTCATCAGAGCTGCCTGCTGACAGAAAATACCGGTCTTTTCATCAACTGCCGGCTGGCGCACATGGCAGAAGCGGAAAGTCCGGACGCTTCCTATTACGGCATCAACGTCCACCCGGATCTGATCTGTCCGCGCCCGGACAGCCGGGTTTATCAACAGATGCTGCTTCCGCTCCTTCAGTTATCCACATCTTCCGTCTCCCTTTTCGACAAAAGCACACCGGACGGCCTCCGTCTCACTGAAGCCTTTTCCAGAATTCTGACGCTTTCAGAACAGCCGGAGATTCCGGGCAGAGAGCTGCTCATACAAAGCGAACTGCTCAGCGCCTGGCCGGGCATCTGGAACATCGTCCGCGGGAGCGGAAAAAATGTCAGCGCCTCCGAAAACCAGCGTCTGAAGGAAATCCTTCTTTATCTGGACGCCCACTATCCTGAAAAAATCATCCTGGATGCCGTCGCCGGGCACATCCATCTGAGTCCCGGCGAATGCAGCCGTTTTTTCCGCCGGGCGACAGGGCTGACGCTGTTTTCCTACCTCCTGCAGTACCGGATTCGTCAGAGCGGAAAGCTCCTTTGCAAAACCGATCTGAGCATCGCGCAGATCTCGCTGGAATGCGGGTTTTCCTCCCAGAGCTACTTCACGGCCTGCTTCCGGAAACTGGAGGGCTGCACGCCGCAGCAATACCGGTACCGGCACCGGACCGGTTAAATTTCCTGCCCTCTCCGCTCGCGGAAAGCCTTCCACTGGGTTTCGAAGAAATACTCCGGTTCCGGCATGGGGCAGACCGGCCGCCAGGTGATCCTGCACTCCTCAGCGCTCTCCTCCCCGATCTCTTCCACAGTTTTCTGTGACTGAAGCCGGATTTCCTGAATCATTCCTCCCAGCCTGCCTTCATCCATCCTGCACCGGTACAGCTCAGGCATTTTTTCTCCCGGCTTCTCTCCCTCCGGGTTGGTATAGAGGGCGGAGCCTCTGCTTCCACCGCCGCGCCGGATATAATCCAGCATGGCGGACAGGTACACCTTCTGGGAGATCAGCATATCCAGCAGGTGATACAGCATTCCCGCCTGGCCGTAATCCGAAATACGGATGTCCCTTTCGAAATGCGCCAGTTCCTCCGTCGTCTCCTTCAGCGCCTGTTCCAGCATTTCCCTGTTCCGAATCATCCCGGCCGCCCTGCTCATGCGCCCGGCTGCACGCTCCCAGACTTCGTCTATATTGGATTTCCCGCAGAGCCGGGCAGACAGATTCATACGCCTCTCTGCCTCCTGCAGGCAGAACGCCCGATCTTCCTTCGTCAACTGTCTGTGTGTCCGGTTTCTGACACAGGCAATATATTCAGCCGCCCGCTGAGCGCCCGCCTGACCGGCATTGAGCGCACTTCCACCCGGTCGTGTCACACCGTGGCTGCCGCAGACCTCTCCCACTGCGAAAATCCCTTCTATATTGGTCTGCCAGTGGCAGTCCGTAGACAGCCCTCCGTTATTATGCTGAACACAAACGGCAATTTCCAGCATTTCCCTTCTCAGATCCACTCCATGCTCCAGATAAAATGACACGGCGGGCTCATTCATATGCAGCAGCCGCTCGATGGGCGTACCGAAACAGGCGCCGGCGGAGCGCAGATACGCACGGGCTTCCTCCGGAAGCTTCTCAAATGCCACCGTTTCTTCGCCCGGATTATGCAGGAAATCCAGAAATACCCGCCTTCCTTTCAGAATCGTTTCCTGATATGCCAGAAGGTCGATCATGGAAGATCCGCCGTATATCCTGTTGGAATCAAAGGGCCACTGATAGCCCTTCAAAAAAGTCAGATACTGCACCTTCCCGGGATCCGCAAAATAGTCCATCAGAAATTCCCGTTCGTCCTTCCCTTCCAAGTCCGTGGAGACAAAACGGGGAAGCGCCTGCATATAGGTTCCGCTCACATTCCAGCGGGGCTTTCGGGAAGCCATTCCAAACTGCCATTCCGTCAGATTCTTTCCCTTGATTCCGGCTTCAAAGGCGATTCCGCTGCTTCCAAGCTGAGAGGCCGGATAGACGCTGTCCCGGTACATGCCTGCCGGGCCTCCGGTGGCAAGTACCAGATTTTCACACCAGATGACCGTAAATTCACAGCCTTCAGCTTCACGACGGTCCAGCCTTTCCCGGTTCAGGCAGAGAACTCCGCACACCTTTTCATCCTTTACGAGAATCTGTATCACCTGCCTGTGATCCAGAACAGGAATCCGCCGGCGCTTCGCTTCCTGCTCCAGGCATTCCGTCATGATTTTTGAGGTGTAGGGGCCCACGCTGGAAGCCCGCCTTCCCCTGTCGTGATCCGTCTGATAGCCGATATATTCCCCATATTCATTGTCCGGGAAAGGGACACCCAGCTCCACCAGACGATAAAAACACCTTGCGGACAGAGCCGCCTCGCACAGCGCCAGATCGCCGTCCACGCACTGCCCGTGAAACAGATCCTCCGCCATGCTGCGGACGGAATCCGCCTCTCTGCCCGCAAGGGACAGCTTATAATAAGTCTGCTTATCCGACCCGGTATTGCGTGAGGTCCCAGCCTTTACCTCTTCTGCCAGGATTGCCAGGTCCCGTTCCCCATACTGATGCAGGCGCACGGCCGCCCCATATCCGGCCGCTCCCGTTCCCACAACCAGCGTCCGGATTTCCATCTCCTTAAAAAACGCCATTTTTTCCTCCATGTCGGAACGCCCTTTGTTCCGACCGCGCGAACCGACCGCGCGAAAAAATCGCGCATGCGATTTTTTCGCTGCGCTCACAGCAGGTTTGCGGCGTCCC
>OGPH01002245.1_pt1 | contig 11548 bp, 10 predicted proteins | sample 1552891 | NCBI WGS metagenome assembly OGPH01 (sample SAMEA2580272, study PRJEB22360) | human gut metagenome | biome: human gut; feature: human-associated habitat; material: faeces | place: Denmark | collected 2008/2010 | reverse complement strand
TTTCGACGATTTCAAAATGAACTCAAAAAGGCGGTGCTTTCAGGATGAAAGAAACTCTTATCCGTATCCAACTGACACTGGATTATATCGAGAACAATCTGAAAACGGAGATGACTCCGCAGGAACTGAGCGCCCTTGCGGGATTTTCCCCCTGCCATTACTATCATCTGTTTACCCAAACTGTGGGGATGTCGCTGGGACAGTATGTGAATGGCCGCAGGCTGCGCTGGGCTGTCTATGAAATTGGAGAAGGAAGGAACGTTCTGGATGTGGCTTTGGAATACGGCTTTGAGACACATGCCGGATTCTACCGGGCCTTTTATCGGGAGTATGGCTGTTCGCCCACGGCTTATCTGAAGAGGCACCATCCGATGAAGCCGTATCCCATCAGGCTGGCTCAGGAAGGAAAGCTTTTGTTTTCCATAAAAAATGCGAGAAAGCTTCTGGCGGCGTGGGGATTTGAAAAATATAAGATACAGGATATTTATTATGAAGGAAGCGATCAGGTCAGCGAGCATGATTTTCAGGTGGGAGAGGAATGGGTATTGAAGCTGTCTCCTTCTCCTGGGCGTCTGAACCGGCACGTGGAATTATCCCTGGCATTGGAAAGGGAAGGGCTGGCAGCCTCCGTTCCGGTACCTGTAATGGAGAACGGCAGGGAATATCTGACGCAGGAAGGAGAATTGTTTGGAATTCTGTGCGGGCGGATTCAGGGAGAGCGGATGAGCGAAAAGGAGCTCTGGGAACAGTCCGGGAAAGAGATGGAGGGCAACGGAGCTTATGCCTTTGGCACGCTGATAGGGCGGCTTCATGGAATTCTGGCGCGATTGGACTGTTCGTTCTGCGAGGAAAGCGATCTTTATGGAGAGGTTTTGTCCTGGGCACTCCCGGCTGTTCAAAGAAAAATTGAAGAAATGGATAAAGGTTTGCGGGAAAAAACAGACATGTTCCTGCCGGAGAGTTTTACTGCGGAATATATCAAAGGTTTTGGCTGCCTGTATCGGAAGCTTCCCAGACAGATCATTCACCGGGACATGAATCCCTGCCATGTGATCTGTCAGGGAGGGAAAATGGCAGGATTTACGGATTTTGAACTGTCACAGATCAATCTCCGCCTTTTCGATCCCTGCTATGCAGCTACAGGAATTCTGACAGAAAATCTGGAAAAGGGACTGACGGTGGAAAGGTGGATTCCTCTGTATCATGATATTTTAAGAGGATATGACAGGGAAGCGTATCTGACCGCAGAAGAGCGGCAGGCGGCTCCCTGGGTGATCCTTTCCATTCAGCTTATCTGTATCGCATATTTTTCAGAGAAAGAAAAATATACGCGTCTTGCACAGATCAACATGCATATTTTGAAGGAGCTGATCCGTAAAAGGGAACAGCTGATACCGGACTAAAAAAGGAGAAAGTATTTATAAAGGAGCGGCGGTTATGGAAGTGATTCGTGCGGAAAATCTGTCGAAAACCTATCGGATTCATGAAAAACCGGAGGGCTTCAGAAACAGCGTCACAGATTTTTTTCACAGGAGATATGTGTATAAAGAGGCGGTAGCCGGACTCAGCTTTTCCATGAGAGAAGGAGAAGTGATCGGCCTGCTGGGAGAAAATGGAGCCGGAAAGACCACCACGCTGAAAATGCTGAGCGGCATTCTGTATCCATCAGGCGGAAGCGTGTCTGTGATGGGAGAGGAACCATGGAAACGGAACAGAAAGTTCCTGAAGAAGATTGCGTTTGTGATGGGAAATAAGAGCGATATGAACTGGGATCTGCCGGCGGTGGATACCTTTGCTTACCAGAAGCTGTTATACGACATTCCGGAACAGGAATATCGGGAAAGTCTGAAACGGCTGACAGAGATGCTCAGACTGGATACCATCCTTTTAAACACGCAGGTGAGGAGGCTTTCCCTTGGGGAACGGATGAAGGTGGAGCTGGTGAACAGTTTTCTGTACAGTCCCCGTCTCATATTTCTGGATGAACCGACGATCGGACTGGACATCGGAAGTCAGGATGCGATTCGGGAGTTTATCCGGGAGTATCGGCAGAAAAAAGGGGCCTCCATCCTGCTGACCAGTCATGATATGGACGATATAGAAAATACCTGTGACCGGATCCTGATTTTGAAAAAGGGAAAGCTGGCTTATGCACTGGATGTGGAGGAGCTGAAGAAAAAGAGCTGCTCCTTCCGGGAAACCATGAAAGGACTGCTGGAGGGAGAATGACAATGAAAAAATATTTTTATCAGCTCATCATTCTCCTCAGGACGTCCTTTCATTATCAGTTCAATACGGTTGTGGAGCTGGTTTTTTCCAATATGGACCTGCTGATTACAGCGCTGTTCTGGATGTTGATCTATAAAAGTGCCGGAACGGACAGGCTGCAGACCTACACTGTTGCAGATATGGTGATTTATTATCTGGCAAACAGCGTACTGCGGCGGTTTAACCTCACAAACAGCAGCTGGGAATATGTGTCTTCCATTAAAAACGGCACATTGTCAGCAAAGCTTTTAAAGCCCTGTCGTATTGGCGGAATGATCTATGTGAGAAATCTGGCCCTGGCAGTGACAGGAATGCTGCCGGCTGCGCTGTTTATTCTGGCGGCAGGAACAATTTTTTCCGTACAGGTATCCTGGCATTTCGCGCTGGGACGGATTCCCGGGGTTGTTGTAATGCTGATTCTTTCCAGCATAAGCAGCCATCTGGTATGGTCTCTCCTTGGCTTCCTTTCCTTCTGGACAGAAGAAGGAAGTGCGGTGATATGGTCCTTTATGGTGATTTTTAATTTCCTCTCCGGGATGTTTCTCCCTCTGGATTTTTTCCCGGAAGGCTGGCTTTCCGTGCTGGAAATTCTTCCGCCAGCCTCATGGGGATATCTGCCGACTAAAATTCTTCTGGGACAGTATTCTCCGGCGGATCAGCAGTATCTCATTCTGATGCAGGCGGCCTGGTGCGTGATTTTAGGAATTCTGAAGGAAGCGGTATGGAGGGCCGGATTAAAACGGTATTCTTCTGTGGGGGCGTAATTGAAATACTGCCTGGGGAAAGGCTGTACGAATGGAGAAGTATTACCGGAGGAGAGGAGAAAACGCAGATATGAGGGAAGTCCGGATTTTTTTCATGCAGGCAAAGCTGTCTCTGATGACAGCATCGATTTTTCGGGCCAATTTTATTCTGATGCTGATTCAGAGCATCATTAATACACTGCTGCATGTTGCCTGTATGGACTTTATTTATGGGAGTGTGGAAGAAATAGGCGGATGGGAGCAGGAGGAGATGCTGGTGCTGATATGTACATCCATGGTCATTAACCAGCTTTTCCGGGCATTTGTTAATGGAAATCAGATGCGGTTTATGGAAGGCGTTGCTGATGGAAGCTTTGACCATATGCTTTTACGGCCCATTGGAATTCTGTTTCAGATGAATGAGGGGAAGGTAGATTTTTCCAGCCTTATGAGCGCGCTTTGCCCTGCCATCATTCTGGCGGTAAATCTGGGACGGCTGGACAGGATCATTTCCTTCTGGAGCTTCATTCTGTACCTGCTTCTCTGCCTTATGGGGCTTGCGATTCTTTCGACCTTCATGGTGTGCCTGTATTCCCTGGCCTTTCGTTTTATCCGGGTGAGCGGGCTGAACAATATTTATTATATCCTGATGAACATTTCGGAAAAACCACAGGAGCTGTTTCCGCAACGATTTCTTTCGGGATGCTTTCTGTTTGCCGTCCCGGCAATTCCCATCGCCAATCTTCCGGTTCGTGTGATGCTGGGACGGACGGGCCCTGAGGGCGTGTTAATACAGACGGTCGTCTGTGTGCTTTTCCTGTCCGGCGCGAAAGCTGCGGTGAAGGCGGGGATCAGAAGGTATACGGGAGGAGGGGGATGAAGGATTGAAAATGGAAACCTCCGGCAGTATACTGAACATAAGCAATCACTGTATATCAATTCTGGAGGGGCCTATGAATTCTGAATTATTAAAACAACTTCCCAAAACGGACGGTCTTGAGCGGACGGAGCTTCTGAACATTCTTCTGTCAGAGGAATATGGTTTCCTGCCGGGGCCGCCCGGGGGAGTAACCGCTGATGTGGAATCGGAGGACAGAAGTTTCTGCGCGGGAAAAGCGGTGCTGAAAAAGCTGAAGCTGAACTGCAATACCGGAAACGGGATTTTTTCCTTCCCGGTGTCTCTGATGTACCCGGCAGGAGCAGAGGCGCGGGAAGAAGGAAAGTCGGTTCCCTGCTTCCTTTATATCAGCTTTACGGACCGGATCCCGGATCTGTCCTTCCCGGCGGAGGAAATTCTGGATAACGGTTTTGCGGTGCTTCATTTCTGTTATCAGGATGTGACCTCTGACGATGGGGATTTCACCAACGGACTGGCAGGGATGATCTATCCTGATGAAAAAAGAGGAAAAACACAGTGCGGGAAGATCGGTCTATGGGCCTGGGCGGCAGGCCGGGTTATGGACTATGCCTGTACGGTTCCGGAGATTGACCATAACCGTATCGGCGTGGCGGGACATTCCCGGCTGGGAAAGACCGCGCTTCTTGCGGGAGCGCTGGATGAGCGCTTTTTCTGTGCATTTTCCAACGATTCCGGGTGCAGCGGCGCGGCGCTGGCCAGAGGAACGAAGGGCGAGACAGTGGGGAAAATTTATCAGAATTTTCCATACTGGTTCTGTGAAAAGTATGGAACCTATGCGGAACAGGAGGATACCATGCCCTTTGACCAGCATTTCCTCCTCGCTGCCATTGCGCCCCGCCGCGTCTATGTGGCGAGCGCTTCGCAGGACTGCTGGGCAGATCCGGAGAATGAATACCTTTCCTGTATTGCCGCCGGGGAATATTATCGGAATATGGGGCTGAAGGGCTTCATCCGCCCGGACAGAGATCCGGTTCCCGGCGACTGTTTCGGAGAGGGAGAGATCGGATATCACCTGCGGGCTGGGACGCATTATCTGAGTCGGGAGGACTGGGGGCATTTTATGGAATATATGCGGAAATAACATGTATTCAAGGGCGAAAAGAGAAGAACGCAGACGCTGAAAACAGGGCCGTTATGAAAATCGGTGTTTGGAGCAAAAAAGGTTTTCATAGCGGTCATTTTTCCGTGGCCAAGGTTGATAAAGCGGGGAGATTAGGGTATACTGACGGAAGAAAAATACGATCATGTACTCTATGGCCTGATTCCACGAAAATATTCAGAAAGGATGAGCCGTACCCCATGCGCTTCCTCCTCGCAGCCGTCAATGCCAAATACATACACTCCAATCCCGCCGTCTACAGCCTGCGCGCCTATGCGGAACATTTTTGCTCAGTGCCGTCCAACGGTCCAGTGTCTTTGGGCAGCGCTGAGCAGGTTGAAATCGAAATCGCAGAATATACCATCAACCAGCCCTTCTGGGAGATTCTTGCCGACCTTTACGGGAAAAAGCCCGATGCGGTCGGCTTTTCGTGTTATATCTGGAACCGGGGGATGGTGTTTGATCTGATCCGCGAACTTTCCAAGGTACTGCCGCGTGTTCCGGTCTGGCTGGGCGGGCCGGAGGTCTCCTATGACCCGGAGGCAACCCTTTCCGCACTTCCGTCGGCGGCGGGTGTCATGATCGGGGAAGGGGAAGAAACCTTCCGGGAGCTGATGGAGCTGTATGCGGACGCGCTTCCTTCCGCGTCGGAATTTTCTGCAGAATCCGCCGGGATTTCCGTGAAAGCTCCCGACAGTTCGGAAGAAACTCCCGCCTGGCCCCTGCCGGATCAGATCTGTGGCATTGCTTACCGCACCCAGCCGGGCGGCGTTGTGAGAAGAGCGCCGGGGAGGCAGGCTGTGGCTCTCGATGAGATTCCCTTCTTTTACGGGGAGCAGAATGGAATCACCGATTTTCAGGATCGCATCATCTATTACGAATCCAGCCGCGGCTGCCCGTACCGGTGCAGCTATTGTCTGTCCTCCATTGACAAAACGGTGCGTTTTCGGAATGTGGAACTGGTCAAGAAGGAGCTTCAGTTTTTCCTGGACGAAAAGGTGCCGCAGGTCAAGTTTGTGGACCGCACCTTTAACTGCAGCCATTCCCATGCCATGGCAATCTGGAGCTATATCCGGGAGCATGACAACGGTGTCACCAATTTCCATTTTGAGATCGCGGCAGATATCCTGACGGAGGAGGAGCTGGCGCTGCTTCGCAGCCTTCGTCCTGGCCTGGTACAGCTGGAAATCGGCGTGCAGTCCACCAATCCGGATACCCTGAAGGAGATCCGGCGCATGGCTGACTGGGAGCGGCTGAAGGAAATTGTGGGAAAAATCCGGGAAGGGAGGAACATCCACATCCACCTGGATCTGATCGCCGGGCTTCCGCTGGAGAACATGGAAAGCTTTCAGCGCTCCTTCAATGATGTTTATGCCTGCAGGCCGGATCAGCTGCAGCTGGGCTTTCTGAAGGTGCTGAAGGGGTCCCATATGCACGAAAAAGCGGATGAATACGGGATCGCGTACACGGATTTTCCGCCCTATGAGGTGCTTTTTACCCGCTGGATTTCCTATGCGGATATTCTGATGTTAAAGCGGGTGGAGGAGATGGTGGAACTGTATTACAACAGCGCCCAGTTTACGCATACCCTTCCGGTCCTGGAGCGCTGCTTTTCTTCGCCCTTTGAGATGTACCGTGCTCTGGCGGATTTTTATGACAGGCGGGGGCTGTTCCGGCAGAGCCCTTCCCGCATGTACCGCTATCAGGCCCTTCTGGAATTTGCCCTGCAGGCGGCTCCCGAAAAGGAGGAACTCTGGCGGCAGCTTCTGACCCTGGATCTTTATCTGCGGGAGAACGCGAAGAGCCGGCCGGATTTTGCCCCTCCCTTCCGTCAGGAGGAAGAGGCGAAGGAAAAAATCAGCCGTTTTTACCGGGAAGAGGAGAAGAATCCACGTGTTCTGACGGAGTATGTGCAGGCGGGCTATGATTCCCGGCAGATGGCGCGCATGACCCATGTGGAATGCTTCAGCCTTCCGGTATGGGAAGAGAGCGGGAAAAGAAAAGAGGAAGCCGGAAATGACGGAGCCTCCAAATACTTCGTGCTCTTCGACTATCGAAACAGAAACCCGCTGAACCGGGAAGCGAAGCTGGTGATCCTTCCGTTGTGAACGGGAGAACTCGTCATGGAAGGGGCGGCCATGAAAGGGACAGGACGTGAAAGGGGCGTCCCGGCGGGCGTGGGAATCGATATGAGATAAAGAAAGGAACCAAAGCGAAAATGAGACAGAAGGAACGGGTTGAGAAAGTGCTGCAGCTCCTGGACGAGCATTATGGTACGGAATACATCTGCTATCTGGAGCATGAGAATGCCTGGCAGCTTCTGATTGCCACCATTTTGAGCGCCCAGTGTACCGATGCAAGGGTGAACATTGTTACCAGAGATCTTTTTCAGAAGTACAGAAGCGTAGAAGATTTTGCCAGAGCGGATCTGAAAGAGCTGGAGCAGGACATTCACGCTACGGGCTTTTACCATAACAAGGCGAAAAACATCATTTCCTGCTGCCAGGATCTGGTGAGCCGGTTCGGCGGAGAGGTACCCCGCTCGCTGGAGGATCTGACCTCCCTTGCGGGCGTGGGACGAAAAACCGCCAACGTGATCCGGGGCAATATCTACAACGACCCCAGCATCGTGGTGGACACCCATGTGAAGCGGATCTCAAACCGTCTGGGCTTCACGAAGGAGGAAGATCCGGTGAAGGTGGAGAAGGATCTGATGCGGGTGCTTCCCAAAGACCACTGGATTCTCTATAACATGCAGATCATTACGCTGGGCAGACAGCTGTGCAGGGCGCAAAAACCCAAGTGCGAAGAATGCTTTCTGACAGAAGTGTGCCCCTGGTATGAAAAAAAGAAAAAGGCGGAAGGGAAGAAGCCATGAACAGTCCGGCGAGGGATTACGTCTGTGTGGACCTGGAAACCACGGGCCTGCATCCCAAAACAGATAAAATCATAGAAATCGGCGCGGTGCGGGTGCGGAAAGGAAAGGCGGAAGAGACCTGGCAGAGCCTGGTGAATCCCGGAAGGGAGCTGACGGAGCGCACCCGGCAGATCACGGGGATCAGCCAGGAAGAGGTGGATCATGCGCCGGAAATCGGACAGATCCTGCCGCAGCTTCTGGATTTCCTGGGAAAGGATGTGCTGGTGGGCCACAGCCTGCTCTTTGATTTTTCCTTTCTGAAAAAGGCGGCGGTAAACGCCGGGCTTTCCTTTGAAGCCTGCGGTATCGATACCCTGAAGCTGGCCCGAAAGTACCTTCCGGAGCTTCCGAGCCGGAATCTGGGGGAACTCTGCCGCCATTTCGATATTCCCCATCAGGCGCACCGGGCGCTGGGAGACGCGCAGGCGACGGCGGCGCTGTACGAGCTTTTCTGTGAAAAATTTTACGAAGAAAAGCCGTTTGCCCCGGTTCCTCTGATTTTTCATGTGAAAAAAGAAGGGCCGGCCAGCCGCTCTCAGAAGGACAGGCTCAGGAGGCTGGCAGCACTGTATCAAACACAGCTTTCGGTGGATGTGGAAAAGCTGACCAGAAATGAGGCGAGCCGTCTTGCTGATCAGCTCATTGCCAGATACGGAAAAGTGCCGCAAACTGTGGAAAATCCCGAAAAAGCGCAGAAATAGCCTGCGTTTTTTGGCACTCCGGAATGCGGCACGTCAGTGCGCGCTCTTGCAAAAACGGGCCCTTTCCGATATAATAAGCTTTTAAGTGAACCATAAAACAGCTGATAAATATTGGAAATGGAGATTGCAATGTTTAATATTTACAGTAAAAAGTCGAAAAGAATTATTTCGTCGGTGATCATCATCATCCTGGTTTTGGCCATGGTTATTCCGACACTGTTGTATGTGCTGTAATGTTTGAGGAGTGATTTATATTATGAAGAAATGGATTGGTTTTCTGGCGTTTCTGCTGTTTATGGGAATCGCGCCCGTCGCTTCCGGCATCACCGCACAGGCACAGGCCAGACCGGACGACACGATCATGGAAGGCGTGTACGCCGGGGAGATCTCGCTGGCAGGGATGACGCAGACGGAGGCGCAGGAGGCGGTTCAGGCCTATGTGGATTCTCTGGGAAGCAGCGTGATCACGCTGAACGTGGTGGATGGAAACACGGTAACGGCGACCGCGTCTGAGCTGGGAATGAGCTGGAGCAACCAGAATCTGGTGAGCGAAGCGGTGAATCTGGGAAAATCCGGAAACGTGGTGGCCCGCTATAAGGCCGTTAAGGATCTGGAGCATGAAAATAAGGTATATGACATTCAGTTTTCCTTTGATCAGGAAGCGATTGCTTCTCTCATTGAAAACGACTGCGCCGAATATAATGTGGAAGCAGTAGATGCCCATCTGACGAGAGTGGACGGAGAATTTGTGATAGAAGAAGGGCAGACAGGAGTTGTCATTGACAACAGCGCTTCCGAAACGGCGGTATATGAATATCTGACGACTCAGTGGAAGGGCGGAGACGCCCCCATCGATCTGGTGGTAACGGAAGAGGAACCGCAGGGAAATGCGGAGGATCTGGCTCTGGTGAAGGATGTGCTTGGGACTTATACCACCAGCTATTCCTCCTCCGGCTCGGACAGAAGCGCGAACGTGGCGAACGGCTGCAAGCTGATTAACGGCACCACGGTTTATCCGGGCGAAAGCTTTTCCACCTATGAAGCGGTAGCGCCCTTTACCGAAGAAAACGGATATTACATGGCCGGCTCCTATCTGAACGGCCAGGTAGTGGACAGCATCGGCGGTGGAATCTGCCAGGTTTCCACCACTCTGTACAATGCGGTTCTGCTCTCTGAGCTTCAGGTGGATGAACGGCATAACCATTCTATGATCGTCAACTACGTGGATCCGTCCATGGATGCGGCGATTGCGGAATCTTCCGGAAAGGATTTTGTCTTTACAAACAATACGGAATACCCGATTTATATTGAAGGATATACGAGCAACAAGAGAATCACCTTTACCATTTACGGCGTGGAAACCAGAGACTCCAACCGGAAGGTGACCTACGAGAGCGAGGTGCTGGAGACGATTTCTCCCGGTGCGGAGGTGATCAATCAGGATTCCTCGCAGCCTGTCGGATATGTGGATGTTCAGTCCGCACACACCGGTTATAAGGCCAGACTGTGGAAGGTGGTGACAGTGGACGGTGAAGAAGTCAGCCGGGAGCAGGTGAACAGCAGCAGCTACAAGATGACGCCGCGAACGGCGACTGTGGGAACCTCCACAAGCGATGCGAATGTCTATAATGAACTCCAGGCGGCCATTGCCACCGGAAGCATTGACCATGTGAAGAGCGTGGCGTCAGCGCTGGCAAACGGTCAGTCCACGACGACTCAGCCCTCCACGGGAGTGGATCCCGCGCTTGCGGCGATCCTGGAAGGAAAGACGCCGGAGGAGCAGGCAATTCTGATCCAGCAGTACAATGAACAGCTTGCACAGCAGCAACAGCAGGCGGGACAGTGATCAGTGGTACGAAAAAATGAAAAGTGAGAAGGGCGTTGTGCGGCAATGCGTTTCAAGCTGGAAATCGGGAAATCCCCGGGCAAAACGGCCCGGGGATTCTCTGCCGGAGTGAAAAGAGCCAGACGCCAGAGTGAAAAAATGAACGTTGGGAAGATACAGGAGAGCGTGCTGAGACGCTCTGTATTCAGACAGCTGAAAACAAAGAGAGAAGAAGTATTGTGCGGCGCAGGACCAGGGGAGGACTGCGCCATTCTGTCACTTCCGCCCGGAGAGGAGCTGCTGGTTTCCTCGGCCGCTTCGGTGAGAACCGGGCGAGACGCGGCCCTGTACGGAATTCATACCGCTGTGAACAATCTGGCAGCGTGCGGGGGAAGGCCCGCCGCCGTCTGGCTGACGGTGCTGCTTCCGCCGGAAGCGGAGGAAGAGGAACTGAGAGCCCTCATGATGCAGGCGGAACAGGTATGTGCCGGACTGAATATCCAGATTGCGGGCGGTCACACGGAGGTCACTTCGGCGGTGAATAGGACAGCACTTTCCGTCACTGCGGCGGGCAGCGCTCCGCCGGGACAGGCGATACGAACGTCAGGCCTTCATCCGGGCGCGGAGCTGGTGGTGACGAAGTGGGTCGGCCTGGAGGGAACGGCAGTGGCTGCAAAGGAAAAGGAACAGGAGCTTTTGATTCGTTTCCCGGCGTATCTGGTGGAGGCAGCGAAGGGATTTGACCAATGCCTGTCCGTTCTCCCGGAAGCGGCAGCTGCGGTGGAGACCGGCGTTGGCAAAGGCGGGGTCTGCGCCATGACCGATGTGTCCGAGGGAGGAATCTTCGGCGCATTCTGGAAAATGGGAGAGAGTTCCGGAGTCGGACTGGAAATCGACCTGAAGAAAATCCCCATCCGCCAGGAAACGGTGGAAATCTGCAACCACCTTGACTTAAACCCCTATGAGCTGATTTCCGGCGGAAGCCTGCTGATCGCGGCGGATGACGGTTACGCCCTGGCCGAGCGCCTGGAAAAGGACGGCTGGCTGGATAAGAAAGTGCTGAGAGTGGATACAAA
>OGPH01002240.1_pt1 | contig 11578 bp, 10 predicted proteins | sample 1552891 | NCBI WGS metagenome assembly OGPH01 (sample SAMEA2580272, study PRJEB22360) | human gut metagenome | biome: human gut; feature: human-associated habitat; material: faeces | place: Denmark | collected 2008/2010 | reverse complement strand
ATGGCCACTCCGCTTCGCTACGGGCCGGTATAATGTCTAACGACATTATACCATGTCCTACGGACATGGCCCCCTTCGGGGGAAGATGGCCACTCCGCTTCGCTACGGGCCGGTATAATGTCTAACGACATTATACCATGTCCTACGGACATGGCCCCCTTCGGGGGAAGATGGCCACTCCGCTTCGCTACGGGCCGGTATAATGTCTAACGACATTATACCATGTCCTACGGACATGGCCCCCTTCGGGGGAAGATGGCCACTCCGCTTCGCTACGGGCCGGTATAATGTCTAACGACATTATACCATGATTTAAAAAGGATGAATAGAAAGCGATGGGGAGGTGCAAGGGTATGAAAGCCTGTTTTCTGTATCGAATCGCTTTATATCCTGTTTCGATCCGCAAAACGTTAAATATGAAAATATGGATAATTTCTTCCTTATTTTTGCATATTTTAATGCATGATTGCATGAATTCTTGCATTTTGTGAACGTATACAGAAAGCATAAACGTAAAAAAACAAATATTTCATACAAAAGAGCTTGACCTGTACGTTACGGATAGCATTATTGTATTAGAGAGAGAAGGAGGGGACGTCTATGAAAATCAATGAAGCCGCCAAACTGTCCGGACTGAGCAAACGGGCTGTTAAATTCTATGAAGAACAGGGGCTGATTCAGGTAAAGCGAGGAGAAAACGGCTATCGTATATATTCACAGGAAAATGTGGAACAGCTGAAGGAAATCAGCGCTTACCGCAAACTTGGCATCGGGCTGGCGGATATCCGCGCCCTGCAGTCTGGGCAGGAAGAGGATACGCTGAAGCGCATTTTGAAAGAAAAAGAGCGGGCACTGGAGGAGGATCGGGCACAGACGTAAGCTTTGCGCACCTTTCTGGAAGGAAAGGACGGACGGATTTTAGAAATTCTGGATTACGAAACAGTGGCACAGGCGATAAAGGAAGCCGTGCCCGGATTCTACGGTTTCTATTTTTTGAACCATTTCCTTCCTTACCTGCAAATCCGGATAGAGACAGAGGAACAAAAGCAGGCATATCAGAATATCCTCCGCTTTTGGGATGAGACAACCATCCGTATTCCTCCTGTCACGAAATTCTGGGGTTGGATCATGTACCGTTTTTTCCCAAAGCCATCCCTGCAGTCCATGGCTGACCATCTGGACGAGACGCTGCGCACAGTTCTTTCCCCCACGGAAGAAGAATATGCCCGATTAAAAAAGCGCGTCCTGGCGGGCGCTCGAATGAAACAGAATATCCTGTATAAGTACAGTATTGCCGGCATTGAGCAAAGACGGCTCATGAAGGAACTGAAAAATAAAGGGTATTATGATCTTTTCATTCCGAACATGATTGCGCTCTCTCCGAAATACCGCGCTTATCATGAAGCGCTGATGCGTCTGAACGACCGGCTCTGCCGTGAGCTGGGCCTGTATTATGATGCCAATTATCAGCTGGTTCTGAAGTAACTGTTCTGGAGGCTGGTATCTTTGCTTTATTTTCATTATAATAGCAAACAAGAGATTGCAGATAATCACAATGCTCTATCGTTGCAACAAAAAAGTGAGTGGGGAGAAAACGGATATGAATTCTTTAGAAGAAAGAAATCAGAAAGTCATAGATGCCATCATTGAAAAAGCAAATATTGTATGCCCCGGTTCTCTTGCCTTAATCGGAATCTACGGTTCCTTTATGACCGGGGATTCCTGCAAAAAGTCCGATTTGGATTTACTTATTTTGATCAATGATGATAGAGGATGGCAGCTTGGAAGCACGTTCATACAAGATGATCTGCAGGTTGGGCACGATATTTATTGTACCAGCTGGGAAAAATTGCAGAACGATGCGCGATATGAACATCCGAATATATCCATACTGATGGACGCCAAAATCGTTTATTGTGCGGATGAAAAATATAAACGAGAGCTGGAAAGGCTGCGTAAGCAGGTGAAGGATACATTATCAGCGCCATTTGACAGGGAAGATTACGAGAAAGCGGAGAATCTGTTAAAAGAGGCAGAGCACTGCTACGCCATGGCTATGATTTCAGAAAACAAACCAGAGGTATTGGATTGGGCCGGCGGCGTTATTTACTATATAGAAAATGCTGTAACGATGCTAAATAAGCAGTACTTTCGATATGGGGTCAAACGTACTTATGAAGAGTTAAACGCAATGAAGAACAGGCCCAAAAGGCTTTGCGAACTGATAGATGCTGTCATTTGTGCAGCTTCTGTTCAGGCTGTAAAAGAACATTTATCCGCACTTATAAAGGAAACCGTCGCAGTATTTAACGATATGAAAAAAACAATCATCCCGCCAAAAAAGCCAGTCACCGCGGCCGAACTGACCGGCACATATGAAGAGATGTATTCAAATTGGCGGAATAAAATGTATCTGGCGGCCGAAACAAACAATGCGCACCTCGCATTCATGAGTCTTTTTAGCGCCAATTATATGTTTTCTGAAATTTATGAACGCGTGGATATCGATAATTATGATGCGTTTGCCGGATATAATCCTCTGGACTTAAAGCAGACGGCAAAGTCATATTCTGATATTATGGACGCGTATCTGAAAGAGTACAGAAAGGTGGGAATACAGGAAAAACGCTATTGCGATATAGAGACATTCGTTGCCGATTATCTAAATAAAGCGGATAAAACCGATTAAAAGGAAATGCTATGCGCATATCGTGGTGCTTATGATCCGGTAGAACCGTTCTCTGTCAACGGTTCTCGCGATCTCCTCTGCAGAAAAACACAGGAGCCCTGCCTGGAATCAGGAAGCGCACACAGCGCTTCCCAGTTCCCGGCAGGGCCCCTTAGCCATTACACTTACGCCATCTTTTCAAGCAGCTTTAGGATATCCTCTCTTCCCATCTCATAGAAAGCGCCGCAGGTATGGCTTCCGCCATCCGTCATGTTGTCAGCAATTTCTTCAAACTTCTCCGTTCCGATTCCCGCCTCATGAAGGCTGAGGGGCAGCCCGGCTTCCCGGATCAACGCGCGGAGCCTTTTTACGCCTTCTCTGGCTGTCTCCTGCTGGTTTTCAAAATTCATCGGTACATTCCAGACGCGCACCGCATATTGGGCCAGCTTGGGCACGCATTCCTCCTTGTCGCACAGATATTCCATCCAGGCCGGGAAGGAAATAGCCAGTCCGGCCCCATGGGCGATATCATAGTATCCGCTGATCTGATGTTCCAGGCCATGGTTGAACCAATCCTGCTGCCTGCCGCATCCTGTCATATCATTCTGCGCCCAGGTGCCGCAGAGCATGATTTCCGCCCTGGCCGCATAGTCTTGCGGACGCTCCAGCACAATGGGAAGATTGTGGATCATGGTCGCCAGGATCCCTTCTGTCACCCGATCTGTCATCTCCACATTCGGGGTCCTGGAAAAATACCGCTCCATGGCATGCGCCATGATATCCATACTCCCGCAGGCCGTCTGATAAGGAGGCAGCGTAAAGGTCAGTTCCGGATTCATGATGGAGAAAACCGGCCGCATCAGAGGAGAGCCAAATCCTGTCTTCACGCTGATCGTTTCATCAGATATGACACAGCTGTCACTTTCTTCGCTTCCCGCCGCCGGGAGCGTCAGGATATCGCCCACAGGAATCCGTTCCTTTCCCGGTTTGCTTTTGCCCGAAATCAGATCCCACACATCCCCTTCATAATAAACGCCGAAGGAAATCGCCTTACAGGTATCGATCACGCTGCCGCCTCCTACGGCCAAAAGGAAGTCGATGCCGTCCCTGCGACAGATCTCGATCCCCTTCCGCACCAAAGACACCCGGGGATTGGGCACCACTCCCGGCAGTTCCTCGAGAAAAAGCCCCGCTTCTTTCACCGCTTCGATTACCACATCATACAGCCCGCTTCTTTTAATGGAGGAACCGCCATACACCAGAAGCACCCTCGTCGCCCCCTGGGCCTTCAGTTCCTCTCCCACCTTCTTCTCCGTTCCTTTTCCGAAGATCATCTTCGTCCCACATTGAAATTCAAATCCGTTCATTTCTGTCTCTTTCCTTTCCACACGCAATCCCTTGCACCCATAACAAAAGTGCACAGCCCTACAGATATTTTTCCAGAAGGATGGAATAACACACAGCGGCATCCGCTACCGCTTTCTCATCTGCCGCCTCATTGTCCCCATGTACGCCTTTTCCCTGCCAAGGCTGCGCATACATGGGAGAAAACCGAAGCACCTCATCCGTCAGAGGGAGGAAATGTTTGGAATCCGTCCCGCCGCCCAGAACAAAGGGAATCACCGGCATGCCCGGATAGGCCTCCTGTACGCTAGCCTTCATGGCCTGATAGCCCGGCGCCTCTTCAGAACTTTCCGGGGAAGCATCATTTCCCCCTTCCAGGGTACAGGTCACGCCATGCTTCTCGGCAATCTGCTGCAGCTTGCGCGTCACCTCTTCCTGCGTCTCCACGGCGGATACGCGCACATTTGCGGTCAGTTCCACCCGTTTGGGCAGCACATTGAAAGCGGTTCCTCCCGCTGCCATGGTGAAGGCGATCGTGGCGCCCAGCAGCGTTTTCGCGTCCGGACAAATCTTATAGAGTGTCTCGTAAGTCCCCTCTTCTTTAGCTGCCCGCAGCACTTCTTCCCGTAAGTCTTGCGGGCAATGCTGTGCCGCCGCCCGCAGCATGGCGCGGCTTCCTTCGGTCAGCCCACGGACAAACACGCCCTCCTTCTGCGTCTCCAGCACCACTTCCGCCAGGCGCACAATGGCGGAGCGCTCCGGCGGATTGGCCGCATGTCCTCCTGCATCCAGAGCTGTGAAGCGGTATTCCAGAGAGCCTTTCTCCGCAATTCCAAAGAGAGCGGCCTTTCCCTTCACCAGTCCCATATAGTCTTCGCAGACGGTTCCCCCTTCGTCAAAAACCGTCTCAAAATGAATGCCCTGCTGTGCCAGCCAGTCGGCAGCTTTCTGCGTGGTCTGTCCTCCCACTTCCTCATCACAGGACAGATACAGCCAGATGGGCCGTCCTGGTTTCCATCCCTTCTGCAAAAGCAGATCAAAGGCGGACAGCAGCGCACACTGCGGCCCTTTCATATCCTGGGCGCCCCTGCCCCAGATACAGCCGTTCTCCATATGGCCCGAGAAAGGAGGATATTGCCATGCATCCGAATCTTTGGCCGGCACCACATCCATATGGCCGGTGAACAGGACGGGCGGCTTTCCTGTGTCTTCTGCCGCCAGTTCCAGCAGCAGGGCTTCTCCCACCGGATGTTTCTTCGCCGCCTGAAAAAGATAGGAAAACTCCTTTTCCAGCAGAGCGCGATAGGCTCCGATCTGATAGAATTCCTCATTCCCCGCTCCGCTTACGGTCGGGATCCGCACCATCTTCGCCAGGCGGTTCCCGATCCCTTCAAATTGTTCTGTTCCTTTCACCGATTCGTGCATGGTTTTTCTCCTTTTCACACTTATTCCTTCATTCCGGATACAGCGATTCCCTCTACAAAGAATTCTTGTGCAAAACAGTACAGGAGCAGCAGCGGCAGGATGGAGATCAGCGCTCCGGCAAGGGCGGGGCCCGTCTCCCTCACACCTTCTCCTACGAACATGGCAAGCCCTGCGGACAACGTCCTCATCTTCGTGGAATTGGTCATCATCAGCGGATAGATCAGGTCATTCCAGTTCGATGTCAGACAGAAAATAAAGAAGGTCACAAAGGCTGGCTTGCACAGAGGGAACATGATTTTTGTGAAAATTCCGAACTCGTTCATTCCGTCGATTCTGGCAGCTTCCTCCAGGCTCTTCGGCAGTCCCATGTAGAAAGAACGCATGAAGAACATGCCGTAGGCCGAGGCCGCACGCGGCAGGATCAGGCCCACATAGGTGTTCAGGATCCCGAACACATGCAGTTCCAGATAAAGCGGGATCATGATGATCTGAAAGGGGATCAGCATGGTCAAAAGGACGATGTTGAAGATCAGTTCCTTCCCCTTAAACTGCAGCCGCGCGAACGCATAGCCTGCCAATGAATCCAGCAAGGCGGAGCATACGGACACCAGTCCGGCAAAGATGACCGTATTTTTAATATAGGTGGCCAGCGGGATCCGATCCCACACCTCAATGTAGTTCTTAATCGTCCAGGCCTTCGGCCAGAATGTGGGTGGCCATTTGATGATATCTTTCTGTACCTTAAAGGTGCTTAAGATCATCCACGCAAACGGAAACAGGATCAGGAAGAGCACGATCAGGCACACCACAACTTTAATGACCTGGTAGGGTTTGATTTTTTTCAGCATAATTTCAATCCTCCACACGTCCTTCTACATGTTTTTCGCTATCCTGCGTTCCATATATCCCTTGAAGATCAGTATGATCACAGCGATAACAAAGAACAGCTCGATACACATGGCCGAAGCGTATCCCAGTTCATAAGGAACGGAGAAGCCTCTGTAATAGATGTACTGTACCATCGTCTCCGTCTTGAACAGCGGTCCGCCTCCCGTAGTCACATAGACCACGTCGAATACCTGGAAGGCCCCGATAATCGTCGTCAGCAGCGTAAAATTAATCGTGGGCAGAAGGTTCGGCAGGGTGATATGGAAAAACTGCTGGGTTTTTGTGGCTCCATCAATCTCAGAAGCCTCAAAATAGGTGCTGGGGATGTCGTTGATTCCAGCCACCAGAATGATCAGCGTCTTTCCAAACGCCTTCCACACGGAGATAAAAACGATGATCGGCATCGCATACTTTTCTTCAGCGAGCAGGGCGATCGGCTCTCCGCATACCAGGCTGATCAGATAGGGAATGTATCCCACTGTAGAATTCAGTATCAGATTGAATAAAATGCCTATGGCCGTAAAGGAACACAGCACCGGCACATAGAAAATGGAGCGGCACAGCTTGTTGAACCGCGTCGGCTTATACAGCCAATACGCCAGGATCAGTGCCACCACCAGCTGAATCGGAACGGATATCACCACATATACGAAAGTATTCTTAAATGCATTCCATACCCGTTCGTCCTCCAATGTCCTTTTAAAATTCTCCAGGCCGACCATATCCGGCCAGGCCAAAAAGATATCCAGGTTGGTAAGGCTGATGAAAAAGGAGACCACCAGCGGGACAACCGTAAACAAAAATAGAATAAAGACTCCGGGAAAGATGAACAAATATCCAACCCTATCCTTTCCCGTCCATTTCGCAACAAACTGTTTCAGCGGACTTCTCTTCTCCATCTGCAGGCTCCCTTCTGATCATAACATAAAAAGTGTGCGCAAGGGATGCCGCCTTAGCGGCCGCATCCCTTCGCAATTCGCTTAGTTATCCAGAATTCCCTGAATGACCTCGTTGTACTTATCCAGCGTGGTCTTCACGTCCGCACCTGCAAAGATCTCTTCCATAGCGGGATACAGCGCATCCGCAGAAATGCTGTTCACACCTTTCATCTTACATTCAATGTGGCCATAGGAAAGAGGCTCGGAAAGGGCCAGCGTCAGCGGATCATCCGCGAAGTTCTCCTGTGCGGAGATCAGATAAGCGGGCGTTCCGCATTCCTGCGTCCATCTGGTACAGATTTCTTCAGAGTTCCAGTAGTCCACGAACTTATATACCAGTTCTTTATGTTCTTCAGATGTGGTCTTGGGGATGGAGAACCCAACCGGGATTACCGCCGCATCCTGTTCGATGCCCACACATGCGGGAACCGCCTTCACACCGAAGTTAATCTCGTTCTCGCGCAGGCCGTTGATGATCCAGGGCCCGTTGATAAACTGTGCCAGCTGTCCGCTGATATAGGTATTGTCGTCCGTGTCCTTAGGGGAGCACTCATATAAAGTTTTCATGGTTTCAAACGCCTGCACATTGGCGTCTGTATTAAACATTGCCTGCGTCTCGTCTTCATTTACATAGCCGCCGCCATATGCATACAGCGTATACTGTGCGGTTACGTTGTTATCCGTAGGCAGACAGAAGCCGTACTGATTCTTGCTCTTATCCGTGAGAATCTGTGCGTTCTCAACGATTTCTTCAAACGTCTCCGGAGGGGATTCCGGGTCAAGCCCCGCCGCTTCATAGAGGTCTTTGTCCCAATAGAAATAATGGGAAACCATCTGCATGGGAATGCCCACGCACAGGTCGTCATAGTAAAGCAGATCGACCACGTTCTGGTCAAAGTCGTCCGCATCCACTTCTGGCAGATCATAAAAGTCGCTCACATCCTGAAAGCTTCCGGCCTCCACATAAGGAGGATAATAACCGGATGAGCACAGGACAAAGTCCGGCGCATTACCGGCTGCGATCGCCGCAGGCAGCTTTTCATTAAAGGTGTCCCAGGGCATCACATCCATTTCGATGGTGATGTTGTACTCATTCGTTTCGTTGAACTCATCCACAATATCCTGCAGCACTTCACCATCCGTACTGGTAAAGCCGTTCCAGAAGGTCAGCGTAGTAGGCTCATATGTTTTTGCCTCTTCCGTCGTACCCCCCCCCGGTCGTCTCCGACGCGGCCGCTTCCTGTGCCGCCTCAGATGATGCCGGCTGAGCGGAGGCCGCTTCCTGCGTATCGGAGGAAGAGCCGCACGCGCTCATGCCAAGCGCCATGGAAAGAGTTAACCCCAGTGCCATGAATTTTTTCCACTTCTTCATAATTCCTTTTCCTTTCTATTGAGATTTAGCCGTAACGCCCCGGATGGCCCCGGATTGTTACATTTGCTTTGTTATATAAAAGGAACCTCCCGTCCTTCCATATCTTTTGTTATGCCCGGTTCTTTTCTGCCGGCCGCGTTTTTTCACGCATGTGCCGGCCGGCAGATCAATTTCTGTTCATTCCATCTCCATTCCGGAGCATCAGATGCTTCTGGCAGCCTCCACCACCCAGCGGATCCTTTCCCAATCCAGCTTGGCGTCGATCGTGCAGTCTCCGCCCAGCATCAGTCCCGTCTTTCCATGATTGAGAATCAGATCCTTCGTATACTGCTGCAGTTCCTCTTTGGTGCCAGTGTAAATGATTCCCTGCTGGGTATGTTCATCCCAATGGGTTTCAAATCCTCCCAGGGAGGTTCTGCCATTCACGAAATAACGGCCGTCCTCCAGGCTCAGGCCTTCTACATGGACCGCCCAGTTCACCACCTTGGCCGGATAATCCTGCCAGATCGCAAGCTGATTCCGGTTGCCGGCCCATCCGCACATGTGCAGGATATTGTTGTCGGAGAAACGATTGGCATGCTCCAGCACATACAGATCGCTGGGACGGATGACAGACTTGTATTCTTCCGGAGTAAAGCGTCCGTATTCGCCGCCCTGTACGCAGTAATATACGCCGTCGCATCCCGCTTCCGTAATCAGCAGCTCTGCCAGCAGCGCGTTGGTCTGCGCGATCACATCCAACGCCTGCATGACCGCATTTTTGTCTTCTTTAATGTATGCCATTACATCATCATCGCTCAAGCCTACCGCTTCTGCTCCGAAACGCAGGGATGAAAACGGCGCGAACACATTGTAGAACACACAACGTTCCTGTCCGATCTCTTTCACGATCGCTGCAGCCCGTTCCACCTGCTCCCGGATGAAAGGATGCTCTGCAGGAAGCGGATTTAAGGTTTTAAAATCCTCCGCCTTCTCGATCTTCGGCAGCGGATACGGGAAATAGCCGTCGCACATGATCTTCACAAAATCCAGATCCGTTTCGCGGTAATATTTCAGATGCGCCTGGATACAGCCTTCCCCCACAGCCTCATCCCCGGCGAAGTGGAACCAGAATCCAACCGGGACATGATCCACTTCCTTTTTGTTCATCGCATTCAGCACTCTTGTTCTCTTGTCCATTCTTTTCTCCCTTTCTGCCGCATTCTGCGGCGAACACAGATAACAGGCAAAACACTCCGCTCTGTTGTCCTCATGCTTCTATCTGATTCTCATCTTATGATGCTGTTCTCTCTGTCTTCTTTCAGCTGCTCACCATCATATCCAGAATGACCCGATCCGTATCCGCCATTCCCCGGTTTCCCAGTTCTCCCAGGTTCCGGATGGCGTTTTCCACATCATCGGATACGATGCCGTCCAATTCTCCGGCGCTGTAATTCTTCAGTGCCAGCATTGCACATTGGAAGGCGCTCGCGATCACCGTGGCGATCTTCAGCGCGCAGCCCGCTTTCGCTCCGTCACAGATGATGCCGGATACGTCCGCGATCATGTTCCGGATGGCGCTCTTAATCTGCTCCAGGCCACCGCCCTGCATATAGACGAAAGCACAGCAGGCACCGATTGATGAGCCCATCCCGCAGCCGCACAGCGGGGAAAGCTTGCCAATATATTGCTTTACATGGATCGTGATCAGACAGCTCAGGGCCAGGCAGCGATACAGCGTTTCCTGATTCTCTCCCCTCGCTTTTGCCGCAGCGATCACAGGAAGGGTTGCAGCGATTCCCTGATTCCCGCTGCCGCAGACCGTCATCACCGGAAGCAGGCAGCCCGACATTCTCGCATCCGCAGCTGCGGCCGTCATTGCTATCGCATAATTGGCTACATCCTCTCCCATGCCTTCCAGAATGCTGCGTCCCACATTCAGGCCGTACGTTCCTTCAATTCCCTTCTCGGCCACCGCCCAGTTCATACGGATGCACGCATCCAGAAATTCCAGCTTCTTCACATCTACGGAACGCACAAAATGGACGATGCCTTCCACATTCAGGCCGCTCTTGTCGCTCTCCCCTTTCGGAAGCTCTTCGCAGCCACTTCTGTCATAAACCGTGGTGCGTCCGTGCACAATCTTCGTGATATTGGTATGCGCATCTTCAATCACCACTGCGGAAGAATCATCCTCCGTATACAGAAGCACTTCTATGTACAGCTTCTTCGGCGTGTCCTTCAGGGTTACCTGCACCTTCTCTGATGCAAACACCTCTGCCCGGGCGACTTCTTCCTCTGTGATGCCCGAAAGCACCTCCAGGATGGCTTCCTCATCTCCGCCCACGATCCCCATGGCTGCCGCCATTTCCAGGCCCACCGCATCTGTTCCCGGAATTCCCACTCCCAGGGCGTTCTTCAGGATATTCCTGCTCACATTCACCTGTGCCCGGTCAGGCATTCTGCCGAGCACCGCCCGGGCCTTTGCCGCCGCATAGGCGATTGCAACCGGCTCCGTACAGCCCAGGGCAGGCGTTAACTCCTGCGCAAGGAGCGTAAGGTAGTATTCTTCTTTCATAATTATTCCTCATATTATGCCACTCATTATAGTTATTACCTCTAATCATATCAGCGATAAGTTTAGTATAAACCTTTCATTTAAGAAATGCAATCCCTTTTTCTGGACTCAGATATTTTTGTCTTTTTATCCAGTTTTAATTGCTATTTTTTATATGTTTTATACAAGTCAATTCTTTATATACAGTTAATTTTGCCCATTCGCGCCATCTTTCCCATTTTAAAAACAACTGCTCAAACAGGCCTGCTTTTTTCCAGATACACACAGCGTCCGTCCACGGATACATCTTCCCGTGTCCTTTAGCTGCGGCCGGACGCGGGCCTCCTTTCTGACCCTTTCATAACGCCCGCACCCTGCCGTGCCGTCTCCTGCAAGGGCCGCCGCAA
>OGPH01002235.1_pt1 | contig 11602 bp, 9 predicted proteins | sample 1552891 | NCBI WGS metagenome assembly OGPH01 (sample SAMEA2580272, study PRJEB22360) | human gut metagenome | biome: human gut; feature: human-associated habitat; material: faeces | place: Denmark | collected 2008/2010 | reverse complement strand
CCCTCCGACTGGGGGGGGTGTGTAGTTGTGTTTTTGCCCCCCAGCCAATGAAGACGCCCAGCGGGCCGCTCTCCCCGGCAAACGTACCCTCCGGCAGGGGGGCGGGCAGAGAAAACTGGCTGCAAAGGGGGATATCCTCCTCTAAGATCGCCGCCGAAACCGCCTTGGCAAGCCCCATGTCAGAGATGACGCAGCCGTGTCGGGCAGCCCATGCGTCCACGGAAAATTTGCCGCGGACATCGGTGGCGGTGGTGACCACCGCCGTGGCCCCCAGCTTTTCCGCCACCAAAAGATACGGCGCCTGCCGCACCCTGCCCCCCGCCCCCACCGCCAGCGCGTTGGCGCCGCCGATATGGCCGGAGAGCAGGGGGATCACAAACCGCCCCGCCTCGTCGATGCAAACCACCGCCGGGTCGGTTTTTTTGCTTTTGACATAGGGGGCGATCTCCCGCACGGCGATGCCGCAGGCCCCCACAAAGATCAGTGCGTCCATGGAGGAAAAGCTCGCGCCATATACCGCCTTGTCCAGCGGCAGAAAGCCCGGCTCTTCAAAACGCGGCATGGTATAGCACATCCATGCCTCATCCGGCAGCGCCGCCAGTATCCGCCGCGCCGTGGCGCAGCCACTGCGGCTGAAAGTGAACAGGGCGGCTCTCATTGCGCCCCCTTGCGGAACTCCGTTGTAAAATCGGGGTGGTACAGCAGGGAGCGGAGATAGTTGTCACCCAGACAGTTGCCCACCACGATCAGCGAGGTCTTGGTCAGACTGTTGCCTGTCACCGTCTCGTGGAGTGTCCCCACCGTGCAGCGGAAGATATGCTCCTCCGGCCAAGTGGCCTTGTAGACCACCGCCGCCGGGGTGTCAGCGGTATAGCCTCCCGCCAGCAGCTCGGCTTGCAGCAGTTCGGTCAGCGAGGTACTGAGAAACAGCACCATGGTGGCCTGATGGGCCGCCAGCGAGCGGATGGACTCCCGCTCCGGCACCGGGGTGCGGCCCGGGGCGCGGGTGATGATGACGGTCTGGCTCACATCGGGCAGGGTGTACTCCGCCCGCAGCGCGGACGCTGCGCCGCAGAAGGCGCTTACGCCGGGGCAGACATCGTAGACAATGTCCCGCTTTTCCAGCTCGTCGAACTGCTCCCGCACCGCACCATAGATGCTGGAATCCCCCGTGTGCAGACGCACCGTGGTCTTTCCCTCCGCCTCCGCTTTCTCGATGAGGGCGATGACCTCCTCCAGCGTCAGTTTGGCGCTGTCGTGGATCTCGCAGCCGGGCTTGGTATAGTCCAGCAGCGCCGGATTCACCAAAGACCCTGCGTAGATCACCACATCGGCCTCACCCAGCAGCTTGGCGCCCCGGACGGTAATAAGGTCGGCAGCGCCGCTGCCCGCCCCCACAAAATGTACCATTGTCAGTCCTCCTTTATCCGGCGCAGCAGTGCCGCTGCGTCCTTTGTCTCACAGAGATAGCCGTATTCCTTGGAGAACAGGATAGCGCCTGCCTCCATATCGCCGCATTTATAGGGCAGCATCGCGTCGATGCGTCCCGCCAGACGGTGCAGCACTGCGTCATAAAGTCCCTGCTCCTTCAACAGCCGCAGGGCGTCGTCACAGGTGGCGCAGCAGAGCATCTCCGCCGCCGCACCGCCGTGCAGCCCCTCTGCGGCGGCACAGGCCGTCAGGATGTCCATGCGGCAGTCGCCATAGCGGGAGTGGGTGTTCCACATACCGCCCGCCAGCTTTACCAGCTTGCCGATATGACCGATGAGCAGCACCCCTCGGAAGCCCAGCTCCCGGCACATCTCCAGCGCGTCGCCGATGAAGTTGGAGGTCATCACCGCCGTGGCGGGGTCGATGCCCATGGCACCCTTGATATAGTCTACGCCGTAGTTGCCGGGGGCCAGCAGTACATAATCCGCGCCGCCCTCCCGCCGCTGCCGCAGCTCTACATGGATGGTGTCCACCAGCGCCTGCTCGCTCATAGGCTCTACGATCCCCGTGGTGCCTAAGATAGAGATGCCGCCCTCAATGCCCAACCGGGGATTGAAGGTCTTTTTCGCCAGCGTCTCGCCATCGGGAGCGGAGATTACCACATACAGGCCGCCGATGTATCCGAACAGGACGCAGACCTCCTCCACATTCTCCTGAATCATCCGGCGGGGTACAGAGTTGATGGCCGCCGCACCCACCGGCTGGTCAAGACCCGGCTTGGTTACCCGGCCCACGCCCTGTCCGCCGTCGATGACAATGCCAACAGTCTCTGTTTTCCGCACCTCGGCATAGATCAGGGTGTCACGGGTGATATCTGGGTCATCGCCGCTGTCCTTCCGGATGGCGCAGCGCACACAGTCCGGGGACAGATAGATGTCCTCCACCGCCAATGCCAGCTCCATGCCCTTGGGTGTCAGCAGGCGGATGGACTCCTTTTTGCTGCCGCTCAGCAGCATCCATGCGGCGGCCTTGGCTGCCGCCGCGGCACAGGAGCCGGTGGTGTAGCCCAGACGGAGCTTTTTTCCGTCCCGTATGATAAATTCCTTCATGACCTACCGCCTGATTTGGTAGAGCATAGCGTTGCAGATGGCCGCCGCCACATTGCTGCCGCCCTTGCGGCCCCGGGACACGATGTAGGGCGCGGCAGCGGCCTTGATGATGCGCTCCTTGCTCTCCACCACATTCACAAAGCCCACCGGTACCCCGATGATGAGGGCGGGACGGAGCTTGTCTGCCTCCATCAGTTCCTCCAGCGAAAAAAGTGCCGTAGGGGCGTTGCCGATGGCGAAGATGCAGGGCTTTGGCAGGGCTGTTGCCCGCTCCATGGATACAAAGGCACGGGTCACACCGCGCTCCTTAGCCTCCGCCGCCACGTCCGCGTCCGACATGAAGCAGTGTACCTCTCCGCCCAGCGAGGCGAGGATCGTCTTATTGATCCCGGCCTTGGCCATCTGGGTATCGGTCACAATGTCGCAGCCCGCCCGCAGAGCGGCGATGGCCTTTTGCACCGCGTGGCCGGAAAAGGCCAGATTGTCCACATAGTCAAAATCCGCCGTGGTGTGGATGACCCGTTTGATGACCAGCTCGTTTTCCGGGTTCAGCCGCCGGTCGCCCAGCAGCTCTGTGATGATGGCGAAGCTACGCTTCTCAATGTCCATAGGCTTCATTTGCTCCATCATAGCGTCTCCTTTCTGCAAGCCGCCAAAAAGCGCTGTGCCATGACAGGCTTGGCGTAAAAATGGAAGTGGGGGAAACCCGCGTACAGCGTGTCCGTGGCATACGCACAGCGCCACTGCTTTCCGGAGGGCTTTTCCGCCCCAAAAGCATCGCCGGGCTGTGGGGTGTCCCAGTGGTGGAATTCATGCATCGGCACCTGCTCTCCGGCGCGGCAGAGGAGATTGTTCTCCCGGGCCGTGGCGGTGATATAGCCGAACCGGGTCAGCTTCCCCGTATCAAAGCAGTCCCCCGGCAGCGCACCCACCATGGCGCGGCCTGCGATGGACTCTGTAAGGTACATAAAGCCGCCGCACTCGGCGATACAGGGCATCCCCGTGTGTACAGCGTCTCGGATTTGCCTGCGCAGGGCGTGGTTTTTCTCCAACTGCGCCGCGTAAAGCTCCGGATAGCCGCCGCATAAGTACAGCCCCTGCACACCGTCGGGGAGCTTTTCGTCCGCCAGCGGGCTGAAGGGTATCAGCTCCGCGCCCAGCTGCCGCAGCAGGTCGAGACTGTCCTCGTAGTAAAAGCAGAACGCCCGGTCCCGCGCCACGCCGATCCGCACCGGCGCGCCCTTTTCCGGCAATACCGGCGGCGTGAAGTCCAGCACTGGCGCATTGTGGGCGATCTCCAGCAGCGCGTCCAGCTCCAGCGTCTTTTCCGCCGCCTCCGCCAGCTGCCGCAGCTTCTCCCGCAGATCCTCTACCTCGTCCGCTGTCACCAGCCCCAGATGGCGGCTCTCCAGCGCGCACTCCGGCAGCCGGGGTAGATAGCCGCAGGCGCGGACGCCCAGCCGGCTTTCCAGTTCCCGCGCCAGCGCGCCATAGCTCATGGCACTGCACCCGTTCAGAATGACGCCCTGCACGTTGTTGTCTGGCGCGAAGTCCAGAAAGCCCCGCACCGCCGCCACAACGGACAACGCCGCCCCCCGTGCGTTCACCACCAGCACCACGGGGCTTTCCGTCTCCCGCGCCGTCTCATAGGTGCTGGCGCGGGTGGATGTCAGCCCCAGACCGTCATAATAGCCCATGACCCCCTCAATCACCGTGATATCGCAGTCCTGACCGTTGTGAGCCAGCAGATAGCGCATGGTGTCGCGGTCAAAAAAGAAGCTGTCCAAATTGGAGCTTTTCGCGCCGATGACCCTGCTATGGAACATGGGGTCGATGTAATCCGGGCCGCATTTTGCCGCGCCTACCCGCAGACCCCGCGATACCAGCGCCTGCAAAACGGCGCAGGTGACGGTGGTCTTGCCGCAGCCGCTGTTGGTACCGGCCAGCACCAGCCGGGGCACTCGTCTCTGCATAGTGTCCTCTCAATCCGCCACAATGGTGGCAAAATAGCTGATCTCCTCCGGCAGCTGCCGCAGGTCGGTATAGACCTGCTCCGTCTCCAGCCCGCAGTCCGCCACCATCCCGGCACGCGCTGCAAGACCGTGCCTTTCCAGCGCGTCCACCGTCTCGCGGATGGCTCTCCCGGACTTCATCAGCACCTTCGTTCCCTCCAGCGTGAGCGCACTGTCCATGTCCATGCTCCCCGGCAGGATATGGAGGGGCTCCTCCATGCGGGTGAGGCTGCGCCCCAGCCGCGCCGCCACGGCGCAGAAGCTGGTGACACCGGGACACATGACCACCTCGAACCCGTCAGAGCGGACGCGCTCCAGAATATAGTAGGCAGTGGCGTACACGGATACGTCGCCCAGATTGACCATGGCCACATCCCGTCCCACCGACAGCTCTGCTTTGATAGCGGCTGCCGCCGTGCGGTAGCTGTCCTCCCGTACCGCCGCGTCATGCGCCATGGTGAAGTCCAGCGGCAATATGGTCTTTCCCCGCATATCCACCGCGCCTCCGGCGATGTCCAACGCCAGCATCCGACCGGCCTTGGTTCGAGGGGCCGCTATAACATCACACACCTCCAGAACCCGACACGCCTGCCGGGTCAGCAGCTCCGGGTCGCCGGGACCCACGCTGACGGCGTAAAAAACGCCCTGTTTTTCCATGATGGCACTCCTTACGGCACGAATTCCAGACTGTCGAAGCAGGGGTCGTACTTCCCGTGCTCCATCTGGTACAGCTTTGCGATATATGCGCGGGTGAAGATCTCCTCCGGCGGGCCGATGCGGTCGATCCTGTCGCCCGCCACGCACACCACGGTATCGGAGATGCGCTCTGCCAGCTCCAGCTCGTGGAGCGACAGCAACACCGCCAGATCGTTCTCCCGCACCATACGCTTGAGCACCGTCAGCAGCTCCAGCTTATAGCGGATGTCCAGAAAGCTGGTGGGCTCGTCCAGCACGATGATCTCCGGCTCCTGACACAGGGCCCGGGCCAGCAGGATGCGCTGGCGCTGCCCATCGCTGATGTTGGCAAAGGGCCGGTCGGCAAAGTCCAGCCCGCCTACCTGCGCCAAGGAGCGCTCCACAATGGCCCGGTCCTCCGATGTGAGGATTCCCAGTTTGCCTGTGTAGGGATAGCGGCCGGTACCCACCACGTCCCGGCAGGTCATCAGCTCCGGCTCCATGCGGGCGGTCATCAAAATGGCCATGCGCCGGGCAATCTCATTGCGGCTGTGCGCCTCCATGGCCTTTCCATCCAGAAACACCGTGCCGGACACCTTGGAGAGTTGGCCGATGATGGTTTTCAATATGGTGGATTTTCCCGAGCCGTTGGGGCCTATCAGCGTGACGATCCTGCCCCGCTGCACATGGAGGGCGATGTCCTCGATCAGCGGCTTGCCGTGGTAGCCCACGGTCAGGTCTTTTGTTTCCAGATATGCCATACTCACGCCGCCTTTCTGTGGATCATCATGTAGATCACGATGGGTGCGCCGAACACCGCCGTGACGGAGCTGATGCTCACCTCCGTGGGGGCGAAGGCGGTGCGGGCGATGAGGTCGCAGAACAGGCAGAACACGCCGCCGCCCAGGAAGCAGGCCGGGATCATGCACAGCGGTTCCGCCGATTTGAACAGGGACTTCATCAGGTGCGGCACTGCGATGCCAACAAAGGAGATGGGGCCGGCAAAGGCCGTGACGCAGGCGGACAGCACACTGGACAACAGGATCAGCGCCGTCCGGAAGGCCCGCAGGGGGACGCCCATATTCTGGGCGTAGACCTCGCCCAACTGGTACGCCCGGATGGGCTTGGAAAGCAGGAAGGTCAGCAGCAGCGTGATGCCGCAGACAACGGCCATAGTCTTTACGTTGTCCCAGCTCATGCCGGAGAAGGAGCCGAGAGACCAGTTGTGCAGATTCACGATGCTGGAATCGTCGGCAAAGGTCACGAGAAAATCCGTGAGCGCCGAGCAGATATAGCCGATCATCACGCCGCAGACCACCAGCAGGCTCATGCGCTTGACCCGCTGGGAGATTAGCAGCACGAAGCCCATGGATACCATGGCGCCCACGAAGGCCGCCGCGATGAGAATGGCGGAGGAGGTGGTCTTGCCACGGCTCAGCAGCGCCAGCATGGCCACGCACACCGTCATCTTCGCGCCGGAGGAGATGCCCAGCACGAAGGGGCCTGCGATGGGGTTGTGGAAGAAGGTTTGCAGCAGATAGCCGGACAGGGACAGCGCCCCGCCCAGGATCAGCGCCGACAGAAGCCGGGGCAGACGGATCTTCACGATGATCTGGCTCTGGGTAAAGCCCACATCGCCCCCCAGCAGAATGCGCCATATCTCAGACGCGGAAAGCGAAACGCTCCCCGCGAAAATATTCCAAAGTAAAAATGTGAGTAAAAGCAGGAGGAGCAGCAAAAAGCTGCCCCAGATGCGAAGTGTTCGGGTCTTGTTCATGCTGCTCCTCCTTATGATGTAAAAAACGCTCACTTCATCCGTGTCAGAAAGTGAAAAGCCATATCCGGCGCGTCGTTCAACGCATGGTTCACGTCCAGAATGAGATCGCTCAGCTCCAGCGACTCCTGATAGAAGTTTTTGGTCAGGCACCACACATTACCGCTCTTGACGGCCTTGAAGTCGGCCATCAGTGGATCCAGTGCCACCAATTCGTCCAGCGTGTGCAGCTCACCATCGATGATGCTGTTGTAGATCAGTACATCGGCGTCCACTGCACCGTGGTAGAAGGATTCCATCTGAATGTTGATGGTGGACTGGGCGTTGTCCTCCGCCGATTCATCGAAGGAGACATAGTCTCCGCCTGCGATGGTGACGCACTTCGCCACATAGTCCGTGGACTTGCGGACGTTTACAGCGCCGCTGCTGGTGATGTAGAAAAACGCCACAGTCTTGCCGGTGGGCTGCTGCTCCAGTACGTCCGCCACGCTGTCCATCTTCTCATTAAACAGCGCCTCGGCCTCATCCTCCTTGTCCAGCAGCGCCGCGTACAGCTTGATCCACTCCATCCGACCCAAGGGCTGGGTCTCGTAGCTGGATGTCTCCACCAGCACGGGGATGCCCAGCCGCTCCAGTTGCTCCAGCACCGCCGGAGAGTGATAGATCATGGTGTTTTCCACCGCCAGATCACAGCCCTGCGACAGGATCAGCTCATAATCCGGCTCGGAGTACTTGCCGGCGTATACCAGCGCTCCGCTGTCCATGGCGTCCTTGGCACGCTGGATATACCAGTCCGACTGTTTTTTACCGCTGAGGGTGATACAGTCGATGGCGTTCAGCTTGTCGAAGTAGTCCATGGCAGCGGCGGCTACCAGATAGATCTGGTCCAGCGGCTGGTGCAAAACAGTGACGCCGGAGGGTGTTCCGTCAGGCACCGCCGCGCCCTCCGCTACCAGCAGGTACACCCGGTCGTTGTTGATGGTGATGCGCTTGTAGCTCTCTCCGGCATACTCTACGGTAAACTGCTGGGCATAGCGCAGGGGCATGGTACGGTCAAAGACCAACTCATCCCACGATATGGAGGCAGTTTGTCCATCTGTTTTGGCAGGGGCGTCTGCCGTGCCGCAGCCACAGAGGGACAGCATCAGCAGCAGCGCCAGTACCGCGGCGGTCAGCCGTTTCACTGGGCTGCCTCCACCGCCGTGGTGGAATCAAAGGTCAGGGTGTACTCGATCTCGTGGGGGGTGCTCATGGCGGTGGTGTCGCCGATCACCGTCAGCGGGGTATCCAGCGCCCGCACGGGGATCTCGAAGGTGGAGCCGCCCTCGGTGGTGAGGACATCGTAACGCTGGCCGTCCACCAGCATATAGTCATACTTCTCACTGCTCCACACGATGGTGGCGGTGGCAGCGCCGTTCTCCACCTTCAGGGTACAGGGGGTCAGCACATGGGACTTGCCGGAGCCGCCCTCAAAGCCTACCTCAATGGTGTAAGTGCCGTCCGCCAATGCGATGGCGGCAGCGTCATCGCCGTCATCCTCCTTCAGAACAGGGTTGGAGACGGAGACCTTGTGGTCATACCATACGCCCTTCTTGCCGATGAGGGCCACGTCGAACTCCGTGTCCAAGGCGGGCACGGGGATGTCAAAGCCGTTGACCTCCTCGGACAGACCATCGGGATAGGTGACGGTATCCTTGGTGGGCTGTAGCAGCACGGCACCGTCCTTCTGTGCGTCTTCCTTCAAACCGGGGAACAAATTCACGATGCTGGTGGAGGCGAGGCTGACGTGAATGGTCATCTGCCCGTCCTTCACGGTCAGCACGCCCTTGCCGTCGCAGGTCTCGTTGGCGTGGAACATACTGCTGTCGGTGTTGAAATCCGCGGTGTACACGCCGTCCGCCAGCGCGGGCTCGGCGACATCGCCGCCATTGTTGTCATCTGTTTTCTGCTGTCCGCAGCCCGCCAGCAGCGATGCCGTCATCAGCAGTGCCAGCAGACAGGAAAGAAACTTCTTCATTTTTATGTGTCCTCCTTGCTCTGAAAAAGGCTCCGAGGCGATAATATACCGCCCCGGAGCCAAGTCAGTCCTTGTTACGCGATAGCGTCGATGGCAGCCTTGGTGTGTGCCACGTAGAGAGCCTGCACGTCCGCGATACGGCCCAGACCGGAGATCTGGCAGTTCACGGTGAGACCGGCGGCCTCAAACATGGTCTTCCAGGAATCCTCGTCCGCACCGGCCATGTCGTTGTTGGCGTGGTCGCCCGCCACGACCATCAGGGGACGCAGCACCACGGTGGTGTAACCGGCTTCCTTGACAGCTGCGATCACGGCCTCGCAGGAGGTGTCCTCGGGCTCGCCCTCCACGGTGCCGATGAATACGTTCTCATAGCCCAGCTTGTCCATCTGGGTGGCCATCTGGCTGTAAGTGACCTTGGCCACATGAGCCGTACCGTGGCCCATCAGCACATAGGCAACACCGGCATCCTTGGCGGCAGCGGTGGACTCATAGCCGCTCTCCTCGAGGGCAGCAGCCACGACGGCCTTGGCAACGGCTTCCTTGTCGGCGTTGATGACGGTGGCATCGTTGCCCACCTCACCCAGCATGGGCTCGGCGATCTCAACGGACTCGAACTTGTCACGAACCTTGTCAATGGCGGCGCACATCTCATCGTACTCAGCACCGTGCATCAGATGGGTGGGCTGCACCACCAGCTGCTTCACGCCGTTGGAGACAGCGCGCTCCAGAGCCTGCTCCATGTTGTCGATCTTTTCGCCGTCACGGGCCTGGATGTGGTTGATGATGATCTGAGCGGTGAAGGCGCGGCGCACGGACCAATCGGGGTTGGCCGCCTGCAGGGCATCCTCGATGCTCTTGATGTCGGCTACGCGGCTGTCGTTGTAGGAGGTGCCGAAGGACACCACCAGCAGCTCCTTCTCGCCGATCTCGTCCTGGTTGCGGGGATCGTCCTTGGAGGCGTCGCCGGTGTCCAGACCGAAATAGTCGGGGCTGGCTTCCTCGCCCTCCACCAGTGCCTTCTGGGCATCGGTCAGGGCGTCCCAAGCGGCCTTGGCGGCCTCGCACTGGGCGTCTGTCTCCTCAGTGCGCTCCTGCACGTAGATGGCGTCGATCAGCGCAGCGACCTTGTCGGCGGCGGCCTGATCAGCCTCGGCGGTGGACACATCGTTGTTGTCCTTGGTGTCATCGGCAACGTCCTTGTTGCCGCAGGCGGTCAGCATGCTCATGAGCATCACTGCCGCCATGAGAAATGCAAGTGCTTTCTTCATGGGGAATCTACCTCTTTCCAAATTATTTGTTCTGAAAGAAATATAAAAGCGGCTGTGTCTCACACAGCCGCCCTCGGTGCTTCTTACTACATATACATCCGCGCTGTGACCCGCAGCGGATCATAAGTTCGTAGGAAAACCAACCCGTTGGCAGCAGGTTTGAGATTCCACACAGAGGCAGGTCTCCTGACTTCGTTCGTCACGGCATTGCCCTTCCCAGTTTCCCAGTGGATTGCAAGGCCGCTCCCGTACACAGTGACTGCATCGCTCCGGATTCCCACCGGATTCCCTTTTCATCTGCTTTTGAGCAGACACCTCTGTGCTACAACTTTATATTTTTCCAGACAGTGGGATTATATCACATTTTGTCGAATTGTCAATCCGTTCTGATGGCGGGGCTGTCTAAAATCTGATGTGGGATTTTTTATTATAGGTATTTGGGAGTGGGCGGTTGCTCTAAAGTCTTATGTGGGATTTCTCATCAAAAGCGATTTGCGCAGAAAAAGGCACCGGCATCTAACTGAAGATGCCGGTGTCTTTCTTTTGGAATGCAGTGGTAATCAACTAAACAATTCCTCCAGCTTCTGCTGGAGCGTTCCTTCCTTGGCATACGGAAGTGCGTCTAACTGCCGGAAGTTGTGCTTGATGTCCTTCGTATCCTCATTAAAGCCAAGGATGTACGAGAGCGCAATGTGATAGATGATTTCGGTAGGTGCCAGCCCATACACCTACTTCTCAAAAATGTGGCGCAAGCGTTCTTTGGGGTCAGGGAACTGCTTCTTCATCTGCTCGCTCTGATACAGCCTCTTGACGATTTCCGTGATATAAAGGCCAGATTTCATATAGAGGTCAATTATGTTTTTTCATAGCCTGAAGTCCTAAAAGAAATTGTTTACATACATAGGGGCAGCCTTTATTAAAAACCAATACACCTTTAATACGCACGCAATACGCATTATTTCCGTAATACGCATTTAATACAGAGATAATGCGTATTACGTTTTTGGTTGCGCTTTCCTTTGAATCCGCATTTAGGTGTTTTTCGTATTGACAACTACAACATATTGTGTTATATAAAAATTATTCAGTTATTTGTGCACCGCCCCAACGGGGTTTCCGAACACGTTTCGGATCGCACACGTTGTTAAGTTTGTACTGAGGAGCGTTATGCTCCAGTTTGAGATCAGGGCCACTGCGCCCTTATATTTCAATGACTATGCTATGAGAAGTTTTCTCGCAGCATTTTCCACCTGTACGCCGACCTGCCGCCGTGCTATGATGTGCCTGTACTTAAGGCATCAAGCATTTAGGTCGGA
>OGPH01002222.1_pt1 | contig 11642 bp, 9 predicted proteins | sample 1552891 | NCBI WGS metagenome assembly OGPH01 (sample SAMEA2580272, study PRJEB22360) | human gut metagenome | biome: human gut; feature: human-associated habitat; material: faeces | place: Denmark | collected 2008/2010 | reverse complement strand
CGACTAAAACGCCAGCTCTCGCATAACGAGAACTGGCGTTCTTTGACAGGCTGAAGAGAAGGTCGCCATATGGCGACCTTCTCTTTTTATACTATTGTCTTATGCTTTCATTTCCTTTGGGAAGGCAAGTCTGCTATGGGTATAACCCAGTTTCCCAATCATTTCGCACATGGCCATTGCAGCCTGCCCTGGCTCAATAACCGGGACGGTATAACCTGCACGAGCGAGGTTGGATTCAACAGCTTGAGCAACACTAAGCATCCCAGTACAGCCAAGGACAAAAGCTTCTGCACCATCAGACTTAATGGCTTCAAATGCTTGGTTCGTGAGATGCTCAATGAGCTGACTATGATCCTCCAGCCCCAAAACCGGCATATTGACGTTTCGAATGCTTACGACGCGGTTTTCTAGCTTTGCATTATGAACATGCTCCCACAGCATAGGCTGGACATTATCGAGAACGGTGATAATACCGACTCTATCCGCTAAACCCAAGGCAAAAAGGACCGCAGGCTCAAACCCGCCGAAAACGAGGAAATCGGCCTTACATCTTGCCGCAATTACACCGGGATCGCCAAAACAGTTGATGAAGCTTGCTCCAAAACCTTCCGTGAGATTCTGCTCAATGGTTCTGTACACATAGCGTGTATTAAGTACTTCATCATATGCGGACTCGATAGAAGGCTTTCCTTCGTATAAGCGCTGATGTACGACTACGGTAGGATCGGCATAGCCGTTCTGATGAAGAGGCTCTTCGAGATACTTCTTCATATCCTCGCTGATAATATCGAAATTTACAGGGATTACATCTAAGATTTTCATGTCGATACCCTCCCTTATACATTCTTTGCCGGCGGCGTGTAGTAGCTGAGTCTGCTGTGGAAGTATCCCATGTGGGTGTTGAGCTCAAGCCAGCGAGCAGCAATTTTATTTGCGTCAAGAATGGGAATACGGTTTTGGCAGGCCTCCTGAAGAGCTGCAGCCAGATCGTAATCCGCGCTGCTGCCTTCCGGGAAGAAGGATCTTCCGATGATGATGCACTGAATACCGCTGCTGATCATCTCATCAACGATGGAGGTAAGTGTGCTGATCGCAGGAATGTCGGCCGAATCAACAGACCTGATCATCTTGATTCTACCATCGAGACCTGCACCGGCGATCCGACGCTCCAGAATGGGAACGATAGACTTGGGCCATGTAATAATACCGATATTCTGGCCAATTGCCAGCGAAAGGAGAGTGGCAGGCTCAAATGCATCAAAGACAGGTCGAGCAGTAGCTTCTCGAGTTGCCCGCGTTGTCTTTTCATCAGCAAAATGAGGGATGAAAGAGCCAGCCCAATACTCCGTTTTCCCTGTATCGACGTATCTGTCCTTTGCAAGCTGGAGGATCTGCGGACCGTTTCGAACCATGTCCTGCTCGGTGATCGTAGGTTCACTTGCGAGGGGCTCATCGCTATCTGTATATACGATACCGGTCACTTTATCAACGGGAACACCAGATGCATTGTTATACAGATTGTCCTGAAGATGCTGGAGCAGTGCCCCACAATGGCCGATTGTACCGCCAGAGAAAGCGGTTTGCAGATTCATGCTGCGTGTTTCGCTCATGGGCTCACGATTCTTCTCAAAGAAAGGGACATACTGGACGAAATCACCGTGGTAGCCGTTTGCCTCAAAAATGGGCTTGAAGCAGGTATAGGCCTTTTTGTTATCCCACCAGTAATAGTGAGCCGGGGAGAGGAATACGGTAACGCTCTGACCAACCTTAATGTCAACAACGCTGTCGTTAGTAAGAGGCTTGCGCGTATCGGTATCAACCATGCTGATCAAGTCAGGCGCGGTCATATAAATCTCATCTGTGAGGACACCCTTCTCATACTTGCCGACGACTAGGCTTTCGTTTTGGAACACGATACACAGCTTGTAGTCAGAACGATTCGGATTACTAATGATAATCTTACCCTTATCAAAACCGCCTGCTCCATCGGTGATGATATCTTCGATCTTACCACTATAGAGTTCTTTGATCTGAGGCATTACGGAGTGCAGTGCATCGTAAAGCGGCATATCCGTATTGTCCAGAGCAGCGCCGATCCTCTTTGCATAAGAGATGTAGTTGATACCGGCGTTGGCCTTCATCTCGGAAGCGGACATAAGCCAGGTCGAGAATCCGACGAGGGAATACCAGTCACCGCCAAGCTTCCGAGCCATTGCTTCGGCAGATGCTGCATTTTCGGGCCAGGAGATGTAGCGGTATTGGGGCTCTCCCTGTTTATGGCCGGCCATAGCAAGAGGTGCCGGAGCAAAGCCACGTGCGTTTGTCAGACATGTATTCAAAGCGGGAACAGCTCTGCCGTTAGCATCGACATCAACGACACCAATCTTCTCGCCGTGGTTTGCCGCAATGATCGAGAGGAAAATGGGCACCATGGTGTTGAAGCCGCCCATCTCAGCGCTGTACAGGTAGCCAAGCTCGTGCCCGTCGGTTTTGGCAGCAATCTGAAGGGTCTTATATGCAGCGGGGAGATCGCTGGAGAGCTCTGTGGGATCGATCGCAGTGGGTTTTCCGAGAGCAGCTACCATGCAAGCGTACGCACCGGCTTCCATTTCGTCAACATCATAGAGGTCGAACTCAGGAGTATATCCCATGTTTTCCAATTGCGTCAGCAGCTTCATTCCGTACTCATAGGAACCACCGCCGCCAGCGCCGAGGAATGCAGAGCCTTTCAGGACATGGATAATGTCCTGCTTATTATACTTCTTCATAGTCAGACTTTCCCTCCTTATCTGTCATACTCATTGCCGTTGTAGTCGATGAACTTTCCAGAGTAACTGACTCTGTCGAGGATGGGGTTCCAGCACTTATATGCATTCTTGTCGGACTTCCACCAGTTTTCAGGAGAGGCAGAGATTATCACAACAATCTTGCGACCGATCTTCATATCCTCATCGACATTTGTCAGCGGCATACACGTGTTGTAGTCAATTATGCAAATACGATCTGGGACGGTAATACACGCCTTCCCATCTTCGTATGCCACGATGTTTTCATTCTGGAAAGAAACCTTATATTCCTTCCCATCCTCGCCTGCGATAACAGTCTCACCGACATCGAAGCCTGCGCTTACATCGCGCTTAAAGCTCTTGACGGTACCAAGGCACAGCGCATGAATCTTATTGTCGAAGAAGGATTTGAGTTCTGTTAGCTTTTCCTCGCTATAAGGAGTACCAACATTCAAAGTCTGACCGACGGAGTTTGCGAGGGACATACACTGAGGACAGGCATCTTCTTTGAGTTCACCGCTGGTAAGAGCCCACGTAGAAAAGCCGACCTGTCCGTACTGGATAGCGAGAGATCGCGCAATCCCTTCTGCAGTTTTGGCAATATCCTCCGCAGTGTCCGAGTCTTTCTTACGCGTCCATGCCACGTAGCGAGACATATCTTGTACGGGCACTCCCTTATCGTGCCCCTGGATGCCGACCGGTGCCGGGGGGAATCCTCTTGCTGTGACCAGGCAGGTGTTAAGTTCTGGAACGGCCCGCCCATTTGCATCGGCATCCACAACCTTAATGCGCTGATCCGGAGTTTTGCTGGAGACGATGTGGAGCATGATAGGAACCATCGTATTGAGGCCACCCATTTCACCGCTATAGAGATAAGATAGATTCTTGTCCTCTACTCTGAAGCCCTCTTTCAACGCCGCAAAAGCACCGGGCAAGTCATCTTCGAACTTCTGCATGTCAACATTAGACGGCGCACCCAAACCGGCAACAGTGGCAGCCATAGTTCCAGACTCCATCTCATTTACAGCAATGAGATCCAGTCCAATGTCATAGCCATCGTCTTCGACCTGCTTGAGCATTTTGAGACCCAAGTCCAAAGCGCCGCCACCGCCGGCACCCAAGAATGCGGCACCCTGCAGCAAGTATTCGATATCCTGCTTGTTGTAATGAATCATAGTCTCATTCCTTTCTGTTTTAATGTTTGCGAAAAGGCACTGCATTGGGTACATAATCGTGTATCAAAATGCAGTGCCTTACCGCATTTTACGTTGATGGGTGAAGACAGAATTTACTTGCTCTGAGCAAGAACCTCCTTCAAAAGTCTAAAGGTTCGCTCGGAAGAAGAGATGCTCAAATGTTCACGCGGGGTGTGAACATCAGCCATAGTCGGCCCGATAGAAACGCAATCCAAGTGAGGAATGCTATCTGCGAACAGTCCGCATTCAATGCCGGCGTGTACCGCCTCAACGGTTGCATCAACATTGAACAGTTTCTTGTATGCTGCGAGAATGGTATCTTTGACGACCGAATGGGGATTGTAAGCCCAGCCGGGGTAATTGCCGTCGGTTACAGTGACGCCTCCGGCAAGTTTGACGATGCCGGTGATCTTCTCGACAATCCACCACTTTTGTGCAGTGATCGAACTGCGGATGGTGTTAGAGAATGTCAACTCGTTCTCCTCGAGCTTCATGACACCGAAGTTCGTGGACGTCTGCACAAGTCCGGGCATATCTACGCTCATTGCCTGCACACTGTCGGGAAGTGCAACCAAAACAGAATACACCTTTTCGGTACTTCCTGCAGTAAGGGCAGAGATAGCCCCTGTTTTCATACATGTTGCATCCACAGCCATGTTGGGCTCTGCTGTAGCATATTCGCTGGCGTACTGAACACCAAGTGCTTTAATGATATCGCAGACTGCAGTAGCCTTTGTATCCTCAACGACGATCTGTGCCGTTGCAGAGGCGGCAATAGCTGTATCACGGGAGCCACCATCCAGTGTGGCAAGTCGATAGTCTTCCTTGGTGGCCAACTCGCACAGAAGACGTCCCATAAGGGAATTGGCATTTGCGCGCCCCTTATCAATTTCGACGCCAGAGTGGCCGCTGACAAGTCCTTTGATCGTGATATTCAGGATAGCACCATTGACAGACTCGCGAGCAACAGGAATCTTACTTCGAACATTAACTCCACCAGCACAGCTACACATCAAAACGCCTTCATATTCGGAGTCCAAATTGATGAATTTGTGACCGGTCAGCTTACTGCAATCCAGAGCGAATGCACCGACCATACCAATCTCCTCGTCGGCAGTGATGAGTGCCTCAATCGGAGGATGCGGTAGAGTGTCATCGTCCAAAATCGCAAGGATCATGGAGACAGCAATACCATTGTCACCACCAAGCGTTGTGCCGCTTGCACGAATCCAGTCACCGTCTACCACGGGCTTGATAGCATCCTTAGTGAAATCGAAAGCCAAGCCTTCATCTTTTTCACAGACCATATCGTGGTGTCCCTGAAGGATGATGGTGTCAGCTTTTTCATATCCTGGACTGCCCTTCTTACGGATGATAACATTGTTGGCATTGTCGCGATAGTGCTCCAGACCGTGATCCGCCGCAAACTTTACCAGATACTCGGCAATTGCATCGGTATTGCCGGAGCCGTGCGGGATGGAGCAGATTTCTTCGAAATACTTAAATACTTCTTTGGGCTCATAGTTTGCCAAAACTCCCATAGTATGTACATCCTTTCTATAACGGTAATGAGGTGCGGACTGTAAGTTAATTATGGTAGAAAGGGTTGACCTTCTCACTCTTGACCAGCTTAATGAGGATGAAATAAACGATCATAGCTACGATAACGGCATTGATCGTAGGAATAAGGAACTTGAATACCATACCGAAAGCAGTACCGCAGGCCCACGAGATAAGTCCCAGCCAGTTGACACCCTTAAAAGGTTTCCAGTCTTCCTTCTTGCCCTTACCCAAGATCCAATAGTCTGCAATAACAACACCGGCCATAGGAGGAACAAGGACACTGATGAAACTCAGGAACGGAGTGAAATAATTCATGATACCGACAATAGAGAGCACAGTGCCAATGGCTCCGGCAATGAGCGTTACGATTGCGCGCTTGTCATCCTTCATTTTGAAGACACCGACAATAGCAATGCCGCCAGAGTATGCATTACCACAGTTCGTGGTCCAAGTTGCCAGGATCAGACACAGCAGACCGACCAAAGGCAGGCCGATACCGGAGAACATGACGGTAAGGTCATAGTTGCCGGTAGTCTGTGTCAGAATACCGCCGATTCCCAGCACGAGAATGGATGCAGGAAGAACACCAAGGACGGAAGACTTAATTGTATCTCCGCGGCTTCTGCTATATCGAGTATAATCGCTGGATAAAACGGCACCGACAGCAAAACCGGAAACAGCCAGTGTAGTGCCGCCAATGAAGGTGATGGGAGCAGCCGGTTCATAGTTCCGCAGGATTTCAACTGCATTGCCCTTAAGAGCCACAATTAGACCCCAAACCAGCATGATTAGCAGGGCGGGTACAGCAATCTTGTTCAAAAAATCAATAATTTTGATGCCATACACGGCGGTAAGCAGCATCGCAACACCCCAAATAGTGTCGGAAAGCCAGATTGGGAAATCAACCCCGCAGAAGTCCTTTAGAATAGTGCAAAAAGCTGTGCCACAAACGGTCGTTTGAACGCCGAACCAGCCAATGCCGCAGATAGCGATAACCAGGCCGGAAGCCACTGTGGAGCCCCGTTCACCAAACGCCCGAGAGAAGATGGCGGTTGTTGGCATACCGAGATCAGACCCTTGGATGCCAATGAGGATCATGTAGATACAGACAAGCACAAAGCCTGCAATCATGGCTAGAAATGCAGGGCCAATCTTCATACCTGCACCGATCATGCCGCCAACCATCAAAGCGGGAACGCAGATTGCGCTGCCCATCCAAATGAACATGATGGACGTCCAAGGCCGCCGTTGTTCAGAGGGGACCGGCTCATATGTTGTGGTTTCAACCGCACTGTTTGTCTTCTTTTCTTCCATTTGATTCGCCTCTCTTTCATTTTAGTATTGCAACAGGATTTCCTTCTTGCCGAAGAGGAGGGAGAGGGAAGCACGGAGAGAATCAATGCTTCCCTCTCTAAGTAAGGATTCCTCCTGTAAAAGGAGCTTTACCTAAGAACTGATTAGAGATTAGAAACGTACCTGCTTTCCCTTCATGCCAACACGCTCAAGCTCAGGCAGCCAACAGGTGTATGCCTTGTGATCCTCATCCCACCAGTTGGGGTGAGCAGGTGTCATGGTAACCAGTAGCTTCATGCCTTCCTTAGTATCGGCGTTGGTCAGAGGAGTCAAGGTGTCCAGATCGACAAGGCCGATGCCCTCGGGCGCAGTCATGATTGTCTTACCCTTTTCATCACGCAGAATGAGATTTTCATTCTTGAAGTCGATGAAATACTTATGACCATCATCACCCTTAACAACAGTCGTTCCGAAATCGAACCCGCCCTCCTGCTTCAGATCCAGCTTTTCAATCGTACCGCGGCAGAACTCGCGAACCGTCATGACCTTTTTCAGCTCATCCATCAGGTCAGTGTGCTTTTCTTTCGCTGCAAGGAATGCCTTACCAATATTCTGTGCTTCTGTTACGCAACCAATGGCGAGCGCCTTGGACATCTCAGCCTTATTCATGCCCCATGTAGAGAATCCGATTCTCATGTCATAAAGCATACACATCTGGCGCGCAATCTGCTCACCAGCATGATCATTGATGGGATAAACGGCAATCTGGTTGCCCTCATAGCTGCCAAGGCCCATGGGCTTGGGAGGGAATCCGTAGAAGGAATTTAAAGTTGTGTTCAGCTCGGGAACAGCACGACCATTGGAATCTACGTCCAAGAATTTAATACGCTTTGCAGGATCCTTGTCGGACAGGATCGCGACCAACATAGGAACGAAAGTATTAAAGCCACCCATCTCGCCAGAATATAGATATTTCACATGCTTGCCTTCAGCGAGGAACGCTTTCTGGAAAGCGCGGAATGCGTGGACGGCATCAGGACCGAACATCGGAAGCTTGCTGTCGAGCATAGCGACAGGCGAACCCAAACCAGCGACCATGGCGGCGTATTCGTCATCGCCAATTTCGTCCAGCTCCAGCAGATCAAGTTCGATGATTTCACCTGTTTTCTCAAGCTTCTTCAGCATGTCCAGGCCGAAGCACAAGGAGCCGCCGCCACCAGCGCCCAGCAGGGTTGCACCATACAGAATCTCAACAATGTCTTGCTTATGCAGCTTTCTCATTTTCTTATCCTCCTGTTAGTAGTTTTTGGGAAGCAGTATAACCCACTACTATGAGGATAGCATTATTTTTTGTTTCAATAAAGCAAACTCGAGACAAAATACAGCGTTATTTTTTGTCCGATAGGACAAAAAATAACGCTGTATAGAACTACGGATTCCGCTTGAGACGGATGGATGCTACAGCCAAGTAAATATCATATGCTTCAGGCATACGTGAGATACTGTGGCCGAGTGTTTCTTCAATGCACTTGATCCTATATTTGATGGTGTTTTTATGGACATTCATGTATTCAGCAGTGCGCTGCATGCTTCGGTCGGCGTCCAGCATATAAACTTCCAACGTGGTCATCAAGTCGGTTTCGCGCTTTTGCGTAAGGAGTTGATCCGCTAAGGACATGGATACAGCATCGGTATTATCTTTTGCACGACCAACCATGGATACTTCTCCCCCGGTAACTACTCGCTTCCGGGGAAAAAGGATAGAGATGTCTTTTTTGTAGTTTTGAAATGCCCAATATGCATGTTTAACATCCTGTGTCGTTTCAGATGTGTCGTTGACGATTACGCAGCAAAGGAGACCTCGTGCGTCTAGTTCACGTAGAAGATTTGGAAGGTCATCATCAATTCGCTCCCGCCGACGATCTGCAAATACGACCACGGTGTCATCAAATATGTCTGTCAAGAACGTGTTCTTATAGACAGAGATAAAATCTTTGATTATCTCCCTCATTTTTTGCAGATATATGAATTCGTGACTGCCGTCTTTAAGGTAGAAGAAATATGCACAAGAAAGACTATCAACATTGATCTTAATTGCATTTGCAATGTGCCTCATTTTTTCGGGTTCATCATTAATGATCGAGTTCACAAGCTGCTTGGTATCGAGTTGGCCGTAGTTTTCAGTCCAAAGATTTATATATGTTTTGATGATGTATTTGATTTGCTTACAGCTTTCCTGCGTTAGCGGGCCTTTCTCTTTTACAACCAACATATAAAGAATCGACCCAGTACTTTGAATTGTTTCGATGTCAGATAGATAAGTCTTCCCATCAATGTTGACTTCTTGGACACCGGTTATTTTGGCGGTGTCATTCGTAAGGGCGGTATAGAATTTGCTGACAGGCAAGTTACGACCATTTGGCCATTCCGCCATATTGAGCATTCGCCCAAGTTCATCCATCAAGAAAATAGAACATTGGACACGATCGCGAATAATTGCAAGCGCATTGTTTATTGAACGTTGAGAGGGTCCGAGGTGTGATATCCTTTCAATGACCTCGGTAGTGAAGTAAGAGTTCTCCCTACGATCGTTAATAATGGCCTCCATTATTTCACAAATCACATCGCTGTATCTCAAGTCGAGACGGCCTTCTGGCATGACTATTATTGGCATTTCCAACTTATTTGCTAAGTCAATTATTCGAGGGTCAATCGATGGGAGAATACTACCGACATAGAAAATGATAATACCAGCTTCACCTTCCTGATGAAGTGCGTGGATCGCCTCGCATTGCGCATCTACACTATCCCGATAGGCTACAAACGCGGTAAGGATTATTTCCTGCCCATAATTAGTGGCGTGACCAGGGAGGTCGATATTGAGATCTTTTGTGGCAGTTGCTTCAAGGACACTGACAGATGCAATGCTGCGGTTAATTCCACTCATTCCGGCAACAATTCTAGCTTCTTGTAAGGATGGAAGGTGCATGATATCAAGAATGGTTACACTCATATGCCTCTCCTATTGACCGTATGTGACAACGCATATACCCATCGAAGTGTAATTGGCCAAGCGACCAATTATTAAAGGAATTTGCTTACAATGAACTGTCCTTATAGACAGAACTTCTAATTTGATTTAATCAGAAAAGAGACTAATTGTCAAGGAAGACGATATTCTGCATTTGAGATTGAACGTCAATAAATACGAACATTACAAGCCGAGTGAAGAATAGGTCCCGTTTATTATGCCTCGAATATCAAAGCTGTATAATACGCTTTAAGCTTTTTCTTTCCATTGACTTGTCAGAAGTTGTATGGTAGTTGTTTGTGCTACCAAAACGAAAAGGAGAAAGCACAGATGAAAAAGATCACACTACTGGCAGTCGGTGCCCTGCTGCTCCTCACAGCCTGCGGACAGGTGGAGCGCAGCCCAGCGGAGGTCGCACCGCCACCGACGACTGTGGTACAGGAGGACGCCCAGCAGCCACAGGCAACGCCTGAACCTGTCACGACGGTGCAGGAGCCAGTCATGGGACAGGAGCAACCGCAGGTAACAAAAGCTTCTCAGCCGAAAACTGTCCCACAAGCAGCTCGGGCCACTGAGCCGGTCGAGGAACCTACGGAGGACATCCCCTCCGAGACTGTCCACGCCAAGACAGGCTATGTGGAGCCAGAACCTACGCCGGAACCGGAACCGGCTCACGAACCCGCAGCACCGGCAGACCGGCAGGCGGCCATCGACGCGGCCAATGCCTACGCAGTGTCGCAGTACGGTGTCACCACAGGCAGTAGCCTGACGCTGGACAACAGCGCCTACCGCTTTCCCGCCGCAGTGCCGGTGAACGCCTCGCAGGAAACGTTGGAGGCCAAGGCGCGGGATATGGTGGACTTCACGTTCCGCCAGCTCATGATGCAAGCAGGACGGGATACCATCGCAGACGCTGGATTCCACTGCAACATCTGCATCGTGGAGGACGGAGGAAGCCTGCTGATCTACGTCCTCTACGACGGTTGAGGTGAGATATGCAAGACCTGCTGAAATCCTTGTACCGCGTCTACTGCGAACGGAAAGGCCAGTATGATCTCCCGCCAGAGGCCGAGGACGCTTTCCAAAGGCTGATCAAAAACCTGTCCAAAGAGAACAAACACCTGCTGCTCATCGTCGAGGACGCCCACAACATGGTATCTGAACAAGTGGCAGAGCAAAGCTTCATCTGCGGCTTCCGACTGGCAACGATGCTGGCGATGGAACTCATGATAAATACAGAAGAATAGCTGAGGAGGAGCAGACCATAGATCTGCTCCTCCTCTTTTTATGGCACATCAATAATCCGCAGCGCTTCCTCCTGAGACAGCTTGCCATACAGACAGGCGTCTCTGGCCCTGGTGGCAGCTTGCAGCCACTCATAGTATTCAAACAGCGTCAGATCTTTTTCTGACAAAGCCTTTCCCTCCAATGCCCGTTCATAGCGCTTATACATTCGCCGCTTGGCCCGGTCAAAGGTCTGGATGACGGTATGGTTCATGGCTGCGATCTGATGCTTCAGCTTCGGCGCGACCTGCTTGCAGGTGCGATCATCCTTGAAAATGCGGTCACAGTACAGTGTCCGCTGTTTTGTTTTCGGGATAAAATACCGGCCACAGCACTGACACATTTGCAGCCGTGGCTTTGCCATGATGAAATGGATCAGCAAAAAGGCAAGATAGTTCGACTCTGAAGCGAAAACATATCGTGTAGTTAGTTCTTCGCCCAGCGATACCATCTGCGTAACATAGTACTCTTTCAAGTACGGAAACTTCT
>OGPH01002221.1_pt1 | contig 11645 bp, 10 predicted proteins | sample 1552891 | NCBI WGS metagenome assembly OGPH01 (sample SAMEA2580272, study PRJEB22360) | human gut metagenome | biome: human gut; feature: human-associated habitat; material: faeces | place: Denmark | collected 2008/2010 | reverse complement strand
GCAAACCGATATAAGAAAGAAGGATGTCACCGTTTTTAATCTGACTTTGAGAACGTTTTCCATCTACTTTCATTGCATTACATTTTTTAATAAAGCGGCTTTTTCCAAGCAGTTGTCCGACAAGAAAAAGGCTGCTTGGAGTGATAGGACGCTCATCCGAAAGTTCAATAATTAATTTTTTCATTTCATTTTCCCCCATAAAGTTTGTAGTTATATTTTACTATATCCGGAAGAAGAAAGAAATAAAAAAAGGTATAAAATAGGTCTTTTTTTTATTTGACCCAATGGGTGAAATAATGGTTATAAAAAGCGTCCACAGCCTTGAATTTTAAGTGTAAAACTGGTACAATGAAAATATAAGTTTCACGGATTCAGGGTTAAGATAAATAACAGAAGATGCTACAATATTGTCAATGGGTATTATGTGGGGTGCCGAGTGAGCGGCAAACTGATTTATAAGGGTACTTTAAAGTAGGTAGGAAAACAAATAGTAGATGTCCGGATGTTTTGTTTGTTACATTTACATTCGTGACTATATTATACAATTTTCTGGGGGATGCAGCATTTATGGCATTGAAGATAAAGCAAGGATGTGAAGAAATCATGACAGAACTGTTGTTGAGCATGTTGGAAAATATAATATATGATATTACTGGTTCTGTCATAAAGAAATGGACAGATAGATGTCGATGGAACCGTTTTCTTAAAATGCTTAGAAAAGATATTAACAAGTTTTGCGAGAAAAATGAGAGTATATATATTAATTCAGGTGCTTTTGAGTACTTTATTCGTAATACGGATTTCTTGAAAAGGGTGATTGAAAGGTCAGTTGCAACTAAACTTGAGAAGAGTAACAAGGCATTCCTTCAGGATGAGACTAGAAAAGCGAGAGAAATAGCGGTCGCAGAAGGTATTACTTTTGCAAACAGTGAGGAGAGTGTTATAGAAGGATTATATCACTTAATAATGGATAAGGTAGGTACTTATTATCGCAATAGTCTCTCTGTTGAACAGAGGCATATGGTGTCTGTATGTTTGGATCAATTGACGGAATTAAAGGAAGCAGTAAACGCCAATCATAAAGAAAATCGCAAGGACTTTATTGAAATCCTTAATACGGTAAAAGAAGCAGGAAAACTCAACAATATGGAAGCATCATTGATAGCTGATTTGTTATCAAAGGAGTTGTATGAAGGAAGACTTCAGGAATTTGATGATCTTGCAATTGCAGTAAAAGATAAATCTGGTGATTTATCGCTTTTCTACGATTGTTTGTCTCGAATTCTACGTTCGGAGAATTGTGATGATGCGGTCAAAAAAATAGTTGATATTTCTGATGAGAGAATTAGGGATAACACAGTTAGAACAGCACTCCCTATACTTTTATTTAGAGATGAACCTATAGATGGACTGAGAGAAGCTGCTACTACGAGGTCATTGCGGGATATTGTAGATAGTTTATTAAGTGGCAATAATGAAAGAATCTTTTCAGATGAGATTACTTATTCTAATGGCATTGAAATTCATAGTTTTGCGCTCGATAAAAAGTTGGTCTATGAAGAAGAAAACCTAATAAGGTTGATTGCTATTTTATCTTTATATGAGAAGAGGATAAGAAATATCCATTTTGCCATGGAAGAAGTGGGAAAGGGGAGACGGACCTGGTTCACGGATATCTTAATAGCGGATAAGAGAGTGGAGAGTTTAATAAGCAATAACACTGATGATAATTCGCAAGAATTAAATACTGTAATAAATCAAATACTGCAGTATAAGGAAATCTATGACAGACTATGTAAAAAAATCCGAAGCTTTTTCTATTCTGTTTTGGTAAAAGTTTATTTGGTAGTGGATGAAATTGACGAAGCAGAAAAGTGTGTTCCAAAAGATTTGATGCAGGAACGACCTCTGTCTGATTATGCTTATGCTATAAGAATTGAGAAGAGGGAAGTAGGGTTAAAAGAGGTCTATGACTATTCGGTACGAAATGAAACCTATTGGTTACTAAACAATTATTTTGTGGCGAACAAAAACGAGAAGGAATTGATTGACTTTTGCAGTGGACACGAGGAAATCTTTGAGAAAGATTGGCTGTTGTTTTTTATGTATTTAGATGCGTTAAAGGCTTTGGAACACAACGATGAATATGCATTTCAATTAAAAAAACATACTGATGAATTAAGTAATATTTATGAATATTGGAATGAAATGTTGAATTTATCGGATTTAGAGGAAAATCAGAAGGCATTTGTTGAAGCATGTCGTGATGGCAAAATGACATGCTTGTTAAAACAATCAGCCTATTGTATAATTGAACGTTTGCTCAATTTTCATGAATATGATCTTGCACAATTGTATGTAACAAAATATGAAGAAGTAGGTGAAAAAGATTTTAGAATAAAAAAATACAAAGCGATTATTCATCAAGGTAAAAAGAATGATGTAGAAGCCTTAAAGTGGTACAAGGAAGCGTTTGAGGATAATAACACTGATAAATTCGTTATAGATTCATTGTTAACATTATCACTGGTAAATAAGCGAATGGTTAGCAAGGATGTATTAGACGCAGCAATAAAGGCAGACACATCACGCCTACATATGCTGGCAGCTGCCTGTTATTTGAATGATGGTGACATATCAAGAGCGAAGAGTGAAAATATACGTGCTATTTTAATGTCAGGAGAAAGCTACAATCCTGCGTTTGGACAATATATAGCGATTTCGTCATCCATACACAGTAATGAAGTAATAACAATAACAGGAATCGAGGCAGATACGGCAGCATATTGTAAAAAGGACGATGGTAGTCTGCGATGGATATGTGTATATAAAGATTGTATTCTTCCGACTTCTCCACATGTTTGGAATAATGATTACCATGTGCATATTGATGATGCTGCCAGATTTGGCTTTTTAAGAAAGCATATCGGCGATCAAATTACTATAGATAATGGTATATATATAATTACAGAAATAGTGCCGTTAGATTGTTACTTATTTAGAACATGTACAGCGAAAATGGCGCAGCATGGATTTGCTAAGGAATTATCTATTCCGGTGAAAAATGGAGAACTGGATTCTTCTGCTTTTACAGAAATGCTTGCTCAAATCATTCCGGATGAAAGACAGTCAGTTGATTGGCTTGAACAGTATAATAACATTCAAGATGCTCCGTTGCCGCTGTATACATATAAAGGATTTACACGTCTTACATATTTTCAGTTTGTAGATATGATTCTCTCATCGCATGATTATTTTGTTAGGCAGATAGTTCATGCATCTAAAACCGCAGAGAAATATGTAATTTCCTTTTCGGCATTAGTCGCCTTGTATAAAGCGGGATATCCGGCGGATAAAATAAGAGAATCTGGTGGAACTATTATGGAATCCACATTGGTACAGGCTGATTCAGATGTTGCAGATGTCATTAAAGAATACAATAGAGATACTGTAGCTTCTTTAGGGGTTATTGATGGGAAGCCTTTTATTAATCAAGTAGATGAGGCTGGTAAAGATTATTGGCTAAAAGAAGCTGGGGGGTTTAAAAAGTATTGTGAAGCTATCCCCACCGTCAAGAGCGATCAGGATCTGGACGGAGAGTTTTTTGGAAAATTTGATAGCAAGGAATTGTTCGGAATTTGTGATTATGATGCTATAACATTTGTTCAACATAATGAAGAGTATTCTTTGGTAATAATTGAAGCGATATTAGCATCTTTGTCACTAAATGAGTTGGTTGATTTAAGTGTTATTTCAGTTTCAGATTGGTTGGTTGGACAGCAAATAGATGATACGAGATTAATTGGGTACTTGCAATCTTTATTAGATGAAGGTTGCTTAATGTCTATTACTAAAGATGTGATTGATTACATGTCATTGGAAGTATCAAAGAAAGATAGTGATTCTAAACAGAGAATGTATTTGATGTGGGATAATTTATTGGGAAGAGTTGATAACTTTCCAGATAAACAAAAAGCTGTATTTATTCAGGCTATGTCAGAGGTGTTTGCTTCATTTGAGGACGAGGCGAGAAATATTGATAGAGGTATTCTTCATATATTGACTACAAATATACTTTTGCTTCGAAAACAGAAAATTGAAATGTCTATTGATGAAACAGGGAAGTTATCATTTTCAATTGTCAATATAGAGCCTGAGGAACAAAGGGTGGAAGTTAAGGAAAAGTAATTGTAATGAGCGTTGATTTCATTGCCAATTCTAGAAATAAAGAGCTGTGGGCAAAAGGAATAAATTCTTATTGCTAGTATAGAAAAAAACTGACAATTAGAGAGTGACAACTCCATATTTTTTGAGAGTTGCTTCGAATTAATACAAAAGGTGGACAACAATGTTTATAAAGATTTATGATGAGATACCACAGGAAGCGAAGGCGATACGGAAATCAGTATTCATGAAAGAGCAGGGATTTAAGGATGAATTTGATGAGACAGATCATCTGGCGAAACATATGCTGCTTTTCGAGGACGATATTCCAGTAGCTACTTGCAGCTTCTTTTTCTCTGTTGAAAGAGATTGCTATGTGATTGGCAGGATTGCGGTCAGTAAAGAATTTCGAGGGAAGCAATATGGTGAAAAGATGTTGCAGGGTGCGGAAAAAACAGTTAGTGATCTCGGGGGTAAAAGAATAGAATTGTCTGCATAGTGTCGTGTGGCAGAGTTTTACAAGAAACAAGGATATATGGAGCTGAATGATATTCATATGGACGAAGATTGTCCACATACTTGGATGCGGAAGGAGGTGTAATTATTGTCAGAGACGGCAAATAGTAATAATGAGAATTATTACTATTTTTATTGACAACAGGATGATAGTGGTATATAATCCTTATTAAGAACTAATCCTAATAAGGAGGATGAATGACAAGTAGGAGAAATACCATTCAAAAAGATCTTGTAAGAAATACCGTATACGAAATAAAGGCATTTGCCCGAAATGCAGGGAGAAGGTAAAGGAGGAACAGCATGGATAGGAAAGCAATGTATAAGTTGAGTTATGGACTGTTTATATTGACCGCTAAAGAAGCAGAAAAAGATAACGGATGCATCATTAATATAGCCATTCAGGCGGCTTCGGAACCAAACTAGTTAAGTATCTGCGTCAATAAGGCAAATTACACGCATGATATGATTCAAAGAACTGGAAAATTCACAGTATCAGTCCTGAGTCAGAATGCGCAGTTTGAATTATTTAAGCATTTTGGATTCCAATCAGGAAGGGATACCAATAAGTTTAAAACATTTGAAAAGTGTGCCAGGGGTACAAATGGTATTTATTATATTACAGAAGGTACCAATGCATACATTTCTGTAACAGTTAATAAAACAGAGAATTTGGGTTCACATACAATGTTTATCGGTGAGATAACTGATATGGAAGTGTTAAGTGATTTTGCTTCTGTAGCAAAGAAGGAAGGCTACGAGCAGATGTCAGCATTATTTTTAAAGACAGCAGACAATGAGAAAGAGCATGCAAAAATGTGGTTCAAAGAGTTAGCTGGGATCGGAGATACAAAGGAAAACCTGGCAGCCGCTGCAGAAGGCGAAAATTATGAGTGGACAGATATGTATGAAGGCTTTGCGAAAACTGCTGAGGAAGAAGGTTTCCCAGAGCTTGCAGCAAAATTCAGAGCAGTTGGAGAGATTGAGAAGCATCACGAGGAGAGATATCGTGCGCTTCTTAAGAATATTGAAACTGCACAGGTATTTGAAAAGAGCGAAGTTAAGGTATGGGAATGCCGTAACTGTGGACATATTGTGGTAGGAACTAAGGCGCCTGAAGTATGTCCGGTATGTAATCATCCACAGAGCTATTTTGAAGTACATGAAGAGAATTACTAAGAGGAGGAGATTATGGAAATGCTAAAAGTATTTGTACATATTATGGTGATACAGAATTGTGGAAATTGCATTGTAATGGAGTAATCCGTATTATTAACATATTTTACAGGAGGAAAAACAAATGAAATATATATGTGATGTTTGTGGATGGGAGTATGATGAGGAGAAAGGTTATCCGGAAGGTGGTATTGCGCCTGGTACAAAGTGGGAGGACCTTCCGGAGGATTTTACATGTCCGTTATGTTCAGTAGGTAAAGATCAGTTTTCAGAAGCTTAATTTTACGATAAAGGATTATATACATGAGAGTAGAACAGTTGAGCATAGACATTGTGGGACTGGCAGGAGCTTGTTCTTATGCCTTAGACTGCATTGAAGCAGAATTTGTAAATGTAAAAAACAAACATGGAAAGAGAGTGGCTTATATTAGTGTGTGTATGGCTAAATATTGTGCAATCCAAGGTGATGCGTTACAAGATTTAGCTATATGCGCTTTGCTACACGATAATGCGTTGACACAATATATTTCTGAAGAAGTACAGAAATATCCGGATACCGATATTAAAAATGACTTATCCGAAAACAAAACAAATATGCATTGCGTTTATGGTGAAAAAAATATTACTAAAATCCCTTTTAAAACAGATATTTCAAATGTGATTTTGTATCATCATGAACATGCTGATGGAACCGGTCCCTTTCGAAAGAAGTGGTATGAAATTCCATTGTTCTCAAGGATTATTCATCTTGCAGATATTGTTGATATTATAGGAAATAGTATTGAATCTGCTGATCATAGATGGGATTTTATATGTCAGTATCTTTCCCAAAATAAGGATAGACTATTTGATTCAGAATGTGTTAATGCCTTTCAGAAGGGATTAACAAAAGAATCCTTTATGTGCTTAAGGGATGATTCTTTTGAAACAAAGCTATGGGAGATTGTTCCAAGAGAAAAACAATTTTTTGATTGGGAAACATGTAAAAATGTTGCAGACTTCTTTGCAAAGATTGTAGATTATAAATCTTCTTTTACCAGCAGGCATTCTATAGGAGTGGCTGAAAAAGCCTCCCTGCTTGCTCATTATATGGGATATGATTCAGTCATTGTACAGAAAATGTATTTGGCTGGTGCCCTGCATGATATAGGAAAAATGGCGGTAGGCAATGAGATTTTGGAAAAACCGGATAAACTTACGGATGATGAATTTTCTAAAATGAAAAATCATGTCGGTTATACATATCTTATATTATCAGAGGTTAATGATTTTGAAGATATACGAGATTGGGCGGCATTCCATCATGAAAAATTAAATGGAAAAGGGTATCCTTTTGGAAAAACTGCGGATGAATTAAATGAGCAGGAACGTATGATGGCATGTGTTGATATTTATCAGGCTCTTACGGAAGATAGACCTTATAAAAAGGGATTATCTCATGAAAAAACATGTGATATCCTTGATGACATGTCACAGAAAGGTTTTATTGATTCAGATATTTCAAAGACAATTAGAGAATGCTTTGGAAGAATCTGATGCCATATATGAAAATAAAGGATATTCATGAGAAATGCATTTGCCTATTATGAATAGTATTGAACAGGTTCATAAAACAAATAAAACTGAAAGTAGGATTAATTTATGTATGAAATGAAACCAGAATATTATATCGGTATAGATATGATAGACGAAGAACACAGGCAGTTATTTAAATATGCAGATGAGGCATATGAACTGCTTCATAATGAGTTTATACCGGATAAATATGATAGGATTGATATAATATTAGAAAATCTCCGAAATTATACAGTAAAACACTTTAATGATGAAGAGCAGTATATGGAATCTATTAATTATAAGAAGATATTTACACAGAAAGTTCAACATCAGGAATTTATACATAAACTTGATGAATTTATGGAACATCACAATGATGAGGTAGAAGATCAAGATGAACAGATTATGGGTATTTTAAAATATCTCACAGAGTGGTTAGTTAATCACATTCTGTATGTCGATGGTCAAATTCCCAAAGGCTGATATAGCAAGAAAAGATTGTCGATTTATAAAAAGTGGCAACTTTTTACTTTTCTTACAATGAAATAGAATTTTATGTAAATTTATAGACATTTTCTTATATTAAAGCTATAATATTAAAATTATATGGAACAGATAGACATTGATTTTAGGAGGTGATACAAATGAAAAAGCTAAAAAAGAGATTCATTGTTCCGGCAGTGGTATTTATATTGGGTATGTGTGCGTTAATCGGCGCTATATATGTAGTCGGCGAGAGTCAGGAACAGCAGAACAGGACAAATGCAAAGCTCAATGCGATGACATATACGGAGCGTATATATGGCGAGCTTATGGAGGGAATAGGAGTTACCGATACCTTAAAGCAGGTTGTCATAAGTGGTGATGGAAATATAAATAAGTTTTATGATATTGCAGAAAATATGATGGACGATTCGATTCAGAGTATACAGATAGCACCGAATGGAGTTGTGAATGAAATATATCCAGAGGATCTGAATGAATCCGGCAAGATAGATCTGATAAATGATAGTGACAGGGGAGAGATTTCGCGCTATGCGAGGGATAATGACACTGTAATTATGCAGGGACCATTTGAGCTGAAGCAGGGCGGATATGGTATAGCAGTGCGCAATCCGGTTTATTTGGAGGATGAAAATGGTAAAAAGAGCTTTTGGGGCTTCACAATTGTTATACTGAAGGTTCCGGAAATTTTTTCTGATTCTGTAGAGGCTCTATCCAATTTTGGATATAAGTACAGTCTGCAGAAGTGTGCTTCGCCGTGGGATGATACGTATGAGTGGGTTTACGGTTCAAAGGAAGCGTTGAACGATCCAGTGATATATGACTTTGACGTGTATGGAGGCAAGTGGAGGCTTGAGATTTTACCCAAGAGTGGGTTTTATAATAATAACTACCTGATATACATGTTTATTGGAGGTGTAATTATAGTCCTGCTTTTGACTGGGCTTACAGCAGCGTTGATTTCAATCAATGAGAACAGGAAGAATTTCAAGAGACTTGCTGTGACTGACACACTGACCGGTATCTACAACAGGCTCGGCTTTGATGAGCAAGTTGAGCAATATATGAGGCAGAACCCGCAAAAGCACTGTGTTATGGCGATGCTTGATATTGATGATTTCAAGCTGGTAAACGACATGTATGGACATGCAGCGGGGGATGGTGTACTTAAGAAGCTTGCAGAGAGCATGAAGCAATATTTTTCAAAGGATGTTATATTAGGCAGAAACGGAGGCGATGAGTTTAGCATTTTCATGCCGGATTGCACTGTCGTGGAGGTTAAGCCTTTTCTTAAGAAGTTTACAGAAGAAACCAGGAAATTTTATTGTAAAGGTGAGGCGCATACATTTACCATTTCACTGGGCTTTGCGGAGTATCCTGTTTTGGCTGATGACCGTTCACAGCTCATGCGGTGTGCAGACATAGCACTTTATAAGGTGAAAATGCGTGGGAAGAACGGCTGCATGGCATATCGTGAGGGTGAGCATGTAAAGAGCCGCGCAAAGCTTGGTTTTGCAGTGAAGGATATTATTAATAATTTGCCTGGAGCTTTCATTGTTTACAGAGCAGATAAAGAAAATGATGAGATTTTGCTTGCAAACAGTGAGTTGCTTCGGCTTACAGGCTGTAAAAATATGGACGAGCTGCTTGCATATACAGGTAAGAGCTTCTGCAATCTGATACGCCCGGATGAACAGGAAAGCTGTCAAAAAAGCATATGGTCGCAGATTAACGGAGGACACTCAAATGATTATATTTTCTTTCATATGCAAAAAGCAGACGGTAAATATATTTCAGTGCTCGACCATGGCAGGATAGTGGATTCAGTGCACAATGGCAGAGTATTTTATGTGATGATTATGGACTTAAAGTCACTGCAGAGGCACTATGGAGACTGCCTGGAGCTGGTGGAGAAGTAGAAAAAAGCAGATTGCTATTGCCGTAAATACGCAAAAAAACAGTTCGTAAAATTATACTTTTATGAACTGTTTGTATTTTTGGTCAGTTTTGCAAATCAGAATTTTATAGCGAGGAGGTTATTTATGGCATGGGTATACAGACAACAAATGATTGAGGGAGAAACTGCCTTTGGCATAATTCACAATAGTTCATACTTTTTTGCGGAACTGGCGGTTTATGAGGATGGAGTAATAAATTGTTGGAATAAAAATGATCTTAACCAGTTTCAAAATTCATTGGAAAGAGGATGGGTTGTTCCACAAATTCCAATAGGAGAGTCAATAAGTGTATTTCAGCTTGGGAATTTTACTGTTCTTGATGCCAGATGGTTGCATGACAAAAAAAGTTTTTATGAATATATTGTGGGAATTGTGCGCCGTTTGAATCCGGAAATGAAAAATTTGTATTGTGAGCAGCCAAGAGTTACTCAAAAGTGGAAAGATGCAAGAGTATCGTGGTCAGCATCTCCAACAGAGTGCAAAATAAAGGATAAGTTTGGATATAGCCTTTATGATGGAAAAAGTCATTTTATTTTTTATAAAGATGAAAATGGTCTTGAGCTTACACTGTTGACAGCTTATGAGGATAAAACACTTCGAATTGAGGCAAAAGGCGATATATATTATTCCCTTGATGAGATTTTTGAAATGTTTGATAATAATGAACTTGTGGTAAGTATTGATGATAAGCAGTGGGTGAAAATTGAGGGCATTGGTGAAGTCTTGTTTGGTGCAAGCGAGTGGGGTGAGAACTCGCTTGATGAAATGAAAAGTATTATAAGGGAAATGGTTCTTGATGTTGCAGGTGAAGAAACTGCACATGATAAGTGCGTAAGAGCATATCATGAATATCTTGAATATCCGTCAGATTTTAATAGAGAAGTATTAAGGAAAGCTTATGAAGCAGTTCCAGAAAGTGAAAGAATGTATCTTGGGGATATGGATAGTAAAGATAGTGATTATAGAAGGATTTTGTATTACCCGGATAAGAAGAGAGAAGTGTAGATTTAGATAAAACAGGACAGGAAATATAATAGAGTGTTGCACCAGTTGCATATGTAGCATATAAGAAAAAGAATATATACATAAGTATATGTTTTTATTACATTTGTAATTTGTTTTCTGTAATAAGTTTTGTATTGTAAGTGATGGGATAAATTTAGAAAGACACTCGAAACTTTCAGTTTGCTTGAAGGGAATGATTAGAATATGGCAACAGAAATCATGATATTTGAAACGAAAGATAATGAAATAAAATTGACAGTACCTGTTGAAAATGAAACTGTATGGCTTACACAGGCTCAGATGACGGAACTTTTTCAAGTAGACAGAACGGTTATAACGAGGCATGTGAATAACGTTTTCAAAGAGAATGAATTAATTAGAGAAAGCAATGTGCAAAAAATGCACATTCCAAATTCTGACAGGCCAGTTCAGTTTTATAGCTTGGAGGTAATTATTTCTGTAGGTTATAGAGTAAAATCTAATCGAGGTGTAGAATTTAGACAATGGGCTAATAGTGTTCTGAAACAGTATATCATGCAAGGGTATGCAATCAATGAAAAACGATTAGCAGCATTGCAGAGAACAGTAGATATTCAAACCAAAATGCTGGCAAGTACTTTAGAAGTGGATGAAGCAGAGTTGCTAAAGGCTGTTAATTTATATACAAATGCATTAATGCTATTAGATCAGTATGATCATCAATCTTTAAAAAAGTATAATGGCTCAGTTGTCAAGACAAAAATTTGATGTTTTTATAATGAACTG
>OGPH01002212.1_pt1 | contig 11677 bp, 4 predicted proteins | sample 1552891 | NCBI WGS metagenome assembly OGPH01 (sample SAMEA2580272, study PRJEB22360) | human gut metagenome | biome: human gut; feature: human-associated habitat; material: faeces | place: Denmark | collected 2008/2010 | reverse complement strand
CTTCACTCAGCCGGAGCCTGCAAACAATTTTGCGCATAAATCTTGACGGCACCGCCTGCATCAGGACGTCCGCACCTGGCAACATCAAGCCCAAGTACACATAATGCACATAAAAAGACTCAGATCCAGCAGCATCGCTGAATCTGAGTCTTCAAGTTTAGATTTCTGTCTCTGAAATGACCTACGCTTGTTTTTACTTCGCCAGTGTACTAATCCCACTGACTATCTCATACAGCAACTGAAGGTCGTAGACATCCACAGTACCGTCACTGTTGATGTCCACAGCGCTCCGGAAGCAGGCTTCGTTGGTCACACTGCCCTCGTTAACCGACTGGGTCAGGAAGGTATACAGACATGCCACATCAAGCACCGATACACTACCGTCACCGTTGGTATCTCCGAAAACCACGATGGAATACGTCTGGTCATCCAGTGTCAGGAGACAGCCCGTGGCGACAACGGTGACACTTTCGCCGTTTGCACCGGTGATAGACGCCTTGCGTCCCTGCTTGGCATAGTAGGCGGTCACTTCATCCACAGACAACTTCTCCACAAAGCCGGTGGCAAGACCGGTTTCGGGATTCTCGTGCCAATCAGCATTTACCCGGTCAAACCGTGCGGAAATATGCCTGTCACCGGTCAGCGTCAGAGTCAGCGTAGTCTCGCTGCCCAGCAGCTTACCATTCTCATCGTACCAGCCTGCAAACTCGTAGTCATTATTGGGCGTTGCCACGAGTACAGCTTGACTACCATGTTCATAACGGCCCGTACCTGTGATTACGCCGTGGCCCGTCGCTGTAGTGACGGTCAGCTCGACCATCGGGTAGACCGGCGCACGATAAACATAAGAGGCGAAGCGGTAAGCGTCCGCAATAGAGCGGATGTAGACGTAGTCGTAGTTTTCTTTCGTAGCATAATCGTAGGAATAGCTGCCCGAGGGAATAGCAGTACGCAGACTGTCACCGTAACCATAGCTGATCACATCGTTGGAGAAGGTCACCTCATACTTACGGGTGTTGTCCAGCCCCTCCACTCGATAGCCGGTGGCTGTTTGCAGCACGCGGATACCGCTGGCCGACATGGACGGAGGCGCATAGATAGTAACCAGACCGGTCAGCTTCTCATTGGTGTTGCTGCGGTCGATGCGCCGTACCGCCAGTGTGACGGTAGAAGTGGCTTGAACCGGAATGGCGCCGCCATTGCATGTCATCCATGCGCCGCCGTTCAGGGAATACTCGTACTCACTGCTGAACTTCTGGGCTGTCTGCCCTGCGGCGTAGTCGAAGGTGACCACCGGGGCGCGGGTTTCACCGGCCTGCTGGGTAACAGGGTTCTTCAGCAGCTGCACCCGCAGCAGAGAGATCCGGTCCTCTACAAAATCGCGCCATTCCACCCACGAGGATACATTCTCCGTGCCAGACATTTCTTTGACCGCCAGGAATAGATCCTTACTGTCAAACACGCTGGGAAGCACCTCATAGGTCATGCCGAAGGCAGCCACCTGGGATTCGCCCAATGCACGGGCATCCAGCAGATAGCTGATAAGCTGCATATAGATCTTTGCGGCTTCCTCTGTCTTGTTCTTGCTGTAAGTGCCTTCTGCAGCATAGATACGATGCAGAAGCGCCGTGGTAACGCAGGAGACATAACGGATGTTGTTTGCAATATCGTGCCGTTCGCTGACGTTGAACACATTGTTTCCAATGTACGCTGTCAGTTTGAGGCCGGCCTTGATACTTTGCACGAAAAGGCTTGGAGTCAGATCCAGCTTCTTCAGGGCAGCCTTTTTCGCATAGCCCACACCGGCCCAGAAGCCCTCTTCCAGTAGATTATCGCAGAATCTTCCCCAGATATCAAGCTCGTTGATCTTATTCCTCAGATCGACTGCCACATCGACAACCATCTGAGCATCGCTATTGTCTGAATACATATAGTTTCCTACAGCCTCAAGGAAAAGATCACAGCTTTCCAGATTGCTCTGGGCCGCAAAGAAAATACTGATGTCTGTTGCCGTGTTCTCTGTGATTTTGATAAAGCGCTCTCCCAGCTTCAGGCCGAAGCCTGCAGCTGCCCAGACCTTCTTGAAACTATCAGCACTGAAGATCTCGTGCAGCATCTTGGAGCGGTCGCTCTCAGTAAAGATCTCAAGCGACTCGAAGTACGTTTCCTCATAGACGACCTGCCACTTTTCCAGGATCATACGATCCAGGTCCAGGTATTCTCCTTCATATGCGGCCTGATAGATCTCCCATTTGTACTCAGCGGCGATCAGCTCAAAGGTGTGCGGCAGGGATTCTCCAATCCGTTCCGTAAGCTTGCTCAACTGTTCTTCCGTCAGATTATCTCCATTTTTCTTGACCCATTTTGCCACCGTGTTGACCAAATCACTATGACCTTCTTCTTTGGCCCATTTGGAAACAAGCTTCGTCCAGTCACAAATGGCATAGTATTTGGTGAAATCCTGCTTTTCAAGATTGATCTCCATCATATCCAAAAGCAGAGCTTCGATGCGGTCAAGGTTGTCAAACCCAAAAAGTGACTTGAAGTCTCCGCTGCCGGAGGCGAATTCAAGCAGGTTCCAGAGATCCTCCTGCGTGTGGGTGGTCAGCGCCGTGGAAACTGCCCCTGTGGAGGCGTACATGCTCCAATAAATATAGTTTTCATTGGTCATCAAGTAATCATAGGCGCTCTGGTTTTCACCGGAGAGGCGATCAGCCTTTTCTACGGCGTTGATGTCGGTACCAAGATTGCTCTTGAAATAAGAGAGAGGCTTTTTGACGATTTCGACCTCCAGACCATAGGAGTTCTGCATCTCGAAAGCGAAGTCCTTCAACTTCTGCTCCTGCTCGGTATACAGCGTCTGGCTGACACACATATAGTGCTTGATCAGCTGATATCCCGGCAGCAGCGTATCCAGTTCACCTGTGATGCTGGTTGCAATACCTAAATCATCCACCGTTTTAGCGTCCAGCGAGAACTGGTCAATAATATTGGCGCCGGTCTCGTTGAACAGCTGTGTTTCAATCAGCGTATCCGCTGTGTCGATGCGGGGACGGTATACCTCAACACTGCCCTCGTTTGTCAGTGCCGTATTGTAGTAGAAGGTGCCGTGATCCAGTTCTTCGGGGATTTCGATCCGCAGCTTTAGATTGGAAAGCCCGTAAACCTCAATTGGCTCCGACGCCACAAACTGGGTGCAGATGGTCTCGTTGAACTGCGCAAGGATACCGGAGTAGTCCGCGGAAAGGTAGTACTTCCCTACCTCATCGCCCCGCAGGATCCAGGTAATAGTCTCTGTGGTCTGGCCCTTGATCTCCGCAATGGTCACCGTGGGGCTGCTCTGGCTCTTATAGGTATCCATAATGGTCAGACCATCCGGTACGTTTAGCGTCACCACGTTGTCTTTCATGGAGAATTCCTTGGCGGCATTGTTGATGATGTGGAGGTTGACGTTGAAAAACTCTTTCAGAGAGGATACGCCCACCGGTACATCGAGATAAGCAATGGAGGCCTCCGACGAGAAATTGTAGTCGCCGCCACTGCCGCCTGAACCGCCCCGGTTACCGGTACTGATCACGACCGGTACAATTTGACGCTTCTCGCCGTCGGGCGTGGATACAATGGTGGGCTTCGCAATGGTGGCACCCGTTGTCTCGTTATAGGTGAAGGATGTTTCAACCTTTTCGGAACCGTAGGTCAGGGTCACGTTTACCTTTACCATGTACTGATTTTCCGGCGCAGACACATCAATACCTGCGGCGGCGATCTCCTCAAAGGTCATGCGGGTGATCTCGAAGGCACCCTCGATCATCACATGATGCACCAGCGTCATGGAGACGGCGGTTTCATTCCCCGCAGTAATAATGATATCCTTTTTCACCGGCAGCCACTGGTTATCCGGAATCACGCAGCCCACCGTGTGCTTGCCGACCTCTGCGGTAAACGTCACATAGCCGCGGCTGTCCGTGGTCTTTATAACCTGCGTATCTTCGCCCAGGTCAAAGTAGACCGGCGCACCGGAAACAGTATTACCGTTTTCATCGACGATACGAATCTTGGCCGTTCCGACCAAAGCGCGTTCCTTGACAGTAATGGTTTTCTGAAGGACAGCCTGGTTGCCGTCGTCATCTGTGACCGTCAGCGTAACGGTATAGGTACCCGTCTCCCGATAGGCGTGGATAGCCTTGCTCAATGTGCTGCTGGTGCCATCGCCGAAGTCGATGAGCCAGGCGGTGATAGCAGAGTTGTCCCGGGAGCCGGTGGCGTCAAACAGATACTCTACACCTACCTCCTGGGTGGCTTCGCAGGATAGATCCGGCGTCGGTGCGCTGCGATCCAGGATCTCGACGGTACCCGTCTCCACCGAGGAGGCGTTGCCGCAGGCATCCAGCGCCTCTATCTTATAGATATAGCTGGTCTTTTGCAGCGAAAGATTGTAATCATGGCAGCTGTAGACAAGTTGTCCATCCACGGCCTGCCGCTGGGCGATAAGACTGTACGTACCGCTGCCTGCCGTTTTTCGATAGATTTTGTAACCGATCAGATCCAGCTCTCCGCTACCTGTCCAACTGATGGACACGCCGTCATCCTCATACTTTGCCGTGGCGGTACTTATCGTAGGGGCCGTCATATCCACCGTATACTGGACGGTGACTGTTTCGCTGACGTTGCCTGCTTTATCACAGGCAGCAGCACGGAGATAGACGGTGTCGCCATGCCTACACTGGGTCAAAGGAAGGTCAGCATTGACGGTGCAGCGAGCGTCCTTGAGCCCGGTGTTCTTCAGCAGCTGGGTGAAGTTCTCGCCGTCACGGCTATACTCCAGCAGGACGTAATCCAGTGCGCGGTTATCCGTAGCCTGCACGCTGACAGTCCGGTATCCGCTGCCGATGGTACTGCCATCCTGGGGGTAAATACTGACGATCTGCGACACTTCCGTATCCGGAATGCTGGCGGCGCTGACGATCACAGAGAAATCGCTGACGTTGCCTGCCGTGTCGTTCACATTCACCTTATAGTAGTACGTTCTGCCCGCTTCGGCGGTGCGGTCAATATAATTGATGGCCTGGATGCCGCTCTTGAGCAGGAGATATGTGCCGTCCTCGCTGACTGAGCGGTACACGGAATAGGTACCCAGATCGGGTTCCTCGCCCTGCGTCCACGCGACCTCGTTGTAACCGTTGCAGCCGGTAGCAGAGGCGTTTTCCGGCGCGTTGGGTGCAGTGCGGTCCACAATATGCTGCACAAAGGGAGCTGTCCGGCCTGTGTCACTCACATTGCCCGCCGTATCGACAGCAACGCCGCGAATGTACAGGATGCCCTCATCATAGTCCTTCAACTGTAGCTGATAGGCCATCGTGCGGGATTTGCTGATATTGGTATACGTTTCTTTATGCACATCCGTCCACGTTACCGCATCCGGGGAGGTTTGCAGCGTGATGCCAGCCACATTGTACTCATCCGTGGATGTGATGGTCACGTCAATACTGGCGGCGTAGCGGCCGGAGATGGGGCGAATTCGGGTAACCACCGGAGCGATAGTATCGCTTTCCGTCTTGACGGTAACCGTTTCGGAGGGGGTACCACGGTTTCCGTGGATATCATAGCCCACCACGCGATAAGTGTACTCGGTGTCCGGCGTTAAATTATAGAGATTGGCACCTAGTGTGCTGCTGATATCGGCAACACGATTGTAGACACCGTTGTCAGCAGCCTGCTCTACCCGGTAGAAACTGATGTCCTGATCCGCCACATCCTTCCAGCGGAGCGTGGCGGTAACGGAGGTTGCCTCCCAGGTAAGGCCCTGCACCTGCTCCGGGCCTGTATTGTCGATGGCGTATGTGTTGACCAGCGGGTCGCTGGCATTGCCTGCCGCATCGTAAGCGATACCCTTGATCTGGATCGTACCATCAGGCAGGCCGACGGTCGAAAGCTTCGCACTGAACTGGGAAGCCTTTCCCTCGCCCAGCAGCGTCCAGGTTGCGCCCTTGTCCAGGGAATAATACAGCTCGCCCCGGGTCACGGAAACGTTGTCCTCCGCCGTAAACCCGATGGTAACCGTACCGGTCAGATAGCTGCCGTTTGACGGACTCAGCTTCGTGACCCGCGGTGCCTCCTCATCAAGGGATAATGTAGCGCCAACAATCAGCGAGGGATCGCTCTCCCGTCCAAGACTGTTAACACCGGTCACATAATAGTGGTAGATGTGATCGGATTTTACGTTTTTATCGGTGTAGGTCAGCGTATTCCGATCATTGATTCGTGCGATCAGGCGGAAGTCCTCATCCGTTTCGGCACGGCGGTAAATACGGTATGTAGCAGTGTCCACTTCACTGGAAATCGCCCAAGTTAGGTAAATTACCTCTACATCGCTGATAGCCGTTACGCCGACGATCTGATCCGGGCGGCTGTGGTCGACAAGCAGCGTCTTGCTATATTCCGTTTTCGTGCCATCTGCATCTGTCAGGCAGAACACCACTTCATAGCTGCCTTCCGCCATGGCAGATACATCCCAGTCCACGGTATATACCGCTGTATATGTACTGCTCAGTGATTCGCTGAGATATCCTTGTCCGATCAGCTGCCGTTGATTATTATCCAGATAGTAAAGCTCCGCAACAATCTGGCCGCTTTCTGGACGCAGATTCTTATCGTCCTGAACGTGAATATATACCGTGCTTTGTTCCGCACCCAGTTTGTTCTGGATATTTCCTGTTTTGATATCCAATATCCTGGGTGCCTGCGGCGTTACAGAGAGCTGTGCCGCGGTAGTGGCTGTGCCGTCCACGGTATAGCCGCACACGGTGTAAGTGTAAGAGGTCCCTGCCGTCAGCTGCCGATCTGTAAAGGAACAACTGTCCGTTGTGCCGAGAAGAACGCCGTCCCGCTCGATTCGGTAACCGATGACCGCACTGTTGGCGTGGGGGGTCCAGGCCAGTGTAATGCTTTTGCTGCCGCACCATGTGGTACGCAGGTTCCCTACCTTTGTGTGCAGCGTATCCGAGGAGAACGCAACACCGCTGCCCACATATTTGGAATAAGCGGAAACATAGGTATCATAAGCATCGGCAGGAACGTAAACAGTCTCCAGCTTGGACATAGAAGCAAAGGGACTGTAAGAATTCGTCAATGCAGGTACCGTCAGGCCGGTGAAGGTAACTTCCGTTACGCCGCTCATGCCATAAAATGTGTTATCGGAAGAGTAGCGATAGGAAGTAGAGATCGAAGTTACTCCTTCACCGATCACCAGCGATGTTACATTATTCAACCCGTAAAAAACACCACTAGTCAGGTCCTTCATCGTATCCGGTACCACCAGTTCTCCGGTAATACCGCTGCAGTTTTGGAACGCATACGATCCCAGCGATGTTAGTGCTTTGGAGAGCGTCAGCGTCCCATCAAAGCCGGAGCAGCCAGAAAATGCACTGCTTCCGATGCTGGTGACGCTGTCCGGGACTACCAGATCACCCTTCAGACCACTGCAACCATAGAATGCATCGTCACCGATGCGGGTAATACCGTCGCCCAGTGCAAGACCAGTCAGTTTACTACAACCGCTGAATGCGTATTGACCGATTATCTTTGCAGCGCCTGCCTCGATGATCAGCTTACCGTCCAGTCCACTGCAACCATTGAACGCATACTGTCCGATGCTGGTCACAGTGCCCGGGATTGTCAGCCCCCCCTTCAATCCCGTGCAGTTGTAGAAGGCATAGTCTCCGATACTCGTCAATGTTTGGGGCAGAGTCAATTTGCTCAACACCGAACAACCGCTGAATGCAGAATTACCGATCTTATCAAGGCCGGAATGCAATTTCACCGACACAAGACCGATGCAGCCCTTGAAGGCGTAGTCTCCGATGCCTGTTACACTGCTCGGGATCGTCACTTTCGTCAGACCGGTGCAGTTCTGGAAGGCAGAGGTGCCGATACTGGTCACGCTGTCGGGGATCGTTACCTCACCGCCGTCGCCGAAATAGGCTGTCAGCACGCCGTCATCGATCTGGAAATCGCCGGTAGCGCCGATGCTCTTCAGCCGGGCCGTGCTGGGCAGATATGATTTATATGCGGCGGAATACTTGTCGTAAGCTCCAGCAGGCACATAGACAGTCTCCAGTTTAGTCATAGAAGCAAAGGGACTGTAAGAATTCGTCAATGCAGGTACCGTCAAGCCGGTGAAAGTGACTTCCGTGACACTGCTCATTCCTTCAAACGAACTATAGGAATAATAAGAAGCGGTCGTATAAATCGATGTTACACTTTCGCCGATCACCAGCGACGTTACATTCTTCATGCCACTGAATACACTAGGCTCCAGCGTCTTCAACATATCAGGTACCACCAACTCACCGGTAAACCCGCTGCAGCCTTGGAATGCATACGATCCCAGCGATGTCAGCGCTTTGGAGAGCGTCAGCGTCCCATCAAAGCCGGAGCAGCCAGAAAATGCACTGCTTCCGATGCTGGTGACGCTGTCCGGGACTACCAGATCACCCTTCAGACCACTGCAGCCATAGAACGCACCGTTGCCGATGCTCGTCAGTCCTTCACTTAATACGAGCGAGGTGATATCTTCACTGTAGGCATACCACGGCGCAGTACCGCTGCTGTAATTCGTCATGGCACCGGCGCCGGAGATCGTCAGCTTGTATTCGCTGCTGAGACTCCACGACAAGGAGTCCCCGCAGGAACCGCTTGCTATAGGGCCTTCGCTCACCTCATCCGTTTCGTTCGCAGCAGTCAACATTGTAGTCTCGCCCGGTTCTGCTTCATAGTTGCTAAAAGCTTCTTTAATCATATCCGTCGTAGCGTATTGATCTAAGCTGATGCTCTGATCGGGTAGATCATTTTTCAGTGACAGCGAGAGATTTGTGGTGTCCATGCTTGCAGGAGTCAATACCGTATCAAGAGCGCTGCATCCCTCGAAAACAGCAATTCCTATTGACGCACTGCCTGCCAGTGCAACAACCTCCAGCTTCTCACAATGGTAGAACGCCGCATTTCCAATGTTGGTGACACTGTCCGGCACATAAATGCCGCGCAATGTATCGTTATGGGCAAAGGCTTCATTTGACAGTGCGGTTACGCTTAAATCATCTACAGTCTCTGGAATATAAAGTAGTTCTGCTTCATTGCTACCAGCCGTATAACCACAGATTGCCGCCGTATCATTCGGTAAAATTTTGTATTGAAAAGCACCAGCTGTATAAATAGATTCTTCCTCGGGGCTTATCTCCGCAGCAAATGCCGTCATCGGAAAAGATGACACCAACATAACCACTGCCAGAAATAGGGCGAGTGCTTTCTTGTGCTTCTTCATAACAATTCCTCCAGAGACATCTTGTCAGCAGTTTTATATAAACTGTACTAAATTTTATTTTAGCACCAAACTTATTTTCGTGCAACAAAGCGTAGAATGTCAAAATAGCCAAAAAATCTCCGTTGCTTTTGACTGATTGACCGCTAAAAACGATATTTTGCAATAACGCAGCATAACGTATCTCAAAAATAACCACCTTTATGAGATGTTTTTCCGCCTGTGCCAGAAGTACAATGTGCGTTGGGCCAGCGCCACGCCGAAAGAAAAGGCCTTCATCGAAGAGGTCACCCGCGTCACTTACGAGAGGGACAAGGCGCAGCGGCTTGGGTTGCCCCTGTCGGAAGTCCGACCTTCCTTTACATCATAAAGCTCGTTGACCCACACCGTGACCCACACGGGAAACTTGCCGCAAAACGAAAGAGCCACCCGACGGGAACGCAGTTCTACCTTGGTGACTCTATGCTTTTACCAAAGTATTCTCTTATTGCCTACAGTAGTGCAAAACACAATGATTTCCACGCCGCCGAAAGTTGACCCACATCGGTGCTGGCGGCGGCGCTGACCCACACCCTGACCCACACGCGGAAGCGAACGGACGGAACACATGGAGCAAAGAGTTTTGACCTCATCCTTTTTGCGGTAAAAATGCCCGCAAAGCCTTATATACCAACGGCTGGAGGTCTTTTTATCACTTGGTAAGGATGAGGTCGGCGGTTCGAATCCGCCCAGCAGCTCCAAAAAGCATCGAAAACTTTCGTTTTCGGTGTTTTTTTGTTGGGAAAACGCACTTTTATGTCCGGATCAAAATGTGGGGCAACCGCCTGACCCACACCGTGACCCACACGGGGAAATACTCGGAAAGGGCAAAAGATGAGCGGACGGAAAAGCCGTTATTCTGAAAGGCCTTTTCTTTGTTTCGCCGCGTTCTTGTATTTTGCGGCAGGATATGCTACAGTACCTGCCGTTGATTCTTTCTGCCTCTTACGAGGCTGTGCGAGGTATTTATGAAGCTGTTACGATGGTGTAAGGCCAACGCCATGCCGGTGATTGCGGTGCTGGCCGCGGCGGTGACGGCGGTGTTCGTGCCGCCTGACGCGGCCTATCTTGGCTACTACGATGTGAAAACGCTATCCTGCCTGCTGTGCGTGCTGGCGGTGGTGGGTGCGCTGCGCCGCGTGGGACTGTTTCCTCTGCTGGCGCAGAGGCTGGTGCAGGTGTTCCACACCACCCGCGGCGCGGTGACGGCGCTGGTAGGTATCACGCTGGTGGGCTCCATGCTGCTGACCAACGACACAGCACTGCTGACGTTCCTGCCCCTCAGCTGGTTTGTGCTGGAGCGCACCGGCCAGACGAAATGGACGGCGCTGACGTTCATTCTGCAGAACTGCGCCGCCAACCTGGGCGGTATGCTGACGCCCTTCGGCAATCCCCAGAACCTGTATCTGTTCAACCACTACAACATCCCTAACGGGGAATTCCTGTCCATTATGCTGCCGCCGTTCCTGCTGTCCACGGCGCTGATCCTGCTGTGCTGTCTGTTTCTGCCCCGTGAAGGGCTGACTGTCCCCCGGCAGGAGACACTGCCGGACAAGCGTCGTACTGCGGTATACGGCGTACTGTTTTGCGTGGCGGTGGCTATGGTGCTGCGGGGAATCCCCTACTGGCTGGGACTGCTCGTTATCGTGATGGCTCTGCTGGTGCTGGATCGCCGTGCGCTGCTGGGCGTGGACTGGGGACTGTTGGTGACGTTTGCGGCGTTTTTCACCTTTTCGGGCAACATGGCGCGGATTGAGCCGGTGCGTGAGCTGTTCCGGAAGCTGCTCACCCACGGGGCCATGCCGGTGGCGGCACTGACCAGTCAGGTCATCAGCAACGTACCGGCAGCCATCCTGCTGAGCCGGTTCACCGACGACTATCGAGGACTGCTGGTGGGCGTGAATATCGGCGGCGCGGGGACGCTGGTGGCGTCACTGGCCAGCCTGATCACTTTCCGGGAATACACAAAGCACGTCAAGGGGCAGACGGGGCGGTTCATGGTGCTGTTCTCCGCCATCAGCTTCGGTTTTCTAGGCGTCCTGTTGGTAGCCATGACACTCTGGATGCGGTGAAATGAGTAAACTAGAGCTCCTGCCCCATGGGCAGGACCTCTAGTTTGTTATTGTGGTGCAGTTTGATCAGCTCACATCACCTGTGCCATGAAGCTGCCCATGGTCTGTGCGGCTTCGTCCTGCTTTTGTAAGCGCACAATAATCACCCGGCCCGAACAAAGTTACGGCAGAGTCCCGTTGGCGGGACTCTGCCGGTTGTTCATTTCCGTATATGTTCCCGGTGCCGGACTGCTGGGTGCCAGGGCATCAG